>Ga0326728_10024567_pt1 | contig 10901 bp, 6 predicted proteins | sample MB3enrmetagenome_FD_207602 | JGI IMG/M metagenome (GOLD analysis project Ga0326728, IMG submission 207602) | Lab enriched peat soil microbial communities from McLean, Ithaca, NY, United States - MB31MN | ecosystem: Environmental > Terrestrial > Soil > Wetlands > Peat | place: USA: New York...
GCGATCCCGGACGCACCGAACCGAAATATCTGATGGCGCTGCTGGAAAAGGAAAAGGTGGAGCTGCGCAAATTCCATCCCCACGCGCAGATGTGGGTTTCGCCGCAGAATTTCAGCGCCGCGTGGTTCGACGAATTCATTGACATCGTGAAGGCGGAGCCCGCCTGGCTGGACGGCGTGGTCTACGGCCCCTGGACGCGCGTTACGATTGAAGAACTGCGCGCCAAGCTGCCTTCCCGCTATCCCATCCGCTACTATCCGGACATCACGCACTCCATCCACTCCGAGTATCCGGTGCCCGGCTGGGATGTGGCCTTCGCGGTGACGGAAGCGCGCGAAGTCATCAACCCGCGCCCCATCGACTACGCGATGATTTTCCACCACATGATGCCCTCCACCATCGGATTCCTCACCTATTCCGAGGGCGTCAACGACGACATGAACAAGTTCGTCTGGAGCGGCCTCGGCTGGGACCCGAATCAGGATGTGGGCACGATCCTTCGCGAGTGGGCGCGCTGGTTCGTCAGCCCCGAACACGAAACGGGGATTGCGCAAGCCGCGCTCGATCTGGAAGAGGATTGGCGCGGGCCTCTGCTGCCGCACGCTTCCGTTGACGAAACGCTGCACAAAGTGCAGGCCATTGAATCCGCCGCCACGCCGAAAATGCTGCTCAACTGGCGCTTCCAGCAGGTGCTCTATCGTGCCTACTACGACGGCTTCGTTCGCCGGCGGCTGTTGTACGAAAGCGGGCTGGAACAGCAGGCGCTGGAGCGCTTGGGTGAAGCGCGCCGCACGGGCTCGTTGCTGGCCGTGGAGGAAGCGTCGCGGATTCTTGACCAGGCATTGACCAAACCGGCCGCCGAGGATCTGCGCAGCCGGGTGTTCGCGCTCGGCGAAGCGCTGTATCAGAGTATCCACATGCAATTGAGCGTGGACCGTTACAAAGCGATTGCCGTCAGCCGCGGCGCGAATCTGGACACGACCGATTTTCCGCTGAACAATCGCGTGTGGTTGGAGGCGAGCTTCGCAGAACTACGCAAGCTCGACAAGGAAGAGGCCCGGCTGGCCGCTATCGATTCGATTCTGCACCGCAGCGATCCCGGTCCGGGCGGCTTCTATGACGATCTCGGAAATTCGGCGATGCAACCGCATCTGGTGGACGAAGGGCCGGGCTATGCCAAGGATCCCGGGGGATTTCGCTCCGTCCGCTCCGAGTACGCGGCGTTTTCCGGGGGCCTGATCGGACGCACCTCGGCCGACGCCTTGCGCCCGGACGGTCCGGCCCGCTTCATTCTCCGTCCCATGGCGTGGTGGACGTGGGCCGAGACCCGCTACGAAACGCCGCTTACCATGCGCTACGAGCATCTGGATCCGAATGCGCAATACCGCGTGCGCGTGGTATTTGTAGGCCGCCCGGTGGGCCCGCGCATCCGCCTGGTGGCCAACGGGAAGATCGAGGTGCATTCCTGGATTCAGAAGCCGCAAACGATGGGGCCGGTCGAATTTGATATCCCCGCCGAGGCAACGCGCGATGGCGCCCTCACCTTGCGCTGGTTTCTCGAACCGGGGCAGGGGGGATTCGAAGGGTCCATCGACATCGCTGAGGTGTTCCTGATCAAGAAGTAGAGGAGGCTGAGAAATGCGCTTTAAATGGATCGCCGTGGTGGGGCTGCTCGCCGCCGTGGCATGGCCGGTCGAACCGCCGCGCGTGGTGAAGAATGTGATGGTCTATCGCGAGGACGGCCGCTGCGGAGGCTGGCCCGCCAATCATGGCATCTGGTCTTGGGGCAACGAAATCCTCGTGGGCTTCAGCGCCGCCTATTTCAAACACATGCCCCCGGACCGGCATCAGGTGGACCCCGCCCGGCCCGAAGAGCCTCGCCAGGCGCGCAGCCTCGACGGGGGAGAGACCTGGACCATCGAAGCCCCGCTCTCACTGCGCTCCGCCCAGCAGGGCGGGCCGGAGTTGAGCGATCTCCCGGAGCCCATGGATTTCTCCCACCCGGATTTTGCTTTGAGCATCCGCTTAGGCAGCAAGGATAGCGGCGCTTCGCGCTTTTATTATTCCTACGACCGCGGCAAGACCTGGCGCGGCCCTTACCGTTTTCCCCTGTTCGGCCAACTGGGCGTCGCCGCCCGCACCGACTATCTGATCGAAGGGAAGCACCAGGCGTTGCTTATGCTGACGGCGGCGAAAGGGAACGGCAAAGAGGGACGAGTGTTTGCCGCCCGGACCTTCGATGGGGGCATGACCTGGCGGTTTATCGCCTGGGTCGGTGAGGAGACCGAGGGATTTCGCATTATGCCTTCCACGGTGCGGCTTCCGGACGGAACGCTGCTTACCGCAACGCGCACCCATGAGCTTCCAGAGTTGAATCACATCGATTTGTTCCGCAGCACGGATGACGGCGCCAGTTGGACGCTCGCCCCGCCTCCGGTTCCTTCCACGGGCGGGCACGCCGGAAATCCACCGTACATGATGCGGCTGCACGATGGCCGGCTTTGCCTCACCTACGGTTATCGCAGCGAGCCTTACGGCATCCGTGCGCGGCTGAGTTCCGACGACGGCAAAACTTGGGGGAAGGAAATCATTTTGCGCAACGACGGCGCCGCCTGGGACCTCGGCTATGTGCGCAGCGCCGAACGCCCCGACGGGAAGATCGTAACGGTGTACTACTATAATGATCAGCCGTCGAGCGAACGCTTCATCGTCGCCACGATTTGGGACCCAGGTTTGTGAAGCGCTTCCCTGTCATCTCGGAGGATCTGCCCTTATGCGTTATTTCAGACTTACGGCATTACTGCTCGCCGTGGCGATGAGTTCATTTGCGGCGGAACACAATCCGCTGCTACCGCGTCCGCAGAAAGCCGCATACGGAAGCGGGCGCCTCTTGGTAAGCGGCGTGGGAATTTGTTTTGGCTCAGCGCCCAGCCTGGAAGATCGATACAGCGCGGCGGAACTTTCCCGCCGGGTGAAGGAGCGCACGGGCAACGAATTGCAGATCTGGGAAACCTGTAGCCAGAAACCGGCAATCGTGTTAACGCGCACGGGTGGCGTGGACGCCTTGCCCATGCCGGACGAGCGCCCGGGCCCCGATTCCCGTGAGTCTTATCATTTAAAAGTGACCACTGCGGGTGCGGAGATTCGTGGACAATCTACCGCCGCAGTTTTCTACGGCGTGCAGACCCTGAGCCAACTGCTGGAAGGGGAGGGAGAGCAGGCTGCGCTGCCGGAGGTTGAAATCGATGATTGGCCCTCGCTGGCGTATCGCGGCGTCATGGTGGACGAGGGAAGCGAGGGTGTGATGTCCACCGCGGAAGAAATCAAGCGCCAGCTCGATTTCATGGCCCTTTGGAAGGTCAACCAGTTTTACTTCTACAGCGAGTCGAACATCGAACTGCACGGGTATTCGCTGCTGAATCCCCAAGCGCGCTTTAGCCAGGAGCAGGTAAGGGAGATTATCGCCTACGGCCGTGACCGGCACATCGATGTTATTCCCTGCCTCGAACTCTTTGGCCACATGCACGACCTGTTCCGCATCGAGAAATACTCGGACCTGTCGGATTTTCCCCACGGCGGGGAATTCAATCCCGCAAATCCTCAGGTTAAGGCGCTGCTGAACGACTGGATTGACCAGTTCGCGCAACTCTTCCCCAGCCGTTTCGTGAACATCGGATTCGATGAGACCTGGGAAATTGAAAAGGCCGCGAAACAAGCGGGCATCGGAGCGACCCCCGCCAAATTGTTTATCGCGCAATTGAACAACGTCGCCAGCCGGTTTGAACAGCACGGCAAGCGGGTCATGGCGTGGGGCGACATCATGGTGAAATACCCGGACATCGTTGCGCAACTGCCGCCAGGCATCATCGCCGGAGCCTGGTATTACGACGCCTCCCCTGATCCCGAATATAAGCACTGGCTGGGGCCGCTGGTGGAGAAGGGCGTCCCCCATTTTGTGGTTACGGGCGTGAACGATTGGAACCGGGTCGATCCGGATTTTGATATGGCCTTTGAGAACATCGACACTTTTCTGGCCGCGGGGCGGAAATCGAAAGCTCTCGGCCTGATGAACACAGTCTGGGCCGATAGCGCGCAAAACCTCTATCGCCAATCCTGGCCGGCGGTGGCCTATGGGGCCGTCGCCCCCTGGCAATCGACGCCTGTGGATCGCGCTCACTTCTTTGCCGAATACGCGCGCCAGACTTATGCGCCGGCGGCGGCTCCGGATGTGGCGACGGCTTTGGAAGATCTCGCCCGGGCGGAAACACGCCTGCAGAAATCCGTCGGCGAGAGCACCATCCATGCCATGTGGAATGACCCTTTCACGCCCGCTGTGATGCGGCGCACGCGCGAGCACCGGGAGGATTTGCGTCAAGCTCGATTGCTGGCGGAAGATGCGGAAGAGCACCTCGATCAGGCCCTCGCCGCGGGAGCCGATCCGACGATTCTCCAGAGTCTGCGGGTGGGTGGGCGCATGCTGGACTACGTGGGCATGAAGTACCTCTATGCGATTGAAATCGCCGACACGTGGGAACATCAACGGCAACTCAAAGAGCCACCCAAGAGTTTATGGGAGGCATTCGGCCCGGGGATCTACTCGGAGACGCACAGCCGCATCGCCGACCTGATGGATGGGATTACAGAACTTCGCCCGCAGTATCGGAAAAGCTGGCTGCTTGAGCACACTCCCTACCGGCTGGGCACGGCGCTGGGGCGATGGGATGCCGAGTATGAGTATTGGCGCGCGCTCCAGGCACGCTTCGAGACTTTTGATCGAGGGTACAAATCGGGAGAACCTCTGCCACCACTCGACGCTATCGTGAAGGCACACTGAGCGCGGCATACACTGCGGTTTTCCTTCACTCTGCCCATAGCCAGATTTTGAGCAGGGATTAGGGCAATAGACTGTGTCGAGCTGCGGCAAACCGTCAATTGGCAATCGGTAACCTCACGCCGGAATTGGAAAAATCGAAGTTCGAGGATTCCAGATCACCAATCGTCAATCGGCAATCGACAAACCCCCGATGGTGCTGCTTATTGGTATGCGGCCCAACGCGCTTGGCCGTATACTGTTCCGCCCAGGGATGACGACCACAAGGATCGCCTGGCAAGTCTGATGACAGACTCCTTCCTCCCTCGCAGGAGAGTAAATCATGAGCGAATCAACACGGCGTAAATTCCTTCACGATGTAAGCGTCGGGCTGGGGACGGCCGCGGTGGCGAACTCCTCACCAAGGCTGGCCGATACATCAAGCCTGGCCGCGCCGGAGGCAGAAAACAATACTTCCAGCGCGGAAAGCGTGAGCCCCTCCAGCGCCATCGACTTCCGTTATTCGCCGCTTTCCTGGCAGACGGCTTACTGCTACCCGGACGATCCGCACAAGAGCCTGATTGGCCACCGCGGCGAGTTGCGTTGCGGCCACCCGGGCCAGAGCGGCGGGATCGCTTACTTCCCGGAAGTGGTGGAATTTTCCCTCCTGGGGATGGAAGAAAACCAGGTGGGCAGGCAGCGGCTGGAAGCTCCGGGTGTTCCCATTGTTCATACCCGCCTCGACCGCGCGGAAGCTTTTCTGCACATCACCACCTTCGCCACGCAGCACGCTGGGGAAGGCCGCGTCGACAATGTGATTCTGGAGATTGAACCACGCACCCAACACAAGGTGGCGGCGGTTCCGCTGGTGATTCTGAAAACCAAACGGGAGGTCAAACTCCAGAGCACTCCGGAAACTGCCGTCCTGCGCCTGGACAAAGAGCAAGCGCCGCCGTTTCTTCTGAGCGACAAACCCTTTTCGCGTGCCGAGGTCGGCGCGGTGCAATTGACTTACCGGATGAAAGCCGCCCTCATTTCGGAAGGCCAGCCCTACCGCTGTTTCCTGCGCTTTCCTCAGGAAGGGCAGGAGGTGGATAAGCTGACGGACGGCCTTGCTCATCCCGACCAACTGCTGGCGGAAGCGCGAGAGTATTGGCAAAACTGGAAACCCTTTGACGGAAAAGTCTCGTTGAAATTCCCTGGTCCGCACGGCGATTTTCTGGTGGCCTGCGCACGGAACATCCAGCAGGCCCGCGAAGTGAAATCCGGCAAGCTCACCTTTCAGGTGGGGCCCACGGTTTATCGCGGCCTTTGGGTGGTGGACGGCAACTTCCTTCTGGAGGCGGCCCGCTACCTCGGTTACGACGCGGCCGCGCAGGAGGGATTGGAAGCCACCTGGCAGCATCAGGAGGCGAGTGGAGCCGTGGTGGCGGGCGGCGGAACTGGATTTTGGAAAGGGTCCGGCATCGCGATGTTCACGTTGGTGCGGCAGGCGGAGCTCAGCCAGGACTGGAGCTACTTCCGCTCCATGCAACCCAACGTGGCGCGCGCCGTGAAGTTTCTCGAAGCGCGGCGGGATGAAGCCAAAACCGACGGCAGCGTGAATGGCCGCTATGGACTGCTGGCGCCGGGCACCGGTGACGGCGGGCTGGGAGGCATTCATTCCGAATTCACCAACACCGTCTGGGTTCTGGCGGGATTGAAAGCCGTCACGGAAGCGATGGAGCGGCTGGGTCTGCCTGACCCGGCAGGCGCCAACCAATTTTACGCGGAATTGCGCTCGGCTCTTTTGGCCGCGGCTCGCCAGGAAATGCGCCGCCATCCCGTCGGGTTCGAGTACCTGCCCATGGTGGTGAGGGAAGACCCCCAGTGGGCGGCGCCCAATGAATGGGACCGGCCCCGGCCGCAAGGCGCCCAGTGGGCGTTGTCTCACGCCATCTATCCGGGGTTGGTGTTTGCAAAGGACGATCCGATTGTGCAAGGTCATATCCGCTTGATGCAGGCTTGCACCCAGGAAGATATTCCCGCTGAAACCGGTTGGCTGCCGCACGGAGGGGTTTGGAATTACAACGCGGCTTTTGTGGCCCATGTCTATTTGTGGGCCGGATTGGCGGACTGGGCGCGCTCGACCTTCACCGGTTTCCTCAACCATGCCTCGCCGCTCTATTGCTGGCGCGAGGAGCAGCCCGTGCACGGAAGTCTGACGGCCGGCTACGTCGGTGACATGCCTCACAACTGGGCAAGCGCGGAGTGTGTGCTTTATCTGCGCCACATGCTGGCGCTGGAAGATGGCCGCGATCTGCGTTTGCTCGCCGGCGTGGGCGATTTTGAGCTGGCAAGCGCGGAACCGCTTAGCGTCACCCAATCCCCCACGCGTTTCGGCCGGATCGATTTGACCCTCGAGCCGCTCGATCGCCACGCGGGCTGGCGCATGAAATTCCAACGAGGCACGGGGCCCGAGCCGGCGAATGTTTACATGCCCGCGACTCTGGGCACCCGGTGGCGGTTCGACAAGATCACCGGCGCGGAAGTCCGCCGGCAAGGGGAAGTCCTTCTTGTGACTCCCAGCGCTGCTTCGTGGGAAGTTGTGTGGAAGGCCTGAGGCGTGGGCTGCGGTGAAGCTCATGCCGAAGTCAAGCGGGCGTGGAAGCAGTTCGTGAATCCGGCAACACTTGGTATGATAGAGTGAAAGGGCCACAATTCCCCAAGGAGACGCTAGGTTTTTCGTATGGCCAAGTCTAAGAACGTTCCGGCGGTTGTTCCGGTCATTGATCCGCAGTACTGCTGTTATCGCCTTCGGGCTGCCGAGTCCAGGATTCACCGCTGGGGTGTTTACGCGGCGGAGAGCATCCCGCCCAACCGCAAGGTGATCGAGTATCGGGGCGAGAAGATCGGACCCGATGAGGCGGAGCGGCGCGGGAAGACGCCCTACCTGTTTGTCCTTGACGATCACTGGACACTCGATGGCGGAGTGGGCGGCTCCGGCGCGGAGCTGGTCAATCACTCGTGCCAGCCCAATTTGGTATCGCGCATTATGAAAGGCCATATTATCTATATGAGTCTGCGCGCAATTCGTAAGGGCGAGGAATTGACCATTGATTACAACTACGATCATACGGATGAAACCATGAGCTGCCGGTGTGGAGCGCGCACTTGCCGCGGCATCATCAATCGCCATGAAAAGGGAACGGTAAACGATAAACAGGGATGATGCCCCGAAACCGCTCTCCTCTATACTGTTTACCGTATCCCATCTACTGCCCCGTCACCACGGCATAGAGCCGGACGCCTTCCAGGTTGATGGATAAATACAAGTGTCCGTTCTTGTCGGATTGGACGGTGACAGCGCGGGAGCCCTGCAAATCCGGGCTTTCCAGCGTCGCGTCCAAAAGTGCCGGAAGGTCGGTGCAATCCACTTCCAGAACCAGCGGCTCGCGCACCGCTTCGGCGTGGACTTTGTATAGAATTTTCCCGCCGCGACCGTCCACGATGGTTGGGTGAGGTTCCCCTTGCAAGTTAGTATTCAACAGATGGAGGCACAAGCGTTGGCCGTGGACGCGCAAGCGGGCCGACCAGCCTCTCGGGCCGCTGGCATAACGAATACGCGGCGCAAACTGTTCCTTTCGTATTAACTCCGTCAAAACCGCTGGTCCCAGCTCAGGATCGATTACCAAAACTCGTTCCTGAAGCTTTTTGTCTTGCGAAAGGACTTCGAATAGAGACTCCGCGCGCGGCTGAGCGAGTTCATTGCAATCGCCGAGCGGCGGCGCGACCCACAGCCGTCCACCGCGAGTTACGAAGTCGCGAAGGGTTTGGCAAACGCGGTCACTTACATGAGCACACCCATCGAGAATCAGGGGCAGGGAAGTGGACAGTTGCGGTGAACCGGCCTCCAACTCGCGTGTGGTCACAAATCTGTAGCCAACATTGTTCCGGGTCAAATATTCCGGCCAGCGTTGCACGCGCTGCCAGGCGTCGCGTCCCTGCGCATCGCGCCAGCCGTTGTCGCGGGAGGCGCGGATAAACGCCAGTTGGAGATCGATGACGTCGCGCCCCGGCGCTTCAAGTGGGTGGGCGGTTTCCCATTGGTTATAGGGAAGAACAAGCTCGGCCTCTTCTTTCGCTCCCGGCGGGTCCACGGGCAGCCGGCCCCACAAGGTGCTGGCCCAATTGCCCACGCCCCAATAACGCGCGATGGCCCACCCCAGGTAGGCGCCATCGGGGAAAGTAAAATAGCTGATGGTGATGGCAGGGGCGCCGGCCGGCGATTTCGACGCCGCAATGCCTTTGTGCAGCATCGCTTCCGGTTCGATGCCCGGCCACTGCACCGATTTCGGCGAAAGGCCGACGTTTTCCATCATTACCCAGTCGACCTCGTCAATCCACTCTTCCGCCGACAGGCCCATGCCGTTCAATCGCAGCGGGCCGCTGCTGCTACAGCAGGTCATCAGGATTTTGTCCGGCCCCAGGATTTCGCGAACCATCTTCAAGTGGTCGGCGTTGGATTGATAACGCAGGCGCACCCAATCGCGAAACGCCGGATTGCGGTAGTTCCCCCAATCGGCAGGCGGGCCGGAAGTGTCGCCCCAGAAATCGCGGTCCGCGAGCGGCGGGAGCTCGCGCCCAAACTGGCGCCGGAACTTCTCCCGGCAGTATCGGCAGCCGCAGGTGGCGAAAGACCCATAGAAGGACATGTCATCCTGCTCCAAACCGTCCATCGGCACTTCCGCCACGAGGCGTTGCAAATAGGCCCGATGCATGGCCAGGAATTCCGGATTGTTGTGGCAGAGGCACTCGCCGGCATACCTTTGGATGTAGGTTGGCTCGCCCGAGGCGATGAGGGTCTCACGCAAATCATTAAAGCGATGTCCTTCGTAGCCGGCTTCGCGCGCCGCCACAGAGTCGGGGTACAAATTCACGCAATGCCGCTCGTGGGTGTGGAATTCCAGGACGTCCGCGGCGGTGCGGGGGCGGGCAATCACGTTGCAGGAGAAGTGATCGAGGAATTGGATATTCCGCTCGTGCAAGGCGGTGGAAACGTCCGCCAAATAACCGTGGACGGCGCCGAAGTTCCACGCAAAATCGAACCGGTAATGAAAGCCGAATTGGATGGCCGCCTCAATCTTTGCCGCCGCCATTTGGTCCGCCCGGCGCTGAATCTTGTCGCGAACGGCGCGGGAGGGCCACGCCAAATCGTCCAGGGTAGAGCACCAACTGATGACGCGTTGGGGATAGGGTTTTTGCGGCGGAGCGGCCTTCAAGGACGCATTCGCAGCATTCAGGGTGGCCGGCCCAATCAGCCCTTCCCACCTCGCGGCCATCACCGTGGCTGCAGCCGTCTTCATGAAATCACGGCGAGTGGACCTGTCTCCACGTTTTGGTGCTGCGTTATGGTTCATGAAATGGTCTCTCATCAGATTATGAATGTCCTGCCCATGCCGTCTTCGGTGACCGCAGCGATTCACTTTTCAGCAACCTGCTACACGGTTGCGATTTCGTATCGGAAATTTCGAAATCGGGCCAGCCGGGCAAAGTCGCGTTCGTTGGCCGTTATGACAGTGATTCCTTGCCGCGCGGCGCTCATGGCGATCAGTGCATCATTAGTCAGACGCCCCCGCCCAATTTCTTCGTAACCGTAATCAAGGGCAAATCGGGCCAGCACTCTGCCTGCTTGTGACCAGTCGCTCAGGTTGGGGACGACAATTCGCCGAAGGCGTTCAAAGTCACGTTCCAAGCGTTCGACCACGCGGCGGTCACGCCCGCTGATCCCGGCATAGAGTTCTTCCAGCACGACCGCGCTGAGCCAGAGAGGAGCCTGCGGAGCCAACCGCCGCAGCGCCACGACCGCCTCGTCGCCGGCTCGCAGGGCCGTGATGTAAATGGAAGTATCGAGGAGGGCCGGTTCCACCTATTTCTCCAGCGTGCCGTAAACGTCTCGGATCATAATCCCGCTCTTTACGAAGAGTTCGTTGGCTTCGCGAGCAGCCTGGCTGCGTTCGTGCTCGGTGATCACCGCATCAAGCGCCCGCTCGATCGTCTCGGTTTCAGTCCCTGTCTTCATGAGCCTCTGAGCGCGCTTAATCTTGGCGGC
>Ga0326728_10024571_pt1 | contig 10899 bp, 10 predicted proteins | sample MB3enrmetagenome_FD_207602 | JGI IMG/M metagenome (GOLD analysis project Ga0326728, IMG submission 207602) | Lab enriched peat soil microbial communities from McLean, Ithaca, NY, United States - MB31MN | ecosystem: Environmental > Terrestrial > Soil > Wetlands > Peat | place: USA: New York...
GGCGTATGGTGTGCTTCCCGAGCCGAGCAGCCTGATCCTGCTCGCAACCGGCATGTTCGGCCTTGCAGGCGCCATGTACCGCAGAAAGCGTTCCGTTTGAGAGACCTCTCCGCGGGCGCCTGATCGGTGATCCGTTCGCGGTGACCGCCGAGATGCTGGCGCAACACGAACAAGAAACAGCCTGACCGGCAGACTTTCCACCCTCGGAACTGTACGCAAGGTCGATTTATTTGACAACCGCAAAACTAAGGCCTTCACCGGGAGATGGCGCCTTGAGCGGCTGACCCTGTGCAGGGCGCTCCGCAACGGTGTACAGACCAGGGGGCAAGGTATACAGGCCGCCTAGGTCGTCGATCTCAGTGACGACGGCGCAACTGTGCGCGGGGACACTCAGGATAGCGTTCGCCGCGCAGGAGAAATGCTCCGGCCAGAGCGCTAGGTCCTTCTGTTCGCGGTGACTGAGCATGCGCTGGCCGGAGGCGCTCCAAACGTCGATATTCCAGCGGGCGAAAAGCGAACAGGAGCCGACAGGGGCATCAGAGGATGTCTGATTGTCGACCCAGATGTAAAGCGAAACCGCATAGTTTGCGTGGAACTGTGCACTCGATTCCCTTTCACGGTGTGATCCGGGCCAATGATCAGAATCGGTCGGGAAAGAAACGCCGTAACGCAAACCGTCGTGCGGAGCGAAAAAGCGAGGGACGCCCGCACCATCACTGAGATACAGGGGCAATATGCTTCCGGGATCTCTACATTCCGCAGGCAAATCTTTGGACGATGGCAAGTTCCTGACGCGAGGCAGCTTGGGCGGAGGGGGAGGAGCATGTTCCGCGATGATGGGCGAGCCGGTATCGCCAATCTGAAGATGGACAATAAGAGTTTGTTCCGGTTGAGAGGTCACGACTACATCCAGCCTGGCCGTCTTGAATCCAGGATCGTATACCAATAGCTCATATTCGCCCGGTTGGGCGTTCACGGTCACTTTTCCGTTCCGGTCGGCAAACAAGAGCGGTTGTGCCATGTCGGACGGCTGCGTGAGTGTGACTTCCGCACCCGGAACGACACCTCCTGATGGCTCCATGATTGTGATTGCGAGCTGCACAGTTGCTGGTTGAGCAAGAAGCCGGCTACCCAAGAATGCGGAAATCAAGAGGCAAACGACGGAGAAAACCTTCGAACTCTGCATGGCCCAACACAATACCACGAGCCGACTCAATCTCGCGAGCGTCCCTTCCCCACCCAATGGGTGAGCCACGTCACACCTGACCAGCCTATGATGGATAGAGAATAGCTACGCCGGAGGTCGGCCCTTCCCCTCCCGTGCGTGCGAGAATCATCGTGGAGACCTCATGGCAGCCTTCGGAAGTTTCTGTCTTCTTATTGCCTTCGCATTGGCCGCCTATAACCTTTTGGCGGGGGCTCTGGCGTTGCGGCTGCTGGCCACCGGGCAACCCACACGCATCTCGCCGGAGCGGCTGGCCGACACCGCCCGCCGCGCCGGAATTGCCGGATTTGTGGCCGTTACGGGGGCCGCATTTGCCCTGGTCTGGTCGGTCTTTACCAACGATTTTTCAATCACCTACATTCTTGACCACTCCAACCGGGCCCTGCCCATTCCGTACAAGTTTGCGGCACTTTGGAGCGGCCAGGAGGGTTCGCTGCTGTTGTGGGCGTGGCTCCTTGGGGTCTATGGATTCGTTCTGCGGCTGCGCCACAAGACGGATGTGAAGCTCTACGCCTACGCGGGCGCCATTCTGGCCGGGGTTCAGGTGTTCTTTCTGGCGATCCTGGTTTGGGCGGCCCCGCCATTCGCGCTTTGGCGAGGCGCGATTCCCGATGACGGCAACGGCCTGAATCCCCTGCTCCAGTACCCGGAGATGGTCATCCATCCGCCCTTGCTTTACCTGGGCTATGTGGGGTTCTCGGTTCCCTTCGCCTTTGCGCTGGCGGCGCTGATGATGCGCTACCCCGGCGAAAAGTGGATTCGCATCACGCGCACCTGGACCATGGTGACCTGGGTCTTCCTCACCTGCGGCATCTTCCTGGGCATGCACTGGGCCTACGCGGTGCTGGGCTGGGGCGGCTACTGGGGCTGGGACCCGGTGGAGAACGCGAGCTTCATGCCCTGGCTCACGGGCACGGCATTCCTCCATTCGGTGATGATGCAGGAGCGCAAAGGCATGATGAAGAGCTGGAACGTGTGGCTGATCTTTTCCACGTTTCTGCTTACGCTGCTGGGAACGCTGCTGACGCGCGCCGGATTGGTGAGCTCGGTGCACGCCTTTGCGCAATCGTCCATCGGCACGTGGTTTGTTGTCTTCATGTGCATCGTGCTGGCGGTCTGCATCTTTACTTATGTGCTGCAGCGCAGTCACCTGAAGACCGAGCACCAGTTGGAATCGCTGGTCAGCCGCGAATCGAGCTTCCTGTTCAATAATCTCGTCCTGCTGACGGCCTGCTTCGTGATTCTGTGGGGCACGTTGTTTCCCATCCTTTCCGAATACGTAGAGGGCAGCAAGGTGACGGTCGGCGCGCCGTTTTATAACAACGTGGCTGTGCCTATCGGGCTCTTTCTTTTGTTTCTCACCGGCGTGGGGCCGCTGCTGCCGTGGCGCTCCACCTCGCTCAAGGCCATCAAGCGGAACTTTGTGCTGCCGTCAATTGCTTTGTGGGCAACCGTGATCGTTTGCCTGGTGGCGGGTGCGAATCCGTGGGCGGGCGGCGCGTTCAACACGGGAAGGTTCTATGCGCTGGTGGGCTTTGCGCTTGCGGCGGCAGTGCTGACGGCAATTGTGGCGGAGTTTTTGCGCGGCGCGACGGTCATCGCACGGCAAACCGGGCGCAATCTGTTTGCGGCACACTGGCTGCTGACGCGCCGCAACACGCGCCGCTATGGCGGCTATCTGGTTCACATCGGGGTCGTCATCTCCGTGGTGGGACTCTGCGGGGCGGCCTTCAATCGCAACACCGAAAGCGAGCTGGGGCTGCACGACAGGATGAGCGTCGGGCCGTACACGCTGGTGCAGGTTGGCGCCACGCAGGACACGAACCCAAACTACGATTCGGATTATGCCCTGCTCGACGTCTACAAGGGCAACCAGCGAGCCAGGACAATTGAGTTCGATGGTTTTCTCTTCCATCTTGTCCCCATCTTTCACATCGTTCCGTTGCAGATGGCGCCGGAAAAGCGCGTCTACCTGGCCAGCGGCCAGCCGCAGACCATGGTGGCGATTCACTCGACGCCGGAGTGGGATCTCTACGTGGTGTACGAAGGCGCGAATCCCGACACCGGGCAGCCGATTATCAAGGCGTTTCTCAATCCGCTCGTCGGCTGGATCTGGATTGGCCTGGTGGTGATGGTCTTCGGTTCGATCATCGCCTTGGTTCCGAGCCTGGTGCCGGCAACGACCGCTCTACGCGTGCCGGCGGCGCAGACGGCGTCCGTCGCGCCCGCATTGAAGGGAGGCGCCTGATGGCAACTCCGTTGCGTTTTAGGTTTTGGATGAGAGCAGTGGAAGTTTCCGTGCTGGCCGTGGCGATCTGTTTTTCGATCGGCGCGACCGACGCGAGCGCGCGCTTCAATAACCTGGGCCACCGGCTGATGTGCACCTGCGGCTGCGCGCAACTGCTGGGCGAGTGCAACCATGTGGGCTGTCCGGAGTCGGGCCACGAACTGAAGGAACTGACCGCAGCCATCGCGTCGGGCTTGAGTGATCAGCAGATTCTGGATGCCTTCGCCGCAAAGTACGGGGCCACAGTGCTGGCCGCGCCGCCAGCCAAGGGTTTCGACCTGGTGGCGTGGATCGCGCCTTTTGCCGTCTTCGCCGCGGCGCTGCTGGGGACGATTCTGCTTATTCGGCGCTGGGGCGGGCTGGGAAAGACACATGCAGCCGCGGCAGGTAAGCCAGTTGCGCTCGACCCCGCCGAACAGGAGCGCATGGAGCGCATTCGCCGCGAGACGAGTGTGGACACCGGCAGCAAAGGAGGATTCTGAGCGATGACGGAAACTGAGGGATTGATTGCCGGATTGTTTCTGCTCTTCGCGCTCTTTCTTTACACCTTCTGGCCGGAGAACGCATTCGCCAGCCAGAAAGAGAAGACGCGGCTCGACTATTTGTTGGAGCGCAAAGACCAGCTCTATGAGAATCTGCGCGACCTGAACTTCGAATACCGCGCCGGCAAGTATCCTGAGGAGGATTTTGTTGCGCAGCGCGGCCTTCTGGAACGCGAAACAGCGGAACTGCTGGCGGAGATCGACCTGTTGCAACAGATGTAACTGCCCGCCCAGCTACGCGCTGTCATCCTGAGCGACGTCCGAGCGCAGCGAGGACGAGTCGAAGGATCTGCGGTTGCTTTTCTGGTGCTTTACCGCGTGCACGAATTGAGGAAAGAGATCACTCTCATGAAATTGACGAAATTCACTTTGTTGCTTGCTGGGTTTTTCTTCTTGCTCACCGGCGCACTGGCGCAGGCCGCAACGGTCACCGGAACCGTGACCGACAAGACCACGGGCAAACCCGCCGCGGGCGATGCCGTGGTACTGGTTGAGCCGATGTCGGGCATGAGCGAGGTGGGCCACACGACCACGGACGCCACGGGTCACTACGCGTTGAATCTGCCCGGCAGCAGTCCTTATCTGATTCGCGTAACGCATCAGGGCGCCGACTACTTCGCCGCCGCGCCCGAGGGCGGCGGGAGCGCCGATATCGCGGTGTACGACGTGGCCGCCAAGGTGGACGGCGTAACCATCTCGGAGCACGTGACTGGAGTCGAGTCCGACAATGGGCAACTGCGCGTGGTGGAGCGATACGACTTGCACAACGAGAGCACGCCGCCGCGTACGCAGTGGAGCAATCGCTCGTTTGAAGTGATTCTGCCCGAGGATGCGGTGCTCGGCGACGTATCGGCGCAGCGGCCGGGCACGAGCAGCCTGCCCACCAGCGTCAAGCTCGATCCAGAGGGACCCAAAGGCCATTTCGCCTTCAATTTTCCTATTCAGCCTGACGAAGGCGGCAAGGGAACGCTCTTCCAAATCCAGTACAACCTGCCCTACACGAGCGGCAAATACACCTATCACTCGCAGATCACGCTGCCCGCCGATACGGTTTGGATCGTGCTGCCCAAATCCATGACGTTCAGCGGAACGGGCTTCGAATCCTCGCCGCAAGATCCGTCGGTGCAGACGTTCATGGCGCGGAACGTCACGCCTGGCAAGGAGATCACGTTTTCGATTTCGGGCACGGGCGCGTTTCCGCGCGAGGATCAGGGTACGCAAGGCGATAACGGCCAGGGCGGTGCGGCGCAGAGCGGCCCCGGAGGCGGCATCGGCGAGCCGATCAATACCCCCGATCCGCTGTCGAAGTACAAATGGTGGATTCTCGGTGGGCTGGCATTGCTCCTGGCGGCGGTTGCGGCCTTCCTTCTGCGCAGACCGGTAACTCCAGGAGTGGCAGCGCCCGCGGGAGCAGCGGCAACAGGAACTCAGGCAGCCAACGCAGCGCCAGCGTCACCCGGAGCGAAGAATAGCGCACTCCTCAATGCGCTCAAAGAGGAACTGTTTGCGCTGGAGAGCGAGAGAATTGCGGGGACGCTCCCGGCAAATGAGTACGCCGAACAGAAAGCGGCTCTGGAGACGGTGCTGAAGCGGGCGTTGAAGAAACAGTAAACAGCGAACAGCAAACGGCGGACAGCAACCAGCGGGGGAACGACCGGCAAATGATCGTCGAGCGGGCTGCGCGGACCCCGCGCAGTACAGGCCGCCAGCAGAGGTTCGCTGTTTGCCGTCTGCTGTTCGCTGTCTGCTCGGGGCTGTTCGCCGTCCTGTATCATCGAAGAGGCCCGAGCAGATTTGCTGCTGTGCGAGGACCGCAACGGATCGCTTATGAAAACCGGAATCATCGGCTTGCCGCAGGTGGGCAAGACTTCTCTGTTCAGGATTCTGACCAAAGCCAAAATCGAGGATCACGGATTCTCGCGCGAGGCTCACCTTGGCGTGGCGCGCGTGCCCGACGAGCGGCTCGATAAGCTCTCGGCGTTGTATCTGCCGAAGAAGACCACCTACGCGTCAGTTGAATATGTGGATGTGGCGGCCATCGGCCAGGAGGCGCTGAAGGAAACCACGTTCCTCACCAACCTGCGCAACGTGGACGCGCTCATTCACGTTCTGCGCACGTTCGAGAACGAGGCCGTCCCTCACGAAGGCGGCATCGATCCGCTGCGCGATGCCAAGAGTGTCGAATTCGACCTGATGGTGAGCGATCTGACGCAGGTGGAAAAACGCCTGGAGCGCGTTGAGAAGGACATGAAAAAAGGGCGCACCGGCGAGTTGGAGCGGGAGCAGGCGCTGCTTCTGCGGTCGAAGGAGTCACTGGAAAAAGAGATTCCGCTGCGCGAGCTGGAGATGACTCCGGAAGAGAGAAAGCTCATTCGCGGCTTCATGTTTTTATCGCAAAAGCCCATTTTGTATGTACTTAATTTAAGCGAAAGCACGACCCTCGGCGACGATCTTGAAGCCGCGGTGAGCCGCTACAAGCTCGACGATCTCGCGCATCGGCCCAACGCCGGCGCGACCGCGATCTGCGGCAAAGTGGAAGCCGAGCTGGCGGAGATGGACGATGCCGAGGCCGGGGATTTTCTGGAGAGCTACGGGTTGCACGAAAGCGGCCTGGTGCGGCTGATTCGCAAGAGTTACGAACTGCTGGGCTTGATCAGCTTCTTCACGGCCGGCGAAGACGAGTGCCGCGCTTGGACGGTGCCGCTGGGTTCGAAGGCGCCGCAGGCCGCGGGAGCGATCCACTCCGATCTGGAGCACCACTTCATCCGCGCCGAGACCATTCGCTGGGATCAACTGCTCGAAGCCGGCTCCGAGGCAGCGGCTAGGGCCAAGGGCACGCTGCGTCTGGAAGGCAAGGATTATGTCGTGAAGGACGGCGATGTCGTGCACATCAGGCACAGCGGGTGAAGAGAACAGGGAGTAGCCAATAGGGAGTAGGGGGTAGTTTGCATCAGCTACGGTGTGCTTCGCTCCCCTTGATCAATCGGAAGCCCGAAGATCGAGACAGCCCGTCGCGAGGTGGAGGCTGTTCTTCCTTTGACTGGAGGTCCATCCGCTTCAAAGCCTTGACCGTTCCATCGATACCTATAGCTCACATAACCTGAAGAACAACAATCGCCCTCTTGGAAAGCGGGATCGAAGAGCTGAACGACCAATTCATGATTCTTCGCGAAGACCCGGTACAACCCGGACGCAGCGCGGTCGCCGGCGTGAAAAAAGCCCATCAATGTCGGTGCACCTTTAGAGAAGCCGTAAACGTAGACCCAATAGTGATACTGTGTCCCGCCAGAGTCACATCGAAGAACAACGATGGCATCTTCATGCGAATCGTCGGAGAGACTTGCATATTGGACGCCTTCAAGCGTCAAGCCTGAGAACATTGGATCGTTGGCCTTCTCGCTCTCACTTCGTTCGTCCCATTTCCCATTAACCAACTTGACATGTTCTTTGAGCCGCACGCTCATCCACTGCAAATGATCGGGCCACGTGTCCGGATAGTGCCAAGGGTACGAGAAGTTTCTAAAATCGACACTGCGAATCGTCTGCTGGGAAGACTGTGGCAATCCGATAACGTTCGCGCCAAACAACATAAGCGTCAGAGCAGCGATCCGAAGGACTTTACGTTGCCAATTTCCTGGAGGTATCGCTCCCGACATTCGCTCCCTCCTTTTTCCGCGAGTTTCAGATTGCGGCCTCAGCCGCGTGCCGGGGCCTTCAGGCCCAGTTCTTTCATCGCGATCTGCAGATCGGCCCAGGCTTCTTTTTTCTGGCGCGGGTCGCGCAGCAAGTATGCCGGGTGATAAGTGACGATGAGGCTCATGCCGCGAAAGGCGTGCACGCGGCCGCGCAATCCGGCCAGTGGCTGGCGCGCGCCCAGCAGATAGGTGGCCGCGGTTGCCCCCAGCGCCACCAGCACCTGCGGATGCACCACGTCAATCTGGCGAAAAAGAAACGGCGCGCAGGTATTGGCCTCTTCGGGGTCGGGCGTGCGGTTGCCCGGCGGGCGGCACTTGACCACGTTGGCGATGTAGCACTCCTCGCGCTTGAGGCCCATGGCGGCGATCATGTTGTTGAGCAGTTGCCCGGCGCGACCCACAAAGGGCAGTCCCTGCGCGTCTTCGTCTGCGCCTGGCCCTTCGCCCACAAACATGAGCCGCGCTGTGGGCGAGCCATCGGCAAAGACCAGGTGATTGCGGCCCTTGTGCAGGGCGCAGCGGGTGCAATCGCCAATCTCTTCGCGAATGATCTGAAGCGCGGCGGCGCGCTCTTCGGCCGGAACGACGGCACCCACCTCCGGCGTGTGAAAACCTTTGCGAGTCTTGATGGCGGGTTCCTCCGCGAAGAAGTTGGTAGGGACGGATGAAGTTGAGGGTTGAGGCTGCGCGGGCGACGCAAGTTCGTGCTTTCCCACCCTTTCCGCGGCCGCTTGCGCGCCCGCCGGAAAGGATGGGGCACGGGATGGCTGCGCGGCGACAGAGTCCGATTCCCGGGTCCCCAAGTGCGAGGGACCCGGGGCACCCACAATCACGTTGGTTTCAGCCGGGGCACCCACAACCTCGATGGATTCATCGACGGGACGGCGATAAAAATCCGTCAGACCCAGATCACGGTAGAAGCGCAGACGCTCGGCAAGAGCTTCGCGGGTTGCGGGATCGAGAGGGCGCGGCACGTCACTACTCGGCAATTCTCACTCCACGATGAGCTGCCGGCGGCCAGCGCCCACCGGAAGGCTCTCGCTGAGCACGCGGGCCTGCGCGGCCAGCGGTTCGTCTTGTCCGTCGGTCTCGACCACTACCGACCGTGGGCGGCGGAGGGTGAGAATCTCGTCGAGAATGCGATCGGCAAGCAGGCGCTTGGGCATCTCGGGCAGCTCGACGGACGTGGCGCGCGTCAGAAACGTCGCCGCATTGGTGTCGGCATCGATGCCTATACCCTCCTGGGCAATGTCGTTGATCACAATCGCGTCGGCGCCCTTGGCAAGCAACTTGGCGCGGCCATTTTCCATGCGGTTCTCGGTCTCGGCGGCGAAGCCTACGATGAGTTGCCCTGGCCGGCGACGCCGCACCACTTCGGCCAGAATGTCTTCCGTGGCGACAAGTTCCAATGTCATCGGGCCGGTGCGCTTAAGCTTCTGCGCGGAGACGGCGACGGGCCGGTAATCGGCCACCGCCGCGGATTTGATCACAAGGGTGGCCTCGTTCATGCGTTCGAGCACGGCGCTGCGCATCTCTTCGGCGGTGACGATCTTCACCAGTTCGCAATGCGGCGGCGCGTGCAGCGCCGAGGGCCCGCTGATGAGAATCACCTGAGCGCCGCGGCCGCGCGCCGCCTCGGCCAGCGCGTAACCCATCTTGCCGCTGGAGCGGTTGCCGATGAAGCGCACCGGATCGAGGGCCTCGCGCGTGCCGCCCGCGGTCACCAGCACCACTTCGCCGCGCAGATCGTTACGCCGGCCGATGGTTCTCATCACCGCTTCGGCAATCGTCTCCGGCTCGGCCATGCGCCCCGCGCCGGTCATGCCGCAGGCCAGATCGCCCGTTCCCGGCTCCACGATGCCCACGCCGCGCTGACGGAGAATCTCAAGGTTGGCCTGGGTCGCGGCATGGTTCCACATGTTCACGTTCATCGCAGGCGCAACGAGCACTGGCGCGGCGGTGGCCAAGTACATCGTGGTCAGAAAATCGTCGGCGATGCCGTGGGCAAACTTGGCCAGGATGTTGGCGGTGGCGGGAGCCACCACCAGCGCGTCGCACCATTGCGCTTCGGCGATGTGGTCGATGCCGTTCTGGTCGGCAGCGCCCTCGCCCGCGTCCCACTCTCCCCACAGGCTGGTGATGACCTTGTGGCCGGTGAGCGCGGCAAAGGTGAGCGGCTGCACGAACTTCTGCGCCGACTCTGTCATTACCACGTGCACTTCTACCGCCTGGCGCTCGAGCGCGCGCACCAACTCGGCCGCTTTGTACGCGGCAATTCCCCCGGAGACGCCTACGGTTACACGCATGCTTCAATTCTAGATCAGGGTTGGGGTGTGAGGTGTCAGATTTCAGGGATCAGGCGTCAGGGGTCGGACAGGGCAATCGCATGAACGGCATTGGAGCGTTTCTCGCGCAATTATTTGCGCCGTTCCTACGGGATTTCGGGCCACGTTTTGCATCGATCCCAGCGCTGAAGTGCTGGGCTAACATACGTCGAGCCTCCGGCGCTCGGGTCCGCAGCAGTACGAAGGACGAGGGTCCAACGAGCCGTGTTGGAGCGAGAAAACGGATCAGGCCCCTTGGAGGGGCCGGCAAACGTAAAGCCTCCGGCTATGCCGGAGGATACTCACAAGCCATGCACCGATCCCTGAAACCTGGAACCTGTTCCTCAGCTCAGCAGAATGGGAATGGCGGGACCTTCCACGAGGGGCTTGGTCACTTCCGCCTGGTTGTTCTTGACGTAGGCGATCTTCCCGGCGTCGATCTCATCCTGGGCAATGCGGCAAGCCTTGCTCGATCGAGTGGGGACGAGGGCCTGCGAGCCGTTCTGCAACTGACGAGCGCGGCGCGCGGCAACCAAAACCTTGCGATAATTCGAATCGAAACTGGTCTCAATCGTCATCGGAGTCCTCTCCAAAAAGAAATCCCTGCTGGTCGGAGTCGCCACCGATGCCAAAGGCCTCCAGCACAGGTTTGATCCGCTCCTGCGAGTTCGCTAGCAGGCAGGCCGCGGCGACTTCCAGCACACGCCGGGAACGGTAGGCGATGGGCTCACCATTGCGATAATACCGTTCCGCAAGGACAATGGCTTCCAGTTGCGCTACCGCCCGGTCGAGAACGTCATTGATGAGAATATATCCGTACTGGCGA
>Ga0326728_10024573_pt1 | contig 10898 bp, 9 predicted proteins | sample MB3enrmetagenome_FD_207602 | JGI IMG/M metagenome (GOLD analysis project Ga0326728, IMG submission 207602) | Lab enriched peat soil microbial communities from McLean, Ithaca, NY, United States - MB31MN | ecosystem: Environmental > Terrestrial > Soil > Wetlands > Peat | place: USA: New York...
CATTCCAATCTGTTCGAGCTTGCTATAATCAGAGGATTAAGGTTACGTTTCGCTTCTGGGTTTGGCCCTTTGATTCTTCGGCTTGCGTTTCCTCTGCGGCTTGGTTGTCATGTCAACCGACTGGATTTCGCCATCAAGTTGAGTCTATGCCGTCTATTTGAACCGTTAGCTCACGCGTAATTTGATGGCAGTGGAAATTGAACCGGCTTAGTTGTGGGCAGTATCCCCTTCGCCGCTTGTGTTTACCAGTACAAGTTTGTGATTCCGCTAATCTCAGAAATGCGTTGGGCAAGCAGTAAGGGAGTTGAACTTCTGTGAACTACTGTGATATCCCGCACCTAGGAGCGAGAAAACGCCTGCCACATTTGCTAACGTACGAAAACGCGATCAATCTTGGTCAGGACCAATGAACGCATTTTGTAGCGTTTTTGTTCATGTGTTCCCGTTTTCTTACGTAATTTTAGTCTGCACGTGCCAACAGGTAAGATACGTGGAATCTGAGGTATGATAAGCGACAAATGATTGTAACACCTAATCGTCCAATCCTTCTTCTGTACTCGGCTTGAACGAGACGGCATGTGGGTCAATACCTTTGCCGCTTACTTCTATCGCTAAGAAGTCAACGGACGTCAAGCCAAAAGTTACGCATCGAAATGGGACTCGTAATCCGATTTCCAGGATGCGGATAGGGCGTCAGTTGCTTCTAATCTTCGCAGTTACTGGCTTGATTCCGCTCGCAACCTTGAGCGTCCTGCAAATCTGTGAGGTGCAGGGACTTGGATTACTGGTTGTAGCGGCAGGGTTCGCCTCTCTGGGTGTCATTATCTCTCTATACGTTACACGAAGACTTTCCAGGCGAGGAGATAATCTACTGCATGTACTGACGGATATGGTGAAGGACACCTATCGCAGTGGTCAGTGGAGTGTGTCGAATAGAGATTGGCGCGAATTGTCCGAAAGCACGGATGAATTCGGGTTATTTGCATCAGGTTTAATCCAACTCGTGTCCAAGAACGAGAAGACGATCGTGAAAGCAACGACTCAACTGGCCGACATGGCGAACCAGTATTTGGAGAACTCTGGTCAAGTAGCCAGTACGGCGAAACAATTGACAACCGGGGCGGAACAAATTGCTAAAGGCGCCACGGATCAGGCTGCTGCCGCCCAGAACACAACAAACCTCATGGAACAGATGAACACTAAAGCCAGGGAAATTGCTGAAGCAGCCGAATTCGCTACGGCCGGAGCCCGTGAGGACACTCGTAGCTCGGTGGAAGGACTGAACGCGGCGAAGGAGGCGCAATTGAGAATGAATGAGATCAATGCGAGCTCGGTTCGATCTGCCGAAGTGGTTAAAGGGCTAGTCGCAAGATCGAAGGAGATCGGTCAGACAGCCAGCGTAATAACTGGCATAGCTGATCAAACCAATCTTCTAGCACTAAACGCAGCCATAGAAGCAGCCCGGGCCGGAGAGCACGGTCGTGGATTCGCCGTCGTCGCCGAGGAGGTACGCAAATTGGCAGAAGAATCGAAAAAAGCGGCAGATCAAATCGCCAAGCTGAACGACGAGATTCAGAGTGAGTCAGCTGCGGCAGTAAAAGCGATAGAGGACAACGCTGTGCAATCAAACGCCGGCGTTAAAGTCATAAACGATCGCGTCCTCGTCACGTTGCAGAAAGTCCAGCATAACGCTGAACAGGCGGAATCATCTATCGTAGCGATAGGGGAAGCGTCCAAAAGCCAACTAGAATTCTCAAGCCAAATATCCACAGCCATGAGCAGTGTCGCAGCTGCCAGTGAGGAAGCTTCAGCCACGACTGAAGAATTCTCTGCGTCGATTGGGGAAATAAATGGAAGTGTAGAAGTGATGGTCGCTAGGGCGGGGGAGCTGAACAAAGTCATTGCGAAATTGAAGAACCTCGTAGGCCACTCATCAGGGGCAACTAGTGATAAGCAGGTTGAGCCTGATCTAGCGTCGCGACATGAGACAACCGTGGAAAGGAGGATCAACACGCCTGATAGAAGCTTTGCCACCCCAGTTTTGGAGACGCGGAAGGAGTAACTCAGTCGAATCAAAACCAATGCATTTCTTGGCAGGAAGGAGGGGTTGATTGAACTTGAAGTAAGTTTGCTGGCGTCGATATCTCGTGCTAAGATAGGAAATGGCTTTCTTGAATGTTTCTGCAGTCGGGATTTGACCGCAATTGTCCGCCATAATCTTGAGCAAAGGAAGCTCAATACTTGTTTGAGTTGGCAGCACCATATTTGCAGAATACCCCGATTTTGTCGCATTAATGATTTCCTTGATGACCTGGGGTATCTCGTTCATCGAGCTCGAAAACGCGTAGATACGGTCGCCCCTTTTCTCGCTCAGAACTTTCGGAAGGCATTTTATGGCCGTCGCTTCCCTCTTTCGGGTATGCGTTCTTTCATAAACGTCGAGGCACGATCGCTCCCTGAAGCCTATCTAGACTTGTATTTGCGGCTGGGAGAGAAGGGCAAGTGGGGAGAGAAGGAGAGTTATTCCGTCGGCAAGAAAGTTGACAGGATTTTCGAGTGTGAATCTCGTGTTGCAATTTCAAATGTTTTGCAGGAACCTATTGTGAGCTTCGCCTTTCCTGGTTTGGAGGACTTGCCTACTTACGTTGGGGATGTCCTGTTGGGGTCAAAGGACTACATTATCGGCGCAGGCTATGATTACACCTACCATGATCGAATATTCCATAGGGTCGGTGGTCCTGGAGGCCAGATCGCTTATGTCATCCGGAAACTGAAGGACACTTATTTCTCGAACAGAGCTCAAATAACAACTTGGATTCCTGAACTTGATTCAAGAATCGATGGCCCTCCGTGCTTCCAACGAGGATGGTTCAAAGTCGAGGACGGTACTCTGCACTTCGAGACAGATTGGAGAAGCAGAGAATTCGTATACGCCTGGTACGAGAACATCATTGGTATGGCCGGGTTAGCTATGCTCGTAAGAGATTGCCTCAGAGACTATTCTGGCCTAGAGTTGTCCGACGAGATTCGCTACGTGGACAAATGTAATTCCCTTCACGTTTACGAAAGGGACTATGATGATTTTGAAAGAACACTTTCAACCATTAGACAGCGCAACGGGAACGTAGACGCATGGAATTCAACAGACTCGAAATCGATTTCGATTTTTGGAGGAAAAGCATTGTTTTCATCAGTGAAGGAAGCCAAACAGAGTATCTTCGATCCAGTCTTCGAGAAGCGTGAGAAATGACCAAACCGCCTCAGCGGCTATGGGTTATGGTAAACTAGCTACAATTTGGCCGCTTCACCCAGGTCGATTCTAACTGACTGCTTTCCCTGAAAGTAAGCAATCTACCCGATCGTCGTATACGTGATGCGATGAGAAAGGGGTAACTTGACGGACGAGCTCAAAGCATAGCTCGTGTGTGCGCGCACCACTAACCTCTAACCACTAACCACACACCACAAAACCACAACCCACAAACCGTCAGCCATTCGTTATTTTCGTCGTCGTTCACGTTGGTGCGGCCGCCGGGATTCGGACCCGGGTCGTTGGCTTGGAAGGCCAGTGGACGCTTGTGTGCTATGTCCTAGACCAGGCTAGACTACGGCCGCAGTTACGGTTTAGCAGATTTCTGGTCTATGTCGAACTGATTTCAACTGTCTGGTTCCGAGTTTTTGAGCGTATAGGTGGGTTTTCTGATTCCATGAGGGAGACGTACACTCCGGGAGACGTTCTCGTGTTTCGGTGCTCACTCAGTTGACCTTCTTACCGCCAAGATCAAGTCTGGCGAGCTTGATGCTTACAACACGTTAGATAAATTCGTTGGTTGGCTCACCTCCAATGGTGCCCGCCACGAAAATTACGTGAATTCGCGGGGAGCAATTCAACAAGCGTTACTGAGTGAAAGTTGGCTGAAAACTGTTTAAGAAAGTGTCTGGTCCATCGGGGAAGAAGAGATCAGATCGCGCGACCGCTTAGGCTTACCACAATTTGCAACCAGTGAACGGAGATGGCTAGGTAGGTGGAATGCCTGTGGAAGAGCCGCTCTTTTCGCGCGACGGCCTATTCTTGCTCATTTCTAGCTTCTTGAACACAGTTCCCTTCGGTTACATCAATGTGGTACCTCTAGTCTACTTAGCTGAGATAGGCTACGACCCGTCTACAATAGGAGTTATTTACTCAGCCAGCGCGGTTGCAACAACGATTGGGCTGATTCCGTGCGGGCTTCTCGCAGACAGGTATGGAAGAAAGAAACTTCTGCTCATAGGAACATTCCTTCCGATCGTCTCCTACTTAATCTTCGGACTGACGCTTGACTCCTCCTTGCTGACGGTCGCGAGCATTATTGGAGGAGTGGGGTTTGCCGGCGGGTTGGGTGGTGCCGCCACGAGTCCACCGCTGTTTGCAATGCTTGCCAGCTCCACCGCGGAAAAGAAGAGATCGACCATATTTGGCGTATTGTATGGAGCGTGGGCTGTTGCACTAGCCCTAGGCTCAGCCCTGAGTTTTCTTCCAACTCTGTTCAGCATGTTTCTTGGTCTGAATGAAAAGTCGGCGCATTTCGATTCATACTTCGTCATGTCTCTAGTGGCCGCAGCTGCAGTACTTCCCCTCCTGTTCGTAAAGGAAAAACCAAACAGGACTGATCCCAATCGGACATCGGGACCTAGATCCGTTGTCCTAGCACAGGAGGAGTTGTCGCACCAATCACGCACGTTCGGATTCAGCGTCAGGTCTCAGTCTAGTATCGCGCAGTTCTCCCTGATCTTCACCCTCACGGGTTTTGGTTTAGGCGTTCTGGTACAATTGCTTCCAACTTGGTTCAACCTGCGGTATGGGGTATCTGAGACCACTGTCGGCGTTTGGATGGCGGTGTCGGATCTGGCGACGATCGTGTCGATACCTTTGATTCCAAGGCTCGTCAGTAGGAGGGGAGATATATTTACTGCAGCATCGACGGGGGTTGTCGGAGCTTTCGTACTCGGGCTTATGGCTTTCGCTGTAACCTTCGAGGCAGCAGCTTCCCTATTCGCCATCCGCAGCGTAATCATTGGTGTATCCTGGGCAGTTGTACAATCCTACATGATGAGTGCCGTTACCGAGAATCAGAGAGGGACTATTGTTGGATTCAGTTATACGACGTGGGGGTTGGGTGTTTCGGTCGGCACTTTGCTAGGTGGAGAATTGCTCGGCGCAGGTTTGCTCAACCTCCCCTTTCTTGCAGCAGTCATCAGCTATGTCTCCTCATCCGCAGCAATCTGGTTCTTCTTTAGGAAAGCTAAGCCGTCTGAACCGGTGGTTCACGTCTTGCCGCGATTTGGCGAGTAATCTCAACGCATTGACCAGCATGTTTCGTTTGCGAGAACTAACGGGAACAATAAAGAAGAGCAGAGGGAATCGCAAAGCCGGATCGTTACCAGGACTCAAATTCTTAGGACGCTTGATTGGTTGAATCGTCGTTTCCGTGTTCTAATCCCAGTCTACCTGGCGTTGCTCGGTTGGAGCACAATTTCAACGATCTCAATCAACGGTCCTGTCATGCCACTATACGCCGAATCATTAGGCATCGGAATTGTTGAGTGGGGGGCTCTCGCGGCCTCGTGGGCGTTGGGAATGTTTGTTTCCGAGTGGGTTTGGGGAAGCCTGTGTGACAGAAGCGATCGTCGGTGGCTCATGATTCTCTCACTACTCGCGACCAGCATAATCACCGCACTCTACACTATCCACTCCCTCGTCCCCGCCTTCATACTCCTCGAGTTTCTGACAGGCGCAATGGGCGTCACCCTCGGCCCCACGTCCAGAGCATACATCTCCGACGAATCCCCGGAAGCTTCTATGGGACTCTACGTGAGCATCTGGTGGGCCTCCTTCTCGCTCGGACGTATCTTCGGCCCACTCATCGGAACATACATCGCCCAGACCTGGTCCTTTGAATCATCATTCTATGTCTCCTCAGTCCTCTCGATTGCGTTGGCTGCTTTCATCTTAATATCGTTCCCAAAACAAAGAGCGCCTCGACAAGTTTCCACCCCCGCTAACGTGCTCAGCGGCGTCAAAACGATTCTGAGTCTGCGGTCGTTAAGTTTCTTGTTCGTGGCAACAATCTTCGTTTTCATCGGCAAGGCGCTAATCACCTCATTTCTACCACTATACGCAGCTGAGCCAATCAAAATGTCCACTATCCAAGTGGGAAATCTCATCGCCTGGCTATCCGGAGCTCAATTACTCGCTCTGCCAATTGTCGGGTGGGTATCTGACCGGTTCGGGCGCAAGCGTACTACGTTCCTAGGTCTCCTAATCTCCACGTGTCTGCTCTTGTTGTATTTCGTTGCTGGTTCAGCGTCCCAATTGCTTCTGGTTACAATTGCTTTTGGATTCGGGATCGCCTCATCCTCACTAATTCTAGCTATGATACCGGATGTGACACCTAGAGCAATGCATGGGACAGCAATCGGCATCTACGGGTCCATGGAAGACTTGGGCATGATTATCGGGCCCTTAGTTTACGGATTTGTATGGACGGCGTTCGCTCCTGTGTGGATATTCGGCGCCGCGTCAATATCACAATTCGCTGGAGCATTGCTCATTTACAGGGTAAAGGAAAGCAACAGCACTCAATCTTAGCCATGATTCGAGACGACGCGCACGCTTTTGACGAGATTGAAGAGTTGTCGTCCGAACTAACTTCAAATGTCCCGCAGGAGCTTTTGAGTTCATGCTTGCGGACTCAAAATCATTGACAAGTCTTGCCGATGAATATTGGCAGGCGCTAATGCAGAATGAACCGGTCTACGCAACATCGCTTGGTGACAGACGGTACGATTCACGTCTCCCAGACATCACACCTCAAGGAACGGCTCAGGAGGAGAAACAGTATGAATCATTCCTCGACAGGGCTAAGCAGATCCGTCCCGAGAATCTCAGTTCATCAGACAAGCTAACCCGGACAGCGTTCGTATTCGAGCTACAAGCCCAACTAGACCATTTGCGTTGTCATCTAGAGGAGTGGACTGTTGACCCTCTAAGTGGGCCGCAGATCGAGTTTCAGAATTTAGAATCATATCAACCCATACGAAGCGCCGCTGAAGGCGCTGCCATGGTGAGACGTTGGCAGGCTATGGGGCGGTATCTTGACGATCACATCACCAACCTTAGGCGCGGTCTCGTGACTGGCAAAGTGTCCGTGCATGCGGGCGTTGAGAAGGTTATTGATGAGACTCAGAGTCTTCTCGCAAAACCTGACCGGGAATGGCCGCTACTCCGGCCCTTAACAATCCAACACACTGATTGGACTAAGGAAGAGCGTCAAGAATTTCACGATGGGTTGACATCAGCGGTAGGAAACCAAGTTCGTCCAGCGCTCGCCCGCTATGTCCAGTTCTTGGGCTCAGAGCTCTTACCCAGATCTCGACCCGAAGAACAACCCGGAATAAGCCACATCCCTGGCGGTTCAGAATGCTACGCCCGCCTAATTCGCGCCCATACTTCCCTCAGCTTAACCCCAGACCTACTACACGACACCGGCCTGAGGGAGGTTGAAAGAATCAACGCGGAGATGCTAGCGTTGGGCGCGAAAGTGTTTGGTACTCGAAGTCGGAAGGAAATCTTGCAGAGTTTACGAACCGATCCTGCCCTTTACTTCTCAACCCGAGACGAGGTCGAGAAGAAAGCTGAGCAGGCTTTGGCAAAAGCGCGAGCCACTATTCCGAGCTGGTTCGGTCGCCTGCCAAAGACAGATTGTGTTGTGGTTCGGATGGGGGAACATGAGGAGGAGAACTCCACCATAGCCTACTATCGCCAACCTGCCGCCGACGGGTCCCGCCCCGGCCAATACTACGTCAACACGTCCCACCCAGAAACACGGCCGCGTTATGAGGTCGAGGTCTTAGCATACCACGAGTCCATCCCAGGTCACCACTTACAAATCGCAATCGCAGCGGAGTTTGGCGGTCTACCGGCGTTCCGCAAATACAATGGCGTAACGGCATTCATTGAAGGTTGGGGCTTGTACGCTGAACGCCTCGCCGACGAGATGGGCATGTATTCTTCTGACCTGGATAGGATTGGAGTGCTATCATACGACGCCTGGCGTGCCTGTCGACTTGTCGTGGACACGGGGATGCATGCGCAGGAATGGACGCGGCAGCAGGCGATTCAATACATGCTCGAAAACACCGCCCTAGCCCAAAACAACATCGTGAACGAGGTGGACCGTTACATCACCTGGCCTGGCCAAGCTCTCGCGTACAAAACCGGCCAACTAGAGATTCTCCGCCTACGCGAAGAGGCAAAAAGCGAACTCCGAGACAAGTTCGACATACGCGAATTTCACGATGCAGTGCTTAGCAACGGCGCCGTCCCACTAGGCGCATTGCAGGAACTCGTAGCCAACTACATCACCGAAAAAACTTCAACTAGCTGAGATGGCCTACATGCCCGACAGGAAAAAGGTACCGTTCGGTTCGTGGGAATCCCCGATCACTTCAGACCTTATCGTATTCGGAACAGATAGACTAGTTGAGCTAGCCCCACACGAAGAAACTCTGTTCTGGATAGAGTCCCGTAGCAGAGAGGCAGGTCGAATGGTTCTGATGCGGCGCGAAAAGAATGGCTTAATCACCGAAGTATTGCCGTCGCAATACAACGTCAGAACTGCTGTCCACGAATACGGCGGAAGTTGTTTCGCAATCGGCGAAGCAGTCTACTTCTCGAACTTCAAGGATCAGCGAATTTACCGGTCGGAATCTAGCCAGGAAACAAAACCGATAACACCTGAAGGAGCTTTTCGCTACGCCGACCTAATCCTTGATAGAAAACGGGATCGCATAATTTGTGTACGCGAAGATCACTCAACGTTAGGCGATCAACCAGTAAACAACCTCGTCACGGTTCCATTCGACCGCAGTCCACCAAGCATTCTGATTTCAGGGAACGACTTCTACGCCTCGCCACGCCTTAGGCCTAACCAATCAAGCCTTGCATGGTTAACTTGGAATCTCCCAAACATGCCTTGGGACGGCACAGAGCTTCATGTTGCTAACTTTGGGTCTGACCGCAAGATTGCTGACGCGGTTCTGGTGGCAGGAGGACAGGATGAATCAATCTTTCAACCAGAATGGTCCCCCGACGGAACTCTATATTTTGTATCGGATAGGACGGGTTGGTGGAACCTCTACCGATGGTCGAATGGGGAGGTCGAACCAGTATGCCCGATGCAAGCCGAGTTTGGTGAGCCCCAATGGGTATTCGGAATTTCCACATACTCACTCGAATCACAGAACAGAGCTGTTTGCTATTATTCACTTGACGGGGCAAAGCATCTTGCAATCATCAACCTAAGAAAGAAGACTCTCGAAAATATCGAACTACCTTACCAAGAATACTCTTGCGTGAAAACGGTACCCTGTCACGCCTACTTCCTCGCGGTCTCCTCAACGTCAAAAACCGCTTTGGTTCATTTGGACTTGGCTACGAGGTTGCATGAAGTTCTTTATCGCCCGAAGACACCGCAGTTTGATTCCGCCTACATCTCAGTAGCTAAGCCGATCGAGTTTCCTACATCCGGGGGATTCAAAGCCTACGGTCTCTACTACGAGCCGAAAAACCGAGATTACGAAGGACCAGCGGGTGAGCTTCCTCCGTTACTGGTTATGAGCCATGGCGGCCCAGCTGGATCCGCATATTCCGGACTCCTACTCTCGATTCAGTTCTGGACGAGTAGAGGAATTGCGGTGCTAGACGTGAACTATGGCGGAAGCACCGGCTACGGTCGCGCCTATCGGGAACGGCTCAACGGGCAGTGGGGCATTGTGGACGTAGATGATTGTGTTAACGGCGCCCGCTACCTTTCCGAAAGCAGAAAGGTTGACGGAAAACGGCTCATGATCACAGGTGGAAGCGCGGGAGGCTACACCACGCTCTGCGCACTAACGTTTCGCAAAGTCTTCAGCGCTGGCGCGAGTCATTATGGAATCGGGGACTTGGACGCGCTTGAACAGGATACACACAAGTTCGAGTCGAAATATTCCAGTAAGCTCATAGGGCCATATCCCAAGAGGCGAGATTTGTATCTGGAACGGTCGCCAATCAATCATGTCGAGAACCTATCATGTCCGGTGATATTCTTTCAAGGACTCGACGACAAAGTGGTCCCGCCCAATCAAGCTGAGCGGATGGTAAACGCTCTGAGGGAAAAGAGGTTACCAGTCGCATACTTGACTTTCGAAGGAGAGGGGCATGGTTTTCGCAAGGCCGAGAACATTAAGCGATCTCTCAACGCTGAACTCTACTTCTACTCCAAAGTGCTAGGTTTCCCGTTGTCCGAAACAATCGAACCTATACGAATCGAGAACCTGCCAAACCAGTGATAATTCAAACCCTCTGAGGAACGAGCACTCGATATTTCAAAATGAATTCGGACCACTGTCAACCTATTTTCTTTGGACCACGATTTTGATTGCGAAATTGCTGTGATCGTTACTTTATCGTTCACTGAATATTCAACGAACTATTGCTTAGCTCCGGCGGTCGCGCGATGAGTGTTTCCATTTCGGTTAGTTGATTTCGATCTATGAAACTTCTGAAACATCAATGTTTCTTGATGCGTACATTGATATACCAGTCCCCATGCGAGAACAGATTCGGAAGATATGTACGCGACACAGCAACAAATCGCAGCAGCGCTACTGCTAACCTTCTCAATCCTCTCCCTCACAACAACGGTCACGCTCGCTGACCAACAAACTCAGACCAAACTAGAAACCATCACTATCTCCGCTACCGGCGAAGCAACACCAATCAGCAGCGGCCCATCGGGTACAGCCACTTTAACCCTCACCGGGGTTGCATACACGAACTCGAACCACTGGCTAATGATACAAAACGTTACAGGTTC
>Ga0326728_10024574_pt1 | contig 10898 bp, 7 predicted proteins | sample MB3enrmetagenome_FD_207602 | JGI IMG/M metagenome (GOLD analysis project Ga0326728, IMG submission 207602) | Lab enriched peat soil microbial communities from McLean, Ithaca, NY, United States - MB31MN | ecosystem: Environmental > Terrestrial > Soil > Wetlands > Peat | place: USA: New York...
GCAGGTCAGCACGATCCTGGGAAGCTTCCTCACCGTGATCCGGGCAATCATCCTCCTGGTCACCTTGTTCATCCTCGGGAACTCGATGAACCGGACCGTGCTGGAGAGGATGCGGGAATGGGGAACGCTTCGCACCCTGGGCACGAAGAAGCAGAACATCCTTCTTGTGATCCTTTGGGAGGGATGCCTGCAAGGGCTTCTTGGCGCCGCTGCGGGAATCTCGCTCGGGTTCGGGGTCTCCGCGATCATCGATGCAGCCGGGGGACTGGCATACCACAACGGCGCGCAGACCTACGCCGTCATGGTCCGGCCCGGCCTGGACTCCGTCTGGCTCAACCTCGTCCCCGCGGTGCTGACCGCAGGCCTTGCCGCCGTTCTCCCCGGACTTCGCGCGGTCCGGCTCACCCCTTCCCAGTGCCTGAGGGAGGCATAATCCATGGAACACCTACGAGTGATTCTTTCGATGGCGGCACGCAACCTGGGGCGAAACCGGGGCAGGACGCTTTCCACGTTGATCGCCATCACCGTGGGTCTTCTGGGGCTGACGCTGCTGGACGGGTTCATCACCTACTCCATGAACGGGTTCCGTGACGCGATCATCAAAAGCGGGACGGGTCACATCCAGGTTGCACGCTCGGCATCATATTTCGACGCCGGAGACACCAACCCCATCCCTTTCATGCTCGACAATGGAAAGGCGATCGATGCACAACTGAGCTCGATTCCCGGTGTGGCTGATGTCATGCCCACGATGGCATTTTCCGCGGTGCTTTCCGACGCAGGGACGACAGGCTTCGTTCAGGTTTCCGCCTGGCCGATGGCGCAGGCTCGGGCGGACCTGAGCCTGCGTACGGTACTGGCCGGAAGGGAGCTGGCGCCGCAGGAGTCAGGCGAAATCCTCGTCGGATCCGGGCTGGCAAGAAAGCTGAAGCTTGCGCCCGGACGGACGCTTTCCCTGTTTGCCTTGAGTAAGGGCGGCGGAGTCAACACGGAAAGCTTCACGATCGTCGGCATCAGCTCATCAGGGATCGCGGAGGTGGACGACATCTCCGTCACCATGAGCCTCTCCGACGCCCAATCTCTTGTCGGGGTGCAGACCGAGCCGTGCCTTATCGTATTCCTCAAGGACACCGGCGTCACAGCGGCCGTTGCACGGCAAATCGCCACAGCCCCCAAGGGAAGCGCGGCATCAGGTCTTGCCGTGCGGACGTGGGAGCAGCTTTCCCCGTCCTTCCAGGCCGCGAACTCGCTGTACCAGCTCATCCTCACGGTGGCCCGGTTCATCGTCCTAATCGTCGCCCTGTTCTCCATCTCGGGCACGCTTTCGGTTTCCATGATCGAGCGCTACCGGGAAATCGGAACGCTCCGCGCCTTCGGCACGCGGAAGAGGCAGCTTCTTGTGATGCTCCTGGTGGAAGGACTCATCCTTGGTGTGGCGGGAGCCACCGCGGGCTTCCTTGCCGGCGGCGGAGCATCCGGGCTCATCGACGCCCTGGGCGGCCTGCCTATGCCGGCGGAGCCCGGCATGTCAACGGCAGGAATCACGGTCAGCTTCACCCCGAGGCTTTCGAGCTTTTTGGGAAACGGGATCTGGTTGCTCGCAGCTTCTCTGGTGGCTGCTTTCTTTCCAGGGATGCTCTCCCTGCGACGGACCGCGGCTGAGCTCTTGAAATCACGATAGGAGACGGAAATGAAAAGAACAATTGCGTTTCTGGTTTCCTCCGCGCTCTTCGTTGCCGCCGGCCTGTACGCAGAGTCTCCCCAGGAGATCCTTGCGCGGTCTGACGCGCAGCGGACCATCCACGACATGAGCTTCGAGGTGAGCCTCAGCGCGTATGACGGGAGCACTGCGACGGACACGAAGACTTTGTGGGGGGCGCTGGAGATCGGCGCGGATCACAACCGGGTGCTCATGTACTTTACAGACCCCGCGTCGGACCGCGGGAGAAAGATGCTCGTGGACGGGGACGCGGTCTACATCTTGTTCGTTCGTACCACCAACCCGATTCGACTTTCCCCGCTCGAGGTTCTCACGGGGCAGGCATCCGACGGCGATGTGGTTCGTACGTTTGCCAGGGACTATGACGTGGAATCCATGGCGGAAGAGACCCGTGACGGCGCGCAGACCTGGCATTTCTCCCTGACTGCCAAACAGTCAACTGGCGACACGAGCTACCACGGCGTGCAGCTCTGGGTGGAGAAGTCGAGTCTTCGGCTTCTCTACGCCGAGTTCTACGCCGCCTCGGGCGTGCTTCTGAAAAAGGCGTACTACCGGGACTATCGCCCGGCCATGGGAAGGGACTTTCCTTTCTCGGTGGAGATCTTTGCCGGTGATGACGCAACAAAGCGGACGGTCCTTACCTTCGAGAAAGTCGCTCGCAAGCCTTTGCCTGAGACTGAGTTCAGGCGCAGCTTCCTTCCTTTGTGGAACCCCGAGGCGCGGAGATGAAAGCTGCCGTCATTGCCATGGCGCTGGCCGCCGTCTGGCTACCGGCGTTTGCCCTCGAGGGGGAAATCGACGTGGACGCAGCGCCTTCGGCGACGCTTGCTCCGACGCAAGGTCCCGGTTCGCCGCTCGTGCAGGCCGAGGCCACGCGCATCACGTCCCAGTTTGCGTTGAGCGGGCAGGCATCGCCCGTCGAAAATCTGACTCTTTCCGGCACGGCCTGGGCGCTCCTGGATTCCCTCCCTGACTACAACCCGCTGGACGTCCCCGGCACGAGGCTCGCGCTTTCCAGCCGCCTCCTCCAGGCGGATGTCAGCTGGCAGATCATCCCCGGTGTGCTGATCTGGGACACGGGAAAGGAGATCATCCATCCGTCGTCGGGATTCTTCCGCACGCCGCTAAACCTCATCTCGCGCGGAGCGGCCGGCAACGTGCCGCAGCAGATCCCGGCAGCCGCGCCCCAGTGGGAAGAGGGCTGGATCGGGACCCGGCTCGTGTGGATCGTCGGGGACTTCAGCTTCGAGGACTTTCTTTCCCCCCGGCTGGTGTGGTCCAGCGACGTGGATTCCGTGCTCGGGTACGTGAGCGCCCAGCAGAATGACTTCATCGACCAGCTCAGGATCCAGGCTCACGTCGGCGGGGTCGATCTGCAAGCGCTCGGGCTGCTTTCGACCGGAGGACCGGGGAGCCCTGACCCGGCAGTGCACGCGCAGGCCGGAGCCGGGGTGGATGCGAACGTCGGTGATCGGGTGGCGGTGCGCGCCGAGGTTTCTGTTGCGGATGCCTTACCGCGGCTGGACGTCAGTGATCCCGTTTTGCTGACCGCAGCACCACAAAGTGTGCCGTGGGTCGTCAGGGCACTTGCCGGCTTCACATGGTCCATCACAACGAAGATGTCCCTCATCGTCGAGTATGCGTATGACGGCCTCGGCTTTGTCGGCGCCGACTACGCGAACGTGATCCAGTACGCCAGGAACAGGCTCGCAAGCGGGGGAGCGGCGCCCGACGTGCTGGGACAGTTCGGGTCCTTCGAAGCCGCGCAATACTATGCGTTTGCCCGGCTGGCGAAGGACATCACCGACCAGCTCACCGCGCAGGGCTGGGCGGAGGTCAACCTTCAGGATCCTTCCGTCATGGACGGCATCGGCATCACGATGAGGAACGACGAATGGGGCCTGAGCGGCTCGATCACCAACACGTGGGGCAGGAGCGCCACGGAAGCCGGGGCATCGCAGTTCCTTTGGCAGCTGGACATCGAGCTGAAGTTGTTCTTTTAGGCTTGGTATGGCATGCTGATGGAAAAGATGCAAAAAACGCCTGCCGGCCAGCAGCATCGCCTGTTCTCTTCCCCGTGGCTGGTGTGGATAGTCTGGATCGTTTGGCTCCCGTTCCTTGTTCCCGCCGTCGTCCAGCTTCTCCAGGGACCCCTCCACCTCGGCTCCATTGCCGCCCTCGCGGCGCTCGCCATCTTCGTGGCGATCTACGCCTTCTCCGCGTTCCGTATGGCCCTGGCCCTCAGCGGCAGGTTGTCCGGTGATTCCTCCGACCAACCGCTGCTTCTCGGGCGCAGCGGCGTCGTGCTGTTCCTTATCGTCATGAGCGTTGTCATCGGTCTCCTGGGAAAGCCCAAGAACATGGACCCGAGCCCCTTGTTCATCTTCACAGCCGCGTACGCGGGAACCGCTTTTCGTATTCCACGGGCTGTCATTACCAACGCAGTCGTTCTGGCGGTGTGCGTGGTCTCAGGCGCGCTGCTCGGCGCATCCTTCGCGTCCTTGCTGCCGGCCGTATTCGTCATTACGGTCGTGAGCTTCATGACGACGAGCTGGACCCGGTCAATCATCGTGGGACGGCAGCTGCATGAAGCGCAGGGCCGGATCGCCAGGCTCGCGGCTACGGACGAGCGGCTTCGCATTGCGCGAGACCTGCACGACCTTCTCGGGCAGAAGCTTTCCTTCATTGCGCTGAAAAGCGAGCTGGCCCGCCACCTCGTGGCGTCCGCGCCGGACAAGGCCGAGGCGGAGATCGCGGAGGTCGAGTCGACCGTCCGCTCCACACTCCAGGAAGTGCGGGAGGCGGTTGCGGCCTATCGAAGGCCGGATCTCGCCAATGAGCTGCGCGCCGCACAGGAGATTCTTTCCGCCGCAGGCATCCGGCTCGAGAGCACGGGCGACCAGGGCCTGGCCGCGAGGCTCTCCCCTGAGCGCAACGGGGCGCTTGCGTGGGCCGTGCGCGAGGGAGTGACGAACGTCATCCGTCATAGTCGGGCGAAAACCTGCGCCATCGATCTTCAGGAAGAGGCAGGATGCGCCGTCGTCGAGATTGCGGATGACGGAAACGGCGGGGAGGAGACGGCTTCCCAAACGGAGCGTCAGGGAAATGGTCTTCGCGGGCTTCGCGAACGCTTTGAGGCGCTGGGCGGAAAGTGCGAAGCGCGGGGCCGGGCGCAGGGCGGCTTTGTCCTAACGGCAACGGTGCCAACCGGGAGGCAGGTATGATCCATGTGCTCCTGGTTGATGACCAGGCGACCGTGCGCGGCGCGCTCGCCGCGCTTCTAAGGCTGGAAAAAGACATCAAGGTGGTTGCGGAAGTTGGAAGGGCGGATGATGTCCTGAAAGCCGCGCTGGAAAAGAAGCCGGACGTGGCGCTCCTTGATATCGAAATGCCCGGAGGAGACGGCCTGGATGCCGCGGCCCGGCTGCGGGAGAAGCTCCCGTCCTGCCGGGTTCTGATGCTTACCACCTTCGGCAGACCCGGCTACCTGCGGCGCGCAATGGAAGGCGGGGCGGTTGGCTTCCTGACAAAGGACATGCCGGCGGCACAGCTTGCCTCTGCAATCCGCAGAGCCGTCGCGGGGGAGCGCGTCATTGACCCGCAGCTCGCAATCGACGCTCTGAGTGAAGGGGACAATCCGCTTACCGAGCGGGAACGGGACGTCCTTGCAGCGGCGGCCGACGGCTCGGGCATCGCGCACATCGCGGCCAGCCTCCACCTCTCACCGGGAACGGTGCGCAACTATCTTTCCCTGGCCATCCAGAAGCTGGACGCTGCAAACCGGTTCGAAGCTGCAAGCATCGCCCGGGAAAAGGGGTGGATATAAGCGCTGGGCCGGCGCTTGATAAGGTACGGACCGCGGCGCAACTTTTTCTGCGGGATAGCACCGCCGCATGAATTGCAGTCGTGAGTGGCGCCTCTGTCGCGGCCCGAACGGGAGGATCGGCGGTGCCGGTCGCCAAGCGAACGGCTTTCTATTTCCCTGCAACGATGAGGGCGGACTGTACCTTTCCCAGCGGAGCCGAGACCTGGACCCCAGCGATTGCCCCACGAAGCACTTCCAGGATCTCACGCGCAATGGCAATTCCTTCCTCCAAGGCAGCTTCCTTCGTGTCACATTTGGCCATGCGGCTAACGACCTGGTCCGGCACCGAGACTCCGGGCACCTCATTCTTCATGAACTCGGCGTTTCGCTGACTCGCCAACGGCCATATTCCAGCGACGATGGGCACGAACTTTTCCCCATGCATTCCGTCCAGGAATCGCAGGAGTGGGCCGGCGTCGAACACAGGTTGCGTGATGGCGAACTCGGCGCCGGCGTCCATTTTCCGCTTGAAGCGCTCCCGCTCCCGTTCGATGCTGATCGCGCTGGGGTTGAGGCCCACGCCGATGCAGAACTCTGTGGTAGCCCCCACGGCATTGCCTCCCAGGTCATAGCCGTGGTTCAGCATGCTCATGAGCCGGCACAGGCCGATGGAGTCGATGTTGAAGACGGCGGTGGCATCCGGATAGGTGCCCATATTGGGAGGGTCACCGGTGACGGCCAGGACATTTCGAATCCCCAGGGCGTGCGCGCCCAGCAGGTCAGCCTGCAAGGCGAGTAGGTTCTTGTCCTTGCACGTGTAGTGGGGGATTGTCTCGATGCCGGCTTTCTGTTGCAGGAGCACGGAGGCCATCAGCGCGCTCATCTTGACCTGTGCGCGCGGGCTGTCGGGGACATTGATGGCGTCGATGCCGGCCTTCTTGAGCACAAGTGCGTTCTCGATGAGTTTGCCGTGCTCGATTCCCTTGGGGGGCACGAGCTCGACGCAGGTGACGAACTCACCGTGGGCAATCCGGGCAGCCCAGGCGCTTTTCTTTTCCAGCGCCACCGGTGGTTTGCCAGCTTCCGGGAGCACCACGCGGATGTGCTCGGATTGGATGCTGGGCTGGAGCGCGCGGATCTCGTTCCTGATCTCTTTGATGTGGGCCGGGGTGGTCCCGCAGCAGCCCCCCACGATGCGGACCCCGGACTGGATCATGCGCTTGGCGTACTTGGCCATGTAGGTGGGGGTGGTGGGATAGATGTTGCGGCCGTTGACATTGAGCGGCACGCCCGCGTTCGGTTGGATACAAAGGGGACGGCCGGTCACTCTGATCATTTTCTCCGCGGTTTCCAGCATCACTCGCGGACCTTCGGAGCAATTCAATCCGATTACGTCGGGCTCCAGCTCGTCGATGCGTGCCGTGAAAACCTCCGGATCCGTTCCGTACAACGACGTGCCTTCGCTGTTGATGGTCAGAGAGGCGACCAGGGGCAGATCACACCCGCGCCGGGCGCCGCGCACGGCAGCCGCAAGCTCCCGCAGGTCCACGAAGGTCTCCAGGATGAGGAGGTCCGCGCCGGCCTGCGCAAGAGTCTTTGCCTGCTTTTCGAAGAGGTCCTCCGCCTCCGCCGCGCTGATCCGTCCTAGCGGCTCTATGTTGATGCCAAGCGGACCCATAGACCCCGCAATATGGACCGCGTCCTGGCGGCCTCCCTCCTCGATGGCCTGCCGGGCCAGCTTCACCGCACTTTCGTTGATGGAAGCGAACTTCTCTTCGAGCCCCGCCGCGCGCAGCTTCGGGAGGTTTGCGCCCCAGCTGTTGGTGGTGAGCACATCGGCGCCCGCGCCAAGGTAGTCCCGATGGATCCCCAGAACGAGCTTCGGGTCGGAAAGGCATACCTCCTCGAAGCAGCGGTTGAGGAACACACCCTTCTGGTAGAGCATGGTCCCCATGGCCCCGTCGAACAGTATGGTTGCTTCTGCGGAGAGCCGAGCACGGAAATCCTTTTTCACTCGATTGTCCGGCCCCGGCTCCTCTATTCGACGACTTTCGCGCTGGCGGTGGGGTAGTGCTCCCGCAAACTTCGCGCCGCAGCCACCAGCGCCGCGAGGGACGGCTCCACCTCCTTCCACTCCCTGGTCTTCAGACCGCAATCTGGGTTGACCCAGAGTTGCCAGGGTTGTAGCACGGCCAGCGCCTTCTTGAGAAGCTCTTCCATCTCTGCGGAGGTAGGCACCCGGGGGGAATGGATGTCATAGATCCCGGGTCCGATCTGGTTGGGGTAGCGGAAAGTGGAGAATGAGCCCAGGAGCTCCATGCGGGAGCGGGTGGTTTCAATAGAAAGAACGTCGGCGTCCATCTCTGCGATGGAGGGAAGGATGTCGTCGAACTGCCCATAGCACATATGGGAATGAATCTGCGTGGAATCCCTGACGCCGCTCGAGGCAATGCGAAAGGAGTCCACGGCCCAGCGGAGGTAGCTCTTCCACTGGGACCTTCGCAGGGGCAGCCCTTCGCGAAGCGCAGGCTCGTCGATCTGGATCACCCGAAGACCAGCAGCCTCGAGGTCCTTCACCTCGTCTCGTATGGCAAGAGCGATCTGCTTGCATGTCTGCTCCAGCGGCTGGTCGTTCCTGACGAAGCTCCAACACAGGATCGTCACCGGACCGGTGAGCATTCCTTTCACCGGCCGCTGTGTGAGCGACTGCGCATACCGTGACCAGCGCACCGTCATGGGGGCGGGGCGCTCGACGTCGCCGTAGATGACGGGCGGCTTCACGCAGCGGGAGCCGTAGCTTTGGACCCAGCCGTTGGCGGTGAAAGTAAAGCCCGAGAGCATCTGGCCGAAGTATTCCACCATGTCGTTGCGCTCGAACTCTCCGTGCACCAGAACGTCCAGACCGAGCGTCTCCTGCAGCCGCACGGTGCGCTCGATTTCCTTCTCGATGAACTTCTCATAGGAGAGTGTGTCGACCGAGCCATCCTTCAGGCCGGCGCGGATTGCCCGCACTTCCTTGGTCTGTGGAAACGAACCGATGGTCGTCGTAGGGAACATGGGGAGGGGAAGAGAAGTCTCCTGGATTGCGCGCCGCCTGGCAGCCGAACTTGCCCGCTCCTGCATTGATGAGGTCACCTTGTCCAGGCGTTCCCGCACGCGAGGGTTCCTGGTGCGGGGAGATTTCGATCGGCTTTCAAGAGATAGTCGGTTTTCCTCCAACTCGGAGGCCACGCTGTCTCTCCCGTTGTTCAAGGCCCGAGAGATGATCGACACCTCGTCTAGCTTCTGCCGGGCGAACGAGAGCCAGTTCTTAATCTCCGGGTCCAGCTGACTTTCCAACGCGAGATCCTCGGGGCAGTGCAAGAGGGAGCAGGAGGAGGCGATGACGGTCCGGTCCGATCCAACGGCCTGCACGCATTTTTCGGCTTCCTGTATGGCCGCCGCGAGGTCCGCCTTCCAGATGTTGCGGCCGTCGACCAGTCCGAGGGAAAGAACGATCTCCTTCGGACGCCGCTTGAGGATCTGCGCGAGCTGGGAGGGACCACGAACGAGGTCCACGTGGAGTCCTTTCACCGGAAGGTCTAGGGCCAGCTCTAGATTCTCGCCTAGATCGCCGAAATAGGTCGTCAGCATGATGGAGATTTTTGCCGATCCCGAAAGCCGGGCGTACGCCCGTTTCGCAGCATCCCTTTGGGCAGCGGAAAGGTCGGTGACGAGGATAGGCTCGTCCATCTGGACCCATGAGGCACCCCGCGCGGCGAGCTGTCGGAGAACCTCCTCGTAGACGAGAAGCACGGCGTCCAGGCGGGACAACGGATCGGCGGAATGCTCGGTCCCCTTGGCAAGGGAGAGGAAAGTCACCGGGCCCACGATCACGGGACGGCTGGCAATACCGGCCGAGCCGGCCTCATCGTATTGGTCCAGCACTTGGGGCCACGAGAGCCGGAATTGCTGGTCCAAGGAGATCTCGGGAACGATATAATGGTAGTTCGTGTCGAACCATTTCGTCATTTCCAGGGCAGGCACATTCTCGCGCTGGCTCCCTCTGGCCATCGCGAAATATCCCTGGAGCGGGTTTTCCCGGGAAAGCGGGCCATAGCGGGACGGAATGGCGCCAAGCATGACCGCGGCGTCCAGCATGTGGTCATACAGGGAAAAGTCCCCCGAGGGAATGAAATCCACGCCAGCTTGCTTCTGAAGGGTCCAGTGTGCAAGGCGAATCCTCGCCGCTTCCGCAAGGAGGGTCTTCTGGTCGATGCGGGATGACCAGAATTGCTCGAGAGCCTTTTTCAGGTCTCGCGCAGCGCCCATGCGCGGATAGCCGAGAATCGCGGTTCGTATCATGCCTTTGCCTCTCTCGCTGAAACGGTCTTTTCCAACAAAATAGGGTTCACCAGGCCAGCGGGCAAGGCAAATCTTTACGTCATGCCCCTCAGGGCGAGGCCTCCGGAGGCGCAATTTCGTTTGGAAGGCCGAGATTTTTCCTATATACTTCGCCGTGACAGGGCGGATATGCCTGAGGGAGTTTGGGCGTCTTTCTTCAGTAAAGACAGGAGGACCGGGAATGAAAACTCGAGCTTGCTGTGTGTTTGTTGCGTTCCTGGCTCTGGCGCAGACGGTCTCCGCCGCGCCTGTCACGTTGACGATCTTCGGGGCCGGCACTCTTGCGGCGCCGTTCAACAAGATCGACGAGGCCTTCACGCAACTGCACCCCGAGCTCATCGTCCAGGCCCAGTTCGGCGGCAGCGTCAAGATGGTCAAGCAGGTGACTGAGCTGCATCAGCTGGCGGACGTGGTGGCCGTGGCAGACTACAACGTCATCCCGAAGTATCTTTTCGGTGCAAACGACTCGCCCGTTTACTCCGACTGGTACGTCGGATTTGCCACCAACGCGATCACGTTCGTGTATACGGACAAGAGCAGGTTCGCCACGGAGATAACCCCGCAGAACTGGTACCAGGTCCTTTCGCGCCCAGGGGTCCAGATCGGCCGCTCGAACCCTGATACCGACCCGTCGGGATATCAGACCGTGCAGATGCTTGCTCTCGCGGAGAAATACTACGGCCAGCTTGGCCTTCAGGGCGCCATCCTCGCGAATGCCCCGAAGACAAACATGCGCGATACTGAGACGGAACTCATTGCGGCGCTAGAGTCCGGGCAGATCGACTATCTTGCCATCTACCTTTCCGACGCGCGCCAGCACGGCTTTCACTACCTTCAGCTGCCGCCGCAGATAGACTTGAGTGACGCCCGGTTCACCTCTTCTTACGCGCAGGCATCCGTGCAGACCGCCAACGGGTCGCTCTCTGGCAAGCCCATAGTCTATGCGGTGACTATCCCGAACAACGCGCCGCACCCTCAGGCCGCGCTCGC
>Ga0326728_10024575_pt1 | contig 10897 bp, 13 predicted proteins | sample MB3enrmetagenome_FD_207602 | JGI IMG/M metagenome (GOLD analysis project Ga0326728, IMG submission 207602) | Lab enriched peat soil microbial communities from McLean, Ithaca, NY, United States - MB31MN | ecosystem: Environmental > Terrestrial > Soil > Wetlands > Peat | place: USA: New York...
ATGGAAAGTGCGCACGATAAGCCACGCGGACCATCCCCACGCGCGTGGGGAGAACACGCTAAATAACTGATAACTGAAAACTGTTTACGGACCATCCCCACGCGCGTGGGGAGAACGTATTCCGAACACAATCGGATCACCATTGACACGGACCATCCCCACGCGCGTGGGGAGAACCCTGAATTCCAAAGGACTTAGCATGAGGACTCAGGGGGAAAATCGGTGGCTAGAGCTAGTTCAGAAGGGGTTTCTTCCTCCCATTTCTCGGCGACCATCCAAAGACCGCTCACGGAGACACCTTTACGGTCAGTGGGGCCGGTGGTTTCGATTTTGTAACCTTGGCAATTGGGGTAGCTGGTAACGATCAGCAGGCCGATATCGGCACTATTGCGCTTGATGTACTCGATAGTTTTCTCGTGGGTGCGGCGGTTAAGTGTGCCTACGAAGACATTGGGGCGCGGCTCGATGAACCAGCGTTTGAGCATTCCGCGAATGGCATCGGGCGTGTCTTTGGCGATGATGACCGTCATTCAAAAAGCTCCTCCAAGTCTTTGGGAATTCTCTGGAGCAGCCTTTCCTGTTCGACGCGCTCTTTGAGCAGCGTGCGAACCAGTTCGCCCTCATCGTTAGGGTTCTGCCGCATAGCCTGAAACGCTGCCGGAAGGCTGGTTATTTCCTTGTAAAGGTCGGCCACATCGTAGATGAAGGGCAACGTGCCTCCGTCGTGAACGAAGCCCAGAGACGGCAGGTAGCCCAGGGAGCAGAGCACGGCGGCGCACAACGCGTAGAGGCTGGCATTCGCTGTGGAGAGCGCGCGATTGACGTTGTCCGCAAGGTTCCAGTTTGATTTGTCGTAGTTGCGCCCCTTCCAAGTAACTCCGCACTGCTGTCCCAGTTCCGCGTACCGGGCGCGCACACGCAAGCCCTCCATACCGCGCAACTCAGTAATCGAGCAAGCTTGCACATCCACGCCGGGGAATCGCTGCCCAAACATGCGTCGGGCGATTTCGGCGTGCTTCTTCTTGTCGGCCCAGGCGGCGGCATGCTTGCGGGACATCAGGTTGTCGTGATTGGGCGTAATGCCAAAGGCGTAAAAACGCATCCCCTCCTCGCCAATCCAGCAGACGGGCGTATTGGAATCAGCGCAGGCCTTCATAGCCGCGTGGGTCACCGTCGTGCCCGGTCCGAGCAATACTGCCGACAGGGTGGCGACCGGCAGCCGGTACACCAGGCGGTCCGCTCCGATCCATTTGATGCTGGAATCATCCACTTCCAGCCGTCCGTGTTCGAGATAAATCGGCGTCCACCGGTCCTTCGCCGGCGTCAACGTTTCCAACGGTGGTTTTTCAAATATAGGCATAAGGCGATTTTAGATTTTCGATTGCCGATTTTGGATTGAACGGCCCGGGACCATTTTAATGCGGCGCGCGGCGAACTGGCGTTTGTCCGGGCCACTGCTCCGGCTATCTCCAAAACTCACCGGTTGGTCGCTGATCGAGTCCGTGCCCTCAGCAAAAACGCTCACTTCGGAAACGGTGGTGAACTCCTCAATTGATCTATTGCCAATAAGAGCATGTTGGGCTTGGTCTTCCGTCTCGAACAGGCCGCGATAGACCGGTTCGGCAGGGATGCAGTTCTTGCGGCCGAACCAGACGCCCCAGACTGGGTCTTCAAGCGCGGCGGCGACGCGTCCCAAGACGAACCGGTCGCCGGCAAGGATCACGCCGAAACGGGCGTCAAGCAGGTATTGGCGGCGCGTCACAACGGCATCCTCGTCCATCTTGCCGCTGGCGCGGCGAGTATCGAGCACGGTGTGATAGTCTTCGAGGCGAACGACAGGCAGGAAGGTGTCAACCCCAGGCCCATCGCGTGGAATAATGATGCTGCTCATCTTTAGCTTCGTCAGTTCCGTGAGCATGGCGCGCTCTTCCGAGGAGCCTTTGGCCAGACCCATCGCGGCGCAAATGAGACCAATGACGCCGCTCTTGGTCGGGTGCAGTCCCGTTGTGCGGCGCTGAAACCGGCTGGAAAAGCCCCACGATTGCATCGGGGCGTCCAGAAGAAGTGAAAGGTAGGCAATATCAGACATGGCTCAGAATCTCCTTACAGAACCCGTCGAGCGGACTGTCAGGTATGGCGATTTCCAGGGCTGGCTTGATGCTCCAAGTTTTCTTCAACTGCTCGTGATGTTCCTTGAGCGCGGCGATTGAGGCTTCCATCAGTCCGTTCTTGCAGGAGACCGGCTTTTCAAACGCGTTGACAAGTTGCAGCGGCTGGCCTTTGTCTTTGGCTAAACCAAGCACGTAGCCCGGCAATGTGTAGGCATTCATGGAGTTTTTCCGCGCGCCAGGAACAGCCAGGATGGCCGCTCGCAGGAAGGAGTCCACAACGGCTTGACGATCTTTCGTTGAGAGCGTGGCGAGGTGAGAATCATCCAGCAAAAGTCCGAGATTCAGCCCAACGTAGCGGTAATAGACTGCCGAGGTAAACTCTAACGTTCCCATCATCCCGCTGCCCGCCCGGTCCTCTTCTTCCACCGTGGGGTCTTCGCGTTGGCGGTCATCCACTGCCGTATAGAAGTCGATGTCGTTGTCGGCACGATGAGTAGACAGGGCATGACTGAACATCGCTGCCCCCTCCACAGTGAGGGAGTGGTCAGTTGCCACCATGCGTCCGAAGAGTGCAATATCGGCAGCGTCTTTCAGCTTTGCCTCCTGGACCTTGCTAGCGGCAGATTTGATCTTTTTTTCTAAGGCCTTTACATCCTTGCTCTGGGCAAGAAGCGTGGACAACTCTTTGCCAATTTCTTCACGCTCGGAGGGTGAGAGAAACATGAGCGTTTTAACTTTCAGGATGTTTTCGTTCTTTTTGAAGGCGCTCTCGTCGAATGTGGCTAACTCGTCGCAGAATTTCTTGGAAGCCTCTAGGGCCTTGTCAGCCGCCGCGCCATGCCGCGCGGCGGCGTCCGCGATAGGCCGGACGATCAGCTTGCTTCGTTCTCCAGCAAATAACTCTGGGCAGAGCTCTTTGGCGTGCAACCGGATCGCCCTTTTCAGGCACTGGCTGGAGATGCGGGCCCGGGTGACGCCGCCGAATATCGCCTGCTTGGGCGCGCCTACGTCATCGCGGTTCAGGCAGGAGACGGGGAAGGACTGTAGGATGTGCAATTCGATGAGTTTCATGTCTGCTCCTCTCGGTAGTTATCGATCTTGGTTATGCGGCCGGGGCGATCACCAGCAGGCCGAAGCCGAACGCCTTGGCTGAGCCGATGCCGCGTGTAAAGGATTCGTGAAATTTGGCCGGGTCCGTCACGGTCAGTTCGCCCTGGAACTCCACCGCGCTGTGCAGGCCGTCCTGGCCGTTTTTCCTAAAATACTCCCGTCCACGGGAGAATGTGCGGAGAGTGGCTTCATTCACCGTGAAGCCGCCCTGGTCGCCTTTCCGCCTGATCCACTCCAGTAGTTCCTCGCGCTTTCCCAGCGGGACGCGCTTGCCATTCTTTGTCAACGAGCCGTCGGGCCGTTCCTTGGAGACTTTCTTCGTGGGGTTCGCGCAAAGCTGGAAAGCATACCGCCGGCGGTTAAAGTAGGTTTCCGGGATCGGTTTAGTTTTCCAACTCTCCTCGTCAGGAGGACACCATTCGGGCCGCACCGGCGGCGTGGGTGAGACAATGAGCAATCGAAAACCCTCCCGGCGCTGATCGAGGCGAGTGAGGAACTCGCGCCGCTCACCGTCGCGTCCGGGGAAGGCTTTCCATACGGCCTGATGCCAGTCGTAGCAATCGCGCAGGCGTAGCCGGGCGGCGGTGGCGAAATCGAGCGTGACTTGGGTGAGGTGGGTCATGGCGTGGCCTCCGAGGCGCTCACAGCGGCCGGCTCTAGGTTCTCCGGCGCGCCCCAGTATTCGCGTGCCCAACGGGCTTTCACATTGTCTCCCCAGTAACAAAGGTCAGCGTATAACTCCTCGTAGTTGATCGGTACACCTTTGGGCTTGGCAGCGAGGATCACGGGACGCAACCGCTCGCAGATCTCGTCGCGGTCGCAAGAGAGCAACCGCCGGAAACGGGCATCGAAGCTGTTGTTTTCGGCGGCCAGGCGGCGGCACGTGGTTCCGAGATTGCCACTGTGGGCTTCGTCGGGATGGTACGCGAACAAGCCGGCAATGGCTTCGATGCGGGGATTGCCGATGCCGCCCACACGGGCCAGCAGGGGCCAAGCCCGAGGAAGTTTGGTGGGATTCAACGCACAACGCAGATCGGCCATCGCGCCCCGGTCGTGCTTGAGTTGGCGCAGATAAGTCAACAAGCGCGCGGCTGCATCCTTGGGATCGAATCGGTCGGTATTCATGCTTCAGCCTCCTTTTCGGTTCCAACCTCGGCTGATTCGGTGCGGGGAGCCAGCAATGCGTTCAGCCCCAAAGCATACGCACGCATCTGGCGCGGTGTATCGTGCGGACAGGCGCGCTCATAAGCTGCGCGTGTGGCGCGCCAGACGGACTGCCCCCAAACGGTTCCGTGCCAGTTGTGATTCAGGCCAAGAGTCTCTGGACGGGCGGCGACTTCCAACAAGCGTGGCACGCCACTTTCGATGTCCGTCCAAAATTGGGATGCGGCAGTGCTCTGGATTTGTTGGCGACGGTTTTTCATTTCGGGCCGGTCAAGATTGTCACCCAGTTGCTTGTGATAGACGCGGACGGCACGTCGCAGCCGGAACTCGATGTCTCCGGCATGTTTCACACCTTCTTCGTAGGTGCGTTGCCCTTTGTCACTGAGCATGCCAGCGGGCACGCAGAATACAGCCTCGGTGGTGTCCAGCGGCTTGGCCTTGTTGGCCACAAGGCCGCCCACCCAAAGATCGAAAGCTTCTTCGTCGGAGAGGTTTTGCAACGCAGCAGGACCGCCGTTGCTGTTCTGGCTGACGGCCTTGACGCTGAGGGCGTGCAACTCGCGCCACGCGGCCTTGTCGATCGATGCCGGCAGCACGACACGGGTAGGCTGGCCTTTCACCTTCCGGGTGACAATCGTAGCGGAGGGCTCGCGCCATCCATCGTCGGCATATGATCCATATTCCAATCCGTTCGCAAGAATAAGAAACCGACAATCCTCAGCGAGCCAAATGGCACGGGCTAGGGGAACCAGGCGGCCCAGGTAGGTGCGGTTGGCGTTCCGTACGGCATCGGCGTCGGTGAGCCGCTGAGGCATCGACTCCCAGACCGGTGTGCCCCAAGAGTCCTGCCCGAGAAGCTGCTCGGCTTGCCGCCTCGTTATGAGGTTCTTGTGCACTGTGGCGAGCAGACTCTCAGCTCGGAGCAGCGCGTGCAACATCCCACCGGCCAGGCAAGGCGCATGGTCGCTTGATCCTTTGCCAGGGGTTTCTTTCCCACTCCACAACGCCACTCCAATGCGTCCACCGGGGGAAAAGCACTGAAAAGTAATTAGCATCAGAGCGAGTTCAGCAAACCTGAAGGTGCGGTTCGATCCACCGGCGTTGTCAAAAAGAGTCGTTGTGTTGCCCGTGGCCAGCGCGAGATCGAGTTTGCTCGTCGAGTTGCCTTCGTCGTCATCGCCATTGGATTTCTTCGCAGGCTTCTTCAAGTTGGCAAACTGCAAGAAGCGCGGACCGTTGCCGAGTAGCTCGAAGGCGTGCCGCCAGCGTTCGAGGTAAGCGAGAGCTGACGGCGCTATGCGCGGCGGGCAGGCTTTCCAGTTCTCATCATCCGCTGGTCCGTCGAGGGCGGCCTGGGCGACGCAAATGAGCAGGCGCATCAAGGCAATGCGTTCGTGCGGACGCACGGCGAGGTCGCGAATCTCCTCGCCGCGCTCGAACGCATCATACAGGCTTACAGTTCCCGGTTTACCGCCATCCCAGACAACTGGAATCCAAGCCTCAGTCGTAAGATTCATCGGACTCCTCGTGATGCGAGCGTGGCGAGCGATCGCGTTCGATAATAATCCCTTGATCGGGTTGATATGAAAGCCCTGTCCGCCGTTCGTCGCCGAGCCAGCAAATACAACCATCCTGTTGCACTACGCCCACCGCGGTAGCCTGCGCTACATGATTGGCCAGCCAAGCCGGGGACTTTGCAAGACCAGCAACCACTGCCCACCGTGGAACCCGAGCCAGATTGCGATAAATGGCTTTTGCTGCCCCGAGACTCCGGTCATAGTCATGGGCCGTAACTACCGTGCCGTCGAGCAGGCAAAGTCGCACTGAATGCGAGTCGATTGGGGCGATCTCAGTGGCCAAAAGCAACTGGGCCGTTGGGTATGTGCTAAGGCGAGTCTGGACTCCTTCCTCATCTTCCAGCGCGGGGATGCTCCAGACAGTAGTGGCGCTCAACGCTTGGCGCGCCATTTTCTCCTTTTGTTGCTCTAACTGTTCTCGCAGTTCTTGCCAGGCGAGCGGTTCCCCGGCGGTCTGATCAGCGTACGTCGCTTCGAGAATCGGGCGGATGTCGTTGGGCAACGTAATCTCCACTCTCCCGCGCCATTGTAACAACGAACGCAGTAGGACGTAAGGCGCATAAACACGTGCGCTCTTGCCCAGAGCCTGACGAAGTTCCTTCTCGGTCGCGTTGAGTAATGAATCGTCGTCTAGAGGCGGCATCTGAATCCAGACTTCGGGCTGTGGAGAGGGGCGTGTAGGCCGGTCGTGCCGCCATAAACGGCCAAGCCTTTGAAGCAGCATGTCAGTTGGGGCGAGGTCTGTAATGAGTAGGTCGGCGTCGATATCAACACTCTGTTCGGCAACCTGGGTTGAAACCAAGATGCAGCCGTTGGGTCGATTCGCGGAGTCCTTGCCTAGTCGATTCATCCAGTCGTCCTCGAGCTGTTCGCGGCGGAAAAACGGAAACCGCGAATGCAGCAGCGCGATGGATGGGCCACCCTGGAAATTGGCGCTCTGAAGTGCACGGTAGGTCCCTAGTGCCTCATCCACAGTGTTTCGAATCCACAGCAAACATTCGCCGCGCCCGGCGCGTTCCATGGCGTCTTCCAGCGGCAAGGCACCGGAGACGTTGCGTACCCGAATCGTCTTGGATTGCGGTGGCTCGCACGTCCGCTCCATGACTGAACCGGCGGCGCCAGAGACCAGTGGGTACGCCACGCTGACCGATTGGCCGTCGGGCAATCCAAGCAACTCCCGGCGACGCTTTTCCGTGAGAGTAGCCGACAAGATGATGACGGTGCATTGCAACTCGCGCAGCCGTTTCACCAGTACGCCAATCAGCGTGCCAGTGTAAAGGTCGTAGCTGTGCACTTCGTCGAGGATCACCACTTTGCCCGCTAGCCCGAATTGCCTGACAAAGAAATGCTTGGCCGCCACAATACCCAACAGCGCTTGGTCTATCGTGCCAACGCCAAACGGTGCAAGCAGCGCCCGCTTGCCGAATGCAAACCAACTGCGCCCCGCTCGGACATGTTCCCGTGCTTCGACATCCAAACTGGCCGGTCGCAGCTCCAGCGGCGGCTCGGCCTCCGCCAGCCATGAAGCACTGTGGGCCAGCCGCACTTCTGCCGGATGAACGGAAATTCGTTCAACGAAGGGCTGCACGCGCAAGTGAATGCGGTTGCTGGTGACTTGTGTCGGTAGGGCGAAGTACAGCCCTGTGGCTTTCCTCGCCGCAATGAGTTGATAGGCCGCCGCCAGCCCCGCCTCCGTCTTGCCGCAGCCCATCGGCCCTTCAATGACGTAAATGCCAGGTTCACGCGCTACCTGCACTGTTACGGTCTGAAGGCTGTTAGCCTTGGGGATTTCCGGGAACAATTCACCGAAGCCGTTTCGTTGCCTTGTTTCAACCGATCTCCAATTGATCGTCGCTAGGGCTGTCTGCCCTTGGCGACGCCGCTCCGCCATGTCCCAGCGTGCATCCTGGGCGAAATGTGCCTCGTCCGAACCGATCCAATCAGCAATCGTAATCAGCCCGGCCACGAACCAGATCATTGCGTCGGCAGGCGGCTGATCCGGCAACGGCCCGAATTCAACAATGAGTTCCTCCGCCAAGCGGCGGCGTTGCCCTTCCCACGGTTCGCTCAACCCCACGCGCTCCCCTTTGATCCGTCCGTGGTGAGCACCGACGGCCGCCGCCCAGCGGTGGAGTTGTGAACTTCGCAATATGCTCTGCACAGTAAATTGGCTGATCTTTGCGTGGTCAGATTCCCGCACACTCCAGCCTTCTTTCAGCGCCTGATCTCTCAACGCGTGCTGCACCAACCACGCTTCACTCTTCAGTTGAAAGCCTGGGGATACTTTCCCGATGTCATGCAGAGCGGCGAGGGTGGCAGCGCCAGGTGGAATCAGGCTGTGGAGTTGCGGGGGTAGCAGGGCGAGAAGTGCTTCAGCGACGCACCCGACGTTCAGGCAGTGGTCTCGCACGCTGATGCCGGGGCTTCCGTTTTCGGTCGTCTTTGCCCAGCATTTTTCGTAAAGCAAACTGTCGCCCGCCGCGGACGACTTTGCGTCCCTCTGGGTTGGGGCCGGCACGCAGCAGATACTATCAAAAGACAGCACGCGTGCATAGCCTCTTCAGACTCTCCCTCTTCAGCTTCTTCCTGCTCCGATTCGCCCCGAGGTAGTGGGTCAGTTTGCTGTAGCGGCGCTCTCCGAGCGCCGGAACTCCTTGAGGATTCAAGACCGGCGGTCGGAGACCGCCGCTACAAGAATGAAACTGACCCACTACCCGCTCCGATTCACGATTGGAAAATATCCGCACAGGTGTTATCCTGCGCGCATGTTCACGGTACTGGGCCTCGAAGATGGTCCACGGCCCGAGAATTCGGCGCGACCGAACGACGGGATCGCCTCCTCATATGAATCCAAGATCATTCGATTCGAGGCCGAGCGGAATCGAGCCTTCGAGGAGCGCCAGGTTCGTCGTGGCTGGTTGATAATTTCGCTTTTCACACTGGCCCCCATCGCTTATCTGTGTCTTTGGACACACGCCCTGCCCTTTTGGACCATAGGTGCGCCGTTGCCAATCGCGCTGATCGCGTATCGTGAGGCGGAGCGGCGTAATCGCCGCATTTGCGACGCAGAGTGCTTGCTGGATTTCTATCGCCACCGGCTTCAGTGCGTCAGGCACGAGTGGATCGGCAAGGGCGATCCCGGGCTCGACCTCCAAATGGACGGCCACCTGAACGCGCGGGATCTCGACCTGTTCGGCAAGGGCTCCATGTTCGAACTCCTCTGCGACGTGGGCACGCCTGCCGGGCGTGAGGCGCTGGCAAGGTGGCTGCAAGTGCCCGCTTCGCCGGCGGAAGCAATGGCGCGCCAAGAGGCGATCGGCTTTTTGCGCGACCGCACCGACTTGCGGGAGAAGCTGGCGTTGCTCCGTGAAGGCGAAGCCAGAGGGCCATCCTGGAATTCCCTCCGCGACTGGCTGGTGGGAGAGCCCGTGGACTTTCCGCTGTGGTCAGCTTGGGCCGCGCTTATCCTCGCGCTGTGCATGGTGGTTACGGGCGCGTGCTGGTGGAGGGGCGTGATTGAGAAGGATGGCGCCTTGCCCGCGATGGCCATTATCGGCGCCCTCGAAGGGGGCCTCGCTCTTTATCTCCGCCCCGAGTCAAGTCCATCCTGGATGGTCAGGGGGTGCCCGGCCGCAAGCTGGAATCGTTGCGACGGCTGTGCGCGCTGGTGGAAAGCGAGCGTTTGGAAAGCCCGTGGCTCATTCAACTGCAACAGAAACTCAAGTTTCCGATAAGCCTGCGGCCGAGGGGCTGAGCTTTGATTACCGCCTACGCCCGGGAAAGGTGGACCACTCGAATGCGCTCAAGATCATTAAGATGATGGGAATTCCCCTGGATTACGCAAGATAGCGCCTGAGGACTGGTGGTTCAACCCGCATTTTCAATTTGAAATCCATTTCTGAATCTGCGGTGGTACGGTTCTACAATAAGCGGAGCACCGCCGAGCAGTGGATCAAGGAAGGCAAGCAAGCGGTGGAGATGACATGGCTGAGTTGCCATCGGCTCCGATCCAACGAAGCGCGGCTCTGGTTGAATGTGATCGCCTATAACTTGGGGAACCTGTGGCGGCGGCTGGCATTGCCGCACAGGATCAGCAACTGGTCCCTAACGAGTTTACAGCAAAGGCTGGTCAAGACCGGTGGACGGCTCATTAAGCACGCGCGCTATTATCGGCTCCTACTGGCGGAAAGCCACCTGACGAGACGGTTGTTTGGCAGTATACTCCTGCGGATAGCCGGGCTGTCCCATCCGGCGGGATAGCCGAGGCTGAGGCAGCCGGGAAATCGATCGGGAGTCAGCAGGGACGGAGGGGTCTCTGACAAAAGCGGATGACAAGGCCGCAGTCAGCAGTTTCGGGACTCACGATAGGGTAGAGAGGGCCCTGTCCCGAGCCCCTGGACACCGCCAAAGAAGAAATAGTGCGCTGGAACTCCTCGGGGTCGTATAATTTGGGGCAGTTGGGGGCTAAGAAGGAAATTCCGGGCAAAGTCCCTCAGCGGACGGATATCTACCTGCGGGAAAACCTCGAACCGAAGAGGCAATGGGTGTACGATCCGAGCAGGGATAGCGTCGGGATCGCGGTCCAAAAATAGGATTTGATGGGGGTCGTCATGATAAGTGCCCGATTGCGTATCCCCGTTCTAATTGCAGCAGTGTGTTTGTTGCCGCTGCCCGTGATCGCCCAAATCGGGATCGGTACACCGCTCGGCGGTGGCAGCGGCGACAATACTATCGCCAGCCTCAACAGGTATCAAACGCTACAGAGAAACTGGTGGGTTTCAGGCAAGGTGACTACACTCGAGGGCTACCCGGTGGCGCGTGCGAAGGTCGAAGTGGTCCCTACCGGCGGTCAGGGTGGCTTCCGAGTTTTGCAGACCGACGTCCAAGGACAGTTCCGGACTGAGTACTGGTTAAACAGCGACCGCGTGAAAGACT
>Ga0326728_10024576_pt1 | contig 10897 bp, 6 predicted proteins | sample MB3enrmetagenome_FD_207602 | JGI IMG/M metagenome (GOLD analysis project Ga0326728, IMG submission 207602) | Lab enriched peat soil microbial communities from McLean, Ithaca, NY, United States - MB31MN | ecosystem: Environmental > Terrestrial > Soil > Wetlands > Peat | place: USA: New York...
AGCGAGGGAACGTAGAAGAAACTCTTCTCGCGCAGGTCGGTATTGGCCACTTCCTTTTCGGCGCGCTTGCGGATCACGTAGAGCTTCCGCTCTAATGCGTCCTGATCCATCCCATAGGCTCGCCGGATGAAAACTTGCTCGATGTAAGGCTGAGTGCTGCGAGCCAGGCGGCCAATCGTATTGGCGTTCACCGGGGTGTCGCGCCAACCGAGAACCGTGAGGCCCTCTTCAATAACGATCTCTTCCACAATGGCCTCACACCGCATGCGCTCGTGCGGTTCCACGGGAAGAAACATCATGCCCACACCGTATTCGCCGGGCGAAGGCAGGGAGAAACCGAGCCGTGTGCACTCCGCCTCGAAAAAGGCGTGAGGAATCTGGATGAGCACACCAGCGCCGTCACCGGTCTGCGGATCGCAACCGCAGGCGCCCCGGTGGGTAAGATTGATGAGAATCTCGATACCTTTCAGTATGATGTCGTGGCTCTTCGTCCCCGAAATGTCGGCCACGAAACCAATCCCGCAGGCATCGTGCTCATTGCGCGGATCATAGAGACCCTGGGGCTCTGGCAATCCCCGGGGGGTCATGCTGCTGCTCATTGCTCGTTATCTCTTGTGATTAGTATGACTTAACAAGATACCTCGAACTTCGCCCTCGCCACGCCAGGGTGTGCCGGTGCGTGGCCCCCTTCGCAGACACTCCGCCCTTTCGGGCTCATGCTTCAGTTTGCCCTACCGAGCATGCCAGGTTAAATTAAAAGTTTTTATGAGTGCGATAAAAGACAGGAGTCACGACTCTGCAGGCAGCAGGCAGAGAGCCGGCAACCTGCTGCGGAAACCCTGCTCTCAGCACGACGCATCTCCTACATAGCAGCGGCTTTCCTACGGTACCTCCGTGCCACAAGGCCCACCAGCAAACCGAGAATCAGGAGCCAGATTAGGAGGCTGGGACCGTACTCCTCAAGAGACAGCACGATCCCAACTACCGTCTCCGCTGCGTTTTGGTAGCCGGCCACGAAGGCATTGTGTAAACGAGTCGAAACGGAAGCGCCGGGTGGGTTGAGCTGCGCTTTGTACTCCTCGGTGAGCTGTAGGTCGATGCTGGCGAAGTCCACGCGGTGCTCGAGAGTTGTCTGCTCCGCTTCCATGCGTTCAATGTCGTCGCGGACTCGCGCAATGCCCTCCTCGACCTGAAGAACCTCGACAACGTTTCCGGTGTGTTGCTGGAGTATGGAGCGGAAGCGTTGTTCAGTTTCCCGGGCATTCTTCAGTCGAATGGCCAGATCGACGTGCTGGCGTGTGACGTTTTCACCGGTCTGTGATTCATTTTCGACTCGGCCAAGAGTTTTGAGATCGCTAACAGTCACAGAGAGTTCGGGCGCGGGGACGCGGAGAGAGGCCTGGAGACTGCGTGGAGCATTCTCGGGAGTACTGACACCCAGTTGCGCCGAATACCCGCGATGTCGTGCGAGGATGGCGTCGAGAGAAGAGCGGGAAGCGGCGAAGTCCTTCACCACAATCACGAGGGAGACGGTTCGGGCGATCATCGGGGCCGGTATAGCGCTCGAAAAGATTTTACTCTGCTGGTCGGTCAGCGGCTGGCCATTCACCGAAAACGAGCTCCCGACGTGATCCCCCAGTCCATGAAAAAGGCCGTTCGAATCTGCGGCCACACCCGGTGAACTTAGTGTAACGGGTGAGTTCAGTGGCAGAGCCTGACTCCTGGCTTCGCTCTGTGGCCGCGGGACAGCCAATTGAGAAAGCTTACCGTCATACGCTTCCTCTCGAGACATGGTTTCTTGTTTGAAGCGCTGCCGGAACGGCAGGGCTAAAATCAGCGCTACCATGACCGCTAGCATCGTCCCTCCCCACAAAATGGCCCGCCGCCCCCAGGTCCATCGGCCAAGGCCCATAGGCAGGGCTGGACCGTCCGTTTTGAGGTTTGAACCCGTTCGATCGATCAAGCCGGCAACGGACTTCTCCACCTTTGCTGGGAGATTCGGGACGTTCCAAGCGGACAATTGCTGCGACGTGCTGCGCAAGCGCTCGGCGAGCCGGGCGCATTCGGCGCAAGCGTCAAGGTGAGTGGCTATAACTCGAGCCTCGAGGGTTGGGAGCTCGCCATCCAAAAGAGCCATGATTCTTTCGGGGACGACAGGGTGTGGGACGGTGTTCATACGCACTCCTCGCGTTCCGCCAGTTTCGTGGGTGACGACTTGGGAGCCGAGGTGGCGAGCAGGTCGCGCAGAGCCATCCGGGCGCGGAACAGCCGTGAGCGTACTGTGTTAAGCGGTAATCGCAGCAGATCGGCGATTTCCGCATAGCTCAAGCGCTCAAATTCACGTAGCAACAGGATTTCCCGGTCCAGTCGTTCCAGTTTGGCCACCGCTTGCCGCACCCACAATTCCGCGTCAGAGTGAGTCTCTAACACGGGCTGCCGGGACCCAGCCTCGTTTCCGAAAAGCGTGGCCCGAAGAGCCGTTTTTCGTCGATAGGAGCGGAGAATCTTGAAGGCAATCGCGTAAAGATAAGTTCGGAAGAGGGCGCGGGGTTCGTAGCGCGACGAGGCGCGAACGATGGCCAAAAAAGTGTCCTGTGTCAGTTCCTCCGCTTGCGCCTGATCGGTAACACGCCGCCGGAAGAACCCGTACAGCGGCTGCTTGTAACGCAGGAACAATTCACTGAAGGCATCCATGGAACCTCGCGAGAACGCCACCATCAATTGTTCGTCGGTTTCAGCGGTAGCCGGCCTCTCCAGGCCGGAATTCCCGGGCGTCCCGTTCATGGCGTTCTCCTCTATCACTGCCGAGTCTCGAGGCAAAGTCGACATGGTGTCTTGCCTGGGTTGGCTTTCAGCTCCTCCATTACCGGTAATGCTGTGAGAGCGCGAAAAGTTCCCCGAGTTTTAACGCGCCATGATCTTTTCATTGGTTTCTTACGCTATTGTCGGGCTAGATGCTGGGGCACTGCTCTTGGTTGCCGGTGGTGCAGAGGAACTGAGAATCTTGGAGACTTGTGGCGGGGGAGAAACCTGAGAAGGTGAAAAGAAATCAACCGGATGTCGTCCTGAGCGAAGCGAAGGATCTCCTCAGTTCCCGATGATTCAACGATTTGCGAATAACTGCGGAGATCCTTCGCTTCGCTCAGGACGACAGTTGCGCTCTCAGAGATGACACTTTCAGTGTTGTCCCGGCTTCTGAGGGATCGAGATCGATAGATGTTTCTGGGCCCTTACATCAATCCCGAGGCTTTCAGTCCTGAAGCGGAAACTCTAACCTCCTGGTCCGGTTCTCCGCCGTGAACGACGATGGCGCCCTCTTCGAAACTGATGTTGCGAACCTCACGAAATCCCTCCGGCAATTCGGCCAGGAACGCGACGTAGTTGGCAGTCACTCGGCCGCGCGCGCGCACCGTTGAAAACGTCGGTGTGCTTAGGAGCGGCCCTCGGGCGAACGCCTCCTGGCGTGTGACCGGTAATGGGGCCGAGCCAAATTCCAAGCCGCGTGTTTCAGTCCGGCTGTTCCAAGGGGGAGCTTCGCGGGAGCAGTTTTCCTCCCAGATTGTGACCCAGGGAAAATCGGCGCGGCGGAAGCAGTATGCAATCAGAAGCCGCTCGCGAACATTCAGCGCCCCAACATACTGCACGTCACGCGACGGGTCGGCGAGCAGCGAAGCCACCACCCCAAATCCCTTGCGAATCAGGCAGCGTGAAAGGTCAGCTTCCCCACCCGCGTTGGCCGGCGCCAGGGGCCATTCAAATTCCTTACCGAAGGCCAGCAGCGCTTGCGCGCCATAAGCCTCAGGGCTCGTTATGCCGCGGGTGGCGGACATAAACACGCGAGTATCTTCCGTCGAGACAAAGGGCGGGCCCAAGGTGACATGCTGCGTCCAGTGGAAGAAATGATCGAGCTTACGTTCGTTGGTGACGGTCTCTTTAAGATAGACCACCGGCTCTCCGGCCCGCACGCTGGCCTCGCGGCTGAATTCGAGCCCTGCCTCGGGCAAGCGAAGAGAAAGCGCTATGCTTAGCTGGCCGCCGCGAAGGCGTTCGCCGGACTTGCGCCATTTCAAGCTGGGCGCCTCGCCATGAGTCGACAAGCCCTGCGCCATTTCTGCTTCTGAGGGCGGTCCGAAGTAGTCCAGGCAAATATTGTGCCCGGCGATTCCGGAAAGCAGTTTTCCTTCCGTTAACGGACCGTAACGTTTGGCGTGCGACTTCGCGCTGTACTGAAACGGCTCCATGCTCTTCCATGGGGGAGTCCAGAGTGGATTCAGAGTTGGAAGACCACCGCCCTCTGCGAAACGAAGCTCGGCAATGTGGCCACCACCCGTGAGATTCACCATTTGAATTAGACCATTGCTCAGCGTGTACGCTTCCCTGCCCTGCCACTTGGTTTTCGAGCAAACAAGCTGATGGGCTTTCGGCATGCTGTGTTCACCGCCTTTTCTTGAGAGTTAGGACTTTACAGTCTAGGAGCCCGGGAGTCGACGAGTCAAGCAGTCATCTTCTTGACTTCTCGACTCCGCGACTCTAGACTTCTCAACCTCTCGAGAGGTGGCCCGTGAACTCATATCAGCGCGTAATGACTGCCATGGAACGCCGGGAGCCCGACCGTGTTCCCATCGTGGAATGGGCGATCAGCCGCAAGGTCATCAAGGCGTTGTGCCCCGCGGCGAAGGACCAAACCGATATCGAAGAGATGTTGGATCTGGACGGGGTATCGACAGTAGCCCAGTACGGTAAGGTCTTCGAGAATGCAGACGGCAGCTATGTTGACGAATGGGGGGTAACGTATAGGCCGACGCCGGAAGAGATCGACCATCCCATCCGCGGCCCCATCGGGACGATAGACGATCTGAAGAAGTACGCTCCTCCTGATCCCGATGCGCCGCAGCGCTTGGCTAAGCTCCCCGAACTGGTAGCGCGATTCAAGGGGAAGAAAGCCATCTTCTTCCGGCACCGCGCCGCCTTCATGTGGTCGGTCTTCCTGAATGGATTCGAAAACCTGCTGACGAATTTCCTTGTCGAACCGGAATTCGCTCACCGGTTGATGGATACCGTGCTCGAGGTGACGCTGCGCATCGCCCGGAACGCGGTTCGGGCGGGAGCCGACGTCATCGTCATTGCCGATGATTACGCCGGCAACGACAGCCCCTTCTTTTCTCCGGCCGTGTTCAAAGAGTTCGTTCTTCCCAGGTTGAAGCGAATGGTGGATGCTGTTCACGAAGAAGGCGCCAGGGTGGTGAAACACTCGGACGGGAACCTTTGGCCCATCCTTGATATGATAGTCGATACCGGCGTGGACGGGCTGAACCCCATGGAACCGATTGCCGGAATGGATATAGGCAAAATAAAACAGCGTTACGGCAAAAGGTTATGCCTGATAGGCAACATCGACTGCGCGTATATCCTCTCCGAGGCTTCTACATCTGAAGTCGAGGCGGCAGTAAAAGAGTGCATCCTCAGAGCTTCTGCCGGCGGAGGGCACATCATTAGCTCATCCAATGCCATCCACTCCTCCGTGAAGCCGGAGAATTACCTGGCGATGATTAAAACGACAAGAGAATTCGGACGCTATCCCCTGTCATTAAAGGGACTGGGCACATCGCCCTCCATCACTACGCGCTGAGCCCGATATTTCCCTCGCATAGAGCGCTGAACCACGTCTTATCCGGTCGTCCTGCATTCCAGAGTACCTCAGATGTAGGTACCAGCGGCGTGGTGGTGTATATTAACGGCATGCTATCGGCCCAGCAGGCGTCCGGGCAAAGAACCCGTTCGAGGAGCTTCGAATTGGCGCGCCCCTCCGGAAGGCGGTCGCGAAAGGCGACCCATCGCCCAACCGCAGCCTTATCGGCGCAACCGGGAAAGGCTGCTCAGACGCCAACCCCCAAAGTTGAGCCGGCTGCATCCCGGCTAAAGCGCGCACTCCCAACGGCCACTCTCGTGGCCCTTGCCGTTCTGCCTTATTTCAACATATTGTTCAACGGCTTTGTCTACGACGACGACACTCAGGTGCTGAAGAACCCGTACGTGCGGAGCTTCGGATACCTGAAAGAGATTTTCACCACCAACGTTTGGTCGTTCAAAGAAGTCACCGATGTCACGAATTATTATCGGCCCATGATGACCCTGGGATACCTCGCTACCTATAAGTTATTTGGTATGCGGGCTTTTGGCTTCCATCTGATCAGCCTTTTGTTGCACGTGCTCGTGGTCTGTCTGGTTTATTGGCTGGCCCAGCGTATAACCGGCGACCGTCTTGCGGCCTTTATGGCCGGCGCCCTGTTCGCCCTGCATCCGATCCATACCGAGTCTGTGGACTGGATTGCGGCGGTAACGGACCTCGAGGTGACTTTTTTCTACCTCCTCACCTTCTGGTTCTTTCTCGCGGCGGCGAAGCCTGGAGGCCGGCGTTCGGCGGCTCTCCTTGGGGCGATGGGCGGCACGTTTATTCTTGCCTTATTGTCGAAGGAACAGGCGATGACTTTGCCTGCCCTTGCCACGGTTTATGAGCATTTCTATCGTGAGGATCGTGACGATACCACTCTCACACAGAAGTTGAGTCGTTATGGTTTGCTGTGGCTGCTGGCTTTGGCTTACGTTCTGTTCCGCATGCGCGTGTTCGGGGGGCTCGCGCCGCACGAGAACTATCCTCAGCTAAACCTCTGGTCAATTTTGCTTTCTGCCGTCGCCCTGGTGGGGCAATACGTTGGCAAGCTCCTTTGGCCATTGCAGCTTTGCGCTTTCTACGTATTTCACGCGAGCCAGAGCCTTTTCGACTTCCGGGTTTTCGCCGGACTGTTGGTTCTCGCCGCGCTCGCCGCTGCCTTCGTCGCTTGCTGGCGCAGCCGTGATCCCAACGTCCGCTTCGTTTCCTTCGGGATCGTTTGGTTCCTGGCGCTGCTCGCTCCCGTCCTCAACGCTCACTGGGTGGGCGCCAACGTGTTCACCGAGCGCTACCTCTATCTTCCGTCCGTGGGTGTAGCGTGGCTCGCCGGCCTGGGCGCATCGAAGCTCTGGTCCCGTGCGGCGCGCCAGCCGGCGCAGCGGCAGATTCTAGTGCTTGCCGGTGTCGTGATAGGCATCCTGTTCGCCGCCCGCATCGTGAGCCGCAATCGCGACTGGAACAATGACATCGTACTCTTCGCTCAGACTCTCGAGCTTTCACCGGAGGCGTACCAAATCTTAAATGACCTGGGCACCGTCTACTGGGACCAAGGTGCGGTGGACCAAGCGGAGAGCCTATGGAAACGCTCGTTCACCATCAATCCTAACAATCCCGTTGTGCTCAATAATCTGGGCATGGTGGCAGGCAAACGGAAAGAGTACACAGAGGCCATCAACTTCTTCGAGCGGGCGAAGGACCTGAGGTCGAAGTCTCTGGACCCGTATTTGAACCTGGGGAGGGTCTACCGAGTCATGGGAAATCTGGAACTCGCCGAGGCCGAGCTTCGGAAAGCGCTCGCGCTTTCACCTCTCGACTACCGCATTCGCAATGAGCTTGGCCAGACTCTCGTAGCGGAGGGCCGCTCGAGCGAGGCCGAGGAGCAGTTCCGCGCCTCCATCCATAATCAGCCGAATGCACTTGCCTACAACTTCCTCGGAATGCTCGAAATCCGTCGCCAAGCAATGGAAGCAGCGGAGCGCGACTTTCAAGCCGCGCTGGGTCTGACGGAATTTGACAGCAACGCGCATTTTGGATTGGGCTATATTTATAAAGCTGCGGGCCGCAAGGCTGAGGCCCTGAGTCAATACCAAGCCGGGCTGGTTGGCGATCCGACCAATGCGCAGGCCCTCGAGGCCGTCCGGCAATTACAGCAACAGACTGGAAAATAAGGTGGCGTTGATCGACAAGAACGGGTCCGAACCGAAGTCCGCGAACTCCCAGGGAAGGCGCGTCATCATTATCGGCGCTGGCCCTGCGGGTTTGACGGCTGCCTACGAGCTTTGCAAGCATTCGGTTCCGGCGGTCGTGCTGGAAGCGGATTCGGTGGTGGGGGGAATTGCACGCACGGTGAACTACAAGGGGTATTCCTTTGACATCGGCGGCCACCGTTTTTACACACAATGGGATGAGGTGCAGAAGATATGGGAGGAAATCCTGGGGGACAGCTTCCTTCTGCGGCCGCGACTATCGCGGATCTATTATCGCAAAAAGTTCTTCTCTTATCCCCTCGTAGCCAAGAACGCCCTTTTCGGCCTGGGCCTCCTGGAAGCTCTGCGCACCGTGGCAAGCTATCTGCGCGCCCGGCTCTCCCCGTCGCCTCAAGAGGAAAACCTGGAGCAATGGCTGTGCAATCGCTTCGGCCGACGGCTGTTTGAAAACTTCTTCAAAACCTACACCGAGAAGGTCTGGGGCATACCTTGCAGCGAAATCCACGCTGAGTGGGCCGCCCGGCGCATTCGCGGGCTCTCACTCGCATCGGCTCTGCGCAACGCATTATGGAGAAGAAAACGGCCGGGGGCGAAGACTCTCATGAATGAGTTTCATTACCCCGAACGCGGGCCCGGCCAGATGTGGGAAACCCTGGCCGCCCGGCTGCGAGCCCGGAATTATCCGGTCCTGACTGACCATCGCGTGGTTCGAATCCGCCACCGGAATGGGAAACTGACAGGGCTGACAACCGCCGGGCCTGAGGGCGAGAAACACTTCGAGGGAACCGACTTCATCAGTTCGGCGCCCCTGCGGGAGGTGATCGACTGCCTGGAAGAGCCGGCGCCCGAGGAGGTTCGGCGCGCGGCCAGCCGCCTCCGCTACCGCGATTTTCTGATTGTCAGCCTCATCATCAATCGTAAGGACGTGGTGCCGGACAACTGGGTGTATGTGCACGACCCGAGCGTGAGGGTGGGACGCATTCAAAACTTCAAGAACTGGTCCCCGGCGATGGTTCCTGACCCGAACAAGACGTGCTTGGGGATGGAGTATTTCGTCTTCAAAGACGATGACCTTTGGTCGAGCGCTGATGCCCAGCTCATCGATCTGGCGGGCAAGGAAATCGCCCAACTCGGTCTGGTGCACCCCGAGGAAATCGAAGACGGAGTGGTGGTGCGCATGCCGAAGGCCTATCCCGTCTACGATCGCGGCTACATCGAAGAGGTGAATACGATTCGGCATTATGTCGAGCAGAACCTCACCAACCTCCAGTTGGTGGGCCGGAACGGCATGCACAAATACAATAATCAGGACCACTCCATGATGACCGCCCTGGGCGCGGCGCGCAACATCCTGGGCGCCCATTGCGACTTATGGGCGATCAACACCGAACCCGAATACCAGGAAGAAAAGACGCCGCCCGGTGGAGGCGAACTGCCGCGCCCCGCGTATGAGGAGCCACCGCAGGTGGGCGCCTCAAAACCTACCTGCCTCGAGTGAAATGCCGATGCTAACTCTTTCGAAAATCACGTCATTCCCGCGGAAGCGGGAAACGATTGCCCCCCGCCCGGTCAATGGATCCCCGCTTCCACGGGGATGACGGCGGCAGGTTTTCATTTCGATGGGTGGGCCACAGGCCCATGACCACTCGCAAATGACAGGTTGGGTCAATTCTCTCCCACCTTCTGACAGCAGCTTGCAGAGCCAGATAGGCCCCCAGCTACCAACCATGTTGCTGGAGTACCGCGTTGATTTCATGGTCAGCCCGGGGAGCTTCGCACGAGCCCTCCCTACGATACAGACAGACGCCATTCCTGCATCCTGCTGAGGTGAAAGTGTGGGTGGGGTCGGCGAGAGTTCCGCCAATGACGACGGCGTTAAAACTCTTCCACTCCGCTTTCATATCCTCTGCATCGTCCAGCAGAACGATCGGTACATTTTGATGCAAGTGCGCATCGTACCCAAGCGTGAACCACGGGATGCGGTAGATCCCCACTCCGCAGAGCGTCGAGTCGTGGCTGAGTTCATCGAAGGCGCGCAAGTTGCCGGACCATCGGTACCAATCGATCTCCGGGGCGAGTAAACAGGAACAGAGCGCGAAGAACGCCAAACTGCCGGCTGCGATCGTCTTGGATGACAGGGCCGATTTGCGCCAGGAATTCAAGACCGGGATCAGCTCCACGACGCCCAGCGCGGCGAGCGTGATCTCAAGGGGCATGATGGGATAGAGGTACCGCAAATCACCAAAGCGGAAAAGGGAATGAAACAGGAGATGGATCAGCGCCATCCAGCCCAGGAGCGGGCTGCGGCGAATGCCCAGAATAACCAGGAGCGCTACCGGACCAAGATGCGCCAACAATACCCGTGGATATCCAATCCATGGTGCGACTCTCTCGAGGTGTCCCGCAGATTCGGTGCTGGAGAGCTTCGGAACCGACACCTCATGGGCGTGGACCCGGAAATACTCCAGGAACGACTGGAAGGGATGCCCCCACGTCACCGCATCCACCATGCCAAAACAGAACACCGGCAAGAATAGTCCCGCAGCCAGAGGGATTACCCGCTTTCGCCAGTTGGAGTAGCAAAAGCCAAAAGCTGCGACGGCCACCGCCGGAGCCAACTGGATGCGCAGCGCGACGGCGAGTCCGCAGAACAATCCCGCCAACAACATGCGTTGGTTTTCCTTGAACCTGTCTCCGTAGACGCCCAGGTATAAGCCTGGCAGCAGGACGTGGGTGGCCAGCACCTCATTTAAGGTTTTCGGGGCGAAATAGACCAACTCATACCAGATTGCGCAAGCTCCCGCAGCGATAATCGCTGCCTCGATCCCGCCCGCCCGCTTCCCCCAGGCGAAGCCGAACCAGATGGTGGTAAGAGAAATCAGTGAGAGCACGATGGCCATCCCTGCCTGATACCCTGTCGATCCGGTGGCGATCCAGTCCGTGCTCCGCATCACGCCCGCCAGGAAGGCCGGAAACACCCAGGAGCGCGCTCCGCGTCGCCATTCCCACGCCACGACCC
>Ga0326728_10024577_pt1 | contig 10897 bp, 7 predicted proteins | sample MB3enrmetagenome_FD_207602 | JGI IMG/M metagenome (GOLD analysis project Ga0326728, IMG submission 207602) | Lab enriched peat soil microbial communities from McLean, Ithaca, NY, United States - MB31MN | ecosystem: Environmental > Terrestrial > Soil > Wetlands > Peat | place: USA: New York...
CTTGAAGGGGGTGGATTTGATGCACCAATCCGTCAGGGACGAGGGAAACAGGCCAAAGCCGTCGTGATGTTTGGAAGTGATGACGATGTATTTCATTCCCGCATCTTTGGCGATGCGCTCCCAGCGGCGGGCGTCGAATTGCTCCGGATCGAATTGCGCGACGAGGGTTTGGTATTGCGAAGAGGGGATTTTGAATTCGTGCTGAATCCACTCCCCGGTGCCATTGGTGGTCTGGCCGCGCCACTCGCCGGCGGCGACGGAATAGAGGCCCCAATGAATAAACATGCCGAAGCGCGCCTGACGCCACCAAGCCATGCGGGCGTCATGTTGGGCGGCCGTTTCCGGGATTGAGTTCGTCGTGTTCGCGGCCTCCGCGCCCGGGGCGGCGGACAGCCCGCAGCACAGCGCCACCAGGGAGAGGAGAATTTTTTTCGTATGTTGCATGGGGAGAATACAAGTGTTCATTCGGATTAAGATTAAGATTAAGATTAAGATTAGGAGCCGGAAAACGCCACCCAAAAAATGGAATGCACCCATAGTCATTCACCGCGCCAATTTGAGATACTTTTCCATGCGGCAATCGAAACCGCCAAAATCAACCGCCTGCCGGGACAACAATTGAAACGAGCGGGGCGGGGTTTTTATGGAGACGGGATTGGCCAGGACCAGCCTCCCGCCGGGGCGCAGCACGGTGGCGGCGACGTTGAAAAGGTCCCCAATCAGCCCGCGAAGATCAGGGACGGGAATGCGCATGCCCATGGGAGGGTTGGTGATGATCAGGGTGACGCTGTTGGGTCCCAAACCGCCGCCAGCGGCATAATCACGAAAGTCCCGGCAGACGAAATGCGCCGGAACCGGCTTCACTTGCGCGGCAGCGAAGTTGTCCCGCGCAATGGCAATCGCCGCCGCGCTGAGGTCCGTTCCATGAATGCCGCACACGCCGCCCAGCAGCGCGCTTTCCATCAGTTCCAGGCCTGAGCCGCAAAAAGGGTCCCAGACGATTTCATTTTCAACCCGTCCGGCCAGCCGCGCCATGCAGGCGGCCAATTGAGGATGCGATGCCGCGGGAACGTCCCGTCGGCGATAATAAAAGCGCGGATCGGGCGTCAAGTTCGGGCGCAATTCAACGGAGTTGCCGCGTCCGCCCGGGTAAATGTCCATCGTCCAGGTGACATTCCGAGCGTCATTAAGAATTTCCGGGCAGAGGGCATAGACGCGGCCGGCCAGGAGCCGCACCGCGCCTCTTTGGTGGCCCCTGGCAATAAAGTTCAAGCGATAGCGAATCGATCCTTCCGTGAAAGCCCGCAAAACACGCCGCGACAAAGGCGACGCAATGACCGATGCCAAAGCCTCGATGGACTCGGCCTGATTTGAAACAGGATCGCCGCCAGGAACAAAGCCAACGGCACCGAAACATCTGAGCGCATAAATCTCGGCCAGCGCAAAAGGAGCCACGGGCGTCAGCGCGACCAGTCCGCCGCTGACATTGGCGATGCGGAATTGTCCGCGCGTTCTGATGGCTTCTTCCGCTTCGTCACGAACGATTGCCTCCAGGCCCCTGCGTCCGCGCAAATGGATGCGCAAGCCGGCGAAATCGGAGAGAAGGCCGGCCATTCGGATTGCGCTGGGGCTTTGGCTGCGCGCGACACTGGCTCTAAGCTTCTGTTCCGTTTGTGGAGGCAGAGCATGGGTGCCCGCCTTGATGGTTTCCAATGTGGCCGTTCCGCCGATCTTCTCCAGAGCCTGCGCCAGGAATTTCTTCTCGCGCCCGGATGAAGTCGTCCGCAACAAGGAAAGCAGTTCCTCCTCCTCCTCCGGGCCGGCGCCAATTTTGGGCAGGGCCGCCATGGCGTAACGCCGTATCTTCTCACCAGGATCACGCAGCAGACCCAGAAGCCACCGCTTGACCTCCTCCTTCCGTTCCGGGCCGCCGGATTCGGAAAACACGACGCCCACCGCGCGAACGACCGCCACCCGTTGGCTTCGTTCTTTGGGAGAAGCTTTATCGAAACGCGGGACCTCATCGGTCCACAACTGTTCCCACGGCAAGGCGCGCAACTGATGGTAAAGAGTCTTGCCGGCGTTTTTTTCTCCACTTTTCATGCGGGAATGTCTCTGCCAACAATTTAACGGGAAATCAGCCCGGCGCACGACCATTTTCGGATGGCCAAGAGGACCGCGTCCAAACGTCTGGCGTTGCTGACCGTGAAGAATTTCCGTCCTGCTCTTCCGAGGAGTGAATAGTTGCGGGTGAACCAACCATCCCGGCCTGGGAGATGATTTAAATCTGAAAATACTCTTTGAACTTTTCGTTTAAGACGACATTCGTAGTATAGTAATGCATTATTCCGGATCCATTCGCCGGCAAAGGGTGCGGCGAAGACTGACAAGGCCCGGGACGACGACGGCTAACATCAACCCGGTTGATTCCAAATCCGGCGTCCGCACGCTTTCCTCCACGTATCCACCAATGAAATCGCTCGTCTCCGCATAATTGGAATAGCCCATTGGGAGCACAAAGTTGGTAAGACAAAGAGGGCCGCCACCATTATTAGTAAGCGTGGCCGTGATAAGCAGAGCATTGGTTGGACTATTACCATCGCTTTCGCCAGCAAGAGTGTCCAGAAATGTAACGGTGCCGGTGTTCAGATTCGTATTATAGACAATGCTGATGAGACAAACATAATGGCCACTGTTAACCCCGAGGTTAGTGTCAAGCACTATCTCGACGTCTTGCTTTTTGCCCAGCAAATTTGCCAAGTCTTGAGCCGCCCCGCTGGCTGCAACATTCGCTCCCCAGGCCTGCCCGTACACGGTGACGGGCGCGGAACCAAGAAACTGTTGCGTGCCCGATACCATGTGCGTTTGTGTGGTCCCATTCTCGGTTGTCGTCTGCATGTCCGCCTGCAAAATATTAACGGCGCTTGGGCCGAAAGGAGGGCCGTTGCCCTTGGGAAGGTTTGTGAACGCCTTGGGGAAAGTTGCTGCAAGGTAGGTCAAACTGTCGATGGTGGCAGTCGGGGCACAGGCTTGGGCGTTGTTAGTAATGGCAGGGTTAGCCTGCCCCAAGTTGCCGAAGGCACTTGCGGGTTCGGAGTTGGAGACAATCTGGCCCGAAACTGTGGCGGCGGCGAGAAGCATCGCAGCCGCTGCCGAAAGCAGTTTGGGATCGTGAATACTTGTCCTCCTCCTCGGGACAACTGGTTCTGAAATGTTTTTTGTGCCCGTCGATGCCGCTACCAACGCAGCGCCAACAAATCGGTTCATTGTGATGTTCATTTGAATGAGCTTTTCATTGATATTTCCCATTTGATTTCCTGCCCACGACCAGTGTCAGCTTTTTCGCAATTCTCTTCCTTCTCCACAGATTTGCAAGTCTTTTTTCCAGTCCGCCCCCGATTTTCCGGACATTGAGATCATCAAATCCGTTTTGGGAACCCTGAAAACTGACGTTGATGCGGTCCAGTGGCAGCGCCAAGTTTGCGCTGAGTGGGGCAACGAATAGTGCGCTGGCTGCTTGATTCCAATGTTTAGGTTTGTTCGCATCCCCGGCTTGGTCGTCCTCAATCCCGACTCGCTGGCCGCGCGTTGACGCAACTAAATACTCGCGTCCGCCATTGGCATCCTTCATTTTCACCGTGGTGAAATTACAAACAAAGGCGGTTGCGCATGTCTTTGGCCTGTTATCTGCCATCACTTTGGCTCACGCCGCCGCCGGGGCGGACGATCAGGCGCCGCCGCCGCCGGCGACAACCACAAATGCAGCGGTCGCGCCCGATACCCGATACGGACTCTTCAACTGGCTCGACCATCGCAGCGCTTATACTCAGGAGGTTTTTCCCGAGCCGTTTCTGGTGAATGATATGGCCTTGGAGGACAACGAACTGGAGTTCAACTGGCTGCACACCAAAGGCACCGGCCAACAAAGCGACATCGGCTCGGTCGAATTCCAAAAGGGGTTGGGCCTGCTGACTTTGGAAGCGGAAGTTCCCTATGAGCGCAATGTGTCGCCGGATCAAACCGCGCACGGCGTCGGCAACATTGATTTGGGCGCGCGTTATCCGTTGTATCAATTCGTTTCGGCGGATCGAATGGTTGACGCCACCTTCGGCGCGGCGATGGAAGGCGGCATTCCAGCCGACTCGACGGTGAGCCGGAACGCGGAGTTGGAACCGCAAATTTTCAACGACCTGAGACTGGGCGATCATTTCACCGTTCAATCCGTGCTGGGCTGGTCCACGCTTTTGGGCGGCGGGGAGGACGGCGGTTTGCGGACGTTTGAGTATGGCTTCAGTTTCGCTTACGCGATTCCGCATCGCGAATTGCCCCTGCCCCGCGTGCAACAATTCATTCCCATGTTCGAACTCATCGGAGAAACGGAATTGAACAAAGTTGACCCCGGCCAAAACAGCCTTCTGGGAGACATCGGATTTCGCGCCAAATTCAAGCCCATCGGAGGGGTGGAACCGAATTGGGGACTCGGCTGGATATTTCCTATTGACAGTGGGGCGCGCGCGGAACTCCATTGGGGTTTTATCGTGAGTCTGATATTTGAATTTTGACATCACAGAAGGGCGGTTTGGCGCAGGGCCAGAAAGTGCAGCCAGCGTTTTGTCACCGGACGCCGATGGATGCGTTCGAGGGCCTGGGCATAGAGGGCAAGTTGCGGGCGGTAGGCCCTGATCCTTTCTTCCAGCTCGCCGGCGGGAAAATGATCTGTTTTGAAATCGAGCAGCCAGATTTCGCCGGGCAGGATCGCCACCAAATCCATCACGCCTTGCACGACGACAAATTCCGCCGGGCCAACATCCGCAAAGTCCGCGCAACCCAATTGCCGGAGGTCCGCCGCGCTGAAACGCGCCGTGAAAGCCAGTTCGCGCTCCAGCCGCCCGGATTGGCCGAGGAGTTGCCGCCCCGCATCCGATTGCCAAAAGGCCGCGAGCGCGTCGAAATCCAAACAGGCGATTTGTTCGCGGGTCAGAAGATTCTGCCGGCCCAGGCGGGCCGCTTCCGCTTTCAGCGCGGCGGACGTTTGCACTTTGTCCAACGAAACCCATTGCAAAAATGCATGATGCGCCGAGCCGATTTCCGCCGCGCTCAACCCCGAAAGCTTTCGGGGTTCCGCGCGCGCCAGGGACGGGCCAAACAATGGAAATGATTCTTCGCCGTCCGCATCCGCGATCTGCCGGCGTATCGTCGTGACGGAAGTCTTGGCCGGCTGGCTGGTTTCCGCCTGGAACGGATACCGCCACGACAAGCGGTCGCGCAGTTCCGGCGCAATGTCCTGCATGACAGGTTTGACTTCCGTCGCGGCGGGTTCACCGGCATCGCTGGCCCGGGCCAGACGCGGGTCGTTCTCATCGTAAAGCGTCCAACTCAGCAACGTGTGATGGCCTGAAGCGGTCAAGGCGGTTGCGCCCGCGGCGCCGATGAGCCAGGGCCCCAGCCAATCCAGATAATTGCGGCAGGCCAGGATTTCCGCCGCGCCCCGGTCGCGCCGGGCCTGAAGCGGCCATTTTTTTTCCAGGCTGTTCTTGCCGGTCGTGCCGGCCAGGATCAAGCGTTGGCCGGCGCGGGTCATGGCCACGTAAAGCAGGCGCATTTCTTCGCCCAGTAGTTTCCGCTTCTGGCGGCGCTGGGCCAGCCACCAGGGCAGGCTGGGGTAGAATTGGGGCGTTTCCGGCGGCTGGATCTGGGGGGACAGGCCGTATTCCTCGTCAAGAATAATGCGGTGGTAAAGGTCGGAGAGGTTGAAGGGCTTGCCCAAATCCGCCACCGCCACAATGGGAAATTCCAATCCCTTGCTTTGATGAATGCTCATCAGGCGCACGGCCTCCGCCGCCGGGGCGGCGGCCGGTTCGACGGCCACTTCGCTTTCCTGCTGCGCTTCGACAAATCGCAAAAAGCGATGGAGGCTCTCTCCATCGTAGGCGTCGAACTGGCGCGTCAATTGCAGCAGCCGCTCGACGTTGGCCCGCTTTTGTTCCCCGCGCTCCTGCGTGGCAATCCAGTCGCCATAATGCGTTTGGTCAATGACGCATTCCAGGCAGTGCGAGACGGCGGATTGCCGCGAGAGCCTGCGCCAATCCTCGAAGCGCCGGAGGAATTCATCCGCCTTGTCATGAGCTGCGGCGCGACTCTCCGTGGTCTTGTGCCACTGGAGCAGCGCGGTCCAAAAGCGCCCATGCTCGCGCCCGATGCGGATGAGCGCCAGTTCGTCGGCGGTCAGGCCCACCAGCGGCGAGCGCAAAACGCCCAGCAACGGCAAGTCCTGCAACGGATTGTCCAGCACTTGCAACACGCCGAGCAGATCGCGCACTTCGAGGCTTTCGTAAAACCCCCCGCGCGTGGCGGCCAGGGGAATGCCCAGCCGTCCGAATTCTTTCGCATAAGCTTCGACTTTGTGCCGGGGCGAGCGCAGCAAAACTACCATGTCGTTCCACTGGACCTCGCGTTGCCGGCGGTCGCGATCGAATATGAGCGCACGCTGGTTTTTCAATTCCAGCAGCCGCCGGCCCACCATGCGCGCCTCCTTTTCGGCGTCGGAAGCGGATTCGGAGGCTTCGGCGGTTTCGCCGTCGCCGCCCTCGCGCCCCAGGCAGCGCAGATGCCACTCCACCGGCGGAGGCGACGCGGCATTGGCCGCCAGATGCGCGCGCCCGGCGGCGTTTCCGAAGATCAGGCGGACGCTGGCGTCATAGTCCACGCCGCCCGTTTCCTTGCGCATCAGCCCCGTAAACACCGCATTGACGAAATGGAGAATGGCCTCATGACTGCGGAAGTTTTCCGTGAGCGGAATGACTTGCGCGGCAGGGTCGGCTGTCCAGGCGTCATGGTATTTGCTGAAAATGCGCGGATCGGCCAGGCGGAAGCCGTAAATACTCTGCTTGACATCGCCCACCAGGAAACGGTTGGCGGCGGCGCCCTCGCGGCCCAAGGCTTGAATAATGGCCTCCTGGGCTTCATTGATGTCCTGGTATTCATCCACGAAAACCAGGCGCAATTTTTCGCGCCATTGTTCCGCGATGCCGCTCGGACGCCCGTTTTTCCAGAGCAATCGCAAGGCGAATTGCTCCAGGTCGTGATAGTCAATGCCGCCCTCCTGCCGTTTGGCTTCCTGAAAAGCCCGGCCAAATTGCCCGGCCAAATCAAGCAGGGCCAGCATCGGCGGGCGCGCCCACTGCCAATCCTCCACCAGCGGATCAACCTCGCCGGCCACGCACACCGAACGCAGAAAATCCGCCTCGTCAAACATTTTTTCAAGGGGCTCGCGCCACAGCCCCTTCGGCCTGGGCCAATCCGCGTCCGCGCGCCCGATGGCCTCGAGGGCGGAGGCGAACTGGGACCGATCCGGCCTTTCGGGCAAGCCGGCCAGGGCCTGGGCGCATTGGGCGGCATTTTTGTTTTCCGCGGGCTGGGCCAGCAACACGGGCAGCCACGCCTTCCGCCAGCCCGACAATTCGTCCATCAGCCAGCCGAGCCAGATCGCCGGTTCGGGTTGTTGAAAGCGCGCGGTCTGGTCCGCAAACCAGGCCTCCGGATCGCGCAACGTCTGCGAATAATGGTGCAAACGCAGAATCAACTCCCGCACCGGCAGGTCCCAATCGCCGCCTTGCGTCTGGATGAGCTGCTGGATGGCGAGGGCGGACGGGGTTTCACTGGCGTAAGTTTTATCCAGGACAAGGTCCAGGCTTTGCCGTTCCAACAGCCGCGCCCTTTCCTCGGGCAGAACGCGGACGTTCGGGTCCAGCCCCAAATCGTAGAAATGGCGGCTGACCAGATGGAAACAAAAACTGTGCAAGGTGCAAATATGGGCCGTGTCGAGCAGCGCCAATTGTTCGGCCAAACGGAGCGATGGCGAACCGGCTTTTTCCAATCGGGCCTGGGCCTCTTCCAGGCTTTGGCGGAGGCGCTGGCGCATTTCCGCCGCGGCCGCCTGGGTGAAAGTCACCATCAGAACCTGGTCAACTGACCCCGCATTGCCTTCATCCAGCAACCAAGCCAGACAGCGATCCACCACGGTTTGCGTCTTGCCCGCGCCGGCCCCGGCCACGACCAGGACATTGCCATGGGCGGAAATCGCCCGCTGCTGTTGCGGTGTGGGAGCAGGGGAGTTCACAGTTTTCCGTTCATGTTTTCGTTCGCCCAAGTGTGAGGCAGACACCCGGCCTTCGCCGAGTTCAAAATTCGGTTTAAATTCGCCGCAAGAATCGGGTGGATTGGTTCCAGTTTCAAAATTAAATTGAGCGCATGAAAAACAGATCGCGTTTTCGTCGGGCATGATTTTATGAGCCATTACGAACGCATCGCCCAAATCATCCGTTTTCTTGATGAGCGCCATGTGGAGCAGCCTGATTTAACGACTTTGGCCGGGCGCGCGGGCTTGAGCCAATTCCATTTTCATCGCCTGTTCGCGACGTGGGCGGGCGTCACGCCGAAGGATTTTCTCCAATGCCTCACGCTCGCGCACGCCAAGGAATTGCTCCGCGACGGCAAGAACGTCATGGAGGTCGCGTTGGAGTCCGGCCTTTCCGGACCGGGGCGGTTGCATGACCTGTGCGTGAATCTCCAAGCCGCGTCGCCCGGCGAATTGAAATCCGGCGGCGCGGGCTGGACGATTTCGTTCGGCTTCGCGGACAGTCCGTTTGGAAAATGTCTGATTGCTGAAAGTCCACGCGGCCTCTGCCATCTCTCATTCGTTGAGAATGAGAAAACGGCCCTGGCCGGACTGCAAAAGGACTGGCCGGAGGCAAAAATGAAACGCGACGATTCCGCCGGCGCGCAACTCGCCGCAAAAATTTTTGTGCGGCCTGCCGGCTCCTATTCGCCACCGGCGTTGCGCGCGTTTGTTCGCGGCACGCCGTTCCAGGTGCAGGTCTGGCGCGCATTGTTGCAAGTCCGGCTCGGCGCGCTCACCAGTTACGGTCGTTTGGCCGGCGCCATTGCCAAACCCGCCGCTGCGCGGGCCGTGGGCACAGCCATCGGCCAAAATCCAGTGGCCTATCTCATCCCGTGCCATCGCGTGATTCGCGAAACGGGCGTGATTGGAGATTATCATTGGGGTCAAATTCGCAAGCGCGCAATGATCGCGTGGGAAAGTTCACAGATTCACAAAGGGCTTTGAAGGCGATGTTTGCGTCAGCGCCGCCGCCCAAAATGCCCAAAATGTGTCGTGCAGCGCCGCCTCAAATCTGCAATACTACCGGCATGACGTCCGACATCCTGGAAAACGAACTAAAGACCCTGCCGGAAGCGGAACGCACGCGAATCATCCTACCGGAAATAAGCAGGGAACTTGACTTGCGCGCAGGGCGGGGACATTTTCCATTGCCTGTTCAATCAATTCTGAAAAATGCCATGACGACGAACCTTGCTGCCGCCGACAATGCCCGGCCCGCTGCCGATCACCAGGAGGCCCTGGTGAGGGTTGATGATTTCCAATACCCGCAGGGCTGGACCCCGCCCGCCGCCGCCGCCGCACGGTCGCGCCAATGTTGCGAACAGTTGGAGGCGGGCCAGGTGCTGTTCCTGGACCGCATTCCTTACCTTTTCCCCCAGGCCGACCGCGAGTTTCTTCTCTCGCAGCGGCAAAGCGGGTCGCGCCTGCACAAGAACGTCTCCTATCGGCCGCGGCAGGACGTGTTGCGCGGCGCGGCATCCGGCTGGGAGGATGAGGCGCGTCTGCACGACATTATGCGCCGTTATTCGGCGGAGGTGGCGCGCTTTTTGGGCCAGTTGTTGCAGCCTTACGCGGCGCATTGGACATTGGATTACGCCAGCTTCCGGCCCGAGGAGGAACAGGGGCGCGACTTGCCCGTCCATAAACGCAACGATTTGCTGCATGTGGATTCTTTTCCGACGCGCCCGATGCATGGCCAGCGCATTTTGCGCTGTTTCAGCAACATCAACCCCGCTGCGCCGCGGGTCTGGAACACAACGGACGAATTTTCCGTCCTGGCGCAACAGCACGCGGCGGACGCCGGCCTGGCCGGTTTTGCGGCCGGGGGAAGCGCGCGCGGCAATCCACTCGTCCGCGGAGTCAAGAAGATGTTCGGGCTGAAGGGCGCGGATTCATCGGCTTATGACCGTTTCATGCTGCGCTTCCACGATTACCTCAAGGAAAACAGCGGCTTCCAGCAAAATTGCCGCAAGGTTCGGATCGAATTCCCGCCCGGCTCCACCTGGATTTGTTTCACCGATTCGGTCCCGCACGCCGTTTTGTCCGGCCAATACGCGCTGGAGCAGACCTTCATCGTCGGGTTGGGCGGGCTGGTCGCGCCGGACAAGGCGCCGATCCGCGTGCTGGAGAAAATGGCCGGAAGGCCATTGGCCAACGCGGAGTGATTCGGTTTTCCTCTCCTAATCTTAATCCTAATCCTAATCTTAATCTTCTTAATCCGGGAAAGAGATTAGGATTAGGATTAAGATTAGGAAATGCAGGATGCGCGCTGCTGAATGGCGGTCCAGATGGCCTCGGGCGTGGCCGGGGCGGCCAGCGGAGTCTGGCCATTGGGCGGGCCAAAGGCCGCCACCGCGTCGCGAATGGCTTCCCGCACGGAGATGGCCAGCATCAAAGGGGGTTCTCCCACCGCCTTGCTGCCATAGACCACGTCCTTCTGCGCCGCGTTTTTCAGGAGTGTGACGTTGAACACAAGCGGCATGTCGCCGATGGACGGGATTTTATAAGTGTCAGGACAATGGGTCAGCAGCCGGCCCTCCTTGTCCCAGAGCAGTTCCTCGCCTGTCAACCATCCCATGCCCTGCGCAAAGCCGCCCTCGACCTGCCCGGCGCTGATGCCTTCGTTGATCGCCGCGCCGGCGTCGTGCAAAATGTCCACGCGCAACACGCGCTGCATCCCGGTGTAACCGTCCACCTCCACTTCCGCCACCGCCGCGC
>Ga0326728_10024578_pt1 | contig 10897 bp, 8 predicted proteins | sample MB3enrmetagenome_FD_207602 | JGI IMG/M metagenome (GOLD analysis project Ga0326728, IMG submission 207602) | Lab enriched peat soil microbial communities from McLean, Ithaca, NY, United States - MB31MN | ecosystem: Environmental > Terrestrial > Soil > Wetlands > Peat | place: USA: New York...
GTCGGAGTGACCTCTTCGATACGGTCGAGGGGCAAATTCTCCGAAGCGATCCTCGCCCGCAGTTCGGAGACGCGGATCGAGGCGTCGTCCACTATGAGGTGCACTCCGTCGCCCACCAGCACCACATTCGACACCCCTTCCGCGTCTGTAAGGAGATCCCTCAACTTCCTCGGCTCGGACGACGTCACTGCAACGACGGCGCCGGACACCTTTTTCTTTAGCTCTTCGGGGGTATCGCAGTAGAGCAGCCGTCCTTCGTGCAGCAAGGCGACGCGGTGGCATCGCTCCGCCTCATCGAGATAGGAAGTCGCGATGAGTATGGCGACGTTCTCGCCGAGCAGGGAATAGAGGATAGCCCAAAAATCGCGTCGAGAGACGGGATCCACGCCGTTTGTCGGCTCATCGAGAAGGATCACCTGTGGAGTATGTATCAACGCGCAGACCAACCCCAGCTTCTGCTTCATCCCCCCGGAAAGCTTCCCCGCAAGGCGCAATCGATACGGGCTCATGCCCGCTGCGGCGAGCAGTGTCGAGGCGCGGCGCTCCCTGTCGCTGCGGGACAAACCGAAAATGCCCGCGTAAAACCGGATGTTCTCGTCCACTGTGAGGTCTTCGTACAGGCCGAACCGCTGTGACATATAGCTGACATGATGTTTGACGCCTTCGGGGTCCCGCGCCACATCGAGGCCGGCAACGTCCGCCGAGCCGGAGCTCGGCGTGAGCACTCCGGCGAGCATGCGGATCGTCGTCGTTTTCCCCGCGCCGTCGGGCCCCACGAGGCCGAAGATCTCGCCGTTTCTCACGTCGAAGCTGAGGTTGTCGACGGCGACGACACCGGGGAATTCCATCGTCAGCTCGTGCGCGGCTATGGCGTGGTTCTTATCGGGCGCCACGGTCAGCGCCCTGCCGTGTCGATTTCGGCGTCGGCGGGCATGCCCGGCTTCAGTTCCTGGTTGGGGTTCTCCAGATCGATCTTGATCCGGTAGGAGAGGGTAACCCGCTCTTTGTGCGTTTCGACGCTTTTTGGCGTGAATTCAGCCACGGGCGAAACGAAAGACACACGGCCCTTGAATGTCCTGCCGGGGAAGGTGTCCGTCTTTATCGCCGCGGATTGGCCCCACCGCACCCGGCCAAGATCCGTTTCATTGATGTAGCCCCGCAGCCAGAGATGGTCTATATCGGCAATGGTCACGACAGGACTTCCGGGCAGCATCACTTCGCCGATCTCGGCCTGCCGCACCGTGACGAGTCCGGTTTTCGGCGCGTAGAGCGATGTGTAGGACAGCCGAACGCGCGATAGCTCAAGATTCTGTCGGGCCGTATTGACGTTCGCCCGGTTTACTGCTATCTGTTCCTTCCGTGTGCCTTCCAGAAGTTCCTTGTATGTCTGATTGCGCTGCTCGTAGGTGGCTTGGGCCCGTTTGAGGTTCGTTTCCGCAGTGTCCCTTGATTCGGCCGAGACGATTGCGTTGCTCTCGTAAAGGTTCTCGTTGCGCCGGAACTCGACTTTTTTCAGCTCCAGGTCGGCCTTGGCATCGAATAGGGCCTGTTCGGCCGCCTTGATTTCCTGACTCCGTGTTCCGGCCAGCGCAAGGTCCAATTCCGCTTGCTGCGAGCGGACGGAGGCCTCATCGATCCTGACTTGCTGTTCGTAGTCCTTCGTGTCCAGCCGCGCGATAAGGTCTCCCTCACGGACAGACTGGCCTTCCTGCACCGGCAAATCGTCAAGGCGTCCCTGGACCTTGAATCCCACCAGGCTCTCGTGAGCTTCGATGTTGCCGGAAATCATCAAGATGTTTCCCGGAAGCACGCGGGCGGTCCAGCGTGTGTACAAAACGATCGCCGAAGTCACAATTATGACGAGAATGAGTATGGGAATAATCCTTTTTCTCATGGCCGATAAGACCTTTCCTCCTGGCGTTTTAGGCTTCCCCAAGCCGGTTTGTCTCCCTCAGATTACCAGTCCGGTAGACGGACCTGCGATTTATGCTCCCCTGCGGACTTGTACGATTCCGGGGCAAGCAGCCCGCCCCAGTCCGTACGCTTCGCCATCTCCTCTTTGACCTCTGGCGGCACCAGCTCCTTGCCCTCCCGTATCTCCCATCCGCCTCCGAGTCCCCGGTAAACAGCCACTAAATCGCTCGAAAGATTGCCAAGGGTGACGGCCAGGTTGTCCTGCTCGTTCAGGAGGGCTTGCTCTGCGATCAGGACCGCGGTGAAATCTTTGAGACCTTCCCGATATTGCTGCATCACAAGGTCGAAGGCGCTCTCGGCAGCCGCGGTGCTCCCGGCCAGAAACTCGGCCCTCTTCTGGGCTTTAAGAAAAGCTACCAGGGCATCTTCCACCTCCTGGTAGGCCTTGAGGACGGTGTTCTGGTAGGCGATAGCGAGCTCCTCGAACCGGGCATCCTGCACCCGGACGTTATTCGTGATCCGGCCATAGTTGAAAATATTCCACTGGACGGAGGGACCTGCCTCGTAGGTGCGGCTCTTCCACGCGAACATGTCGCCGAGCTTGAAGCTATCCACGTCGGTCGACAGGAAGCCGAACATCCCCGTCAGAGAGAAGGCGGGGTAGAGGTCCGCCTTGGCCACGCCGATCTGGGCGCTCTGCGCCGCAGCCTGGTACTCGGCACTCCTGACGTCGGGCCGTCTGCGGAGGAGGTCGCTGGGGATACCCACCACTATCTCGGGGGGTGGGACCGGAATCCCGGATGAGCCTTTCAGGGCCTCTGCCAAATCGCCCGACGGCAGACCCAGGAGGATGTTGAGCCCGTTCTTGGCTTGGCGCAGTTGGGTTTCAAGAACGGGGATGGAAGCCGAGGTATCGTCAAGGACGGTCTTTGCCTGCTCGAGATCCAACCGCGAGGCAGTGCCGTGTTGGAGGCGCTTCTCGGCAACCTTCAGGGCCTCTTCCTGGGTTTCCACATTCTGTCGCGCAATACCGAGCCTCTTCTCAAGGGTCCTGATCAGGATATAGGAATTTGTCACATCGGCCGTGAGGCTCACCAGCGCGCTGTCGTAATCGGCCACCGTCGCCGCCAAGCCTGCATCGGCCGACTCGATGGACCGCCTGAACTTCCCCCAGAAGTCGATCTCCCAACTCGCGTTCAGGCCTATCTGGTCCTGCCAGTAACTAAAAAGACTGCTTGACAGGGTAGCCGGGACGGCTGGAGACTCGAGGAGGGCGCCCAGCGGGTACCGTTCGCTCAACCTGTTGTCCTGCAGCGAGCCTGAGGCCTGCTGGACCTGGGGGTAAAGTCTTCCGACGGCGATCCCGAGCTGGGCCCGGGCCTCCAGGACCCGGACGCCTGCGATCCTGAGAGAGAGGTTATCGCGGTACGCCCGATCGATCAGCCGATCCAGCACCGGGTCATTGAACGCCTTCCACCAGTCCCGATACTGAGCGGGCCCCGTGTTGACGTGCGGATCGTCCGCATCGAGCCAGTTCGGCGATACGGCAGTCTTAGGCTTGACGAAGTCTGGCCCCAGAGTGCATCCGAAAAGCAGAAGGGCAACGAGCAGCGCGGGCCAGGCCATTCTTGCCCTTCTCGCCCTGCTAACGTCATTGTGTCCCTGATGATATCCCGTCTCTTCCCCAACACGCAAAGAGTGCACCGGCTTCCTCCAGTGAAAATGCTCTACATTACGGCGCCGATCCCGGGAATAATCAGCTATCCCCGGACAATGTCCGCCGCCCCCGGTAACGTGGCAGTTTTGATCTCCCTTTTTCGGTCATTACACCTTCGAGAACCACTCTGATGATGGTTATGTAGCCCGCATCGAGTGTGAGCCCGATCTCTTTGATTTTCTGCGGGTTCATGATCGCCTGTACCGCTCCCAACAGGATCTCGATGACGAGGTTTGCCGGGACGCCTTTGCGTATGAGGCCCGCCTTCTGCCCCTGATCCACGACTTTCCCGAAATACTGTAGGATCAGTTCCCGTCGTTTCGTCTCGATGAGCGCAAACACGTCGGGATTCTCCCGCCGCATGTCTCGGAGAAAAGGAGGCTGAATTTCTTCCATGTGGCGCTGAAGGCAGGAGAGGAGTTCGAGCAGTGAGCTTGGAAAATCGGAAACATCGCGGGACGTGGTGCGGTCCAGGTCGGCGTTGAGATCGTCGAACTTGTCGAGCAGCACCGCTCGGAGCAGTGCAATCTTGCTGGAGAAATGTATGTAAAGCGTTTTTTTGCTCATGCCGAGCTCCGTCGCCAGATCATCCATGGTGATAATTCGAAACCCGTGGGTGAAAAAATGACGTCTGGCATATGCGATGATCCGGCGGCGAATAGGTTGAGCCGGCAAGGCCCCCGTCGAACGTTCATTACTCAAGCGTGATCTGTGGAAGGTCATAAACTATAGAAACTAATTTAGTACTCCTGGTTTCCTTTGTCAAGCGTAGGCTCTTGCTGCCCTTTTCATCTCCCGTGCGTAACTCGGCTTACTGCAGAAACGAAGTGCGGACATTGTCTCGTACGCTTGCGTCGCCGATCAAGCTAGCACTCTTGTGGTAACCCTCGCCTCAGACGGTCTATCGAACTCAACCCTTCGTACGTGCACTCGATACTCGCTGGAGTCGTCATTTTTAGGTTTCTTCTCTTGATGCTCTGGTTGGAATGGCAATCGCGAAAGCAGAAGAAACCAAAAAAGGCAGGGCCATTTCCGGCCCTGCCTCGAAACTCGCACGCTTCTATGCTATTTCTTGAGCTTTCTTCTTGTCGCCATGATCAGGCCTAGCCCAGGCCCCAGGAGCAATGCCGCGCCGGGGATCGGCACGGGGCTATCGTCGATGTCTCCGCTCAGCGTGGTCTCGCACGTAAAAGACTGGCCCACTGTTGCAGTCCCTAAGACGACGGAGGCAAGGGCCCCCGTATACTGCCCGGCGGGCATAGTGAAGTAGCTGGTGAGGTCGAGACTGTTGGTGTTAGTGATGCCGCCGATCACCACTTGGAAAGATGTGCCGTTGACCGGGGTTACTTCGGCCGAACTGAACGTACCTGAAAGGAGGGTCTCCTGACCCGAGCCGATATTACCTGTAACGGTTATAGTCCCGCCCGGTCCCCAATTCCATCCGCCCGTATTTGCACCGGAGGTGAAGGTCAGTATGCCGTTTGTAACGGGAAGCAATAGACCGCCGGCAGTGATTTGACTTACCTGAATGTCCGTACCCTCAAGTGAATCACTGCCGCCGTAATAGCAGATCATTCCCCCGGAGCTAATTCCCGAGAGGTCGAAGTCCAATGACGTCGCTCCGGCCCGGACCATGGGAAGGGAACAGAACACGAACACCGGAATTGTCAGTGCAACCACTATTACCGCCTTTAAAAGCACCTTTCTCCTCATCCTATCCTCCCTCCTTGGCTTCGGTCCCACCGCTGCCGATGGTTCAGTTTTTCGAATCCGTAAAAAAAGATTACTCCTAAGTTGTTGCAGCGATATATAAGCCTGATGAAACTTTTTTAAAACAGCGCCCTCGGTCGTTGGGACGGAAGACTGGTGCCACGAGGCTATTGGTGGACGGCATCGATGCGTGCAATTTCCTGTGCTTCTCAGAAATGATGCGTCATATAGTCACGAGGGTCTCCATGGACAGTGTTGCAGTTTTATGAGCGTGGGATGAAGATTTTGTAAAAGTGACGCTTTCGAATGGCGATTCTCAGTCTTCGTTCAACGGTGGAATCACCTTTTCGTAGGTGACTTCGTGATCGATGTCTTCCTGAAAGCCTTGCCTCTAAGAACTTGCCTTGGCTACCGACTTCAACCGGTAATCCTGAAAGGAGGAAGAAGAGGCAGGCCCCTGAGAGGGTCAGGAAAACAAACAACGCCTGGACCAACGCAAAGCAGACGACAGTCATCCCCCGGCCATGATTAACGATTCACGTCCGTCCGTTCGTGCGGCCCGTCAGGCGCGTAGCTCAGGCCGATTCTCCTCCACCGAACGGAGAGTTCGCGGTCGTCGTTCGCATTGTAGCCGAGCGCCCGGGGAGTTGCAGATTTCTCATATTCGACCGTGACGGCAAGGTCTTCCCCCATGGGGAAGTCAAGGGCCACCCTGTAGCTGTTCCAACCTGGCTTCACGACGATGTCGGCCGTCGAAAGCGGAGATTTGATGAGCATTTTCCTTCCCCTCATCACATAGTAAGGCTGTATCTCGAAATCCAACAAAATCCGCGACTGGTGCTGCGTCTGCACACCCAGGAACCTGAGCTTGCTTTCCTTCCCCCCCGCCCAACGGAAATAAGTGTTCTGACCGGCGGAGCCCTCCTCTTCCCTGAACCAAAATCCGCTCAACCACATCCCTGCCTCCGTAGGTGCGCCGAAATCGAAGGAGATTCCTTTTTCAGAGAGATAGGCGGTTTCTCGCCGAGAGACGGAACCGCTTACCGTGAGGGGCGAACGGAAAAGATCGTGAGGATTTGCGACATCGACGGCTATTACGTCCGGAGGCTTTTCCACTTCGCATGGGGTCACATAAAAAGAGAATTGACGGCTGGGAGGAGGCGTCCCATTGAAGAGGGCACAACCGGCAACCTCCTTTTGCCCGCCCTCCAAACCGAGGAGGGCGGCGAGGCTGGGATAGATGTCGACCAACTGGGCCGGTTCTTCGGAAACCTCAAAGGGATGGACGCTTTTAGGAGGCTTTATCATGAGGGTTGCCATGATCCGTCCCCTGATGACATTCTTTGACCATCCGAACTGGTTGTCGAGAAACGGAGGTCCGCCATTCTCCTCAGCCTGTCCTCCCGATGCGGGCCTCGATTCGTCGTCTTGACGCGGACCCAACACCGAGCCGTGATCAGACTGAATTATTATTGTCGCGTCGTCATACCGGCCGAGGGCTTTGAGTGTGTCGAGAAACTGGGAGACCAGGTTGAGGGCGCAGGCGGCCTGGGCATCGTATCTCTCTGTCGGAGATGCGTTCCATCCCGGCCTGTGCCTGCGCTGGTCATCGAGAACGTAGGGCATGTGGGGGACAAAGGCATGGAGGTATACATACGGAGATGTGCCCCACTCCGGCCTGTACCTGCACTGGTCATCGAGAACGTAGGGCATGTGGGGGACAAGGGCATGGAGGTATACATACTCGCCGTTGGCATCCCTCCGGGCTTCATCCTTTATGGCCCTCTTGATCGTCAGAACGGCCGAGAATGGGTGGATGCCTTCAAGGTCGGAAGTCGGCACATCGACCACATCGGATGGGCCCGCCACAGAAGCCTCTATCCTTGCTCCCAGGCTGCGGCCTGCAGCCAGGGCCGCATTGGTGCGGAAGTTGGGCATCACCCTGGCAAGCCAGATTTCCACGAAGTCTTTAAGCGAGCATAGCTGCGACTTGTACTCCTCCTCGAAAATCTCTCCGCTCGTGAAATGGATCGCGGGGAATTCGGTCCAATCATAGAAGGCGGGGGTATATTCCGTGATCCGGTAGCCTTTTTTTCTGAGATCGCCCAGGAGCCCTCCGGTTTTGTAGCCGTCTATCCACTCCTTGTAGTGAACGCCGTCGTACACGGTACCTGTGAAGTAGCTGTGAAAAGATTGATACGTGTAGAGGTAATTGGAGATCGTGTTCCTGAAAAAGGTGAAGCCGGGAAAGGCGTCCATGTTCTTCTTGTCGCGGAGATGGCGCAATGCCACGTTGCCCTGCAGCTCGTCAAGAAGGATGTGGTAGACATTGCCCCGTATCGCCGTATTATGGTGCACATTAACCACACCGGCGGTCGCAGGATGGTGAGGAACTGCGGCGATCGCGCCGTACGAAAGGGAAATGACAAGAAGAAAGGCCACAGTGAAGAGCCCGAGCCGGAATCTCCGGTACAATGGCAGACGAAAAGCCGCGACGGCAACCAGGAAGAACAACACCGCCTGCTCGACCGTACGATTCAGCGGCTGACGACTGACAAGGGAGTGGCCGTTGAGCGGCGAAATCTGCGGCGGCACGAAGATATCTGACAAAAGCGCGTAAAGGCCGAGCCAGAACATGGCCGTCGAAAATACATAGGCCCATTGCGGACTGCGTTTCAGCAAAATCCATACAACCGCCGCGAGGAGGAGATAGAGACAGAACCCGGCGAGAACGAATCCAACGGGTACGAGTCGGCTCCAGTTCACGTATCCTCTCCCGGCGCAGAAAAGCTGCAAAGGGATGATGAAAAATACGGCGATAACAGGAGAAGCAATCAGCAGATAAAGGCGGCCGGCCGAGCCGTCGATTTTGGCGACCAGTTGGTCGATTCGTCGCATAAGCTACCCACCTTTCCTTGCGAGTAGATAGAGAGAGCGCGAAGCGGTCAGCTGCGTCCTTTCTAAAATCGAGAAGCGACGGGCAAAACTCGATTCAAACAGAGCTTGCGAGTACGGAAGGTGTTCATCGCCCCTCGCCCTCAGGAAACGGGATACCATGGGATCGTTTTCGGACACGTACTCGACTGCCACATGATTTCCGATGCTGCTGAGCCATTCGGCAATAGACGGGAGAGGTATGTTGTGAGAGAAGACGAGGTGGTGAATAAAGGCCAATGCCGTCACAAGGTCAGCAGGTCCGCGAGCCCGGAGACTATGCCGCTCCTTTTCATTCCAGCCGAGAGCAGGCGTTGGGTTGGCCAGGTTCATCGTGAGGGGAAGGACGCTCTTCCCCCGGAGATCCCCCTTGAGTCTATTGTAAAGATGCTCGGTGCATGCCGGGTCGCCATCGATGCTCACCACGAACGAGCCGTGGGAAGCGGCGATTGTGGAAAATTCGCCCGTATTTCCACCGAGATCCCAGACAATCTTGGGTTTCAGGACGCCGACGATCCTGTCGACGTGCTGTTTCTTCAAGAGCAGACCGCCATCGCCATAATTCTGGGCAGGATGATACTGCCGCCATGGGGACGAATGCTCGTTCCAGCGCAGTCCCGCAATGGCATGGCGCAGAGAACGGGTCAGGCCGAGGAGCGAGCTTTCAGAAAATCTCGGCGTCTCATATGTGCCAATCCTACGGTCACCCCAGCCCTTTTGCTGAAAGCGGGCATGCAGCGTGAGATGAATGAAGAGGCGGGACAAGTAGCGTTTGGGGAAAGGGATCATGTGCGCTGCAAGGTCAAGTGGGTAGCCGTCCACGTATTCGCGCCAGAGAGCGAGTGTGCGGACGTCTCCATGGGCGGCAAGGGCGAGGGGGGCGAGAAAATGTGAGCAGAACTGTTTGTATGCGACCCAGGGATGCCCTTTTTTCTTAAGGCCGATGGAAAGAGTGTCAATGAGACGAAGCCCTCTGCCATCGTATTGCACATTGATGGCGCTCCCGTCCCTCAACCAGAAGCCCTGCGGAAGAAGGATCTCCATCGCGTCGAGGTGGAGCAGGGCGGCGTCCTTGAGCATCGAGAAGGACCATTCCCACGGATAGCTGATCATGGGCAAAGCTTCGTATCGCAGGCAATAGAGAGTCCCCTCGGGGGCCGAGGGCGGCGGATCTATCTCCTCATGGAGGAGCAGGATGCCCGCTTCAGCCAGTCTCGCGTACACCCCTTCGTTCTTCGCCGAGACGTAGTCCTGAACGCCCGGTGCGAATATTGCCCGGTGGACATTCCCATTCAGGGAGAAAACCAGATTCGCAGGATCCCGGAAAGAACCCGGGTCTTGCATCATCGGGCCCGTCATATCATTCTTTCTGTTTGGCTATAAAATGTCGCCACCAGGACTTGAGCCGTCGCCGGAATATCCCCATGTACGCGAGTACTGCAAAAAACGCAGCAAACAAGCCCTGAAGGAACATGCTTCCCGCGCCCGGATCCAGATAGGCGTGTGCGTTTTTCGATAGAATGAGAAGAAGCAAGGTGACAATGACAGCAGCCCTGAAATATGTAGTCAATTCGTCTTCCCTCCGTGTCTTCTGTGTTTTGTCTGACATGAAAGGTACCCTTCCATCCGCCCCTGTTCGTTCCCTTATGCAGCAACCGACGCCGTTTCTCCCTGTATTCGTTCGATAGTCGCCTTTTGGTTGTAGTCGCCCCTCACACGATCAGACGAGGGAGAAGGCGAGAAGTCACATATTCTTTTCCTTGCATTCCGTGTGCAAAGGAGATCTGAGCAGACGTTCACCGTTATCCTGATAAGCCGTTCCTCGTGTGGGAACATTCGTACATTCGTATCCCAGCGCAACTCATATGCCGTTATGCCGAAACAGCTCTAAGAGGCGGGAAGGCCGGCGCCACATAGGATGCAGTGGCCCCGCTCCCGGATGAACGACAACACTGTCGTGGAAAATGGGAGCGATTCGACAATATTGACGAGAGGTCGAGGTGATTTCTTTAGGGGAGAACGGAGCCAAGAAAGGGGATGCCTTTCTTTGGGGTGTGACACAAGGCTATATGAAAACAGATGCTGTGTCTCAGGAAAAATCTCTTACGATCCGGTGTTTTCTCTTCCAGCATTTGCAGCTCTCCATCGAACATCCTATGGGCGCCCCGTTCTGGCGGTAATGTCGTGTTTTCTCTCGAAAGGCGAAATGCGGACTTGTAGGTTTTGTCGATAGGCCCAATGCGATTTTATTCTTCGACTGTCCGCAATGTCGAGTTTCAGTTTTTGCAGCCGAGCCAACGGCAAAAACGAGCGAAGCGAGATTGAGGGGGAGGCTCCGTCCGGCTTATGCCAGTGGAGGGGGCCTGCGACCCGCGTAGCTCTGCGGGAAGCTCGTCGAAGGCGCGGATGACGCGGGTGCCCGGCTAAGACAGCTTGGGCGAGATTGAGGGGGGAGCCCATGTATGCTGCCGGCCGCTCTTAGGCGAGCGAAGCGAGTCTCTGAGCGGGGAGGCTCACCGGGCTTATGCCCGGTGAGGGGGTGCTGAACCCCATTAACTGCCTGCTAGCCCAGCGGTAAACCGAGCGAAGCGAGATTGAGGGGGAGGCTCCGCTGGCTTATGC
>Ga0326728_10024580_pt1 | contig 10896 bp, 10 predicted proteins | sample MB3enrmetagenome_FD_207602 | JGI IMG/M metagenome (GOLD analysis project Ga0326728, IMG submission 207602) | Lab enriched peat soil microbial communities from McLean, Ithaca, NY, United States - MB31MN | ecosystem: Environmental > Terrestrial > Soil > Wetlands > Peat | place: USA: New York...
TTGGTGGAAAGGTCGCGCATCAGGTCCACGAAGCTCTTTTTGGAAAGATCGCTCTCGCCCTTGGGTCCGAAAATCACCGCAGTGCGCACGATATAGCAGTGGGCCGCGGCTTCGGCGATGCGCTCTTCCCCATCCCGTTTGGACCGTCCGTAGGCGGAAAGGGGCGCGGGCTGGTCGGTCTCCACATATTCGCCGCGGGCTCCATCGAAGACGTAGTTGGTGCTGTAGTGTACCAGCGGAATGCCCAACTCGCCAGTGAACTGCGCCAGGCGTCCGGGAAACTCCGCGTTGAGCGCATGGGCCTGGTGCGGCCGGTCCTCGGCGCCATCCACGTCGTTGAAGGCGACGCAATTGATGACGGCATCGGGAGCGGAGGACAAGCCGGCGACGCGGGCGCGCAGCGCAGGGAAGTCGAGCACGTCGATGTCTTCGCGATCCCACCCGGTGGCCTCGGGATACAGCTTCATGAGCTGCCCGCCCAGCGTGCCTTTGCATCCCAGAATCAGTACTCTGCGAATCGGCATGAAAACCAATTATATGTTGTCCCAAGAAAACTGTTAGATTGAGGTGAAAGCGCATGATTGTCCGAATCCGCTTTGGCGGCGGCAAGCGGGTTGGCGTTAGGCCGCGCAAGCAGCGGCGCTTGGCCGCAGGTTTATCGGGGTTGCTCACACCGGCCGCCGTATTGGCGGCAGCCGTGGCGGCATGGGGAATTGCGGCCGATCTGAATTGGACCGGCACTTTCGCCATCTCCACGGGCCTCTTCTCGCACTGGCAGGTGTGGCTGGGCGCGGCGGTGGCGCTGCAACTGTGCGCGCAACTGCTCAACCGGTACGCAAAAAGGGGAGAGACGGCTGCATCCTGACAGCCGGGTTGTTATTCTAATCTCTAGAGACTCCCGCCATGGCACAACCCCGGTACAGACTGAGCCGGTCCATTATTTACGGGTACTTTCCGACGGGCGTGAAGTGGCTGCTGATCGTCAACACCGTGATCTTCGTGATCTGGTACCTCGGCGGTCCGACGGTACAGAGCTGGATGGGGCCGCTGATGCTGGTGCCCAAGCTGGTGGTGTATAGCTTCCCTTGGTACCTTTACCAGCTGTTCACCTACATGTTCCTGCACGGCGGTATCGGCCACCTGCTGTTCAACATGCTGGCGCTCTGGATGTTCGGCTTACCGCTGGAGCAGACCTGGGGAACGCGGCGATTCCTGAAGTACTATTTCCTGTGCGGCATCGGCGCGGGAATCTGCGATACCACGGTCAACACGCTGCTCGGGCATAATACCAGCACCATCGGCGCGTCCGGCGCGATCTACGGCCTGCTGCTGGCGTTCGGCGTGTTGTTCCCCGACACGCAGGTGCTGATGTACTTTCTTTTCCCCATCAAGGCCAAATATCTGGTGATGATCTATGGCGGCGTCGAGCTTCTTTCGGCATTGGGCAGCGGGAACAGCGGCATCAGCAACATCGCGCACCTGGGAGGAATGTTGTTCGGCCTGCTCTATCTGAAAGTACCGATACGGGCGGGACGCTGGCATCTGCCGGACTGGGGCGGCCGCTACCGCCAATGGAAAATGCAGCGGGCGAAGAAGAAATTCCAGGTTTACATGCGCAAACACGACGGCCGCGGCCCGTGGGTGAACTGACGTTCAGCGCGCCGTAACGCGCCCCTCGCCTGCCACGTCATCTGGTATAGTTACCTCAGAAAGTGAGCTTATGCGAGCCTCGATAACCGCTTTTGTGTGCGCTGCCGCACTGTTGGTGGCTCTAGCAGCTACGGTCGCGGCGCAGGACCAGGGCCCGGTCACCAACTCCAGCGGCACCGTCGCCAAGAAGAAACCCGCCGACGGCACTACGCCCGCCGACGGCGACCTCCCTAAGATCCCCTCGGAATACACCAAGAAGGACAAACTGGATGTCGGCACGCTGCAGACGTTCAAAACGGAAGTAGACACGGTCAGCGTGGACGTGGCGATTATGGACAAGACCGGCCGCTTCATCCCCGATATTCCAAAGGCTTCGTTCCGCGTGCTGGAGGACAATGTTCCCCAGCAGATCACGGGATTCACCGCCCATGGCGAAGCGCCCATGACAGTGGCGATTGTCGTCGAGTTCAGCAATCTGTTCCAGAGTTTTTACAGCCGCACCTGGTTTCAGACGCTGCAGCTGGTTTGGGGCTTCGCCAGCACCCTGAAACCGGAAGACTACGTGGCGGTGATCGCGTACGATATCAAGCCCGAGATCCTGTCGGATTTCACGACGAACCGGATGGAAACGCAGGAGGCGCTGCACAGGATGACGATTCCGGCCTGGCATGAAGCCAACCTGTTCGATGCGGTTGCCGATACCGCGGACCGGATGTCGGGGATCGAAGGCCGGAAAGCGATTCTGCTGATTTCCTCCGGGGTGGATACGTTCAGCAAGCTCACCTTCGACAAGACGCGCAAGATCCTGCAGGAAGCGGGCGTGCCGATTTACGCCATCGGCCTGATGCAGGCGTTGCGCATCATGATGGGGCCGAGAGGCGACAACATCGGCTTTCTGCAGGCCGATAATCAAATGAGGACTTTCGCCTCTGAAACTGGAGGCCAGGCGTACTTCCCGCGTTTCGAGGGGGAATACGGCGGCATCTTCCAACAGATCCACCAGTCGTTGCGCAATCAATATGTGCTGACGTATTCGCCCAGCAACAAAACCCATGACGGCACCTATCGCAAAATCAAAGTGCAATTGGTGGATCACGACGGCAATCCGATCGCGTTGAAAGACGAAAAGGGCAAGCCGCTGAAGTACACCATCATCGCGAAACAGGGTTATAAAGCGCCGCGCGCCGTGGAATAGCGCGAACGCGCACACCGGGCGCTTTGTCAAGCGCTCCATCTCGCGGTTTTCCATCACGATGCGAAACCGTTTGACATCGTAATTACAGCTTTGTTACTCTCGCTTTCGCCCCTGATGAAACCCGCCCAGTCAGCGAACCCTCACATCCTCCTGGTCGACGACAATCGCGATGGATTGCTGGTGCGCAGATCACTGCTCGAAGAAGTGGGATATCGCGTCGAAATCGCCACCAACGGCGAAGACGGGTTGAGACTCTTCGAAGCCTCCCCCTTCGACGTGGTGGTCACCGATTATCGTATGCCCCGCATGGATGGAGGCGAGCTGATCCAGCGAATTCGGCAATTGAAGCCCAACACCCGTATCATTTTGCTCTCCGGCTTTGTGGATCCCCTGGGGCTTACCGAGCAGGCTACCGGTGCGGATGTGGTGATCGCCAAGACTTCCCACGAGCCGGTGCATCTGCTCAGTTGGGTGAAGCGGCTGATCAATCGGGCGACTCCGCGGAAACCACCGGGGCGGCAAAGCGGCTCTGCGGCGGCGAAACGGGCGGCGGGCAAATGAGAACCTGAGGCGCGCATCCGTCAGCGACAGCCGGGCTGTTGCCCGTGGGACATGCTTCAGCTTGTCCAAGCGAGCGAAGCTCGCTGCCTGGGCGCACGATCAATTCTGCGCCACCTCAAACACGCGAATCTGGCACACTGTTAAGGTGCTGAACCGTTCCGGCAGGCCGATAATTCTGGCACTTCTGTTGGTGGCCTGCGCGGCCATGGCGGCCACCTCGGCCAAGGCGCCGCCGCCGGCCAAGGTTTCGGCCACGGTACGCCGCTGGATGAAGACCCTGACTTTGCGCGAGGAAGTGGCGCAACTGGTCTTCATCGAGTTTCACGGAGGCTCGCCTAACACCCGTTCGCGCGATTATCAGAAGTTCGTCCGCCTGATTCGCGATACCGACGTGGGCGGCCTGATCCTCACCAACACCGTCAACGCCCGCGGCGTGCAGAAAGCCGAGCCTTACGCGCTGGCCGCCTTTCTGAATCGCATGCAGCGGCTGGCGCGCGTGCCGCTGATGGTGAGCGCCGATTTCGAACGCGGCGCGTCCATGCGCGTCTCCGGAACCACCGCGTTTCCCGCCGCCATGGCATTCGGAGCGGCGGGCGATCCCGAGTTGACTCGCTTCGAGGGCGCAGTGACGGCCCGCGAAGCGCGCGCGCTGGGAATTCACTGGGTATACGCGCCAGTGGCGGACGTCAACAACAATCCCGAGAACCCGATTATCAATATCCGCTCCTTCGGAGAGAATCCGCAGGAGGTTGCCGCGCACGTGAAGGCTTTCATCGAAGGCGCGCATTCCGACAAACGCAATTACATCCTGACCACCAGCAAACATTTTCCAGGACACGGCGACACCGCCGTCGATACCCACCTGAGCCTGGCCCAGATCACGGCCGACCGCGCCCGGCTGGACGCGCTCGAATTGGTGCCGTTCCGCGCCGCGATTCAGGCCGGCGTGGACTCCGTGATGACGGGACACGTCGCCGTGCCGGCTCTCGCGCCGCCGGAACTCCCGGCTACGCTAGCGCCGGCAATTCTCACCGGTCTGCTGCGTGATGATCTGGGCTTCAAGGGCCTGGTGATCACCGACGCGCTGGGAATGGGGGCGATCGTCAACGGATTCGGCGCCGGGGACGCGGCGGTGCGCGCGCTGGAAGCGGGAGCGGATGCCTTGCTGATGCCCGCCGATCCCGACGCGGCTATCCGCGCGGTGGTGGCGGCCGTGCAGAGCGGAAGGCTGACGCGGCCGCGCATTCAGCAAAGCGTGGTCAAGCTGCTCGCCGCCAAGGAGCGGCTGGGGCTCGACCGCAAGCGGGCGGTCGACGTGGAAACCATCGGCGATGTGATCGACGATCCGGCGGTGAATGAAAAGGCGCAGGAGATCGCCGACCGGGCGGTGACTCTGGTGCGCAACGGCGATGGGATGCTGCCGCTGGCCGCTCCCGATCGAACCTGCTTCGTCACCATGACGGAGGGCCGCTACTCGACGGACGGTGTGACCTTCTCGCAGGAAGTTCGCAAACGCATTCCCAAGGCTTCGCTGACTGCGCTGGATGGCAGCATGATGCGCGCGCAGGTGGACGATTTGCTGCAGAGGATGCCCGCGTGCGCGCAATACGCAGTGGCGGCTTACGCGCCGGTGAATGCGGGAGCCGGCACGGCCGGGATGTCGGTCGAGTTGTCGCGGGCCATCGACGCTTTGATCGCGGCGGGAAAGCCGGTGGCGCTGGTGGCGTTAGGCAATCCTTATCTGCTGCGGGCATACCCGAAAGCGACAGCCTACCTGGCGACGTTCAGCAGTGTAGCGCCGTCGGAGATCGCGGCGGTGCGGGCGCTTTGGGGCGAGATCGCGATTCGCGGCCATCTGCCGGTAACCATTCCCGGCGAGGCGCGGTATGGCGAAGGAATACAGCTGGCAGCTACCCGCGGTACGCCAAACAGCGCTAACCAAAAATAGCTGTACCCGCAGCGTTCCGGTTCTCCATACTCGAAAGGAAATGTTCTCTCTTCCTGCGCCTGGAGCCGCAGTGCTTCTGCTGCTGGTGGTCTTTGGAGCGGCAGTCTACGATGTCCGCTACCGGCGTATTCCGAATTGGATTTCGATGAGCGGCGTGCTGCTCGGGATCGGGCTGAATGCGTTTCTGTATCAAGGTTGGCCGGGAGTGCGGCTGTCCCTCCAGGGACTGGCGATGGGATTCGGAGTATATTTCCTGCTCTACATGCTGCGCGCCATGGGCGCGGGCGACGTCAAGCTGATGGCCGCAGTAGGTGCGATCGTGGGCTGGCGGGATTGGTTCGGTACGTTTCTGATTACGGCAATCATCGGCGGCATAATGGCGCTGATCCTGGTGGCCTACAAACGCCGGATGAAGAAGACGCTGTGGAACGTGAGTTTCATCTTGAGCGAAATCAAGAGCGGACGCCCGGCATATATGGGCAAGGAAGAGCTGGATGTGCGGAGTCCCAGGGCACTCGGGCTGCCACACGGCGCGGTGATCGCGGTGGGGACGATTTTCTTCCTGGCGCTGGCGGCGCATTTCGGGGGGTAGGGGCCGGCGAGCACCGCCTTGCGATTTGTCGTATACCGATATACGATAAAGCGCGATTCAGTCCTTTCGGGGCGCGGCGGCTGAACGGACCTTTCGGCAGCAGACTACGAAGAAGTTCCGGCTGATTGAGAAAACCGCACTTCGTAAGCTCATCCAACTGAATCAGGCTAGATCCCTTCGCGATCTGGGAAGGATCCCCGGCAACAGATTGGAAGCCCTCAAGGGATCGAGGAAGGGCCAACATAGCATACGAATCAACGACCAATATCGCGTCTGTTTCGTTTGGAAGGACGGAGATGCGTACGCTCTGGAAATCACCGACTATACTTACGAATAACTTTATGGCTAATGATTCGATACCGGCGCCCCATCCTGGAGAGACGATACGCGAGGATGTTCTCGATCCATTGGGCATGAGCGTCAATCAACTCGCCAAAGCGTTGGGCATTACCGCAACTCGTCTCAACGACATCGTCCGCGGGCGCAGGGGAATCACGGCCGATACTGCTTTGCGCCTGGCGCGCTACCTCGGGACTTCGGCCGAGTTCTGGTTGGGGCTCCAACTCGAATACGACCTACGGACCGCGCGGCAATCGCACCAGCGAGAAATTGAAAAAGCGGTTCGGCCGCGCGCCGCGGCTGCTTAGGAAGTGAGCCGAATGACGAAGTACGAAATCATTCTCTACTGGAGCGCGGAAGACGACGCGTTCATCGCCGAAGTACCGGAGTTGGCTGGGTGCGTGGCGGATGGCCCAACCCGGCAGGAGGCGATCGCCAATGCCGAGCTCGTCATCGCGGCATGGTTGGAGACGGCCAAGGAGCTCGGGCGACCGATTCCTGAGCCTCGGGGAAGACTTCTGTTCGCGTAGCTGCTGCGGCGCATCCCCTTGGACGTCCGGCTTCACTTTCACATTCAGACCAGGTTAGCGGATGCCCGCGGGATTGCCTCGCGCATGAGCGCGAGCGCGCGCAGGATCGCGCTCGTGCCCTCGAAGCCGTACGAGAGGCGCAACTGTCGCCGGCCGACGTCGGACAAATCGCCGCGCGGATGGACGCAATATTCGCCCGGTATATAGATAATACGCGGACGTCCGCCTTGCGCTTCGACGAGTGCCTGGAAAAACGGCGACCCCGGACACGTCTCCACATCGCGCATTGTGAGGTAGAAGTAGAAGCCGGCGCTGCCTCCGCGGCAATCGGCGAGAAACGGGCCGAGATGCTGCTCGATGCCGGTCCGCACGGCCAGCGCTTTTGCCCGATAGCCGGCGTTCACGGCGCGCAGTTGATCCTCGATGCCGTGGTCCAGGAGATAGGCTGCCATTTCCTGCACGAACGGGGGCGCGCTGAATCCGGTATCGCTGGTTTTCTGCACCATCGCGTGTAGGAATGGCCCGTCGGGTCCGAGCAGATAGCCGATGCGCAAGGCCGGCGCGATCACCTTCGAGAGCGTGCCGATTTCGTAGGCGATTCCGAGGCCGTCGTAGGGCAGCACCGAAGTGAACGGGGCGGCTTGCGGATCGTGCAGGAGCCACTCGTAGGCGAGATCGAAGAAGATGGGGATGCGCCTGGCTTGTTGGCGGGAGAGCCGGGCGGCGACATCGTAAAGTGCGCGGCGGCGGGCGTTGGAGAGAATGGTGCACGACGGATTGTTGACCGTGACCACGTAAAAGAACGAAATTTCTTGGGCGCGGTCGCCGAGTTCCTGGAGCTTGCGCTCGAGCGCTTCCAGGTTGATGCCCTCCGCATCTTCGGGAATGGCTAACACCTCAAAGCCGTTGCGCTCGAGCGAATCGGAATAGATGTAATACATCGGGTCGGAGGTGATGACGATGCCCTGCTTGAGGACCTCGGCGAGCCCGTCGAGCAAGCTGGTGGCGCCGCAAGGGCCGATGATGAGGCGGTTGCGATCGAGCGTGGCGGAGTCGAGTTGGCCGAGGCGGGTGCGCAGGAGGAACCGGCGGATGGCGGCGATGAGATTTGCGGTTCCTGTGGCGCTCCCGTAATTGAACGCTTGCCGATAGGTGACGGGATCGGCGGCGACGGCTTGCATGGCGCTCGCGAGCAGAGTGACGGGGATGGTCTGTTCGTTGACAAACCCCACCCCGAGATTGATGTCCACGCCATCGCGAAACGTGCTGGTGAAGGCCGCCATCATGCGATTCACGGGCGACGGCTGGGTGGAGGCCGCGCCGTACCAGGAGAGATGCGTGTTCATGAAACTTTTATGTTAGTACGTGGGGCATGCTTTAGCTTGCCCAAAGATCTATAGATTTTGGCAGACTGCGAAGGACTTACGGGTGTATGCCCGATTACCAGCGCCACTTGCCGCATTGTCATCCGGGAGGCGCGTACTTATTCGTCACGTGGCGTCTCGAAGGATCGCTGCCCGCGTGTCTGCCCGAGGTGATTTACGCGACGCCTGGGCATCGATTCGCGGCGGAGGACCGGGCGCTGGCACAGGGCAGGGGACCGCGATGGCTGGAAGACACTCGGGTGGCTGCCAAGCTCGCGGAAGTCTTGCAAGCTGGCGACCGGCAAAATTTGTACGAATTATGCGCTTGGGTCATCATGCCGAATCACATACACATTTTGATCCTGCCGATATCGGACCCACAAGAAATTACTCACTTTGTCAAAGGGCGAAGCGCCAGAGAAGCAAACCAGATTTTGGGGCGCACTGGCCCTTTCTGGCAGCACGAATCGTACGACCACTTCGTGAGAAGCAGGAAGGAGTTCGATCGAGTTGTGAACTACATCGAGCAGAATCCGGTATCAGCTGGACTTGTTAGCACCACAGAAGACTGGCGCTTTTCAAGCGCCTCTTGGACAAGCTAAAGCATGTCCCACGATGCGCTGCGCGCAAGCTCTCAGCGGTCAGCTTTCAGCTCTTGAATATGGAGAGTAATACGAGCTAATGCCCGGGGCGATCCTGCGGGGGCGCCGAGGCGTGGTAGTCGCGTGCCACGCGAGCGGCGTAGTCGTCGAGCAGTTCGCGCACACGTGCGGGACTCGGCGACCGCACGATCAGGCCCACGTGGTGCTCTTTGGCCATGCGCCAGACGATTTCGGTGTCGGCGAATTGCGACGCATCGGGATGCTCCTGGCGCGCCAGCGAAACGATCAGCCCGGCGTAATCGGTACGCGGCGCGGGCGGCGTATAAGGCGCCTTGCCGCCCGCGATCTCCACCTTGGCCCACTCGGCCCACAGATTGAGGCCGCTGGCGGCCTCCACCAGCTCGGCGATATGGGCGCCGCCTACGCGAGCCGAAGTTTCCAGGAAATAAACTTGGCCGTCCTCGCGCCCGACGATGTATTCGGTGTGCGACACACCGCGCAGCAGCCCGAGCGCGGCCAGCACGCGCCGATTCTCCTCCAGCAGACGCCGCGCCGTATCGGAATCGCGCTCCAGAATGCGGGTGGTGAAGATGCCTCCGCCGTGCGCCACTTCGAGGGGCGGCGTGCCGTAGCCGCTGGCGATGGCGAAGACGGCGTCGCGCTCCGACATGATGGTGTCGACGTGGAAAATGTCGCCGGGGACGAAGCGCTCCAGCAGATATCCGGATTGCTCGTCGCCCAGACTTTCGACGATGCCCCAGAACTCGTCCTTGGAATGCACTTTGCGGATGCCGATGGCGCCGGCCATGGATCGCGGCTTGAGCACCCACGGCGGCGGCACGCGATCGAGAAACTCCGCGAGACGCGGGTGATTCAGCACGTGAATGAAGTCGGGGACGTTCAGCCCCATTTCGGCGGCGCGCATGCGCATAGCGAGCTTGTCGCGGAAGTAGCGGGCGGTAGTCTCGCCCATGCCGGGAATGCGCAGGTGCTCGCGCAGCATGGCGGCCAGCTCGACATCGAAATCGTCCAGCGCCACGATGCGGTCGAAGACGCGGGTGCGCGCCAGATAGCTCACGGCATTGCGCAGGTGCAGGGGGTTCCACTGCTTTCCGTCTTCCGGCAGGTAGAAAATCTCGTCGATGGCGTCCATGGGCCAGTGGGCTTTCTCGCGGATGCTTTCGGCCGTGATCAGCACCACCGTCGCGCCCTGGCGCTTGCACTCGCGCAGGAATTCGTGGCCTTTTTCGTAGCTGGAGATGCAGAGAATGGTCATGCCAGGAACCCCGCCGAACCGCCCACCCAGTCCAGATTCTTGTTATGATCCACACCCATCTGCGCGCCGCGCCCCATGCGAATGATGGTGTTCACCGCCTTCATCTCATCGATCCAGATATACATAATGCGCACCTCGATTTTGGCCTTGCCCTCCGGGGTCTCGATCACCGGGACGAATTCCACCCGCTCCTGCAGCAGATATTGGCTTCGTTGCGCGCGCGGTACGGCGGCGATTTCCTCCGCGGTCGGACCCACCACCACCCCCAGCCCGGCGAACGAATAGAGCGGCTTGAGCACGTACCTTTCGGGATTCTCGACGCGACCATCGACGCAACTCACGCGGTCGAGAAACTGCGCCCGCGGTACGGCGGGATGGCGCAAGTAAGGCAGCGAGAACTTGCTTAAGCGGAAGAACCAGTTGGGATGGCCGGCCCATTCCACTGCGAGGTCGTCACGGACATCGAAGGGCATGGCGACGGCGCGGCGTTCCAACTCGTCGACGATGGCGCGATTGTAAATGCGCTCCACGGGAGTCTGGTGGCCATCGCGGTCGTACCAGAGACGATTGCCGTCTTTGCGCAACTCCCGCACATCGACGGTGCGCACGCCGAACAACTGCTCGGTGACCATAAAATCGCAGCGCGTCTTCTGGCGGGCGGGATCGATCTCCAGCAGGATCACGTTGGCGGGATCATGATCGGCAACGATCGCCCGGCGCAGCAGGCGGTGATACTCGTCGAGTGTCAGTCCGCCCAGCAGAGTGGACAGGCCGGCATCGAGCCCGTATGCGTCGCGGTAGCATTCGGCCACCACGGGCTGATACGCATAGAGCGACGG
>Ga0326728_10024581_pt1 | contig 10896 bp, 9 predicted proteins | sample MB3enrmetagenome_FD_207602 | JGI IMG/M metagenome (GOLD analysis project Ga0326728, IMG submission 207602) | Lab enriched peat soil microbial communities from McLean, Ithaca, NY, United States - MB31MN | ecosystem: Environmental > Terrestrial > Soil > Wetlands > Peat | place: USA: New York...
ATATCGATGGAAAGGCCAGGTTCGTCTCTCTCTACAGGCGAAGCATCCAGGTAAGGCAAAATTACATCGAAGAACAGTCTGGTTTTCTTTTTTCCAAGAGTTCTGGAGAATGTGCGCTCTTTCTGAGCCACCGCTGCTTCTAATCCATCATCTGAAGGTTCCCAATCTAAAGTCTCTTCTGTGTGGATACCCGCATCACGCACCCTCTCTTTCGCGGCTGCCAAGAGTCGATGGAGTTCCAATGCATGCCTGGCTTCCAGATAAGAATCCCATGCCCTCCGCTGGCGGTCAGCCAATGAGGGCTCAAAGGCGTCATATTGTTCCTTCCGTGATGGCACGCGCGGTTCGTCAAGACGACGTTTTGACCACGGGAGGCAGTTGCTACTGTTTGTACCCAAAATATATCGGGCAAAGTCTCCAAACCCCATTACGGAAGTATAGATTGAACGCAGCGCCCACTGCTCGTCAGGCATCCCTTGACTCCATTCACCATATTTTTCTATGTCCTCCTTTTGAGGGATCTCGAGTGGCCATTTACTCACGTATGGCGGTCTGATCCTCTCCGGGTGTACGTCAACAAGATCCAGCTTATCGCGCAGGGCAACTTCGACGACGCCTCTTGCATAATCACGCAGGAGGATGTGAGGCGGAGGTGAGCCAGATCTGAACACCTGGTCATAAACGGTCTGAGCAAGATGGCGCTTCGCATCATCTTCATTACTCCGGAGGGCACATCCATATGCCACTGCGTAGAGACGCTCCAAGACATAGGGATCATTAACTTCAGCAAACTCGGGAATCACTTGACACAGGACATGGATGCGGTCCGTGAAGAGCGATACGAGGGCTTTAGTTGCTCGGTCCCGTAGAAAACGATGAGAGGTTGTGAGAAACCAGATCAACGCCTTCCCCACGAGCCGAATCGATTTTTCGGAAACGTGGGCTTTACTGGATTCAGACCAAGCCCAGTCAACAAGTCGGTCTACAGAGCCCTTTTCTCCGTATTGGTTGTATAGAAAGACGGACCACCAGGCGTCCCGATCAGGCATTTTCCGTCTTATTAGGTTCCTGTGCAGGAAATCGGCATTAAAGGGATGTTCGGGGTTTGGCGCGACTGTCAGGAACACCTCCAACAACTTACGAGCAAGGTCTTCATCGCTGCAAACATGCTTATTGATGTATGACAGGCACTTATTTGAGACGGTCTTCGGGTCTCTCCAGAGAAGACCCTCGATAAATGCCTCACATAGTGGGCGCGTGCTTATGTTGGCCGGTATGAGTTCGAAGATCTCTTTGCCGAATATCTCCGGGCCCTGAATCGCAAGGGCCTCTGCCAAACCCTGGTTTCGCCAGCAGGCTATTTCGTCAGCGAAATACCCTCCGAGGGGTTGGCCATGTTCAAAAACTGCGGCTGGATTGTCTTTATCGACATATCTCGTAAGAAGCTCGCGCATAACTAGATGATCCGCCAGGCGTTCATATGAGAATGTGATCATCTCCTGATGCTGGCCGTTGCCGCTATACCAGATTGTCTCAGCAAGGACGCCCTCCGAAAGCAAGTGGCGGAAGAGTGAGTTATCGAAGCGACGGTTTGGCAGGATGTTGTCACAAATTGCTCGTGCTTGCTCGCGAGGAATTGAGTAGCTGGCCATCTCAGTCAACGCCACAGCGAGTTGTCGAGTCGTACGGTCTACGAGATGAGACCTTACATCGTAGTCTAAGAAAACAGGCTTCGCCAGCTTCTCGTTCACCGAAGAGAGGAAGAACTCAAATAGTGACGATATTCCCCGTATTCCTGGCGGAATCCTCGTTAGACCACTGTTTTGGAGTCCCCGGCAGAAACAGCGCAGAAATAAGGGATTCTGGAACTCGGGTATAAGGATGGGCACAGCAGGGAACTCAATGCCATAGAAATTGAAATATGCAGTGGCAGCCTGATACTCATGATCTGCAAAGCCATAATGAACGAATCTGACTGCCTTATCCGGCACCAAGCCCTCCGGGATAATCAGTTGTTCGTAAGAACTACGGACACTCACAGCCAGCGCAGTCCACGGATGCCGCCTGAGACAGGTCAGCATTGAAGGAAGGTGGCGTTCCCACAAGCTGCGGCCCTCACCTTCATTGAGGGCATCAATGAATATGATAGCTCGGCTGCCAGCCAGTTGGGCCGCTGATTCCAGAGCACCTAGGAACTCATCCCTTGTGCACGATAGGCCAAGCATTCGTAGAATCTGCCCCCACGGATCTTCATTGTGGAATTCGATTCCAAGAAGCAGAATCGCCGGCGAACCGGCCTTAACATACTGGGACGCAGCATCGCTGAAAAGATGGGTCTTTCCTGTACCGGCTGATCCGACGAGAAGGAGAACCGGTATATTCGCAAGCCGCGCAACATTGGACTCGACGAATTCTTCGAAATCTCCGAGGCTGGCCGCGATGCTCCGCAGGCTGTGGAGAGCGTGTCCAAAAGGATCTTCCCCCGGATATTTTCTTGCGTTTTCCTTCGTCTCATCGGATCTGCTCTCACGAGCCTTTTGCGAAAAATCACGTACCATACGCTCGATTTCAGAAGCACAGGACATCAACTCCCTTGATTTGCGCGACATCGCTGACCAATCGATTGCTTCTATACCTGGTCTGTCATAGCCTTTGGCGAATTCGATAATCTGCGGTAATTGTTGACAGAAACTCTCCACTTTCTCCGGCGCTATCTCTTCCAATGTCCGCAATGAGCCTTGCGACCGTGTTTTCCCAATATCTCCATAGGCTTGCTGGAACCGTGAAAGGAAAGCTGGAGACCGCGTGAGGCCATCGAACGCTGCCGAGATAGGCAGCCGCACATTCAACTCAGGAGTATAACGTGGGCCAACAGCCGCAATTGCCTCTTCTAAGCGTTGCTTAAACCATTCAGGAGCAAAAAGCTCTTGTTGGAACCAGAAGAAATGCCTGCCCCTATGCTCCTCACGAGATAATCTCTCTGCAATCTCGTGTGTTCCCCAGAAGCGAAAATCAACATGCATGTTCTTTCCAGCCGCCCAACTTTCCCATTTAATTACTCGTTCATTCCATCGATCGAGGAAAGATTTCTTATCCTCAAGCCGCGCATCTGAACGGTCGACAGCCATACAAATCATGTAGCGGCGAAGTCTAGGGTGTTTTTCAAGGGCAGCACTCACAGAGGAATCCACCTGCGCCCACTGGGATGGCGATGGTGGCGAAGTGAAAAACTTCGCCTGCCAACCATCCTCCTCGCCTGGTGGAAGCCTCCAGAAGCACTCAACTCCAGCATCGGGGGCGCCCTTGCGATCAAACTTGCTGCCAGCTGGTTCTGGCTCATAGGAGGCTAACTGGCATACCAGTTCCTCAAAAGCAGTTGCTTGTGAACCATTCCATGTACGAAGTCTATTCCATTCCACCGGCACAGGCCACCTCGTTAACTCATGGGTCAATTACTACTACGAAACAGCCGCACAGCCGTTTTCCTAGAAGCGTCTGACACGGTTTCAGCGTCATATTCTACAACTGTATGGGCTGAATTGAGTATATGAATTTATCCGAGTCAGACACGTAGGGATTCATATGGTTTCAGCGGATGCATGTCAGAGTAAAACAAAAACTGGAAGTGGAATCTGGCAGGCTCGTACAGCTTGCCAAAGGTGAAAATCCTGATCGGGCGACCGAGCACAACGGAAATGATCATAATACGTTACTTCGCATCGAGCGGTGAGGCCGTCAGGATATCAGATGAAATAGGAGGCTGGAGGTGAGACCTGTCAGATTAGAAAGCAGTCATCACAAATAATGATTAAGGAGCTCCGCTTCTACCACTCATCGTCCTTCGCTTTCATCATTCATCATTCATCATTCATCATTCATTCTCCCCCCATCCTGAGTTGCCTGTGACAGGTGTTGTAGGGCACTCCGAGATGTTCATAAGCCAGGCGGGTGGCCATTCTGCCCCGCGGTGTTTTGTTTATGAAACCCTCCTGGATGAGAAAAGGCTCGTAGACATCCTCAAGTGTGTCCTTTTCCTCCGAGACTGAAGCGGCAAGAGTTTCGATCCCGACCGGTCCCCCATCGTATTTTTGAATAATTGTGCTCAAGATTTTCCGGTCCATCGCGTCGAACCCCCTCTCGTCCACGTCGAGCATTTTCAGGGCTGCATCCGCGACCTGGTGGGTGATGTTGCCGTTTGCTCTGACCTGCGCATAGTCGCGCACCCGCCGCAACAGCCGGTTTGCCACCCTGGGTGTCCCGCGCGAGCGCCGCGCGATTTCCAGCGCGCCCTCCTGTTCGACCGGGATCGCAAGTATTTTTGCCGAACGCAGAATGATGCGCTTCAGCTCAAGCGAGCTGTAGAATTCCAACCTCAGTGAAACGCCGAACCGATCGCGAAGAGGCGGGGATAATAGTCCGGCTCGCGTGGTTGCTCCGATAAGGGTAAATGGGGGCAGATCCAGTTTGATGGTCCGGGCGGAAGGTCCCTGGCCGATGATGATGTCGAGCTTGAAATCCTCCATTGCCGGGTAGAGAATTTCCTCGACGACGTGATTCAACCGGTGAATTTCGTCGATGAAAAGAACATCGCCGGGTTCCAGGTTTGTGAGGATTGCAGCCAGATCCCCGGCCCTCTCGATCACCGGCCCGGAGGTGCTGCGCATATTGACTTTCAGTTCGTTGCTGATCACCGCGGCAAGCGAGGTTTTGCCCAGGCCGGGGAACCCGTGGAAAAGGACGTGATCCAGGGTTTCGGACCGATTTCTGGCCGCCGTGATGAAGATTTCGAGGTTTTCCTTCAGCTTCTCCTGCCCTATATACTCGGCAAGCGTTCGGGGCCTCAGGCTCCCTTCAAGCGGCAGGTCCTCTTCTTTTTTCTGTGGTGTGATCACCCGGTCCGTCATGTTGCCTCTTTTTAGGAAGAGGAGCAGGAAGCAGGGAGAAACGAGGTCCTGGCTTCCCGCTTCTTGCTTCCCGCTGCTCGCTTCTTGCTTCCCGCTCCTTGCTTCCCGCTTCTCTCTATGCCAGGGCTTTCAGGGCGCCCTTGAGAATGTCCTCCAGCGGTGGGTTTTCCCCCAGGATTTCCCTGATTTTTCGGAGCGCCTTTTCCGCTTCAGCCGGGCGGTACCCAAGATTTACAAGGGCGGAAAATGCATCCGGAAAGGCATTTCCGGCTTCCACGAAAGGCTGGGCCGGCCCCGCTTTCTCCCTGGCCTTTCCTTGAACCTTGTCCCTAAGCTCGAGCATGACCCGGTCGGCAATCTTTTTGCCGACGCCGGGAATGTTTTTCAGCCGCAGGTAATCCTGTCGGACAACCACCTGTCTCAACTCGTCCGGGCTGATGCCCGAGAGGATCCCTATGGCGAGTTTTGGTCCCACTCCGTTGACACCGGTGAGGAGCAGGAACATCTCCTTTTCGGCAAGGGTGCGAAATCCGTAAAGCTGGATGGCGTCTTCGCGCACGTGAGTGTGGATGTTGAGCGCCACGGACAGCCCGAGTTCAGGCAAGTCGTAGAAAGTGCTCAACGGCACCTGCACATGATACCCGACCCCATTGACATCCACAATAACGTAATCAGGGCTTTTAACCCGGAGCTTTCCTTCGAGAAATCCTATCATGGCCGCTCCGGAATCTTCCATCGGAGGTTCGAGGAATGAGTGCTGATATGACAGACGGCTACCGCCAGGGCGTCGGCGGCATTGGGTTCTATGCCGGCGTCAATGCGAAAGAGCCTTTGAATCATTCCCGCAACCTGCTCTTTTCCCGCTCTGCCGTAACCGGCAACGGATTGCTTTATTCTCAACGCGCTATATTCGTGAATGGAAAGCCCCTGGCTCACTCCTGCAAGCAGGGCGGCCCCGCGTGCCTGTCCCAGGCTTAAGGCGCTCTTCACGTTTTTAGCGAAAAAGACCTCCTCGACCGCCATAAACTCCGGGCTGAATTCCCGGATGCAGGCGTTGAGTTCATCGAAGATGATTTTCAGGCGCTCGCACAGCGGGCGTGCCGCCGGCAGTTTGATCGTCCCGTGGTGGAGGTGCTTCAGTTTGAACCCGTCCCCCTCCACGATCCCAAATCCGGTATAGCGTGAGCCTGGATCAACCCCTATTGTTCGAATCATTTGGCAGGTTCTCCGCAAACCTATTCCAGCGACTCCAGTATATTGTCCGGAATATCGAAGTTTGCATAAACATGCTGAACGTCATCCGAGTCCTCGAGGGCGTCCATCAGTCTCAAGATCTGCTGGGCTGTCTTGGCCTCTTCGATCCGCACGGTCGTTTGCGGGGCCATCGTTATCTCGGCCAGTTCGTAGCGCAGGCCCTTTTCGTCGAAAGCCGATTTCACGGTTGAGAAATCCTCCGGCGAACTGATTACCTCAAACTGGTCCTCCTGGTCCTTAACATCCTCTGCGCCGGCATCCAGGGCCAATTCGAGCAGTTCTTCCTCCTGCACCGCGTTTTTGTCGAAAACGATGCTTCCCTTCTTGTTGAACATCCAGGCGACACAGCCGGCCTCTCCGAGGTTTCCGTTGTTTCTGCTGAAAATGTGCCTGACTTCGCTTGCGGCGCGGTTCCGGTTATCGGTCATAATATCAACGAGAACGGCGACTCCGGCCGGCCCATAGCCCTCATACATGAATTCCTCGTAATTCACGCCCTCCAACTCTCCCGTGCCCTTCTTTATAGCCCGGTCGATGTTGTCTTTGGGCATGTTCTCGGCCTTTGCGGCCAGAAGGGCGGCCCGGAGCCGCGGATTGCCCTCGGGGTTTCCACCTCCCATCCGGGCCGCTACCATTAACTCCTTTATCAATTTTGTAAAAACCTTTCCACGTTTGGCGTCAGCCGCCCCTTTTTTGTGGCGGATGGTTGCCCATTTTGAATGACCTGACATGAGAGCCTCCTGCTGTTTTCTATTCTTGAACGCATCTTAAACCCTTACCGAGTATATAGATTTCCCTGCTCTGTTTTCTGGTGGCCTCGGGCCGGATCGCCCTTGTCCGGCTGAACTCCTGTTTTAGTTCCGCAAGCAGCCGGTGGAATTCCGGACCATGAAACATCTTGGCCAGGAAGTTTCCTCCCGGCTTCAACACCCGTCGGGCTATTTGAAACGCGCATTCGAACAGGAGCGCCGACCGGGCGCTGTCGGCGGCCTTTACCCCGGACGTCGATGGGGCCATGTCGCTCAGAACGGCATCGAACGGAAGATAATCGCGTATGGCTGTTTCAACAAATTCCAGGTCGAAAATGTCGCCCTGAACAGTGATCACGCGATTCCCAAATGCGTGTTCGATCTTCTTTAGATCGATCCCCACGACCAGGCCTGAACGGCCGGCGATCTGGCCGGCAAGTTGAATCCATGACCCCGGAGCGGCCCCCAGGTCAAGAATTCGGTCTCCGGGCCTCAATATCCTGTGTTTTTTCTGGATCTCCTCGAGCTTGTATACGGCCCTGGCAAGATAGTGCTCCTTTTTGGCCTTTCGAAAAAAATGGTCTTGGACCGTATAAGTCATTCCGTCCACCTAAGGATACGAATTATTTCCTGAAATAGAATCTATAGCGGAAATCGGGCGTTTTGTAAACCAGCCATCTAAGAACTCGCCGTCAAATGAACTGACCGGTCTCGAAGCGGATATGCCGATGACAGTCCGGAATACAGGGGCGTTCTGCGCTTATTTAAGGTATAATAGTCAGTTGTAGACGCCAACAGAGGGAGCCGATGATATTTAAGCCCAACCTGAGCATACTGCCGCCGCCGCAGCTTCGGCTGTGGCCGGCGCTCGACGCTACGCCGGGGCATTTCACGCTCTACGGAGGCACTGCGCTCGCATTGCGGTTTGCACATCGCAGTTCCGTTGACTTCGATTTTTTTTCCAACCGGGCTTTTGACCCGAACGAGTTGGCGGCAGCCATTCCCTATCTCGATGGCGCGGAACGGGTGCAGGTTGCGCCCAATACGCTCAAATGCAGGGTTGAATTGGACGGCCCGGTGCTGGTAGCGTTTTTTGGCGGGCTTGGCCTTGGGCAGGCTGCCCCGCGCGACCGGGCCGAGGGAAGCAGTGTTGCCGTAGCTTCGCTCCTCGATCTTGCGGGGACGAAGGTTGGTGTCGTGCAGCAGCGGGCTGAGGCCAGAGACTATCTTGACATGGACGCGCTGATGCGGCACGGAGTCGACCTGCCCACTGCGCTTGCAGCGGGTCGGGTTGTTTACGGACGCGGCTTTAATCCTATGATCACGCTGAAAGCCCTGAGCTATTTCGATGATGTGCCGGGGCTTCCCGCCGAGGTGCGGGACCGGCTGATCCGGGCCGTTAACGGGGTCGATCCGGCACGCCTCCCGGAACTCACGCCCTATGCCGGGCGCGCGAATGGACAGGCGCCATGAAAGTCTTGCCTCACACACCCGCATTGCTGAATGTGGCCCGCCGCGTCGTGTGGTTCAAAAGGCCCGAGGATGCCCTGACCGATCCTGTGCATTTTCTCGCCCACGTCATGACCTACGGTACGGTTGAAGATCTGGAGGCGCTCGAAGGAATTATCGGGAAGGATGAGTTCTGCGAGGCCCTTTACAAAGCCCCGGCCGGGGTTTTCGACCCGCGCTCGTGGGCCTACTGGAACCTGAAATGCGGCCGCCACCCCGCGCCGCCGCTCCCGGCCCGCGCCGGGTTGGCCGCTCCCATGAAAAACGACCATTATAATAATTGACCGGGGCAGCCCTTGGGACATTGGAGGAGTGAGATGGAAAAAATAATCAAAGGCAAGAAACTCAAACTGGTGCAGGGCGATCTTACCGAACTGGAAGTTGATGCAATTGTGAATGCCGCCAACTCGGGGCTTCAGCTCGGGGGCGGAGTTGCCGGGGCGATTCGAATGAAGGGCGGGCCCAGTATCCAGGAGGAGTGCAACCGCATAGGCAGGACCCCGGTGGGGGAGGCAGCCGCGACCGGAGGCGGAAATCTGAAGGCCTCCTTTGTGATCCATGCCGTGGGCCCGCAATACGGCGAAGGCGATGAGGATGAAAAGCTCGGGAACGCGACGCTGAACAGCCTCAAGCGCGCAACCGAAAAGGGGCTGAAAAGCATTGCCCTTCCGGCGATAAGCACCGGTATTTTCGGTTTCCCCAAAGACAGGTGCGCCCGGATAATGCTGAAAACGGCTTCGGAATTTCTGGAAAGTCAGCAGACGAGTCTGGAAGAAGTAATCCTGTGCCTGTGGTCCAAAGAGGACCTGGAGTTATTCGAAAAGACCCTCGATGCCATGCCTGGCTAGTACTTTGTCAACAAAGTTTCTACATATCGTCACCCCGGCGAAAGCCGGGGTCCAGTAGTTTAAGGTATTGAAAAACCACTGGATTCTGGCTTTCGCCGGGGTGACGGATCACGGTTTGTTCACGTTAAAACTAAGTTTACAATGCACTAGTACTACTTTGTTAGATATTTTTGCATTTACCCTGTTTTTGTAGTAACCTCTTCACGGACCTATTTCCGGGAGGGGGAGATGGCAATTCTACAAGCAGGGGTAGAACCTTTGGTTGATCTTGAAAAGTTCCTGGCCCCCTTTGGCCAACTTTTGCGCCGATCCGAGAGCCGGGAGAGTCTTGAGCGTTACACTACTGGGCTTTTGTCGGGCAGCAGCAGAAAGACAGCCTCTGGGCTCGGCAGATCGTTGCCAAAAATAAATGGGCAACGATTGCAGGAATTTCTGACCCGCGCTGATTGGGACCCAACAGGGATGGATCAACTTCGTGTCGGGCACATGCGAACTCATGCGTGCGTCGGCAATGGGGTGTTGATCCTGGATGACACTGGCTTTGCCAAAAAAGGTACAGTCTCCGTTGGGGTCGCGCGGCAGTACAGTGGAACCTTGGGTAGGGTTGATAATTGCCAGGTCCTTGTAACTGCCCATTATGTTGATCGCGTTTTCGACTGGCCGGTAACTGCTCGCGTGTACCTGCCCGAGAGTTGGACTCATGACGAGGTGAGGCGGCGTAAAGCCCATGTGCCAAAATCGGTTCAATTTCAGACCAAAGGCGGGATCGGTCTGGACCTGGTTAACTGGTCTATTGAGGCCAACGTGCCTTTTGGGGCGGTGGTGATTGATGCCGGTTATGGCGATCAGCCCGCTCTGCTCGATGGTTTGGTTGCCTTGGAACTGCCACATATTGCGGGGGTGAGTTCTTCGGTGCGATTCCGTCTTGCCCAATCGGTTGACGCGGATCAAGGCGACCCACCACCTCCGCCGTATAGCGGACGAGGTAAACCCAAAAAGGCAACTACTCTCAAAGAGCGCATTCCGGCTCTGGAGGCACAGCAGATAATCGAGAAATTGCCTCCTGAAGAGTGGCGAAGGGTCGCATGGAGAAATGGCATAAAGGGGCCACTTGTAAAGGAGTTTGCCAGGGTCGAAGTGTTTCGAAGCGGCCATCGAGGCACTCACTTGCCTGTCAGAGGCTGGCTCATCGGCGAACGCCCTGTTGGAAAGGAAGATCTTAAATATTACTTTGCTTGGAAACTGGACGCCATCAGTTTGGAAGAGCTGGTTGAACTCGCTCATATCCGATGGGTTATCGAGCGGTTCTACCAGGACGCTAAAGGAGAATTGGGGCTTGATCATTACGAGGGACGCCTTTGGACCGGATTCCACCGTCATGTCGCTTTGGTGATGCTTGCTCATTGTTATTTGACCCTTCGCCAAAGCTACGGCGCAGACATAATCGATCAAAGGCCACCAGGTCAGGGACAGAACCAAAGCGCTGGGTCCCTCGCCCCCGGGCGAGGTTTTCCCCCCAAAGGAAAGAAAAAGTATGCCGGCATTACGCAGGGCAGTACTTGAGGAACTGTTTCGACAGGTCATTGGAGGTCTCTCCCGAATACGAGACGGGACACATCTAACAAAGTAGTA
>Ga0326728_10024582_pt1 | contig 10896 bp, 11 predicted proteins | sample MB3enrmetagenome_FD_207602 | JGI IMG/M metagenome (GOLD analysis project Ga0326728, IMG submission 207602) | Lab enriched peat soil microbial communities from McLean, Ithaca, NY, United States - MB31MN | ecosystem: Environmental > Terrestrial > Soil > Wetlands > Peat | place: USA: New York...
GGAGTGTGCGTCGTCCGCGAGTCGCCGGAACGGATCCGGGCGCGCGTCGGGTCCCGTCCGATCGAGGTGTTCTGGCTGACGAACATCGGCCGAGGCCCGTCGCTCCGGCCGTCGGACCTCGAGGGGGTATGGTCGTTCCTAGGCCGAAAGCTCATCGAGGAGCACGTCACCGCCTTCTTCCTGGAGGGAATCGAGTACCTCGTTCGGTTGCACGGCGCCGAGGCGGTGCTCACCGGTCTCGTGCAATTCGACCGCTCCGCCCGCGAGAACGACGCCCGCATCTGGGTCTGTCTCGCTCCCAGCCTGATGAAGCCGAGCGACCTCGAGCGGTTCCGGTCCACGTTCGGGGGCGAGCCCGGCCCGCGCTAGTGCCCGCCGGGCGTGCGTGCCATTGCCTTCGGTTACCTGATAACGGTGGGTTCATAACCCAGGGCTCCTTGACGAGCCCAATGCGTCCCCGTTACCCCCGCGTGAAACGTGCGAGTCTTCCGGCCGCCTTGGTCGCCTTCGCCGTTGTGGCCCTTCTGATGAGCGTTCCGGCCCCGGCCAGAGCGACGCCCGCGCCGCAGGCCCTGGTAGCCCAACCCAACCTCGCAGCCTCCACCTTCTCCGTGACCTGGAACGGCGCGGACGTCAGCACTGCCGGCACCTCCTCCTCGGCGCTCGCGATCGATCTCGCTCAATCGGCCAATCTCAACTTCAACTGGTCCACCGGCGACTCCAGCAAGGTGACGGTGAACGACGCTCGCCTGCAGATGTTCTACTTCGGCTTCGCCGTCACGACGCGCGACCAGTTGGTCAGCGGCGCCGTCGCGAGCGCGAAGGGCAACATCCCCCTCAGCTGGACGCCGTTGTCGATCAGCTTCGTCCTCGAGGGAGTCTACCGACTGACCGCGAGCTTCCTCGACAACGGAACCACGCTGTGGAGCGAGAACTTCTACGTGCGCGGGACCGCGCTGCTAGGGTTCGTGGCCCTCCTCCCGATCGTGCTCCTCGTCCTCCTCGTGTACGAGCTCTATGGGCTCGTCCGGTCGGGACGCTACGCGATGCTTGGTCGTAAGACCGGTGGTTCCCCGCCCTCGATGCCCGCCGCAGGGACACCTCCGGCCGACGCCCAGACGCCCGCCGAGCCCCCCGCGGGGGATTCTCCTCCGCCCTCGGGAGGCAGCTCGTGAGCGCCACGTCCCACGGCGCCTCTTGCGGCGTGGTCCTGGGCATCGTCCTGGTGATCTTCCTCCAGCAGATCGGCTACCTCGACCTCAGCGACCTCCTGCCCGCCATCGAGAATCTGGTCATCGGGGGAGTCGTCGGCGGCATCCTGGGGGCCGTGATCGGCTGGGCCCTCGGGCGGAACTACCTCGCCCGCCACGCTGCGGGCGAGACGCCCGCGCCGAAGTAACCAATCGCTCCCGCACCCCCAGCAGGCGCGCGCAATCGACCTTAGGCCGCGCCCGGGACGGGCCACGCGGAGGACCGCTCGTCGCTAGGCTCGAGACAGCCCGAACGGTCGAAGCACTTCGGCGATCGGGGGAAGGTCGCCCAGGCGGAACCGCTTCCCTGCTCGGATTGGCCCCGACGAGTCCCCGCGGTCGCAGGTGAGGGTAGTGCTCCTCCACGATTGCGGACCCAGCCCCTCGATGCCCAGCACGAAATCGAATTCACGGACGCTCCCGGGTAGGGCGTCCGCCCACGTCAGGATCAAAGAGGTCCCGGAGTCCAGAATGCCCCGGAGGGTGGGTCGAATCGTCTCCGGGGGGAACAGCGCGATGATGCGATGGGCGTTGGAGAGCCCGAAGACCGGGACGAGTCCCTCGTTTGGGAACCGTGAGATGAGGTCCTGGGTGTGCTCCGGGAGCTGAAGGAAGTTCAGGAGCCGTTCTTTCGTCTCGCCGGGCTCATCCGGGTGGATCACCGACGGCAACGTGCTGGCAGGGTCGGGCTTCCGCTGGAGTGCCTCGGGCCGAATGACCGATAGCTGTCTCTTCGGGACCACTTGGCGCGCAAGCGGGTCGAGGGGGTCCAGGACCTCATCCGGGAGCCGGATGTCGGTCCAGATGAAGTTGGGGTTCGCCCGAACCAGCATGGCGTACATCACCCAGTTCACCAGAGGCCGGTCGGAACCGTGGATGGCGACCGACGTCGGGCGTTGGGCGACCTCGGGAATCAGGCTCGCGGCAGTGGGAGCTCCCATGGACCGGCGGTGGCTTCTATCTCGATTCGCCCGTATATACTCGAGGACCGGGGCCTCCCCGACGAGACCGGGGAACCGAACCACCAGAGGTCGTCGAGGACTGGTCCCGTGGATGGGCTCAGATTGATGTACGAAGGCCCGCCATTCCTTGGAAAGCTGTGGCTGCTGACCTGACGCGACCCCCATCTTCTGACACCGGTCCGCGACCGGTGACCCCGCCCTCGGCCGGAACTCGATTCCTGGGGTATCTCCGTTCTCATCCGATCCTCTGCCTGGCGCTGCTCACCCCCGGACTCCCGGAGTACCTTTCGACCTCCAGTCCGGTTCTCAATCTCGCCGTCAACCCCTTCTGGTTCTTTCTGCAGCTCGCGATCAACGTCGGTCAGTACACCGCACAAAGGCTGGGGAACGGTCTTCCTCCTCGGCCTCGCGTATGGGATCACCGAAGAGGGCCTCGGCGACAACACGCTCTTCAACTCGAACCACGGCGCGGACGGCGTCCTCGGTTCGTTCGGCCGGTTCGCGGGCGTGAACTGGGTCTGGGCCACGGGCGTTCTCGCGTTCCACGTGATCTATTCGATCGGGCTCCCGATCCTGCTACTGGGCCTGGCCGTCCCGCGGACCCGAGGTCGTTCGCTCATCGGCCGCAGAGGCATCGTCGTGGCGTTGCTCTCCCTCACGGGGTCAACGGCGTTCGAGACCGTGATCGTGTACGGCTCCTACCGGTTCTGGATGGGGACACCCCTGCTCGTGGGAAGCCTCGTGGTGATCGCACTCCTCGTGGTCCTCGCCTATCGGGTCCCGTCAGGCGCTCTAGCGGCCACTCGGGACCGACCCACCCTCTCTCCTCGGGCTGCCGGAGCGATCGGGTTCTTGGTGTTCCCGGTCCTGTTCCTCCTGGAGTACTACGTCCCCTATTTCGGGGCGCCACCCGCCGCGATCATCGGCGGGGAGCTGGTCTTCCTCGTGCTCCTTCTCGAGGACCTTCGCCGCGGCATGGGTCGGGTCGCGAACGAGTACCTGCTCGTGAACCTCGCGTTCGGGTTCGTTCTCTGGCAATCGGTCTTCGGGATCCTGCTCACCATCGGGCTTCCGTACACGATCCCGCTCGTGGTCCTCGCCGTCTGGTTCTTCCTCCGGCTTCGACGGGCCTACGCTCCCACCCCAAACCTCCCGCTTCCCCCGGGGGTGCTCGGCACCTAACGTTCGTCTCCTCCCGGAAGAGGCGAAGGTCGTTCCGGGAGCCAACGACGGATTGTGCCCTCTGACCGATACGGGCGAAGGGGTCGCCCTCCGCCGCACGCTCCCCGCCGTCGTTACGTGATCTTGTGGATGGAGGCCTTCGCCTCCGAGATCGCCGTCTGGAGCTTCTGCCAAGCGGCGTCCGCGTTCTCGCCCGGGGGAGGCACGTAGCCCGCCTGCTCGGTCAGCCGTCGTTCCACGTACTCGCGAGCCGACCGGCACACCGGACAGACTTGGCACTCGTCTCCGATTGGACTCCGAGCCAGGCGCACCAGCGCCTCGGCCTCGTCCTCTTGGGCGAAGATCGCGACCTCATGCAGCTCGCATCGGTCCGGGTCGACCATCGTACCCCGATTCTCCCAGGGGCAGAAAAAGGAAACGAATCCGTCCCGGATGAGAATCCCAGGGGGGGGGCGGCCGGCAAGTTTCGAACAAGGCGCCGGTGGGACCCCGGGGGAAGGGGAGAGTCTATTTCGGTGCCCCCGCTTGACCGGACCACGTCGCCGGACTCTGACCCTGCTGCAGAGAGAGGGCGGGTCTACCTCATGGCGGCGCCTATGCAGCGCGGGGAGCCCGTAGGCTCGGTCGGCAAGGACCTCCGCCTCGCCGGTCATCCGTTGCCGCTCCGGGCGTTCCCCGCGGAGACGATCACGAACCGCCACTTCCAACCGTTCGACCTCAAGGCCCTCGATCGCTACTTCCTCCCCCCGACGCTCGCATCGCTCGCCGACGGGCCTGAGGTCGACCGGGTGGAGGCGATCGAGGACGACAACCGCAGCGCCATCCTACCCGATCCGGTCGCAACGCTAGACGGTCTCCCGTTCTACCTTTCGGTGAAGGGGGTAGGCTCCACGGTGGACCCGTTCTCGCTCCGACGTCTCGACGCGGCGTACGCCGCCGAGCTGACCGACGACCCCGAGGTCAAGAGGCGACTCGAAGGCCTTGTCGGGGATCGGCCCGGCGGCGTCATCACCGGCGAGCTCTGGCTGCGGGGCTCCCCGTACGGCGGGCAAGGCCTGCCGCACGCCATGACCGCGCTCCGGGTGTCGGAGCGCGCCGACCTCACCAGCATCGAAGGCTTTCGCATCGCGCCGGTCGTCAAGATCGCGTACTTGCCGCACGCGGTCGAGGCCCGGTTGCGCAGCATCCACTGGTACCGGAAGTACCAGGACCGGCTGGTCCAGGAGCTCCGCCTCGTCCCCTCGAACGTGCGGGTCTATTTTCACGCCCGCAGCACGGTGGGCACCGACCCGACGCACGTGTTCGACCTCTTCTCGGTCGACTCGGAAGCGAAGGCGCACCGGTTCGAGACCAACTTCGTTCGGAGCGGCATGGCGCTGCTGACCCTGTTCGCTCGAACCCTGGCGCGGGACGGGGAACGGCAGCGGTACTCCGGGCTCGACCTCCTGGACGTTTGGCTCGACAAGGACGCCATCCTCGCCCCGGACGGCACGGTCTTCTTCGTCGACCTCGAGGGGATCGACACGGTCTCCGTGGAGCGGGACGGGGTCCGTGAAAAGATCGAGGACCAGATCTTCCGCTCGCTCTACGAGTTCATGTTCGCCTACGAGCAGATCGAGGGGGAGCGGGCCCGACGATTCGGGTCGAGCGGGAGCCGAAAGCGTCGGTTCGAGTCGATCGTCGTGGAGTCGCTCCGGGACGACCCGTTCGTGCGGACCCACGCCGGGGCCCGCGGCCTCGCCCTGGAGGTCCGGAACCGGGCGGGGGAGGAGTCATTATGGTTCGACTTTCCGTTGGTGGACAGCTGAGATGACGACCTGCAAGGAGATCTACACATTCCTGAGCCAGGTGAGCGCGAAGAACGTCACCGCCACGCTTTCCAGCGCCGACGCGACGCTGCTCTCCCAGCTGAACTTGGTGCAGTTCCTCACCGAGCCGCAGTACCTTCAGCTCGAGACCGACGTCCAGGCGCTCGGTGCCGAACAGGCGGCCCTCACCCAGGAGGCGATGCAACGGGCAGGCCTTGCGCGGTCGGTCCAGGACGACCTCCAACGGACGCACTCCGTCCTCTTCCGCCTCGAAGGTCAGCAGAAGCGGGCCGCGAAGGTGCAACGCGAAGCGGACGACGAGGCGCGCCTCAAAGCGGTCGACAGCGACCTCGCGCAAAAGCAGCAACAGTTCGGGGAGCTCGTTGCCAAACGCTCGCTCTTGGACACGATCACCCGGTGCGGGGACCAGTACGTCGGGCTCAGTGCGCTCGGCGCGATGGAGACTCGCAACCTTGGCGTCCGGCTCTACCGTGTCTCCGACGTCGAGTTCGGGGCCTACTGGCAACAGTCGCAGAAGATCACGCAGGAGCTGACCGACCTCGCCGCGGGGGGTGCCGACTACTTCGCCCGGCTCGCGTCGAGCGTCGCCGGCGCAGAGCGATCGCACCTGTGGGCGATCTCGATCGGGCTTTCCAAGGCTCAGCCCGACGCCGCCCAAGGGTCGGCGGCGTTCGTCGCGGCCTTCAACCAGGTTCGCGACCTCTCGAACAACATCGAGAACCGCTTGCTGGCTTCGGAGATCCTGTTCGCTCTTCCCCGCCCTCTCCCCGAAGAGTACCCCACGCTGGTCCAGGTCCTCAATGCGGTGCGAGGCATGAACGTCCCCGCAGAGTCGGCGCTCGGGGTCGCCTCGATCCTGCTGCTCGGTCGGCGAGCGGACGGCACGATCGCCACGCCGAACCTGGCCGAGTACCTACGCCTCACCCGGTCGTACGAATCCGCCGCGCTGCTCGCCATCGTCAACCTCCCCGTGACCGACCTGGCCGCGAAGTTCCAGTGGCTCCGTGCGATGTTCAACGGATGGGGCTACCAGGCGTCCGAGGACGTCGAGCTCTCCTCCGCGTACCTCGCGGTCTCCGAGGTCCCGGTCCAAGGGATCGCCACGAAGCTCGCGATCATCGCGAAGGGGTTGTCGACCTACCTCGAGTACCCCCTCGTCGCCGCGTCGGTGCTGGCCTCGCTCTCGACCCTTGAAGCGAACGAGACCCTGAACCTCCTCGAGCACGCCTACGACATCGTCGGTCGCCGGGCGGCGTCGATGTCACAGGCGGAGCTGATCTGCCTCGCCGTCCGGTTGCTGCACGGGATCCGTAACGAGCTCGTCGGCCCCCTGGACACGACGGCAGCGGCGCCGGCCGTGCCGGCGGCCCCCGGCGTGTATGGACCGAGGTTCTACTTCGTGCCGATCATTGTGGCGCGGTACGGGTACTTCTCTACCTTCAGCGGCATCGGCGGGGTGCACCCCGGCCACGTTCACGGGTTCGGTGGAGGCGCGGGAGGATTCGTCGGATGATCACACGAGTCGTCCTGCTCTCGGTCCTGGTGCTCCTCGGCGGCCTATCGGTCGGAGGGGTCAGTGCGCATCACATCCCGTCGGTCGGTGATCGGTTCGCCTACAGCGAAACGAGCGTGGTCAGCAACGGCGTGGGGGCCGACTACCAAGGCTACACCCAGTCGACCGTCATCAACGGCTCGCTCGCCGTCACCGGCGTGCTTCCGAACGGTACCGAGTCCGCGCTCTACTACAACGTGGACCATTACTCGGACAACACGGGGGCTCAGTACAGCTGGACCTCGCCTCTCCCGGGACAGTCGGGGGCATTCACGTTCTCGGCCGAGACGTTCCAATATGTGCAAGGGACCGACAACCAGACCGGTGACGCGAACTCCGAGGTCTGGTTCCTCGTGAACAACTCCCTCCCCGTCGGCGCCTCGTTCAGCATCCTAGGGGACCCGATGACCGTGGTCTCGACCTCGTACGACTTTGCCCTCCAGACGGCCGCGGGCGCCTACGTCCAGTCGATCTTCACGGAGGGGACCGGCAACTTCACCTGGGGCGATGGCTACAATCTCTTCGACGCGACGTACGACTGGAAGGCCTACTTCGACCCTGCCACAGGGTACATCCTCGGCTACCTCTACACGGAGCACGACATCACGACCAACAACACCTCGGGTGACGGGTTCACCTACACCGACACATTGGCCGTGACGTACACGAGCTACCCCCTGACGCCGGGCGTGGCACCCTCCTCCTCGTCGAGCTCGGGCGGGCAGTCCTCCGACTGGATCCTCATCGGACTCGTCCTGGCGGTAATCGTCGTGGTCGTCGCGGTCGTCGTGGCTCTCGCGGTGTCACGCTCACGCCGCCGGGGAGCGATCCCGAAGCACTCCGCGACCGGCCAGGTGAGCTATGCCGCGCCTCCTCTCGGACCTCCTCCCCCCGCGATCAATCTCACGCCCTCCGGCCAACCCGCGGTCCAGCAGATCATCATCCGGGAGACCGTGAAGGTCAACTGTCGGTTCTGTGGCTCGCTCATCGATTCGACGGCTGAGAAGTGTCCGTTCTGCGGGGCGACCCGGTCCTAGGGCACGACGTCAGAGCGGTCGGTGGAAGTAGATTCGACCGACCCGACGCATCCCTCCCCGGACGGCGACCGCCTGGGACCCGACGTTGTCCTCGGCGATCTCGGAGAGCACCTCACGCGCTCCGGCCTGCTCGGCCCACAGGAGACGGGCGAGCAGCAGGTCGGTCCCCAGGCCCCTCCGGCGATACGGGACCCGAACCGTGAGCGAGTGGAGTCGGGCGTGAGTCCCGATCCTCGTTACCCAGCCGACCCCCGCCACGCGGCCCTCGACCTCGGCGACGAACCCGGCTTCGGAGCCGCTTGGGAGCCCAACGAACCAGCTCTCGTTCACCACGCCGTAGACCTCCCGAATCAGCTCCACGACCGCCGGAACGTCCTCGCCCGTGAACGGTCGGAGGGCGTGACGGAACCTCGGCGAGGGACGCGGATCGTCGAGCGTCGTACGGAAGATGTCGAACGGGTCGGCGGTCGGGTCGAACGAGAAGTCGGAGTACATTCCGTACGGACCGCGACCCCGAACGGCGGCTTCGGCGGTCGGTCGCGACCGGGAGAATACCGTGGCGACCCGTTCGACCGGGTCCGAGATCAGGAGCCCGGCGACCGAGCCGTCCTCACGAAGCACACGAACCTCTCCCCCACATCGCTCGGTCTCCCGAACGAAGTGCGGAAGGAACGGGTTGAACCACGGCGATAGGTCGGCCCGGTCCAGGCCATCGACCTCGACGGATGGCGTCACGACCGCCGAGGGCCGATCGGGCATCCTTGGGTTATTCGACCGATACCACAAGGGGTTGACGCTCCCGTGGGGCCGTCTGACGGCCAGACCTGACCCGTCGGCGACCGGCACGGCGTCGAGGGCATACCGTTTAATCCCCTCCCGTCTCGGCCGCCTTCGTCATGGCCGGCATAGCCTCCCTCCAAGCGAACCAGAACGCGACGATTGACGCCACGATCACGGCGATCTCCGCGGTCCGAGATGTGACCACCTCGCGCGGGGCCTCTCAGGTGGCCGACGCCACGCTGCAGGACGAGACCGGAACGATCACCCTCACCCTCTGGGGAGAGGACACGAAGCGCTACAGCGTCGGCCAGAAGATCCGAATCACCGACGGATGGGTCAAGGACTTCCGAGGGAAGCTCCAGATCTCGATGGGCCGCTCCGGCAAGATCGTCGTCCAACCCTGACCCGGCCCGCGACCGAGGTGAGCCCTCGGTCCGGGGCGGTCTCCGGCGCCGCCGGAGTCGATTAAAGCCTTATCCGAGGCACCCGGTGTTCGCGCCCCCGGATGCTTCGCGCACGGGCAGGCTCTCGTCGGGAACCGCGACCGTTCCGCCTCTCTCCGTTCGGTCGATTCGTTCTGATGCGCCTGACGCTCATCCCCGCCCAGGTCCTGTTCGTCCTGGTCATCCTCTACGCGGCGATCCAAGAACCCACCAACATCGCTACGAACCAGAACCTGGGGGTCCTGGGGTTCTTCCACGGCTTCGCCCAGATGGTCGCGAACGACTTCACCGGGAACTGGGGCGTCTCCACCTTCGACCAGTACCCCGGCGTCCCCATCTCCCAGCTGTACGGCTACCTGCTACCGAGCTCCGTGGAGCTCGGGGCCTTCTCGCTCGGGATCTCGGCGGCCGTCGCCTACCCGGTCGCCTTGTGGATCGGATGGAGCCGTCGCCCCGGGGTCGACGTGGCCGCGCGCATCGCCAGCCTGTTCGGCACGCTGCTCCCCGTGTTCATCGTGGGCCTGCTCGTGATCACGGCCCTGTTCTTCTGGTTCCTGGCGCAGTTCAATGACCTGCCCGACGGCGGAGTGATCCCCGGCCTGAACTGGTGGTTGGCGAACTACCAAGGCTACCCGTCCTGGATCCTCTTCCAGAGTATCACCCGGCCCACCGGCTTTCCCCTCGTTGACGGGCTGATCAACCGGGCCTGGACGTTCGAGGAGATCACACTGATCAAGACGCTCATCCAGGCGGTGATCATCGCGCTCGTCTACGTCACCATCTTCCTTCGGCATGCCCGAAGCGTCGTACGAGCCGCCAGCGAGGAGACCCATCTCGTGGCCGCCCGCATGCGCGGGGTCGCCGAGGGTACGCTTCTCTGGAAGCATACCGCGCGTCGCGTGACGCCGACGTTCCTGATCGTGTTCGCGCTGACGTTACCGGCCTACCTCGGCACCCAGTTCGTGGTGGAGGCGACCTTCCTCGACCCGGGGATGGGCTTCCTCGCCCTCTCCGCCCTGACCAACCAAGGGTCCGGGAGTATCGTCGCCCTAGAAGCGATGATGTTCCTCCTCTCTCTCATCGTCATCTTCTGGCTGTTCGCCGTCGACCTGCTCGCCCGTCGGATGGACCCGAGGGAGGTGGCCTCGCGTTGATCGCTCGCCCGACCGCGACCCCCCGGAAGCCTCCGCGAACCCGCACCCGGTCGCGCGCCCTACGCGCCTTGCTGATCGGGGGGATCCTTCTCCTCCTCGTCCTCTCGGCGGCCGGACCCGCCACGGGCCGAACGTCCTCCGCGGTCTCGGGATCCCATGGCCCCGCAGGGTCGAGCGGCAACGACTCGGGCGGGTCGCCGGCGGCTTCGGTCCCGGCCGGCTCCTCCGACGGGGGAGCCGCCGCCTCATCCGTCTCCCAAACGTTCGATCAACGGGTCGCCCACACCGCTAGCGCGCTCGCCGAAGCGGGAGTGTCGCCACGGGAGCTCCGGCTCCCCTACGTCGGCCATCCTGCGGCCGAAGTGGTCAACGGCGCGGTCGTGCCCGGATACGCCCTTCCGCCCTCGTCCGTCCCGCCTTCCTACACCGCGACCCCGGCGCCCGCCGGCATCACCTACTACGGACAGAACGACACGTCGGGGTCGATCGACGAGACGACGCTCGAGGCGTCGAGCGTGCTCGGCACGCTGACCGTGAACCAGCTGAACGCGCTCTACCTCGACGACAACACCCCCGACATGTGGGGGATCCAGCTGAACGCGGTGCTCACCAACGTCACCCTCCAAGGCAAGGGCGGCTACGAGTTCTGGGCCCAGAACACCGCCGACTACATCCAGCACAACCACACGCTCGATTTCGGTGAGGAC
>Ga0326728_10024585_pt1 | contig 10895 bp, 8 predicted proteins | sample MB3enrmetagenome_FD_207602 | JGI IMG/M metagenome (GOLD analysis project Ga0326728, IMG submission 207602) | Lab enriched peat soil microbial communities from McLean, Ithaca, NY, United States - MB31MN | ecosystem: Environmental > Terrestrial > Soil > Wetlands > Peat | place: USA: New York...
CGGCCGTCCAGACCGCTGCCGACTCCATTCGTCTGGGCGCGTTCGATTACATCCCGAAACCCATCAACCAGAAGGCGTTGCTGCATGCCACCCGAACGGCTTTGAAGTATAAGGCCGTAAATGAAGAAAAGGAAAGATACCGTACAAACCTCGAGGCTATCTTCAGGAGTGTCAAAGATGCAATCATCACCGTAGATAAAGAAGCAGTTGTGATCGAACTCAATGAAGCAGCCATGACCATGTGTGGGTATTCTCGCGATGACATTGGAAAAGCCTTTAGCTCTCTACCGGAAATGAGCAATGGGAGATGCGCGGAGATTCTCGGGGAGGCGATCAAAAGCGAAGAGCCTGTCGAGGTAGACCGTATCGAGTGCCGGTCTCCCAATGGTGTAATGAAGGTCATTAGTGTAAAGACATATCCTCTAATCAGTCTTACGGGCGTGCTCTCGGGCGTCGTTATGGTGTTGAGAGACGATACGCATGTGGCGGCCCTCGAAACAGAGATCAAAGAGCACCGGCAGTTCCATCGGATCGTAGGTAGAAGCGAGCCCATGCAGAAAGTTTATTCCCTCATAAAAGCTTTGGCCCATGTTCAAACGACTGTTCTCATCACGGGTGAAAGTGGGACGGGTAAAGAACTCGTAGCCGAGGCGCTGCATCGTGCCGGAGAACGCAGCCACAAGCCTCTGGTCAAGGTGAACTGCTCGGCGTTGCCCGAAAGTCTCCTTGAAAGCGAGCTCTTCGGCCATGTGAAGGGAGCGTTTACAGGCGCCATTAGAGACAATGTGGGGCGGTTCCACAGGGCCGATGGCGGCGTCATTTTCCTGGATGAGATTGGCGACATCTCGCCAATGCTGCAACTGAAGCTCTTACGAGTCCTTGAAAAAAGAGAGTTCGAGCGAGTTGGAAGCTCTGCTCCAACCAGGGTGGACGTTCGGCTGATCGCTGCAACGAACAGAAATCTCATGGAGAAAGTGAACCTTGGCGAATTAAGAGAAGACCTCTACTACCGGCTGAAGGTGGTTGAGATCAGGTTGCCGCCCTTAAGGGACAGGCGCGAAGACATACCCCTTCTGGTTGATCACTTTCGCAATGGGTTCAACGTTAAATTCAAGAAGACCATTGAGGCGATATCCTCCGACGTTTTAAAAGCTTTTCTCAAGTATTCCTGGCCGGGCAATGTGCGGGAGCTCGAACACACCATGGAGCATGCCTTCGTCCTGTGCAGCCAAAACATCATCACCTTCGATCATCTTCCGCCTGACTTCATGAGCGCTCCTGGAATCGAACATTGCCCTCCCGATGAGACACACCCGGTCGATTCTCACGCTATTCTTGAAGCCCTGGATAAGACCGCCTGGAACAAAGCTAAAGCAGCCCGCCTGCTGGGCATAGATCGCGTAACCCTCTACCGGAAAATCAAAAGATACAACCTTGCTGAAGATACCCCTCGGCATTTTTGAACCGTTGCACGCAGCATGAAATGAAGGCAACGCTTCTGTTGCATGCAACGCTTTTTCTATTCAAGTTTATCCCCTTTAGTGGCGCTCGCTCCTCCCATAGGTATCCAAATAAATTATCAAAAAGCAGAACTCGACAGTTCTCGATCCCCCGGGGCACAGAACTTGCCTGAAGCAACAGGCAGGATCGTTCGCAATTCTTTAGTTCCAGCCAGGATTTATCCAAGCGCCGGAGTACTCTTCCGGCAAGATACAGGAGGCAAAATGGCGTTAAACACTAAGAAGCCGGTACGAAGCCCAAGGGATAAGGAGATTTGATCTCAGGTTTGCATTTAACGACAATTAGGCTTTTTCAGGAGACAAAAATGAGAAAAACACTGATTATTGGCATCGCGCTTTCCCTGGTCCTTGTCAGCGGCGGCTTGTTCAGCGCGCAGGCGGATTGCTTTAGCTGGCTCTCTCCTTGCAACTGGCATTCACCCTGTGCTGGCGCCTCCCATGATGCGGAAGCGGCGCCGGCGCTAGATTTCAATTGGAGGCCAAATCCATGCCATTGTGGATTGAGCTGGGTCAGTCCTTGCTGCTGGCACTTAAGCTCTCCTTGCGGCTTGTTCCAATGTCAGGCCAGCGGAAGCTGACAGCGCGGTAAGAGATATGGACAGATCCGACGCAATTTGTCAGGGCGCACATTCCCGGGGTCCGACCACACCGGCTGCGATGGGCTCGCCAGGTGTTTGATTTTGTTGACACCCTGCCATCGGGGACACACAGGCTGAGTTCCCCGATGGGACAGGGGTCGCGGCAGTAAGATACTATTGGTTTATGGAACAGCAGTACGCCAATAATGATTGGCAATAAAGGAAATAAAATGAACAGGCTCGCAAGTTTATCCCTTTTTGGAATTGCCCTTGCCGTTGCACTCGCCTTCGGTATGCCCCGCAGGGCAAACTCTTTCGTCAATGACGATTGCACGAACTGCTGTGTGATCTTCGCCGGGAATGCGGGCATAACGTCAGAAGAAGGGGCAATAGGCATAGATGTCGATAAGGATGCGGCTGAGCGGGATCGAGGGTATGAGCGCGAAAGAACATACGATACGACAGGGGTGGTTCCCTTGGTTGGGAAGACGGCGCCCGCAGATATCGGGCAGGAGTCAGGCGCGCCATGAGGTTGCAAGCCATCTGAAGGAATGCAATAAAACGCTCCTGCTCGACGCTGGCCGCGCACATTGTTTGAGCCCGGAGATGGAGGCGCTTGAGAGCGCTACTTGATGTGTTATTCGTCGAAATTGATCTGCCAAAAGTTGTGAGTACCGGGAATACATTTGCCGTTGAGTCCGGATTCTCCGCCCCCCTCGCATGCTTGAGATTTCCCGGACCCCCGGCCTTCCCGGTGCTCACACTCTGATCGTTAAGTCAACTTTTCCGGAGAAGTTACCGATGAGCGAATACAGTTCAAAAAACGTCGAGGTAAAATTGGACTACGATGCGAGAGAAAGAGCAATTTTTGCAACCAAGGTTTTCTGCAGGTTCTGTGAGGAACACAAAATCAAGACCTGTTCGTGGGAGAAATCGCCAGCATGGAACGAATACGTGGAAGGGAAAATAGACGAGGCCGAACTTAGCCGTACCGCCGAAGCAAACGTCAGGGATTTTGTCAAAATATTTTCGGATTATAAAAACCTTGAAACACCCGTTGTCAATGTCTCACACGAGGATCAGAAAACGCGCCGAATTCGAATCGCTAATAAAATTTATCGGAATGCTTGCGCCAAATCAGGACTTGATCACTGTTTTTTTAAAAACTTTGCAACCTGGAGCGAGTATGTGAACGGGATGATAGATGAGGACACCTTTATTGAGAGCGCTGTTTTCGAAGTGCTGAAGATAAAGAAAAATGCTGATGCGGAGAAATTATAATGGAAGAGCGTCAAGACGAATTCTCAGATCACCTCCGGTGCATTATCGAAGGCGGGCCGACACCAAGCCTGCCTGGCGCAGATTTTAGAAATCATATCATTTCACTGATTCAGGAATACTCAAGGAGAATCGCGTATGAGAGCGCGGGGGCATCACCGCTTTTCCTCAGATTTTGCGATCTGATGATAGACGGGCACTTTACCCGAATTCCTGAAAGTGCGCTCAAGGTGCTTGTCTTGTCGACTGTCTATCACCACCATTCGGAGCAGTCCCCGGGGTTGATTGAAGGATTATCCGGAATGACGGCCCCTGCTATCGAAGAAGCCGTGAATTACCTCCGGGAAAATGGCTGCCTTGATTCAACGGAAAGAAAATTAAAGCGGACTAAGTATCATAAGATCAATTCGCCGAAGTCGAGGAAAAAACGCATGCGCAGAGGCTCTTGAATTATGTCGTGGCAGACGGGTAAGGAACCATGCCGTTAAACCTTTCTCTGCTCGCCCATTAGAAATGAGGCGCCAAATCTTCGCCGTTTTCACATCATGTGTTTATCGAATCGTAGCAAACCCGCCTTTTTCGAAATTGGTCCAAAAGGTACTCCCGGCATTGAACTGTTGCACGTGGCATGAAATGAAGGCAACGCTTCCGTTGCATGCAACGCTTGTCCTATAAGTTTTATTCCCTTGAGTGGCACTCGCTCCTTCCATAGGTATCCAATTAGATTATCAAAAAGCAGAACTCGGCAGTTCACGACGCCCCGGGCACAGAACTTGCCTAAAGCAACAGGCAGGATGGTTCGCAATTCGTAAGTTCAACCCGGGATTTATCCAGGCGCCGAAATACTTATCCGGCAAGATACAGGAGGAAAAATGGCATTCAACACTAAGAAGCCGGTACGAAGCACAAGGGATAAGAAGATGTGATCTCAGGTTTGCATTTAACGACAATTAGGCTTTTTCAGGAGACAAAAATGAGAAAAACACTGATTATTGGAATCGCGCTTTCACTGGTCCTCGTCAGCGGCGGCTTGTTCAGCGCGCAGGCGGATTGCTCGGGTGGCTGTCTATCTTTCCTCTCACCCTGCAACTGGCACTTTCCTTCTCTTTGCGGCTTCCATTGCGGCTCAAAAGACGCGGACGCGGCGCCGGCGAGAGTTGAGACGACCACACAGGCAAGTTGTTTTGGTGGCTGTCTATCCGGCCTCTCACCCTGCAATTGGCACTTTCCTTCTCTTTGCGGCTTCCAGTGCGGCTCAAGAGATGCGGACGCGGCGCCGGCGAGAGTTGAGACGACCACACAGGCAAGTTGCTTTGGTGGCTGTCTATCCGGCCTCTCACCCTGCAATTGGCACTTTCCCTCTGTTTGCGGCTTCCATTGCGGGTCAAGAGACGCCGACAAGTAGCCCGTGAAGAGATGCGGGCATACCGGACGCAACTCGCCAAGGCGCATACTCCAGGGTCAGGGTCCGGCCACACCGGCCCTGATTGGCTCGATTGGTTATTGATCTCATTGACAACCCTGCCATCGGGGGATGATGGGCTGAATTCCCCCGATGGGGCAGGGGTCTCGGCAGCAACATGTTAAGATAGTCTATGAAAGAAATTCATAATAATTATAGATTCAGATGGATATTTGCGACCTTCAAAAATTGCCGGCTTTCTCTGCTGATGGGATAAAGGATCAACAATGTTTATAGCTCGTTCACAAATTGGATTGATGAGCAAACGTTTCGTTTCCAAAACGCTCATCCTGGTGATTTGTCTTTGTTTGTGGGGCTCATGGGTTATCGCGGCCGAGAGTCCGCAGGCAGTTGTCAAAAGCGGTACGGACCAAGTCCTCAAAATTCTCGAACAGTACCCTCAAGATAGCCGTGCCCGCAGGGAACAGATTCAAGCGGTCGTCGATGGATACTTTGACTTTGAGGCGATAGCCAGGCTCTCCGTGGGACCACGATGGCGAAGTCAGCCCATCGAAAAGCAGCAGGAATTTACGCGTGACTTCAGCAAGCTGCTCTTTAACACACACATAAAAGACCTCGAAAAATATGCTCAACAAATGTTAACTTACAACCACAGGGCAATAAACCGAGATTATGTCGTCGTCGATGGACTTGTAAGGGACCAGGGCGGCCCGGTCTTTCTTTCTTATTACCTGCACATCAGGGATGGGAACTGGAAGGTATATGATATCGCTGTCGAGGGTGTTAGTCTGGTGACCAACTATCGAAGCCAGTTCCAATCAATATTAGTGCATGGATCATTTGACGATTTGTCGATGATGTTAAAGCAGAAAATCACTAAGATCTGTGGAGCTAACCGTTGCTAAGAGCAGGGCCAGTATAAGAGGCAGTTCCATCGCCTCGCAGTAAAAGCGAGCCCGGTGTACTGAGTTAGAAATTAATAACTCATACTTCAGGAGGATATTCTATGGGACTCACCCCTGCACAGGAACGCGCATATCGGTTTCTGTATGGCTATATCGATCAACTTGGAATCCCCCTGCCGAACATTCGCACTCAGATGCGCCAAGCCACGAATATGAACAATTTCATTGAACGAGTTGAAAAGGATCTTAACATTGGAAGATGGGCCGAGGGCCCTTGCGTGCCGAAGAAGTGCTTCCCTTACGGAGATCAACCGTGGCTGAGAAAAAAGAAAATACGGCGGCTAAGAACAGAAGGGCAAAATCGACGCAGGAGAGACAAAGGGATCGGCATCTGAAGCTGGTGAAGGAGAAATGCAAAGAAGAAACCGATCTTCATTTCACTCCACCCCGACCTATAGCCGATATAGAAGTTCCTGATGGTTTCCGCGGGGTTTCCATTAGTCAAGCATTGATGATGTTTGCCAAGCCTCTGATGGATAATGCTGGCGATTGTGATTTCAAAGGATTCAGTGAAATCTTCGTAATCTCAATTTTAATCTGGAACTACGAAATCTTGGAGCGGGTAGGGTTAAACCGAGTGAGAGAGATAAAGAAGAAGATTATTACGGCAATGAAAGGAATTCTTGGGTTGAAAGTGGCCGAGTCGGAAGAACTCTTGCAGAAGATGCTCGATAGAAAAGGGAATCTTTTTCCAGCGGACATCCAGCCGGATCACCCTATCATGTTCATGAGGAAAGAACTTTCGCACCCCATTGTCTCATTCAACTATGACGGATTGAAATATTCACTAGAACCGATCCCGCCAGATGAGCACGATTATGCCGCCATCTAAAGATCAAAAAGGATAGACCAGTTCATTATGGATGGTGCGGAATATGATGAATGGCAGGATTTCTCCTTCTCGATGAATGATTGCCCATATGTCGTTACCTGCCTCTCTTTACCCACGGTTACACCCAATATCCATTTGCATATGAATTGGATCATAGGGCACGAGTCGCAATCCAATTTACATGTGGTCAGGCGATGGCGAGGTATTTTGAAAAGCATGACCTTCAACGCGTCCAGGCAGAAGGCCAGCACGATTGACCGGCGTCTTGACCAATAGGGGCGCGGCAGTTGGATCGAACACCCTATACGCGAGCAGCTTCACGCGGTCACTCAAAAGCGCCCATATCAGCGCGTATCCCCATACTAACCCCGCCCAACCCCAGCCGAGGGGTGGCATAAGCAGTCCGTAGACCGCGATGAACGTCGCCAAGATTTGCGTACCGAGCACGGCCATCCATAAAATCCGCGCGGGGCGTATGGACCAGAACGGGCCGCGCGTGCGCGTCAGAAAAATCGTCAGATGTCCGGCCACGGACAGCATCAGGTACATCATCGGCTGGAGATGATTATGGTCGAGGTGATAGACACGGTCGCCAAGGTAAAACAGACCAAACGCGGCCACGGGTCCGAGGACGCCCAGCACCGTGGCGACCCCCATCACCATGCGCATGTTCCAGGCCTCTGGCTTGTCCTCGTAGTGAACATTGTCATAGGCAATGGACAGGATCGCCCCGTCGTTTAGCAACGCCAGCATCACGATCATCACCGCTGTCAATGGATAAAAGTTGAACACCAGGATCGCCAGCGTCATGAACAACAGCACGCGAAGCGTCTCGGCGATGCGGTAGATCGCGTAACTGTTCATCCGCTGGAAGATTTTCCGGCTCTCCTTGATCGCGTCTATGATCACCGACAGGCCGGGCGTCATCAGCACGATGTCCGCCGCCGCGCGCGCCGCGTCCGTAGCGTCCGAAACGGCGATGCCGCAGTCGGCCTTCTTCAACGCGGGAGCGTCGTTCACCCCGTCGCCCGTCATGCCGACGATGTGGCCGCGTTGCTGCAGGACGTCTACAATGTGGAACTTGTGTTCGGGGAACACCTGGGCGAAGCCGTCCGCTTTCTCGATGGACTCAGCCACCGGGGCGGTCTCCTGATGCTTTACGTCGCCCAGGCCGCCGGCATCGAGGATATTGGCGCCCAGCCCCAATTTCCCTGCGGTTTCCCGAGCGATCGCCAATGCATCGCCCGTAACCATCTTGATCTTCACGCCCATCTGTCGCGCGGTCGCGATGGTGGCCTTGGCATCCTCCCGTGGCGGATCGAACATGGGTAAGACGCCTAGAAACTGCCATTGGCCTTCTCTCTCGGCCCGCGCCACCCCCAACGAACGAAAGCCGCGCGCCGCGAATTCGTTGACCGCCTTGTCGACGGCGGGCTTCACCTGCCTGGCATTGGCCGACAACTCCAGGATCACCTGCGGCGCGCCCTTGGTCACCTTGAACTCTTTTCCGTCCGTGCCCTTGAGGGTTGCTTCGGTGCGCTTATGCACCGGGTCGAACGGTTGGAAATGGACCACCTGATACCCCTGCAACGCCTGTTTGTCTTTCAGGCCGCCCAGAACGGCCAGATCAATGGTGTCGTTATTGTCCGCGCGCGACGCCAGGGCGGCGTTGAGGATGACTTGATCGGCAGAGATGCCGTGCACGCCGAACGTATCGCCCAGCGTCAACTTGTTCTGGGTCAGGGTGCCGGTCTTGTCCGCGCACAGCACGTCCACGCCCGCCAATTCTTCGATGGCCACCAACCGGCTCACAATCGCCTCTTTTTTGGCAAGCAGGCGCGCGCCGACCGCCATGGTCACCGACAGCACCGTGGGCATCGCCACTGGGATCGCGGCCACCGTCAACACTAAGGCGAACTGGAGCGTGGTGAGGATCGGGTCGCCGCGGAAGAGCGCGACGGTAATAATCACCGCCACCATAGCCACCGCGAGGATGATCAGGTAATCGCCGATCTTTAGCACCGCGCGTTGAAAGTGGCTGACGGTTTGCGCCTCCTGCACCAGTTGCGCCGTCTTGCCGAAGTACGTGTTCGTACCGGTGGCGTACACTATCGCGCCGATTTCACCCTGACGAATGATCGAACCGGAAAACACCGCCTCGCCGGGTTTTCGTGTGGCGGGCAACGACTCTCCCGTCAGCGCGGACTGATCGACCTCCACCTCGTCACCCGCGAGCAAGCGTGCATCCGCCGGCACGATGTCGCCCAGACGCAAGCGGATGACGTCGCCCGGCACAAGCTCACGCGCCTCCGGGGTGGTCCACTTCCCGTCACGTTTCACCCGGGCCTTGACCGCCAGCTTGGCCTTAAGCGCGGCGATGGCGTTGCCCGCCTGGTGTTCTTCCCAGAATCCGACTACGGCGTTGGCCAGAAGCAGAAGGAGGATGATGGCAAAGTCCGGCCAATGCCGGGCTACTGCCGAAAGGATCACGGCTGCTTCGATCATCCACGGGATCGGACCCCAAAAATAGGTGAGGAATTTCAGGAACGGATTGTTTTTTTTTTCTTCAATCTCGTTGGGCCCATATTGGGTTAGCCGTTTCTGCGCCTCGGCTTCACTGAGGCCGTCCGGTGACGACCCCAATTTTGCCTGCAGTTCCTGCATGGGAAGGGATTTAAGATCGTCCTTCGGATCGGACTTCGATCCCGGCTTCGATTCGGGAGTCTTGGGCTGATCGGCATTTGGTTTCATAGTGTGCATCCTTTCACGGTTTTGAATGGTCCCCGCTATTTTCCGACGGCGCCTGGCAGCGGCTGCCGCGGCTGCTGGCTTCGAGGCATCCACGCCAAGTCTTCGCTCATCACATAGATACTGATGGCCGCAAACATTAAAACCAGGCCAACCCAGAAACGCCAATCACGATGAGCGCGTTTCCAGTAAGGACGCTGGCCATCATGCGAACTGTCGCGACCCGGCCCGCCGTGCCGTTGGTGACCGTGCTTGCTCTCATACATTAGTTCCCTGCCTCCTCGATTTCACCTTCAACTCCTCGGCGCCATCCGACAGCCTCAGCTGTCAGGCGCTCCCCGCGCTTTGGATCGTCCGCGAATAGCTGCCGAAGATGCAACTCCCGGACTTTCGCGTAATGGGCTTCGAGGACCTTCCATGTCGCGAGTGTGATGAGTGGTGCGATTGCTGTCATGCTGATTCCTCTTCGGTTTGCAGTGCACTGATCGCAGCCCGGACGATGGCCAGAAACTGCTCGGAATTAAGGCTGGCGCCGCCGATGAGGGCGTGCGTCTGGGGAAGATCATTGTCAGTTGGCAGTCTCTAAAAACCAGCATTCGTTCCAGTTAAACCAGTACTCTTTCCCGCCAGATGTTATTTTGATAATAGAACTATCTGCCCCCTTATACGCTGCATCTTTGATTTCCATAGGCGGGAGGTTCTTGTCCTTCCAATGAATGAGTATTGTTGCCATATTTGTTATCTCCTGTTTTGATTATCCCTCAACACATTGTAAGATTCCTCTGATACAGCGTTTTGGACCTGCTGAACGCATCCTCTCCCAACGACTCACCTTCTCTGGCAAGAGTCCAAATGGCTCCAATGGTCTTCTCCCTGAATAGTTTTAAGCACGACCACGACGATGGCGATGACAAGCAGGATGTTAGGGAATCCACCGAGCGTGTAGCAACTGATCAATCCCATCAGCCCTGGCGTGAAGAGAATGACTGCTATGGTCCAACGCATTTTCAAATCGTTTATGACGAAAGAATACGTCCGTCCAGTTATCCTCCCACAGCTTCCAACAGAGGTGTGCCGATTCTCCACCTCTCTTTCATTAAGCTGGTTGTGTTTTCCACCTGTGCTCCCGCTGATCCACTGTCAGGTTTCGTGAGTTGCGGGACACATGTTGTCATGTTCACGTTGTTTCCGTCCCGGCGTTGTATTCGCCACGGCGGGCGGCGCTGTTGCACCTGGCTCTATGATACAAAGCTCGATGTGCCGCCAACACGTGGGACTCCTCGCCTTGCCAAATCTCCAGAGCCGGTTGCTGGATGGCGCGGGCGAACGAAAACGTCAGCGCCCAAGGCAGTCGCGACTTGAATCCAACATTCATGGCATTCAAACGGGCTGAAGCCAGTTCAGCGGATTGGCCGCCCGACAGGAACGCAATCCCCGGAACGGCAGCGGGGACGGTCCACAAGAGACTCCTCACCGTGGCGTCGGCGACCTCGTCCACCCCTTCCTGCCTGGGGCAGGTCAATCCCGGAAGCACCATGTTGGGCTTCAGGA
>Ga0326728_10024587_pt1 | contig 10894 bp, 9 predicted proteins | sample MB3enrmetagenome_FD_207602 | JGI IMG/M metagenome (GOLD analysis project Ga0326728, IMG submission 207602) | Lab enriched peat soil microbial communities from McLean, Ithaca, NY, United States - MB31MN | ecosystem: Environmental > Terrestrial > Soil > Wetlands > Peat | place: USA: New York...
GCCAGAATCCGCACAAGAAAATCAATACGATGATGAGAATCCGGGTCAGTTTCATAGTGGATCGACTTGAAAGACCCTCCTGATCTTGTTACGAATGCGGCGAAGCGGAGTTCCGTTCTGCGGGCCGAAATCGCCTCTCTTATTGTAGTGACAAGTTCTGCCGGGATTTGTTGCTCTCATCCTTGAGGCGCGGCCAGAGAGCCGCAACCTGAGCGCGAAGTGCAGCAATATCGCCCGAATTATCAAGAACATAATCGGCCCCCGCGGCCTTTTCGGTGTCGGAAACCTGGTGTGTCAGCCGATTCCGAGCATCGATTTCTATGGCCGCGCGGTCCGCAACATTGGGTGCAACCCGTGCGGCATAGCGCGCGATCTTGAGATCGTCGGGCGCTGTGACCACGATGATGCGGTCGATGCGGCGCCGCCAGTCGGCGAGAATCCCCTCTTTTTCGCCGCGAGCACGGGCATCGCGGGCGACTTCAAAGATCAACGCCGATTCGAGAACGGCGACGGCTGCAGGGTCGCGTGCGAAGATCGCGTCCATCCAGCGCCGCTGCGCTTCAATCACCGGCGGATGCACGATGGCATTCAGTTCCTGGAGGCGGCCATGGCGGAAAGCGAGATCGGCGAGGCGAGCGCGGTTCAGATGGCCGTCGGGATTCACGACTTCACGGCCAAAGCGCACGACGATCTGATCGTAGACTTCGTGACCCGGCTCCATGACTTCGCGCCCGAGTGTATCGGCCTCGATAACCTGAGCGCCGAGTTCGCGCAGCATCGCGGCCACAGTGCTTTTGCCGCTGCCCAATCCGCCGGTGAGTCCGACGCGGAGCACGGCTTACAGCCCCCGACGCATGCGGGCTGCGCGCACCGTGTTAGACATGAGCATGGCAACGGTCAGCAGACCCACGCCGCCTGGCACGGGCGTGTATGCGCCGGCAAGCTCAAAGGCCCTGGGGTCGATGTCGCCGACAACGACCGATCCGCGCTTGGCAAAGGCCGCTTCGCGTTTTTCGTTGCCCTTGAAGAAGCGATCGAATTCCTCGCGCGTGGTCAGGCGGTTGATGCCGACATCGACAAGCGTCGCGCCGGGGTTGACCATCTCCTGCGTAATAAATCCCGGGCGGCCGATGGCGGCGACAAGAATGTCCGCCTGCCGCGTGATCTCTCCGAGGTTCCGCGTTTTGGAGTGACAAATCGTCACCGTAGCGTTCTGGTGAAGCAAAAGCATGGCTACGGGCTTGCCGACAATGTCGCTGCGTCCGACCACCACCGCGTGCTGGCCGGCGATGGGAATGTTGCTGCGCTTCAAAATCTCAATCACGCCGGCAGGCGTGCACGGCGCGAGCGCCGGGCGGCCGGCAAGCAGGCGCCCCGCATTCACGGGATGAAAACCGTCAACGTCTTTTTGAGGGTCAACGGCATCGAGCAGAGCCTTGGCGTCAACCTGCGCGGGGAGAGGCAACTGGATCAGAATGCCGTCCACATCGTCGCGCGCGTTGAGCTGAGCGACGAGCGCGAGCATCTCTTCGGTGGTCACGGTGTCCGGCGGGGTGATCAGGTCGCTGCCAAGACCAAGTTCAGCGCAAGCCTGCACTTTGCTTCGGACGTAAATCTCCGATGCGGGCACATGGCCCACCAGCACAGCCGCAAGTCCCGGCTTGATGCCCTGGGCGGCGAGTGCGCGGACCTCCTCGGCCACTTCCTGTTTGATGGCTGCCGCAATGGCTGCGCCGTCCAGAACCTTTGGCATTCTTCGCTCCAGAATTTATGGTATCGCCTGGGCCGCCGCAGCCTGAAGGCCTGCATCACGTCACATCGAATTGTGAGCAGGCTCACATACAGTGTTGCCTCGGAAGCCTAGCTTGATCGTTGTCGGGAGTGTTCTGGATCACACGAGGGATCACATTCCGCTCTCGGCGGTTGACCCATAAAGAGGGCGCCTGATGAGCAGTTTGAAGGATGCAGGACATCTTTTCCGGTTTGCAGGGCTTTTCGTTCTCGCATTTCTGGTGTTTCTGGTGGTGCGATCGTATGTGGTGCCCAAGAGCTTCGGCGAGTATGGGCACTATCGCGGAGCGGCGATTGGGGAGATTGCGGCGCGTCCGGTGAAGTTTGCAGGCCACCAGACGTGCGAGACCTGCCACACGGATATCGCCGACACCAAGACAAAGGGTGCGCACGCGCACGTGAACTGCGAGGCATGCCATGGGGCTCTGGCGGCGCATGCCGACGATCCGACGACAGTGACGCCGGTTAAGCCCGACACGGCGATCCTGTGCGCGCGATGCCATACAGCAAGCGCAGCCAAGCCGGCGAACTTTCCGCAGGTGGATCCGGCGGATCACTCGGGCGGAGTTCCCTGCGAGACTTGCCACAACCCCCACAGCCCGGTTATTGGTTCCGATTCCGCCCCGAGCACAGCGAAGGGAGGTTCGAAATGAACATCAGCCGGCGTCATCTGCTCGTCCTTTTGCCCGCAGCAGCCGTCGCGTGGAAGCACGTACTGGCCGGTTCTCCTCAGGACTCCCCGAATTACCAGATGAGCGAGCACTGGTGGGGAATGTTGATCGATATTCCCAAGTGCATCGGCTGCGGCAACTGCGTGCGCGCCTGCCAGACGGAGAACGATGTTCCCGATGGATTCTTCCGCACCTGGGTAGAGCGATACCACAGATCGGATATTCACTTGGAAAGCCCCGAGGTGATTTCGCCCGACGGCGGGAAAGAGGGTTTTCCGGCAGTCGCGGCGGGCGAAGAGGGAAAGTATTTCTTCGTCCCAAAAATGTGCAACCACTGCGCGGACTCGCCCTGCACCCAGGTCTGTCCGGTGGGCGCGACGTTTGTCGCCCCGGATGGAGTGGTGCTCATCGATCAGAAGTACTGTCTGGGCTGCGCGTACTGTGTGCAGGCTTGCCCCTATGGATGCCGCTACATTCACCCCACCAAGAAGGTCGCGGATAAGTGCACGCTGTGCTACCACCGCATTACCAAGGGGCTGACAACGGCATGCTGCGAGGCGTGCCCAACGGGAGCGCGGCAGTTGGCCGACCTGAAGAATCCAAACGATCCGATTCACGAGTTTTTGAAGACTCACGACGTGCAGGTGTTGAAGCCGCAGATGGCCACGGGGGCGAAGGCTTTTTATAACGGGCTGGATGGGTCGGTGCGGTGAAGTACAGCTTCTAGCCTCTAGCTACTAGCTTCTAGCCGCAAGTTTCCGCGGGAAGCAAAGTGGCTGGAACCAGCACGACAAGCTAGAAGCTAGGAGCTAACAGCTAGGAGCTGTTTCTATGAGCGGTGTTGAAGGTTACATGTATCCCAATGAGGCGACGCTGTACTGGAGCGTGCTGATCGTGTTGTACCCGTTCATCACCGGACTCGTGGCGGGCGCGTTCATCTTGGCGTCATTGGAGCGCGTGTTTCGCGTGGAAGCGGTGAAGCCGACGTACCGGCTTGCGCTGTTGACGGCGCTCGCATTTCTGCTGGACGCGCCGCTGCCGCTGCAGCTCCATCTCGGTCACCCGGAGCGCTCGCCGGAGATGTACTTCACGCCGCACAGCACCTCGGCAATGGCAATGTTCGGATATGTCTATCTGTGGTATTTGATGGCGGTGCTGGTATTCGAAATCTGGCTCGACTACCGGCGCGATATTGTGCTCATGTCGCAGCAATCGAAGGGCCTGATGCGCTTGATCTACAAGATCATGACGCTTGGCTCCAGCAACATCAGCGAGCGCGCGCTGCACATCGACGATAAAGTCGGCTGGATTGTGACGCTCGTCGGCATTCCTTCGGCGTTCCTGCTGCATGGATACGTGGGATTCATCTTCGGCTCCATCAAGGCCAATCCCTGGTGGTCGTCACCGTTGATGCCGGTAGTGTTCATTTTTTCCGCCATGGCTTCGGGCATCGCAGCGGTGATGCTGCTCTACATGGCGACGACCAAGCTGCGCGGGCAGAAGATCGATATGCGCTGCGTGGACGCAATCGCAATGTACATGTTCTATATCTTTATCATCGACTTCAGCTTGGAAATGCTGGACCTCGTGCACCGCGTTTACGAGGCCGACGAATCGTTCCGCAGCCTGAACTTCATGGTGCACACTCGGCTCTTCTTTTCGCAGATTGTGTTGCAGATCTTTGTGGGCACGCTTGTACCGCTGATCCTGCTTTTCATCACCCAGGTAGTGAAGCTGCCGGAGATTGCGCGCAAGCGAATTTTCGTGCTGTCTGGCTGCCTGATTTTAATCAGCGTGTTCGCGATGCGCTGGAACGTGGTGATCGGCGGCCAGCTTTTCTCAAAGAGCTTTCTCGGCTACACGACCTACAAAATGGAACTGGTGACGCGCGAAGGCCTGCTGGCAGCCGTCGGATTGACCATCCTGCCGCTGCTCTTTTTGTGGGCGCTGGTCAAGCTGCTGCCTCCGTGGCCAGATAAAAACCTGCACGAAGCCGCGACGGGCGACTGAGTTCAACATCGTCTGAGAAGGATCGGGGGAGCCATGCACGATCTTCCCGGCGAATTCGAGCGGCTCGAGAAGCGCATGGAAGGCCTGGAGCGGCGCGTGCACGCGCTGGAGCACCCGCTGGAAGCACGCTGGCCGCATGCCTCGCAAGAAACAGATGCTGAAGTTGGCGTGCCGATTACAACCATCGCACCCATCGCGCCGACGGGAAGCATATTCTCAGTTCTGGGCAAGGCCATGCTTGGCGTTGCGGGGGCTTACGTGTTGCGCGCGGTCGAGGAGTCCAGCTCCCTTCCCCAGCTGGCCGTTGCTGTGGCCGGCATTGCCTATGCCTTCGCGTGGCTTGTGTGGGCGACGCGGGTACGTGGGGGACTGCGCTTCACAAGCACAATCTATGCGGGAACCTCGGCGCTAGTCCTCGCTCCCATGGTCTGGGAGCTTACCTTGCGCTTCAAAGTGTTTTCACCATCGATGGCTGCGGCAGTGGTTTGTTCCTTCGCGCTTGCAGCGATCGGCTTGGGACACGATCGGTTGCCGGTGCTGCGGACCTCCTGTATCGCGGCGGCTGGGCTCGCCCTGGCGCTGGCCATCGCCTCGCACATACTGTTGCCGTTTGTGGGTGCGCTGCTGGTACTCATGGCGGTCTGCGAGTTCGCTCCTTGGATAGAGAGCTTGCCCGAAGTGCGCGCGCTGGTAGCGCTGGCCGCTGATGCGGCGATCTGGATCCTGATCTATGTCTACTTTGCTCCGCAGTCTGCCGGCGAGGATTATCCGCCGCTCGCGAGGACTGCCCTGCTTGCGCCCGGCGTGGCGATTTTCCTGCTGTCCGCCGCAAGCGTGGGTTGGCAGACCCTGGCAAGAAACCGAAAGATTTCTGCTTTTGCGACGATCGAAGCGACGATCGCGCTTCTTCTCGCTGCTGTGAGCGTGGCAGACTTTGGTCCGCAAGGAAGCGTCGTGATTCTCGGCGCACTCTGCCTGGCTTTGTCAGCTGCGGTCTATGCTGCCGTCTTCACGGTCTTTGAGCGCGCCAAAGAGTCGCGCAACGCCGCGGTCTTTTCTGCGTGGGGCGCGATGCTGCTTCTTGCCGGGAGCTTTCTGTGCCTGCCATCGCTGGCTATCACCATCCTGTTGGGCGCGGCGGCGATCGCGGCAACACTCATCGGAAACCAATCGAACCGCCTGGTCTTTCAGTTTTATGGAATGGTCTTTCTGCTGGCTGGAGCCGCTGAATCGGGATTGCCGAGCTTTCTTATCAGCTCACTGGTAGGAACGCCGCAGGGCGCGCCGCCTGTAGCCATTTGGCTCGTCGCGTGCTCCGCGATTCTCTGTTATGTGTCTGCGCGGCCGGGAACGGGCGAATCCCGGCTGTTGCAAACGCTTCATCTCGGCTTTGCCGCACTGGCGGCCGCCGTTGTGGCTGCGCTGCTGGTCGAGGGGCTCACGGGACTAGCCGCATTCCGCATCCAACTCGGCGCGCATCACCTCGCCCTCATTCGCACGCTGACGCTTTGCACCATGGCACTCGGCCTGGAGTTTGCGGGAGCGCACTGGCGGCGGATTGAGTTGACGCGGATTGGGTACGCGGCGATTGTTTTGGTCGCAATCAAACTTGTGGCCGAAGACTTGCGCCACGGACACCTGGCCTACATTGCCGCGTCAATCTTTCTGGTGGCGCTAACCCTGATTGCGGCGCCCCGCCTGGCACGAGCCACGCAGACCGTGCTCGGCAAATAGCAATCTCAAATTGTGTGCCTTCTTCGCGCCCACCGCGATGTTCTGAGGCGGGCGCAGAAGCAACATACGGAGCGCAAGCTATTCAATGACCCCCGGACGACGGATGTCGGGGCGGTACATCGGCAGACCGGATGGTCGCGGCTTGACGACGTGGCTTTCCTCACCGCGCAGCTTCATTTTGCTCAGGTGCACCTCGTAGCCTGTGCCGGGGAGCAACGATTCGAGGACGAAAGTTTCCGCGCCGCTGCTCTTGAGCTCGCGATAGCGGTAGATGCCAACTTCGCCCTCGCTGTTCTCTGTGCCGCCAGTAGGTGCATCAAGAAAGCGCTGAGCGTCAGCCACAGTCGACGCGGGATGGTCTTCTCCTTCCGCCAGGCTCTCGGCAGCGTAGGAGCGGACCAGCTTGGTCCAATAGCGGGAGAGCAGGTCGGTATTGGCGAAGAGGTCGGCCCAGATGATTTCGCCGCGAACGGCCACGACCACTCCAATGGCATGCTCTTCGCGCAACTGGGCGAGCACCTGTTCGCGAGCATTCATCACCGGAGCTGCAGCCTCATCGACTTTTTCACTGACGGTGCTGTCCTGCATCGCCTTGGCGTAGCTGCTGGTACCGAGCGTGCGGTGATAGCTGCCCTCGCCTTGCGGGCCGCCCGCGCTGGCCGGCGGTGCTGCCGCTACTTCCATTTGCGAGATAGCGCCGTTCACTGAGTTCCACACCTGCTGCTGGTCCTGGTCGACCATCGCTCTCTCACGAACTGCTGGCTGAACCATAAAGCTCTTCAAAGCGGACTTGCCCGCGGCGCCGAAATTGGCCGAACTCTCGGTCCAGCGACCCGGTTCAATACAGAAGACCCCAAGATCAATGGGATCGGCGTCAGCAGGAACAATGCGGTCCTTGGCAACGATGCGGTCCTGCTTGCCGCCGGTAACGATTTCGCCGGCCAGCAGCAACAGAGGTCGCTTGGAGTGGTTGACGAGAACCAGCGTGTTGACCTCGTCGCCGCGATCGTTGTTGTCCTGAACCGGATGGGGTCCCCTGGGCCTAACCAAGCCGCGCGCGCGGCCCGCCTCGGTCACTTCAACTTCGCCGTTCTTCAAGCCTTCGTCGAGCGTGATGAATGGCGTTTCTCCCGTGGATCTTCCATCGGCGCGCACAACAGGAAACAAGAGAAGGTTGCCGCTCTCGATGGGTGCGAGCACGCGGTAAGGACCGCCTTGGCCCTCAACCGGCCCGCCTGCTGCTATCACGCCGCTTCCCAGAAACCATGCGGCTGCTGCGACGAACAGCGCCGCTACCCCAAGTCTGACCCAATTCTTCATAAGTCTCCTCCGCCGGTTTGTGGTTTACCAAGCCGGCCTTCGAAAGTAGAACGGCGGCCATGTGGGAACTTGCAGGACTTTTTTGAGCGCTCGCCCGCCGGCGCCCCGGATTTGGCGGTCAAAAGCCCGGAGGCTAAAGGGTTGCCCAGTACGTCCAAGTAACCGGACGAATCGTGAGGCGGTGGAAATGGCGTCAGCGGAGTCCGCGGCCGGCGTGCCCGAAACCGTCAGCGTGGCAGAGACGGCGCTCCCCGCAATGCAGGGAGCGGTGGACCGTCGTCTGCTCGATGAGCTTTGGCGCGCGAGCGCTGTGCCAAGCTGGGGCCTGGAGCGCGACGAATTCGACCGGATCATAGCGGACGCGGGAATCGCCCAGAATTTCGGGCTGGAAGCCGGAGTGGCGGCGACGCGTCGACAGCAAGCGGAGTTCTTTTGCGGGCTGCGACTGGACGATTTGGTGCTCGCGCGTGCCTGCGCGGCCGGAAACGAACGTGCGTGGGAACACTTCATCGCACAGCACCGGCAACCGCTGATTCGCGCGGCCATCTCCATCACCGGGAGCGAAACGCTGGGACGCGACCTGGCGGATCAGCTCTACGCGGAGCTCTTTGGGCTGAACACGCGCGAAGGTGAGCGGCGCTGCCCCCTGCTTTCATATCGCGGGCGGGGGTCGCTGATGGGCTGGCTACGGACCATCCTGGCCCAGCGGCATGTGGATCATCATCGACGCAGCCGGCGTGAGCAGCCCCTCGAAGAGATCGATGTACCGGCGGCAGATGCGTCGCAGCAGACGCCCAGCTATGTGCTTTCGCAGTTGGAGCGCGCCATCGAACATGCGCTCGAGGAACGGGATGCTGAAGAACGCTTCCTGCTGGCGGCATATTATCTTGACGGGCAAACCTTGTTGCAGATTGCGCGTGTACTTGCAGTGCACGAAGCTACGGTGAGCCGCAAGCTGCGGCGCGCGACTGAGGACACGCGGAAACAAGTGCTCAGGAATCTGCTGCGCGAAGGACTGAGTAGGCGCGCGGCAGAGGAGGCGCTGAGCGCCGATCCGCGCGATTTGGATGTGAAGCTGAAAAAACTTCTGCAAAATTCGCAGACAGAAGCGTTCAAAGAACAGGCAGCATCATGAATGCGGCAATGAATGGTACCAGCCAACACGAGAATCACCCCGACGCCGAAATGCTCAGCGCGTTCGCCGAGCAGGCTCTCAGCGCGAAGGAACGAGGCGAGGTGCTAAGCCATTTGGCGGTGTGCGGTCGATGCAGGCAGGTGGTTGCGCTGGCGCGCGAGACTGCAGGTGCGGAATTTGCGGCGTTGCGACATGAGATTGTGCAGCCGAGAGCTTGGTGGAGAAGCTGGAGCCTTGCATTGGCTCCAGTTGCTGTAGCCATGGCAACGGCCTTGATTGCGGTCTGGGTGCACGAGCGCAGTTTGGAGAAGAGCGCGGAAGTAGCGAGGCTCGAGCGGCGGCAAGCGGTCGAGAAAACACCGGTGCTGCCACAGGCCCCGCCGCAGCCCTCAGCGCATGCTGCCCCTCCCGAGTCTCCCCGTATTGCTCCCGAGAAAGCGAAAAAGGCTGAGCGGTCTGCGCCCGTTCCCGAGCCGGATGAAACGGCTGCTGCGCCCCCGCCCGAAGTGATGAACGGATTGCTCCCAGCTCGTGGAGGGCCAGTGGAGGCTCCTGGATTTGAACATCACGGACCGAATGACGAAGCGTTCGCTCGGACGGGAGCGGCTCCGGGCGACGCAATGCAGACTGGAGCGTCGGCGTATGACGAGGAGCGGAAGAAGCACGCTGAGGAAGAATCCGAAAATAGGCGCGAGTTTGCCGCCAAGGCGCCCATGCCCGGAAGCGAGCACGGCCCGGCCACCGTCGCTCCCGGGAGCGGCTCTGGGAGCAGCGCGGAACCTGCCGATCTTTCTGCGCAGCAGTCTGAGATACAACCGGCCCGCGCGGCGGGGCAACTGCAGCTGCATGGATTGCGCTCCATGGTGAATGTCCCAACCAGTCCGTACGCTTTTCACCTTCCCAGCGGGCAGCCCGCAGTTTCGAGTGCTTCGGCGGATCATCGCGTTCTTGCCATCGACAAGTCAGGCGAACTGTTTCTCAGCGAGGACTCCGGAACGTCGTGGGAAAGAGTAAAACGGCAATGGTCCGGGCGCGCCGTTTCGGTGCGCAGGCACGCGAGCGCGATCGACACAACGGGAGCGACGCCGGCGCCTGAAACTGGGGAAAACCCAGCAACTCTGGGCAGTCTGTCCCAACCCGAGACAGTGTTTGAACTCGTTAATGACCAAAATCAAGTGTGGATCAGCGAAGACGGAGAAACCTGGTCCGCAGAATAGATTTTGGCGCCGCGCTTCGTTGCCTTTCGGTCGATTTCTCCTGTTGGAACAACTGCCAACTGCCGAAAAAACACTTGCGGGAACGTGCTTGGCCGCATTAGCGCGCCGGACGCACCCTCGCTTCGGCGAAGATCACAATCTCTGAGCCGCGCTTCAATGTGGCTGGATTTTGGGGGCAGTGCCAGTGAGAGCGATGGGTTGGGAGCAGCGAAACGAAGGCGTGGCCGCAGTGCCCTGGGCGTATCTTCGCCTTCCGCCTTTTCCTCAGGTCGCTGTCAGAGTCCTGCAACTTGCCAACAATGAGAATGTGCAGTTGCACCAGCTGTGCGATCTGATCTCTACAGACCCAGCCTTCGCGAGCGAGGTTTTGACGGTCTCCAATTCCCTGCTCTACGCGCCGCGCTATCCCTCAACGACGATTCTGCAGGCTGTAGCCGTGCTCGGCGCAAACACGCTGCAAGGAATGTGCGTCACCGTAGGCGTCAGGGCGTATCTGGGCAAGACCATGAGCTATCCTGCCATGCGAAGCCTTTGGCGGCACAACCTGGCATGCGCCATCATCGCCTCGCGAATGGCGAATTCGCGATCGATCGACAAAGACACCGCATACACCGCCGGCATCCTGCACGATGTTGGGCGCATGGCGCTCGCGGTCATTCAACCCAAGGGGTATGCGGCGCTGCTCGAGAAGCATCGCGGAGCAGCGGCATCGATGCTGGAGGCCGAGCGCGAACTGTTCGGCTGGGATCACTGCGAGGTTGGGCGCCAACTGATTGGCGACTGGAAGCTGCCGCAGAGCTTCGAGGCCGTAGTTGCCGATCATCATTCAGAGAGGCACTTAAGCAGCGAGTGGGATGTGGCAGAACTGGTAAAAGTGAGCTGCGCGATGGCTTCGGCAGTCGGGTTCGCCGCATTTTCCGGATGCGAAACAGCGAAGTACCCAGAACTTCTTAAAGAACTGCCCGCGGCAGGACAAAACTCGTTTCGTCCCGATGCGGAGACGCTCAGGAGTGAAA
>Ga0326728_10024588_pt1 | contig 10894 bp, 12 predicted proteins | sample MB3enrmetagenome_FD_207602 | JGI IMG/M metagenome (GOLD analysis project Ga0326728, IMG submission 207602) | Lab enriched peat soil microbial communities from McLean, Ithaca, NY, United States - MB31MN | ecosystem: Environmental > Terrestrial > Soil > Wetlands > Peat | place: USA: New York...
GTGCAATTATGCGAAAATTCCGCACGGTCTACGCACATTCCAATACTGTGTGGATGAACCAGGAGGTATTGAAGAATGCTCTACGACGCCACCCCGACTTTGCCAAACTCGGATTGGTTCTTGTGGACACCCCAAAGCTGGCAGATGTGAAGTTAATCGCAAATCGCGTACTCTTCACTTGGGACTGGGCGTATATACTGACACACCAGAACACCAGCATTATTCTGACGACCGGCAAGTTCACGCGGATTGACGGCATGACCGGTGCGAGTGCTATTGCCGATGACTTCCTAAAAAAGGTCAAAGCGGCTCGCAGTGCTGCCGTTGAAGAAAAAGAGTTGGACCAGCCGAAGGCCGACCAGAAGCCAAAGACGGAATGACGGAACTCTCTTGAGAAAAGAGACCCATTCAACCTACCGCTACGAAATAAGTTCCTTCGCTTTAGCATCTTTGGAGGGCTCGACTAGTGAAGGCAATCGATTCACCGCCTGCCGATTCGCCCCCGGAACAAGATGCCCATAAATGTCCACGGTGATTTTGATGCTGGAATGCCCGAGCTGCTCTTTGACGTAAGTCAAGGATTCTCCGTTCTGAATAAGCAATGACGCGAATGTATGACGGCAATCATGGAACCGGATTCGCCGCAGTCCCGCTTTCGCCAAGCATTTGTGGAAGTGCCTGTTCTTCAGATTCTTCATATCCTGGAAGCCGCCATCTTCGTTCTCGAAGATCCAGTCCGTTGCGGGCAGTTCATTCTTCCCCTCGGCCAGGAGTGCTTCCTTGCGCTTGCGCCGCAAATCCAGGAGCGCGGACATTAATGCGTCAGAGACATCGACCTTCCTAATCTTTCCCGACTTCGTGAGATTGATCTTTCCGCGTACAATGCCCCTCCGTATCATCAGGAACTTCCCATTCTCGTCAAAGTCGCCCCACTGAAGACCGGCCAGCTCACCCGAGCGCAGCCCGGTGTGAATGGCGCAGAGGAACAGCGCGAAATGCTGAGGCGAATACTGGCGGACGGTCTCAAGAAACCTGATGACCTCGGACTCTGTCAGCGGTTCGATCTCTCGGTGCCGTGTCGGTGCTTGCCGGTAGAATTCTCCCAAGCGAGTTGCAGGATTCTCGCTAATGAGCCCCGCCCTCAGTGCTTTGTTAAGAATCTTTCGGAGTGTCGCTAGCGTGAGCCTGATCGTATCTTTGGACAGTTTCTTGCCGACAAGGGACGACGCAAACTCCTCGACCCGCTCCCGTGTGATCTTGTCAAGGCACAGGTCGCCGAATTCCTGCCTGATACCATTGTTGTAGCGGCCTTCATAACAATCGCGGGTGGACTGCCGAACTGAACCCTCAAGTGTTTTGCTAAACCGCTCAAAATAGGAGTCCATCGTCGGAATCGAGGGCGTGTCCCCAACGGCACGGGCTTCGTCCTCAATAGGCTGTCCCAGCCTGAGGCGGGCTTCAAAGATAGCCTTAGCCTGCACAGCGAGTTTTTTAGAACCGATGTATTTCGCCTTTCGAAAGCGGCGGTGGTTGATAAAAACCCACCAGTCACCGGACCCCTTGATTCTTTCTCGAATCTTGACGCCCATGCCTCACCGCCCTTCTTCGCCGGGACGGCGCAATCGATGGGTGAAATGCAGACGCAATGCGGATAAAATGCCGGTAGCCATCTCTTCCTCCTTAGTAGGAAGGCTGGTTAGGGTCTGCTGGATGCTATCAACATCCGGTAGACCCGCTTTCCAGCGGATTACTTCTCGTACTTCTCGATCACCATTCCGATGCCCTGCCGAATGAAATAGGAGATCGGCAGGTCCTTCTTTTTGGCTATAGACTCCAGGGTGTTTAATTCCTGATCCGTGAGCCTGACCGCAAGCTGATGTTTTTTCCGGTCTTCGTCTGGAATTAACCGCTGCCCCTTTCGAGTCATGCACTATAGATACCATTATCACTCCTATTTTGTCAACTATAATCAACGACACTTATCCTCCTTCGAGGACCTCTTACCCTCCGAAATCCAACCGAAATATGCAACCCCCGCGCAACCTACGAGCCTTGTTGATCAGCAACAGCTACGCGATTTTCCTTCAAGCCTCAGAAAAGTATGGGTTTATGGCATTACGCTCAAGCTGGTGACCTCCTGACTACTAGTTATTTCTCGGTCCCAGGACCTCTTTCATGGTTTCATCGACCAGCCGGTTCAGATCCAGTTCCGGGCTGGTCTCAAGAAATCGTTCCATCCATCGGTCGAGATCTGACTTCTTAAAGAGCAGCTTCGTCCCCACCCTGTAGTGTTTGATCTCGGGCAGGTGGCTCCTCAGCTTACGTTCCGACAGTGAGAGATACTGAAGAGCCTCGGCCTCACTCAAATACCGATCCTCGGCAAGGTAGTGTAGGATTTCAGCTACGCTGACCGTTCCCTGTAAGGGAGGACTTGTACCGGATTCGTAATGCTCGTTGCTGCTCATGCTGCCGATCTCCTCACGCACCTGCAACGCCACCTCGCCGTAGGAAACGCTCCAAATAAATAACAATGATTGCCTATACCCATTCCCGCCGTCCCAGCGAGCACTCAGGGCATCCCGTTCCAATACCTCGTGCGTCCTTGCCTCGACTTTGGCCGTTTTCTTCCCGAATTTGTTTCCCGGACCATCCTGATGGCCCTGAGCAACCGGCCAGGTGGTACTCCCAATGCGACAAAGTCGCTATTGTGACTCAAAAGGCAGGTATCGTATGTAAGGTGGTGGCAATGCCGACAGCCGAAATATCGCGCCCCAGGCGGTGCGTAAAGTTTTCCGACCCGTCTGGAACAAGGATGTCCGTTTACTGTGCCGGGGCAGGTGAACCACCACCGTTTTCCGCCGAAATGGGGACATGTGGTCTGGAGATATATTTTATAGTCCACATCTACCTGCTCCCCGGTTCGCTTTTGTGTGATTGTGTAATGGAGTCTCAGCGAGGGGGAAAATGGGTCCCTGCAATCCACGTCAAATCTTATTGCAGATTTTTCTTCTCCGGTCTTGGGATCCTCCCAAATCCACCTTCCACTGAGAAAGTTCCCTGCCTTAATGATCCCCTCCTGTGTCCACCGGTTTATGTCCAGGATAAAAGGAAGGTCATCAACACTAATTCGTTTGATGTGGCGACGCCATCGTCCACTTCCAGGTCCACCCATAGAAATTCTCCTCGTCTTATATTTTCCTAAATTGTTTGGAACTTTAGACCTTTGCGAACCTCACCTTTGCAGGTTCGCAGGCCTGAAACCGTTATTCCGTAACTACTTATAGGAAATGTGCGAACCTGCGAACCAAAACTCACCCTCCCCCCAATAAATAAATTCTTAATCCTCAAAAGATAAAAAACTCTTCCACTGGGGGGAAAGGATCGCAGGTTCGCGTAATCCGTACTAAACATCTATTAATAAATGGTTTAGCATTTGCGAACCTCTCCAAACAAAGGCTCGCAGAGGTTCGCTGGTTCGCACACCAGGATGCCGCTACCAGGGAGAGCCTGTGCTTCATTGTTCGATCCTTACCAATTTCCATTGTGTGTAACCCTTTCGTTGAGTGGCGTCGGTAATTTGCAGGCCATCAAAGATGCAACCCAGCTTCCCGCGAAGGAGGATTCCCAGACGTGTCGGCTTGCCGTGCTCATTTTTGCCCAGATCGAAGCCTTCTTCTTCTGCGAGATAGACGAGTTTGCTGGCTGTGACTTCGCAGTCTTGGTATTGCTTCCACCAACGCTGGGTGAATCCCGTCCAGTGGGCTGTTTCGAAATCGGTTTGTTGGTAGAGATTTTGGCGATTGCCCAAAAACCCCTTGATCTCTGCGCATCCAAGAATGCCGCCGAGAGTATTGCTCCAACTATAGTAGCCGCCGAGTCTTGGTCCGCTGAACTTGGGGCGTCCCTGATTGATCCAATTTTGAATTAATGTGAGCACGGCCCAAACCAGCTTTGATCGGTTCTCAGAGACCCAGCCGTGCAGGTCTGGATGCTTAAAATCTTGTTCTAGCCTCTCCCACGGGTACTGCATCTTTGCGTCCAGGCGGATGCGGATCGTTCTGCGTGTTAGTTCCTGGGATAGCTGGATGTTGTTTCCGGTAACAACCCAAGCACACCGGTTGGGAACTTGCTTTGTCTCCGAAGTGGCGATAACTCGGTCCTTATAAATTACAGAGGTTGCTACCGCTGAAAGTGCTGAAGAATCGAGCTTCTTCCCGATGTTATCGATCAGCACTATTTCCGGACTACCCAATAGCGCTGCAAAGATTGTGCGTCGCATCTCGGCTTCGTCCGGGGGCGCACTCATGACTGAGGGCGGTTCACCTGTTCCGGTATATGAAATCACATCACAAAGCAGACTGGCCCCTGTCCCTGGCGCGGGTTTGTCGATTCCATAGATCGGGGTCGGTCCTGATATCAATTCGCGGGCCGCTGGCTGGATAATAAGGCAGGCTGCGTTTGCTCGATCAGCATCACCGATGAATGGAAAGTCGGGAAGCAATTCGTCCAAGATTAGGCGACGCGCCTCGGCTACGTCTTCCTTAGTCGGGTGCTGGGGTACGGAAGGACTCACAAATCCATCGGTTGGGGCATAGTAGATATGCGCTGCCGCATTATATCCAGGCTGAAGCTGTAGTGTTCCATCCGAGGCGAATACCGGTATTCGGGTAACCCTGTTGAGAATGGGGAAAGGCAAACTCGGCAGCGCGAGTATGTCTTTGACTACCCATAAGGGAGGGAGATCCGGCATGCTGGTACTATCACGCTGAAACTTATAATAGTTTGCAGCTCGTCCTAATTCTCCACGGAGACCATCCACGTTGAGATTGGTTATGCAGGGAACTCCACGCTGATCTGTTTCGATACGGGCTAACGAATTTCCATGGCAAAATAGTCGCTCGGGTATGTTGGCCTCAACTAGCGCGTCAACGGCCTCTCGGACTGCGGACGGCATATCCTTGTTGCTGGCGTCAATTTGCGGCAGAGCAGAAAAATTGTCAGGATTGAGTGATGCCCCTTCTGATACTCCGTCCGACTGAGTAGGTGGTTCATTTGGGATTTGAGTTGAACTCATTTAATATCTCCAGTTGCTATGGGAAATAAATAAAGATTCTGCCGGGATTGGGCCTACGTTCCTGACGTAGATGTAGTAAGCGTCGAACCCATAACCCAAGACATCCCGCACAAGTGGATATTCAGCGTCATTGCTCTCAATTTTGAATCTTTCAGCCCACTCGGCAGGTACGTCCAAGATTGGCTCTAGTTCTGCAGTGACGGAAGGCAGAATGCGACAAAATCCTGTCTCTTTATCGCGCTCTAGTATTGGTGACCTTCCGGACTCTACAGCCAACTTATGGTTTGAAAGCATAATATCCACCAACCAGCTTGGGAAACCATGAAGTTCCCCATCCAATCCAATAAGGGTCGCGTTGCCCCCATCATCTGCTCCCATAGACTCCTTGAAGTCTTCCAAGGCATCGAAGTATTCGCCGTCGGAAGTGAAGTCCTCCCACTTGGGTATTTCAGTGGGAATGGGAATTTGGATCAGGGTTTCAATCCGCGACTGACGTTCGTGGCGTTCCACTTGATCTTCCCTTCGGCGCTCTTCAAAAAAGTGATCGTTACGCATGATCTCGAACACGCTCTTAAATTCAAAGCCGTCGTTCCTGCAATCAGTGATTTGCATCAGCTATCCTTTCTCCCCGAGGGGGGACTGTTTTTGGTTAGTTGTAAAGGCTTCTTCTGGACTAAGCCCAAGCACCCGTGCGACTCGAATTATTCGGTCATCATTAGGGCGGACTGGCTCGATCCCGTGGATTAATCGTGACAAGACAACAGGATTGACTCCCGCCTCTTGCGAAATCTGGTAGGCGTTTCGATCATTCAGTTTCAAACGGATCAGAAATTCTCGTGAAATCACAATTTCCATATAGGTCTCCTTAAAAGAATTTTTCATCATCAATTTAAGGCTACACGTGTTGTTGCGATGTCTCCACCACCCCCCGGATGCAAGTGGCGAGTGAATCACGATTATGTGCAGTGTTTATGAGGGTTTGGATGCTGGTGTGAAGTTGCTCGCCTGGGCGAGTAGGCGAGTTTCGGGTAATCCGTGTCATTTTCTCCCTCCTCCTGCTGTTCAAATTTGTAACGATATCCACAATTTTCATAAGTCAATTCTGAACCTCATTCCTGAGTTTATCGAACCACCACAGGAGGCAGTTGGCGAGTGAAGCGCGTTTATGTGAAGTATTTATGCGGGTTTGAAACGGGTGTGAAAGTTACTCGCTTTAGCGAGCAGGCGAGTTCTTGCGGCGGATCAAATCAGGATACTTCCGTTTAACATCATCCCGATAATTATAGATGCGGCTGCGCCAGTATTTCCGCTCTTCTATGTTCTGCGCTGTATAAGCCCTTACATACCTGACAGGCCAAGAATAAATACTCCGGCGTTTCCAGCTTGGCCTGGGCGTTACTGGCGGATTCGCATTATCAAGCCAAAGACAAAAACCCTTACCTTTCAGTTCTTCATTGATTGCCTCAATAATGACCTTTTCATCAGGGGTTGGCGTTGCCTTCTTCCTGCGCATTGGTTTTGGGCGTTCCTCCACAAGCGCCAAGAACTTTTCCAATATCTCTGAGATACTCTTGCCACGTTCCTCTTCATTCAGCTTATCGATGTGTGGCTTCGGACTCAAACTAGGAACGAAGGGCTCCAGGAGCGCATCACCAGGCCGCTTATCATTTTTGTAAGTTTCAGTTGCGCGTTCCTCGCAGTATTTTGCTGACGCTCTGCAGAGGAGTTCGATCCTGCCCCAGACCGTAGAGATATACTCGTCCTTGTCGAGTTCAGTGGGACGATATGCAAGCGGTCCACTATAACCAGACCCGGCGCATTTCAGGATTGTGTACCAGGCTTGCAGACCCTTTGAATCGCCAGGGTAACCAAGGGCCAGCGCAGCACGTTTAGCCAGATTTTCAAAAATCTGCCTGTCTCCACCACTTCCCCCACTAACCCACCAGAAGTCAGTGTCCTCTTCGTTTTTGACTGGGAAGGCCCAGTTAAGTTCCAACGCCTTCTGGGAAGCGTAGCCTTTGTCAGGAGAAACAGGAGTTTGAGCCCGTCCGGAGATTGCCAGAAAGTCGTTTGCGAGGTTTCGCCAATCTCGCCAACTGAATGCTTTGTCAACTTCCGAGCACTTCAGGTTGGTTAGTATGCCATTCAGCCTTTTGTTTTCTTGCTCCTCATCCACTAATCGATGCAGATCTGGTATGTGTCGCTGAATGCTTTTGTACCATTTCGACTGGTTCAGATACTTCGGATAGCCACTCTCAAACTGCTCAATCAGGTTAAGCCTTTCGCGGACGTAATAGGCCTTATCAAATGCTTCACAGAATACCGCATCTAAATAGCTGGTCTTATCCTCCGGGGTGATGTTCATTTCCTTTCCGGTACAGATCTCATCGAGATGTCCTGTGATGATTTTGTCCTTTTCTTTTTGAGTGAACATTTGATTTCCGAATTCCCAAGGGAGTTCGGCCTGTATCTTCCAGCGAGCAAGTAACTCCGCAGTGTATTGCTGATCCGCATCTATGAGTCCCGCACAGGATCGACACAGCCAAATTCCATTTTCGACAGATTCCAGGTCAGTCTGAGAGAGGTCAGCAACATATCTCGGGCCTTCTGGAGTTGGTGTTGTAATGTGCACTGCAATACCTGTTTTTTTACCTATGTTAAATGGCTTTGTTTCATCCTCCTGGGGTCCGATAGTTATTTTCCGACATGTCGGATTTGAGCAAAACCAACCGGCTCTCGTGGCAAGGATCTCTTCGGTAGCCTTCGGGAATTCGTGGTGTGTTGTCATTAAATAGCCCCGCCATCGGTGCAATAATCGGGAAGTTACCCGCTTTCTGAATCGTCACGCTGTCCCAGGAATCTTAGTTCATTCTAGTCGGTCGAATGATGCAGTGCAACGTCTGGCTCGTGGTGGTTTCCGCGAATGGATCGGTTTGGGCCGAGGACAGGACGAACAAGGCACTTCGCCCCGTCTTGCGTCCCGTTTTTGTGCGGCGGGGTCATGCTGAGGGCCGCATCAGCGGACCGAAGCAATGGTCAGATCGAAAACCTTCACCATGCTCCCTTCACGAGTTTCCATCTCACTCGGTCTGCGTACTCCCTGTATCCCGCCAATTCCTTTCGCAGGACCCGATCCTCCAGACCCGTCCTGACTACAAACATCGCGACAAACAGACCAGCCACGATAAATGCCCAGTTCGATCCGAACAACAGGGGGACTCCCAGGGTTCGCAGGCTCCAGAAGGCATAGCCGGGATGACGGACGTACCGGTAAGGTCCCTCGCTCACGACCTGATGGCCGCGATCCTTCTGTATCCGAATGAAGGCTGAAAAGAAGCGGTTGACCCGCATTGCCCAGATCAGGCCAAGCGTTCCGAAGATCACGAGCGCCAAACCGAGCAGGTTTTTCCAAACCGGCTGTGGTTCCGTCCATCGCCAACGATGATCGAGGCCGGGGACGATCAGTTCGGCCACCGTGAACACTGCGACTAAACCGACAAAGTACCGATCCCAAGGCTTTGCGTCCGGCTTCCGCGACATCCGCTCCTCAATCAAACCCTTGTCCAATCGAAGCGGGCCAGCCAACGGCAGAATCGTGCTGACAACAAGAACAATCATATAAGCCCACCCCGGCCACCAGGCCAGATCCCCTGCTGCAGCAAAGAGCACCATGCCGATAAGAAGGGCGGCGGCAACCGAATGAATTCTTGCACGAGCGATAAGATTCAAATGCTTTCTCCGGAACTGCGCCCATCATAGACCATTGGTAACTGCAGGCTCAACGCAATTGAGAATCCCGGCGATGATTGGATCGTCTCTTGCACTCAGCAGCAGGGATAATCTCGGACGGCAAAAAGTTTGGTCGATACATTCCATGATTCCCAATCAAACCGGGGTCACAGGCGACCTGTAGCTAAATGGCAGGATTTGTATTTACGGCTCCTGGATTGACTTTTTGCAATTTTTATAGATAATAGGAATTGCATCAGGAGCGGATTCGCCGGTAGACGAATCTCAGCAACCGGTCTTTTGGAGAAGACATCGGTGCTTGAGCCGCTAAATCGGCTCGATGTGCGGGACCCCAAGTTCCGAAACAAAATCTCCAGCGGGAATGATAACCGCCTGATGCTGGGCGGTTTTTCTTTTTCCGGCTCCTGGTGCGTGTTGCCCGAACTAAGCGAAAGGACACGCATCATGAATCCCAAAATCCATTCCAACACCGGCCATTGGCCCAAACCCGAACCCATCCAGCTTGGATTAACCGGAATATGTCCCATTGAGCCGCTGAGTCCCGACGTGCTCGTCCGAAATGCGGTTACGCTGTTCCTCTTCGAACCCATCACCTCCAGAGCCCGCGAATGGCTTAAAAAGCACCTCAGTGTGGGAGCTGAATGGTTTGGCGATGCCGTCGTTGTCGAGCATCGATACGCTCGGGACCTTGCGCAGGGAATGAAGGCGGCCAAGCTGCAACTGAATCTCTGGAGAGAGCCTGTTGCAATGCCCGACGATGTAACGTCTCACCCTGAGAAGCAAAGTCCAGTCAGGGGAGCCGCTAATGAAAATGATTTTTGCGGTCTGAAGGGTCTCTCGATTTTGACAGGAATTCCATTTGACCGTTGTGAGCGGTTCGTGCGCTCGACCTTCCCCGAATTCAAAGTGGGACCTCCACCCGATTTGAGTGAGAATTTGATATTGGATTTAGTGCCGCGCTTGGGATATTCCGCAAGTCCAGTCAATACGTCCGGATTTCGCAAGCGGAAACCGCCCTCTCTCGCCGCAGTGCTAGGGATACTGTGGCCCCGGTCCGGATACGCTTTTTTGATTGTTGAGCACGACAGTCGCCATTGCCTCGTCGCCAGGAATTGGAAACTGTATGACAACTACTTCCCCGAAGGAATCACGAGGAAGAAATACCCTTTCAGGAGAATAAAGGTGGAGGCAGTTTGGTCCATAAGTATTGAGAAACAGAAGAGAAAGAGCGGTGTCAAACAGCACAGTCTTCCGTTCCCAGAGAAAACTCAAGCGGAGAGAGAAAGGTCGTCAGGATTACGTCGATCCTATGGGAGTAGGAGTTCGCTATGACCCCCAAAATCGACGAAGATTTTGACGGCTTCATACTGCCGAATGGGGAAATGGTTTCGATCAAGGATGCCGACAGAATGTTTTCCTTTTTCATCAAGCGTAATGAAGACCAGGGTACGATCAAGCAGTCGCTCTGGGCTCTCGCGCTGGAATGTGTAGAGAAGAATTATTACAAAGCCGCATACGATTACTTTGAAAAGATCCTGTTATTGGCGGATGCCCCAGGCGAAAAAGCGGATTGCTTGCTGAGAATGGGACTGGCGATGGAAGCGGTGCGGGATTATAAGGCCGCACTTGATGTGTATTCACGAGGTCTTGACCTGCCGCAGGAATCCAAGGAGATCTGGTATTTTCTAACCAACAACAGCGGGTACTGCCTCAATCAAATTGAGCGGCACCAGGAAGCGGAAGCATACTGTTTGGCCGCCATCAAAATCGAGCCTGCGCGGCATAATGCATACAAAAACCTGGGAATTGCCCTGCAGAACCAGGGTAGGCTGGTCGAAGCTGCTCAGAACTTTATGCAGGCAACCAAACTGTGCCCAAGGGATACTCGCGCACTGGCGCATCTAGAGGCCCTTGTTGCATGTCACCGAGAAAATCCGATCCTCTTAGAACTGTTGCACGAGTGCCACGAACTATCACATTACGCAGAGGAGAAAATCCGTATTCAATAGGAGTCCGCCCCAGTAGTAAGATAGAATTCATCATTGTCTGGAGGTGTCACTCTCGGGGATG
>Ga0326728_10024589_pt1 | contig 10894 bp, 7 predicted proteins | sample MB3enrmetagenome_FD_207602 | JGI IMG/M metagenome (GOLD analysis project Ga0326728, IMG submission 207602) | Lab enriched peat soil microbial communities from McLean, Ithaca, NY, United States - MB31MN | ecosystem: Environmental > Terrestrial > Soil > Wetlands > Peat | place: USA: New York...
GGGCTGGGGCCGGCACTCTAACCAGAGTTATCGTCTCCTATATCCTCTACCCCTATCAGCCTCGCTTGGTCTTCGACGGGCAGGCAGCCCGGGAACTTTTCCATTTCGGCCGTTGGCTGCTGCTGGGCGCCACTTTCTATTTCCTGATATCCAAAGGCACCGACATGATGAGCGGCATGATCTTCGGAGCCGCGGCCCTGGGACTTTACCAAATGGCCTCCCGCTTTGCCCTGCTACCTTCGAATCACTTCGCGGACATGTTCCACCAAGTCCTCTTTCCTGCTTACAGCCAGATGCAGGATGATCCGGAAAAACTTAAGATGGCCTTTCTCAAGGTCTTGCAGGTGGCCACCTTGATTATCTTTCCCCTGTGCGCCTTGATGGCGGTGGCCGTGGGCCCGGTTTTGCCGCTCTTCCTGGGTTCCAAGTGGCAGGCAGTGGTTTCCCTGGTGCCGGGGTTGGTCGTGGGGGGAGCAGTGCAGGCGCTACTCCTGACGGGAGCGCCCCTCTTCTATTCCGCGGGAAAGCCCAACCGCGGGTTCGCCATGGACTTCTTTTCTGCTCTCGGAATTTTTCTCTGCGTTTACCCTTTGTCCCACCTCTTTGGGCTCCAGGGTTTGTCATGGTCCTATGCCCTGGGGATTCTTCTGGGGATTCCTCTCTGGTGGCGGTTTGTCCGGCAGCAGGTTCAGGTGTCTGGGAGAGACCTTTTGACCTGTATTGTTCCCTCCCTGGTCGCCAGTGTGCTCTTGGCCGGGTTTATTTGGCTCCCCGTAGAAATCTACCAGGTTCCTTTAACCAACTGGTCTGCCCTGGGATGGATCGCCCTTCTGGGAGTGGCGGGGTCGGTATTCTATCTCTTGCTGATTCTTTTGACGGAAAGCCTATTGCCAGGCTATCAGCCCCTGTGGGCCTCTCGAGCTCTGCTCGCTCCTATCTGGCGAGGGAAAGTTGATGCCCCCAGCCAATGACCACCCGACAAATAGATTGATGCCCCTGGTCAGCATCTGCATTCCGGCTTATAACGCCGAGCCCTTTATTGCCGAGACCCTGGAGAGTGCCATAAGTCAGGATTATCCTCGGACAGAGATCATCGTGTCGGATGATGCCAGCACCGATCGAACCCCAGAAATTATTAAAAATTTTGAAAGTCAAGGCGTCCGGCTGCTGCGGCAGAAAAAAAATCTCAAGCTTGCCAGAAACATCAATGCCGTTATCGAGGCCTCGTCAGGGAAATATATCTGTAGAGTCGATGCAGATGACCTGATAGAGCCGAATTTTATTTCCAGCATGGTCCCGGTAATGGAGCAATCCCCTTCCATAGCGTTCGCCCACTGCGCCTGCAGGTTGATCGATGTCAACGGCAAACCTTTAGGATTTCAGCGGTCTATTCATGGTTCCTTCATACGCTCCGGCCTGCAGGAATGGGGCCGTTATGTTTTTGGGCTCAAGGCCGTCAATATTATGATGATCCGGCGCTCCGCCTTTGAGGCGGTGGGCGGGTATGATGGTAGGTTTGATTATTCGGAAGATTGGAAAATGGCCAGGGACCTCCTGGCCGTTGGGGATGTCTTTTACAATGACCAGATTCTGGCAAGCTACCGGGTTCATTCAGTGGGAAAGAAGGGCGTCCGGTTGTTGCAGGCCAGGGAGCACCTGCTGCAGTTGGAAGATATGGAACAAAATTGGCCTTCGGCCGTCCCTCATAAAGAAGAACTTCTATCCCAGGCTCGGCGCAGTTTAGCCTGGAGCCTGGTTAGCTCCGCGGCTTTTGTAGATGCCGAAGAAGCCAGGCAGGTTTTAGAGTTTCTGCCGCAATATGGCGATTTTCTGGGGCCGCGCCTTCTGGCTCGGTTCATTCAAAATGGCGGAAGCAGTTTTTACCGAGTTTATAACAAGATAAAAAGCATACTTAGACAAAGAATCAAAAAGCTGCTTTATAAGTGAGCCAATTGGCTAGCGCTTTCGGTTTTTAACTTTTGCATACCGGTGGCTTGATAATTCGTCTATAAACAGTCAATCTAACTTAATGGAGAATTAATCCATATTGTAGAATATGCAAAGATAGGCCAAAATAGATACATCTATGTTAAGTAAATGACTATCGGCAAATAATAAAGATAGGTTAATAAATCGTGGATACCCAGGATCATCAATATCATTATATATATTATTGTTCGTTAGCTTTGCTATTTATAGGTATTTCAATCAGACTATTTGCATACTTTTATAACAGACCATTATGGGAGGATGAATTGTGTTTAGCGTTGAATATTATTAATAAACCATTAACCGATTTATTAACAAAGGGATTGGATTTTAATCAAGGTGCGCCATTAGGTTTCTTGCTTTTAATGAAATTATTAACCAATTTCCTTGGTTCATCAGAATATTCGTTACGACTATTGTCATTAGTTCTTGGATTTCTTGCCGTAATAGCATTTTACCAATTATCTAAAAGACTTGTTACTCCTAATGCTGTCCCGATAACCATTGCATTTTTTGCATTGTCATATTATTTAATATATTATAGTGTTGAGGCTAAGCAATATTCTACGGATGTTTTTGTAACAATATTATTATTGTATATGGGCACAGTTATTTATTCAAAAGAGAGCAATATTCTTAATGTTATATTATTTGGGATTACCGGGTCAATTTTCATATGGCTATCATATCCTGCACTATTTGTGCTCTCCGCCATTGCATTTAGTGTTGTTGTCAAAGATATAATTGATAAGGCTTGGAAACATCTGTATATTTATCTAATAATATTTTCAATATGGGCCATTAGTCTCTCTCTTTTCTATTATGAATCATTGAGAATATTGGTGGCTAATGGATACCTTATTAATTATTGGAACAAATATTATGTTAGCCTTCCAATCTTATCAATGAATAATTTTAAAATGGGTTTTGCTAATATTTTCTTTGCATTTGGTGACCCAAGGTTGACAAGCTATACAGGTTTTAATATTCTAAGAGCAATATATTTTGTATCACTTGTAATGGGATGCATAACATTGTATTCAAAAGATAAATATCAACTAACAATATTCCTGACCACAATAATTTTTGTAGTAGTGGCGTCTTTCTTAAAAAAATATCCCTTAGGGTTAAGACTAGTTTTATTTTTAGCGCCCATTGTTATATTATTGGTGGGACAAGGACTCGAGAATATCTCGGCTTATATTTGGAATAAAAATAAAGTATTGGGAGCATTAATTCTTATATTTATATTATTAATTCCAATATCAAGGGCATTCTCGTACATCATATGGCCAAGCTATGGCTGTATGCAGGATACAAGGAGCGTATTTAACTACTTGCAAAAAAATTATATTAAAGGGGATAAAATATATTTGTATAATGATGCCAGATATGCATATAAATATTATCAAAATAGATATTCTTTTACTTCTAAAGATGTGATAATAGGTACGGCAATGCTTGATATTGGATTTAAAAAAGTCCCGGAAAATATTTATGATGATATAGAACTTATTAAAATAAATAAAAGGGTCTGGGTTATATTGACTGATATGGGTGATCTAAGTGAGAAACGGGAGCAACAAGATGTACTTAAATTAATGGAAAAAGATGGTAGGGTATTAAATCACTATGAAGCGCAAGGGGCTTCAACATATCTAATTAAATATGAAAATAATTAAACATACGAGAGGGCCTTATTAGAAATCGGTGGAAACTTAATGAGACGAAAGATAAAATGATTTGAGTTAATCAACAACACGATGATTAAAAAGCAGGTATTAACGCCCAAAGTCGCAGTCGTCCAACTGGGAGCCCGCTTGCACTATGCGGTGCCGGTAATTCTGCACCGGGCCGGGATGCTGGACCATTTTTACACGGATTCCTATTTAGGCCAGGGCAGTTCCTGGCACATGCTAACAAAATTAAGCTTTCTTTTTCCGGAAAGATTCAGACCAGCAGGCCTAAAACGCCTTTTAGGCCGGAGGGAAGACGGCTTGCCTGCAGGTAACGTCATAGCCTATAACTACTTTGGTCTTTCCTATGCCAGGGCGCTAAAGAAAGCCAGGGGCATGGCCGAAAGGGAGCGAATTCGCCTTGACTTTGGACGGCGCTTCTGTGAACTGGTGCTCCGCTATGATTTCTCGGAAACAAAGGCAATTTATGCCTTTTCATCAGTGGCCTTGCCCCTTTTTCAGAAGGGAGGATCTTCCTCAACGATAATGATTTTGGAGCAGCCCAGCGCCCCTGCTGCCATAGATTGGCAGTGGGTTGCCGAGGAAAGTAGCCTTTGGCCCGGCTGGGAGGCTTCTTATCCACCCCGCCAGGTGTGGGAGCCCCGGATAGACTTGGAACAACAGGAGTGGAAGGCCGCTAACGCAGTGGTGTGCGGCTCCGAATTCGTGGCCCAGGGCCTGGCCGCCATGGGGGTGCCGCTGGAAAAGATCCGGGTGGTGCCCTATGGAGTGGAGCCCTCCCATTTTGCCGCAACCCGCGCCCCTTATGATGGCCGCCGACCTTTGGGGGTGCTGTTCGTGGGTGGGGTTTCCCTGCGCAAGGGGCCGCAATACCTGGTTCAAGCCCTGGGAGAATTGAACAGCACCAGGGTGGTAGCGCGCCTGGTGGGGCCGGTGGCCATCCGGGACCCCTACCGCCGCCGGTGGCAAACCCGGGTGGAACTTACCGGCCAAGTCTTTCGAACAGAGATGCGCCGCCACTATGAGTGGGCCGATGTCTTCGTTTTCCCCTCCATCTGCGAAGGGTCGGCCACGGTGACCTACGAGGCCCTGGCCGCCGGTTTGCCGGTAATAACCACTGCCCATGCCGGCTCCGTGGTGCGCGATGGTGTAGACGGTTTCATCGTGCCCATCCGGGATGCGGCAGCCATTGCTGAAAAATTGGACAGGTTGGCTGCAGATCCGGAGCTGCTAAAGAAGATGTCATGTGCCGCCGAAGACCGGGCCCAAGAATTTTCCTGGGAGAAATACGGGGAAAGGTTGGTAACAACTATGAAACATCTAATTGAGCGGAGCTGATTGCCCATGGCTTACTATCTTTTCCTCTGTTTCCTGGGCATGGCCCTTTTCGCGGTAATTATCGGCTGGAGGCAGGTACTCCGTTGGGACAGCATTGCAGGTTTCTACCTGGCCATCTTCTGTCTGGCCTATTTTATCCGTCCCTGCTACATTTTCGATATCGGGTGGTTTAAGTATTTTTATCAGTTTGGGGTTTCCCCTTTTCGGGGTTGGTGGGTAGCAGATGACCTGGCAATCAAGATGGGGTTAGCGGTAATCCTTGGGTTAGCCTGTTTTGCCGCGGCCTACCGATGGATCTTAACCCGGCCTGGAAGAGAACCGGCCAGCGCTGCAAGCCCTCCGGACCCGCAGAATTACGCAATTCTCCGAAATAGATTGGTCATCCTGAGCCTGGCGTTAGCGGCAGCTGCTCTGGTCAGCATCCTGGTTTATCTGCCCTTTCCAGGAATTCGCGATGTCAGCTCGGCCGTCTGGGTCGATCTCCCGGACGCCAGTGGCAGAGGTTTCAGCGGCAGCACTGGTTATCTGGTGAACGCCAATTTATTCGCCATTCCGGCAAGCATTATCTTCTTCCTGGCCACGGGAAATCTTTTTGGCGCTCTGGCACTGGCAGCTCCTTTCCTGTTATGTCGTTTATGGTGGGGCCAGGGGCGTCAGGCTTTATTCACTTTTGGCATCAGCCTGCTCTTGACCGCAGGCCTTATCCCCCAGTTCCAGCCGCTGAAAAGACTGCGGACGGTGATCGTCTGCATCCTTATATTGGCGGGAGTCATGGCAGTATTTGGAGTCCTGGGCAAGGACAGGCAGGCCATCCAAGAATATTATTATAGCAAGTCGGGCCCTATAACTAAGTATGAGGAAAGCACCAGGGAAGAATATCTTTCTGGTGTGGTGGGATTTGAGATCTCCCTTCACTGGCTCAAGTTTGCTCCGGAGACATTTCCTTTCGAATGGGGGGCTAATTATTTTTATCAGCTCTTTATTTTACCCATTCCTCGGATTTGGTGGCCGGGAAAGCACAACATCTTTGCATCAGATACTGCCAGGACTTTCTACACGTCTTACCTGTGGGGTGCTGCTCCGGGTTGCATCGGTGATGCCTGGGAAAATGGCGGCTGGCTGGGCATCATCATCCTTTTTTCCCTGGCGGGGGGGCTAGGTGGCCTGGCCCAACGGGCCAAAAACTGGAAATCCTATCCAGTAACCGGGCTGCTCCTCTTTGTCGTGGCTTATCCTTATGCCATCTCCGCGGTCCGTGATGGACTTGCAGTGTTGACCGCGGTTTTATATGCACAAGGAATCCCCATTCTATCGACTTATCTTATTGAGAAAAGGTTTAATAAGTCACTATACAAACGGTATGTGTTAAGAAAAACGGTTAACAAAACCTTTGCAATGAAAATGAACCGGGAATAAAAGGGCTTTATTGACAGGTCAACCATGAAAATTTTTCATTTAATGGCCAAAGCTGCCGCATAATCTCAGATAAACGTCGGAAGGCGCTCAAAAAAATATCATGGAAATAGGATATCCTTAATGTTGGGAAATTTTTTGCATAATCCTGCCGTATCTGTCATCATGCCGGTTTTCAATTGCGAAGAATATGTCCAGAACGCTATAGAATCAGTAATAAGTCAGTCGTTTACTGATTTTGAATTCATTATAGTTGACGATGCCTCAAGTGATAAATCAGCTGAGATAATCCTGTCTTTCCAAGACCCTCGAATCAACTTTGTTCGTCTCGAAAAAAATATCGGTCCCGGACCGGCCCGGAATATTGCGCTAGATATGGCCAAAGGCGAATGGGGAGCTTTTATCGACGCAGATGATGCTTGGGATAAGGAGCGGTTGGAAAAGCTAATCCATCTTGGGAAGAAGACCCCGGGTTCATTCGTAGCTGATGACTTATTGATGTGCCTGTCAGGAAAAAGTAATGATTTCTTACCCTACACAACCTTTTTCAAAAAAATCGGCCTGAAAAGGTTCTTCAGAGAATCAGATGTTTCGTTAATCACCCCTCTTAATTTCATCAGATATGCATTAGGCTTAATCCATCCACTTGTACCTATGAACATAATAAAAAAGTCAAACATAAGGTTTGCAGATCTGCGCAGAAATCAGGATATGGAATTCTTTATGCAGTTATTCAAACATAAGTTGCAGCTTTTCGTTTTAAATGAACCCCTCTATATTTATAGGGTTACCCACAAAGCTACCTCCGATTCCGAAAAGTATCTACAGGTACTTCTGGCATATGAATATTTATTACAAGATAATGATTATGATAAAGACATTAATAAGGCATTGCTCAATAAATATATTGAGGTTGCTCAATATGGTCTTTTTTTAGTTTATCTAAAAGAGGGAAAATGGAAAAAAGTCTTTCGGATGATCTATTCCTCGCCAGGAATTGCCAGGGAGTTTTTGCAGAATATCCCACAATATTGTCTCCGTCAATGGGTAGCTCTCAAAAATAACAATTAAGGCATCCCCCTATCGCACCTAAAGCCGTGCCTCTTTAGAATTGATAGCATGATTAACTGAGGGGAAATGCATTTGAAAATTGCAATTTTCTTTTCTTCTTTCCTGCATTACCACACCGCCAGATGTAAGGCTCTTCAGGTAATCGGGGAAACCAATGGCTATAAAATTATTATTTATAGTCTTAGAGACAAATCACCAGAATTGCCTATAATGGGAACGCATGATATGATCAAAGAAAATATAACGGTGCTATCAAATAGTCGTGCTCCCCTTAACTCATTTAATATGACAATTTCTCTTATTGCGGCTTTAAATCGAGATCAACCCGATGCCGTTCTCATCCCCGGCTATCGCGACTGGCCTTGCTACGCAGCCCTGGCCTGGTGCAAAGTAAATTCCCGCCTGGCGGTGCTCATGTCTGAAAGTCAGAAGCAAGATTTTCCCCGCGTTCGCTGGAGAGAAGCTATTAAGCGTTCTCTGCTCAAGCTCTTTGATGCCGCTCTGGTGGGGGGAACCCCCCAAGTTGAGTATGCCAGAGAGTTAGGGTTTTCTCCTGAAGTAATTTTTACCGGCTATGATGCGGTGGACAATCTTTTTTGGCAAACCCAGGCCGATTTAGCGCGCCTAAAAGGTCATGGCTGGCGCCTTAAACTGGGTTTGCCGGAAAGATATTTTGTGGCCGCCAAGCGATTCATTTCTAAAAAGAATATCTTCGAATTGATCAAGGCTTATAGCCTCTATAAATCTTGGGCCAGCGAAAAGGCCTGGTCCCTGGTTATTTGTGGGAGTGGGCCTTTGGAGGATGAGATTCGGGGATTGATCGAAACAATGGGCTTGCAGTCTGACATTTTGCTGCCTGGTTATAAGAATGCCGAGGAGATGGCGGTATTCTATGGTTTGGCTTCTGCCTTTATTCATGCCAGTTCCCATGCGGAGCAATGGGGCCTGGTGGTCAACGAGGCCATGGCGGCGGAGCTGCCGGTGCTGGTGAGCGAAATATGCGGCTGTGCTAAGGACCTGGTGCAAAATGGGGTCAATGGCTTCACCTTTGACCCTTTTGACGTGGAAGGACTGGCCCTGCTGATGCTGAAGATGTCTTCCGGCCAGGTGGACCTGGAGGCCATGGGAGCAGCCTCCCGGCGGATCATCGCCGCCTGGACGCCCGAAGCCTTTGCCCGGAACTCGCTACAGGCAGTAGAAGCAGCCGGGATGAAAAGATAAAAGGACAGCCTAATCCTTTGAGATTCCTCCATATTTGCAGTGTCTTTCCCCCGGCCTTTATTTATGGCGGGCTGGCGCAAACGGCCTTCGGCCTTGCTGCTGCGCTCAAACAACAAGGTCACGAAAATCTGGTTTTGACTACCGATGCCGATGGCCGTCGCCGTTTGCCGGTCCCTCCAGATTGTTTGACCGAATTTAAGGGCCTTGAAGTTATTTATGCCCGGCGCTGGCGGCAAAACCCCTATTTTTATTCTCCTTCGTTAAGGCGGCACATTAAACAGCGGGCTACTAACTTTGATATCGTGTTGGTCCGGGGCAATTGGGATTACACTAATTGGAGGGCGCGGCGTAATTTGACTGAGATGGGCATTCCTTACATCCTCTACCCGGAAGGGATTTTTGAGCCCTGGTCCCTAAAGCGGCGAAGATTGAAAAAATTGGTCTATTGGCGCCTGATTGAGAAAAGCAATTATGCCCGTGCCAGCGGAATTGTAGCCCTTACCAGGGAGGAGTCCCGGCAAGTTAAAAAATTTGTGAAATCCGCCCAGGTAGAGGTAATTCCAAACGGCATTGATTTGGACATCTATCATCCCAACAGGGACGGGAATTTTAGCGATATGGAATTTCCCGGGCTTGGCCGCAGGAAATTCATCCTATTCCTTTCACGCCTTCATGTAAAAAAAGGACTGGATATCTTGATCCCGGCTTTCGGAAAATTTCTCAACTACTTGACCAACCCCGATGATTCGCCGGTTCTGGTGGTCGCCGGGACGGGTGCAGACAGCTATGTTCAGAAACTAAAGGAGATTGTCGGCGCCGCGGGACTAGGTTCCCAGATCTTCTTCGCCGGTCTGGTAAGCGGGATGAATAAACTCTCTTTGCTCCAAAATTGCCTGTTTATGGTGCTTCCGTCCCGCAGTGAGGGCCTTCCCGTGGCCCCCCTGGAGGCCATGGCTTGTGGAAAGCCGGTAATTGCTACCAGGAATTGTAATTTGCCGGAAATTGAAGAAGCGCAGGCAGGTTTGTTGGTAGATTTCTCCCAAGAGGCTTTGGCCCAAGCTATGTGGAAATTATGGATGAATGAAGACCAAAGGAGGATGATGGGGGAAAGGGCAATCAATCTCATCAAGGCCAAGTTTACTTGGGCCCGGGTGGCCCAGCAGACGGTTGCTTTTTGCCGTAGAATTATAGAGCACCGCGGATAATCTGCAAAAGGCGCCGGGATCGGCGATGGTCCTTGCCTATAATGAAGAGTTGAATATTAAGGCTTGTCTGGAGAGCCGAGGTTCCTTGGCGGGGTGGCCCGGAAAATATAGACATGAAACAAATCATCCAGTCGTATAAGAACGGTAAGATTGGCCTAGCCGAATTGCCCCAACCATATTGCAAGGCTGGCGGCGTTTTGGTGCGGAATATGGCTTCCCTCATCAGCCCCGGCACTGAGAAGCTGATGATCGAGATGGGGAAGAAGAGCCTCATGGGGAAGGCCCGGGCGAGGCCGGACCTGGTGCGCCAGGCCTGGGCCAAGGCCCAAAAGGAAGGGTTCATCAGTGTTTTCAAGGAGGCGATGAATCGGCTGGATGAACCGCTGCCCTTGGGGTATAGCGCCGCGGGGGTGGTGCTGGAGGTGGGGGCCGGGGTCCAGGGTTTCAAGCCCGGCGACCGGGTGGCCGCCGCCGGAGCGGGCTTCGCCTCCCATGCCGAGGTGGTGTGGGCACCGGAAAATCTCTGTGTGCCTATGCCGGAGGGGATGGACTTTGAAGCCGCCGCCTTCGTCATGCTGGGAGGCATAGCCCTCCATGGGGTGCGGGAAGCCGGCCTGACCCTGGGAGAGACCGCGGTGGTCATCGGCCTGGGGCTCCTGGGGTTACTTAGCGTGCAACTGCTCACGGCCCAGGGCTGCCGGGTCATCGGGGTGGACCTGGATCGGCAAAAATGCGAGCTGGCCAAGGAATTGGGCGCTGCGGTGGCCCTGGCGCCCGGCGAGGATGGAGTGGAAGAGGCCGTAGCCAACGCCACCGGCGGCCGGGGCGCCGATGCGGTGCTGATCACCGCGGCCAGCAGCGACCCGCGGCCGGTGCGCCTGGCCGAGGCGGTGGCCCGGGAGCGGGCCCGATTGGTGCTGGTGGGGGTGGCGGAACTGAGCCTCACCCGCAAGGCCTTCT
>Ga0326728_10024590_pt1 | contig 10893 bp, 11 predicted proteins | sample MB3enrmetagenome_FD_207602 | JGI IMG/M metagenome (GOLD analysis project Ga0326728, IMG submission 207602) | Lab enriched peat soil microbial communities from McLean, Ithaca, NY, United States - MB31MN | ecosystem: Environmental > Terrestrial > Soil > Wetlands > Peat | place: USA: New York...
AATCGAACGACCGGAACACGATCTTCGGGTTGTGCTTCTGCAATACCTTCGTGATCGCCGCCGTCAACGTCGTCTTGCCATGGTCAATGTGCCCAATCGTCCCTACGTTGCAGTGCGGCTTCGTCCGCTCAAATTTTTCTTTCGCCATTTTCGTTTTCCTCAGGGGCTAAAGCCCCGAACCTACGTTCACGATTCGGCGTGGCTGAAGCCACGCCCTGATACGAATCACCTCGGCGCCGTCTTCCCCTGCGTCTTGGCGATGATCTCTTCCGCCACCTGACGCGGAGCTTCTTCATAGCGCGCAAAATGCATCGAGTACTCGGCGCGTCCCTGCGTCGACGAACGCATGTGGGTCGCGTAGCCAAACATCTCCGCCAACGGAACGGTGGCCTTGATCACCTGCGAACCGGCGCGATGCTCCATGCCTTCGATCCGCCCGCGGCGCGAACTCAGGTCGCCCATGATGGCTCCCGCGTAATCTTCCGGCGTCACCACTTCCACCGCCATCACCGGCTCCAGAATCACCGGGCTCGCCTTGCGAGCCGCTTCCTTAAATGCCATCGAACCGGCGATCTTGAACGCCATTTCGTTGGAATCGACATCGTGGTAGCTGCCGTCGTAAAGCGTCGCCTTGATATCGACCATCGGATAGCCGGCCAGAACGCCGCCTTCCATGGCCTCCTGCATGCCCTGGTCGATCGGCTTGATGTACTCCTTCGGCACCGTGCCACCCACGATCTCGTTGATGAATTCGTAGCCCTTGCCCGGCGCGTTCGGATCGAGATAGATCTTCGCATGTCCGTACTGACCGCGGCCGCCCGTCTGCCGTATGTACTTGCCTTCGGCTTCCGCATGTCTGCGAATGGTCTCGCGATACGCTACCTGCGGCTTGCCGACGTTGGCCTCGACTTTGTACTCTCGCATCATGCGGTCAACGATGATTTCCAGATGCAACTCGCCCATGCCGCTGATGATGGTCTGTCCGCTATCCGGGTCGGTGTGCACCTTGAACGTCGGATCTTCCTGCGCCAGCCTCGCCAGCGCCATGCCCATCTTTTCCTGATCGGCCTTGGTCTTCGGCTCGACGGCAACCGAAATCACCGGCACCGCAAACACGATCGACTCCAGCGTGATCGGATGCCTTTCGTTGCAGATGGTGTCTCCCGTGCCGACGTTTCTCAGCCCAACTACGGCGCAGATGTCCCCGGCGAGAATTTCCTGGATGTCTTCCCGCTTATTGGCGTGCATCTTGAGCAGGCGCCCAATGCGCTCATGTTTCTGGGTGCGCGAGTTCATCACCGACTCGCCCGAATTCAACTGTCCCGAGTACACGCGGATAAACGTCAACTGACCGACATACGGGTCGGCCATGATCTTGAATGCCAGCGCCGAGAAAGGCTCGTTGTCGTCGGCCTTGCGCGTGATCGTCTTCCCGGTGTCGGGATCGAGGCCATGCGTCTCTTTGGTGTCGAGCGGCGAGGGCAGGTAATCCACCACCGCATCGAGCAGCGGCTGGATCCCTTTGTTCTTGAACGCCGTTCCCACCACCACCGGAAACAGCTTCAGCGCGATTGTGGACTTGCGCAGCGATTCTTTCAGTTCGTCCGCCGAAATCGCTTCGCCTTCCAGAAACTTGTGCAAAATATGGTCGTCATTCTCGGCGACGGTCTCGACCAACTGGGTATGGAACGCCTCGGCCTTTTTCTGCAGGTCCGCGGGAATCTCGCCGACGTGGAACTCCGCGCCGATGGTCTCGTCCTGCCAAATGACGGACTTCATGGCGACCACGTCCACCACTCCGCGAAACTTGTCTTCTTGTCCGATGGGAATTTGAATCGCGACCGGCTTGGCGTTGAGGCGCTTGCGGAGGGTGTCGATGGCATGTTCGAAATCGGCGCCCATCTTGTCGATCTTGTTGATGAAACAAATCCGCGGGACGCCGTACTTGTCGGCCTGCCGCCATACTTTTTCCGACTGCGGCTGCACCCCGTGCACCGCGTCGAACACCGCCACCGCGCCATCCAGCACGCGCAGCGAGCGCTCCACCTCGGCGGTAAAGTCCACGTGTCCGGGCGTATCGATAATGTTGATGCGGATGTCGCGCCAGGTGCAGGTCGTCGCCGCCGACGTAATCGTGATGCCGCGCTCCTGCTCCTGCTCCATCCAGTCCATGATGGCCGTGCCTTCATGCACCTCGCCGATACGGTGCGTCTTTCCCGTATAAAACAGGATGCGCTCCGTCGTCGTGGTCTTCCCGGCATCGATGTGGGCCATGATGCCGATGTTCCTGCAACGCTCTAATGGGACTGTTCTGGGCACGACTTCTAACTCTTTCTGGGGCTCCGTCAAAAATTTGCAATTTCTGATTTGTAATTTGTAATTGCCAAAAACCAAAAACCCGCTGTTATCCAGGTTCTTCAATTTCAAATTACAAATCACCAATTACCAATCGCAGTTACCATCTGTAATGCGCGAACGCCTTGTTCGCTTCCGCCATGCGATGCACGTCTTCTTTCTTCTTGATGGCAGCGCCTTTGCCGTTGGCGGCGTCGAGCAACTCGTTCGTCAACTTCTCGATCATTCCCTTTTCGCCGCGGCCGCGCGCATAGCTCACGATCCAGCGGATGGCCAGCGACGTTCTGCGGTCCGGACCCACTTCGATCGGCACCTGGTAGTTCGCGCCGCCTACGCGCCGCGTCTTCACTTCCAGCAAGGGCTTGGCGTTCTCGACCGCCTTGGTGAAAAGCTTCAGGGCTTCGTCGCCGCCCTTTTCCTGCAACTTCTCGAGCGACTTATAAAAAATGCCCTCGGCAGTCGATTTCTTTCCCTGCCACATCATCGAGTTGATGAACTTCGTCACCAGATCCGATCCATACACCGGATCGGCCTCGACCGTCCGCTTTGGAGTATGTCCTTTGCGTGGCATGTGTTCTGTCTGCTCCTGCTCAATCTCTAAGGTTTCAAAGTTTCAAGGTTTCAAGGTTTCAGAGTTTCAAGGTAAAACCCGAACGTTCATTCATTCCACTTTGAAACCTTGAAACTTTGCAACCTTGAAACCTTGCTCTTACGCTTTTTTCGCGCGTTTGGTGCCGTACTTCGAGCGCCCCTGGTTGCGGCCCGCGACTCCGGTCGCGTCCAGGGTTCCGCGCACCACGTGATAACGCACGCCCGGCAGATCCTTCACCCGGCCCCCGCGGATCAGCACAATCGAGTGCTCCTGCAGGTTATGGCCAACCCCCGGGATATACGTCGTCACTTCGATTCCATTGGTCAGGCGGACGCGCGCCACTTTGCGCAGCGCCGAGTTCGGCTTCTTCGGCGTCTGGGTATACACGCGCGTGCACACTCCGCGCTTTTGCGGACACGATTGCAGAGCCGGACTCGCCGTCTTGTACCGCGTCCGCTCGCGCCCGAATTTCACCAGCTGATTAAAAGTAGGCACTCTAGGAACTCCTCAAAGTCGCCGCTGTTGGTCGTTGGTCGTTGGTCGCTAGTCGTTAGCAAAACCCCGATCGCAAACGACCATCGACAATCCTCGCCGCAAACCACACACTTCCTATAGAGACGGGGCTTGCTCCGTCTCAGCTCTGGCACAGGCTGTCGCGCCCAGCCATACTCTCCCGCGCAGCATTACCAGCGCCGGTGAGAATTCCTTCAATTCCCGCTCAGACTAATCGCCGACGACGGTGACGCCACGCCTCACCTCGACTAGGTTCGGAGGCGTTCCGTTTCGTCTGCTTTCCCCTGCATAGCCTCGCGTGACTCCCAGGCTTCTAATCCGTACGCCCGGACGCAAAGGTTTTCGCAGGACGTTTCAGCGAGGGCGTACCCGATCCCACTTGCAACCGGGTACGTATTTCTTCAAAGCTCTTAAACTCGCGGAACTGTTTGATAATAACAACTAGCTCGCACATCGTCAACCACTGTTCGAAGCATCGAAAGAACCAGGTTTCCAGGTTTCAGGGTTGCAGGATTTCAAAGACTCATGTCCCCCCGCCCTTGAAACTTTGAAACCTGAAACTTTGAAACCTTGAAACATGGCACCCAAACCTTCTACACTAGCAACTTTCCGCCCAACCACATTATGCTCGCGCCCGGCAAACCGGCGCGAGGAGGGTTCATGCATCGTTGCGTTTCTGGTTTTCTTCTTACGTTGGCCATCGCCTGCGTCGCCGCCCTCACCGGCTGTCTCGGCAAGAGCAGCAGCAACCCCGGCAACGGGGGCGTGGAGAGCGTTACGCTGATCCCCGGCGGTAACCTCTCCATCGACGTCGGTGGCACTCTGGTCTTTAACGCCTCCGGCAAGAATGCCACCGGCGGCGCCGTCCTCGGCGCCGACATTCAATTTGTTGTTGCAGTGCCGGCCGGTTCGCCCACCCCAGCGCCACTGTCGGTCGCCAGCAACGGCAAAGCCTGCGCCGGCACCTGGGACGCCAGCGACGCCATTTGCACTCCCGGCGCTCCCGGAATCGCGCTCGTAACCGCTGTCGTCAACGGCGTCAACAGCATACCCGCGACGGTCTACGTCCACTATCACGTCGATGGCATTCAGATCACCAGCGTCACCCCCCAGGGCCCGCCGCCGCAGCAGTACGACTGCTTCTCGCAGGGTCAAACCTGGGAATACGCGGCGACCGCTTACAGCGGCAATCCCCCCGTGGACATCACCAGCAGCGTCGGCCCCATAACCTGGTCGTCGAGCAATTTCGGCGTTGTCACCACAACTCCCTACGTGAACCCAAAAGAGCCCTCCGTGCTCAACCTGGTTCGGACCACCGCCAAGGCCCCCGGTATCACCCAGCTTTTTGCCAGCGTCTCCGGAGTCACCAGCGCTCCCTATCCCTACACGACCTGCTTGATCCAGGCCATCTGGCTCCAAATCGGGGGCCAGAGCCAGGCGGGGAACTCCATTACTGTTAACACCAGCGGCACCGTACCCGTCAAGGCTATCGCGGTCGATACGTTGTGTCAGTATACCGATGTCACCCTGGCCAACCCGCCCCTCACCTGGAGCACGACCAATCCCGAAGTTATAGCCTTCACCAACACCACCAACAACACGGGAAGCAACAGTGCTGCCGTCCGCAACAATCCCGGCGGCGCCACCATCTTCGCTTCCTGCACTCCCCCAACCTGCAATATTGGAGTTCTACCCGGTCTCCCCATCTACGCCAGCGACTACCCAGCGACCCCTCCCACAGCATGCCAGCCGCCGAACGTGACGAAGGGTTACGGCACCATCTCCGTCGACGTAACTCTTTCCTCTACCGCCAAGCCGCCCACCTACACCGCCTGGACCGCAACCACCGGCTGCCAGAACCAGCCCGGCTGCGCCAGTGTGCTGTTCGCGGTAACCCCTGGAACCACTCCCATCGGATCCACCATCCTGACCGTGCCCCGCACTCCCAATTCCATGATGTTTAACCATGTGTCGGCGCCGCGCCTCTACCTCGGCAGCGATCAGGGCCTGATGTACGCGGATTTCAGCGCCGCCAATCTCACCGTTAGCGAGGTCTCCGGCTCCTCGAACCCCTGCAACGTTTCCTTGTGCGGCAAAGTGCTCACCATCTCGAACGATGGCAAACTGGCCGTCGTTTCCGACACCGTTTCCACCCCCAGCCAGGTCTACATCTACAACGGCGGCAACACCACCAGCCCTCCCGTTGACCTCGTCATCCCCGGCGAAACCGCCACTGGCGCCGCCTTCTCTCCCGATCAGTTGAAGCTCTTCATCCTCACCGACGCCGGCAATATGTATGTTTATTCCACCGTCGACGCGCTCTCTTCAGTTCAGCTCGCGGCATCGGCAACCGACGTCAGTTTCTCGGCGGATGGCAGCTTTGCCTATGTGGCGGGTACGCCCGCCGGTTCGGTGTCCGCCTACTCGACCTGTTCCCTGCCTGGCGTGGCAAGTGTGCCAATCGGAAGTCTCTCGTCCATCCCGCCCATCCCGCCGTGGAAAATCTTTCCGTCCCCTGCGATTCCGCCCGTTCAGACCGGCTCCGAGTGGATAACGCAGAACGTACTCGCTCTCGAAGTACCCCCGCCGGGGAGCACTGGCCAAAGCACTTCCATTCAGGCCTTGACCGCGCAGTTCACGCAGGATCCGATACTGTACCAGGACCCGCTCCAGCTCACGTGCAATCCTCCAACTCTCCTGAGCTTCTTGCCGGCAACGCAGCCGCAGAGTCTCGGCCAGGGCGCCTTCACACCGCTCTATTCCCAGCTCGTAGCCAACGGCACCGAGATGATCATCGTCGGCCAGAACATCCCCGCCGTGCTCCTCTTTAACGTAGGCAATGGAACCACCTCCTCCATACCGCTCGCGCGCTCCGGCTTCGGCAGCAGTTACCCTCTGTCCGCCTCCGCATCCACCGACGGAAGCCAGGTCTACGTCGCCGCTTGCGATCAGTACCCGAATAACGATCCTACGCAACCCTGCGCCGCCGCCTCTGTGCACCTCGTCAACACTTGTGGCGTACTATCTTGCAGCGCACCGCCCAATGTCGGTCAGGGCGATTACCAGCAGGTCCCCTACGTCAACATCAACGACAACAACGACACCAACATGTGCAACAACGGCGGCAACCCTGTATCGCAATGCTTCCCCAACCTGGTCGCTATCCGGCCACAGTGAGTCCGGGCTATTTATAAGGAGGGACAGGTGCCCTCGCCCGTCCAGGGTTGCGTACGGCCAGCCGAGCACAGCTCGGCTCAAGCTGCGAACATCACCCCATTCAGGACAGCGCCGCGCAGTAACCGAGAACTCCAATTATTTCGCGTGCGAATCTTGGCCGACCGTGCCCCAGGAAGTTATAGACAAGAAAAGTGAACTGCCAAGCTCGCAACTGGGAACTGGGAACTGAGAAGCCATCTCATAATGAACCGAAGGAGTAAACCGCGTATCCCTCAGGGGCTAAAGCCCGCGTCGTTTTTGGTTCTGGGCGGCACGGCTGAAGCCGTGCCCTACCCAAAACGATTTATGAGATAGGTTCTGAGATCTGGCAGCCGTTTCCTACGGCCCGACATCCTTCCCCACGCTATCCAGCACTCCATTGATAAATTGCACCGACTCCGGCGTGGAAAACTTCCGCGCAATTTCCAGCGCCTCGTTAATCACGATCGCGTGCGGCGTCGCCGGATACCCCAGGAACTCCGCCACCGCTTCCCGCAGCACATTCCGGTCCACCGCCGCCATCCGGTCCATCCGCCAGTGCTTTGTGTGCTTGCCGATCAGCGCGTCGATCTCTTCCAGCCGCTCGCTGGCCACGCGAAACAGATCGTCGGCAAACCCGCGCGCTTCTTTCTCCACATTGCCGCGCTCCGCCCAGAACGTCTTCCGGACAAGCTCCGGCGTCTGCTTCCCCATGTCCGCCTGAAACAGCATCTGCAGAACCAGTTCGCGGGATTTGCGGCGAGTGCCCATGGGGTCGTTCGCTGTTCGTCGTTCGCTATTCGCTCTTAAGTGTACAGGCTAGGGTTGCACAGTGAGAGGAGTCAACGCTTGTTGCTCTTGCCCTTGGTTTTGCTACTGCGAACCGCGAGCGACGAACGACGAACGACGCTCCGCAGATTCGCCATCTCGATTGCCGCCAGCGCCGCCTCAGAACCCTTGTTCCCCATCTTCAATCCAGCGCGATCAATCGCCTGCTCCAGCGTGTCGCAAGTCAGCACGCCAAAAGCATGTGGCACGCCCGTCTCCTGTGCCGACTGTCCAATCCCCCGCGTCACTTCGTTCACAATCACGTCGTAATGCGCCGTGTCGCCGCGCAGCAGACAGCCAATACAGATGATCGCGTCGTACTTCTTCGTCTCGGCGAGCGTCCGCGCCGCCAAGGGAATCTCAAACGCGCCGGGAACGCGGACCAGCGCGATGTCATGGTTCTCCGCGCCGGCTCGGCGCAGGCCATCGAGAGCTCCCTGCAGCAGCCGTTCGGTGATGAAAGAGTTGAAGCGCGAGACCACAATGGCAAAGCGCTTCCCCGCCGCGTTCAGTTGCCCTTCGATCGCGGCCGCAACCTCCTCGGGCCTGCCCTTAATCGTGAGGACGATTTCCCCCGGCAACTCCAGCGAAAAGCTGCGGTCGTTCGTGTTTGCATTTGGCGTCTTGGGATTGGCAGTGTCGGCCAGCAGCTTGAACTTCCGTTTCTCGGCAATCTCAAACACCGCGTCTGGATTCGTGACCTCAATTACCAGCAGCCGGCTCACATCCTTCAGTCGCTCGCGCACCTCGGCGGGATACTCCTTCGCCAGCGAGTTCAGGCTAAGCAGCGCGAGCGGCGCCGACAGGATCGCCGACCGTCCATCTTCGCCGACCGCTTCAAATCCAATCGCCCGCAGAAACTCCGCGAGCACCCGCAAGTCCTTCGGGTCGCTAACGTACCGCCCGATATGGAGTGACTTCAGCATTATTTAGGAGCCCCCTTCACCACCGAGGCACAGAGACACAGAGGAAACCAGGTTCATTTCTTCTGAGCTTCTCCGTGCCTCCGTGTCTCCGTCGTGGATTAACTCTTGATCCGCATTCCTCCACGCCGTTCTGCGGAAAAGACGTTCTCACCTCTGCAATCCGACCTCTGACCTCTCACCTTCCCTTAAACGCCGCCGCCCGCTTCTCCAAAAACGCCGCCGTCCCTTCCTTCTTATCCTCGGTAGCGCAACAGACGCCAAACAAAGCCGCCTCCAGATACAGTCCCTCGGCCAAAGTCATCTCCATACCCTTGTTGACCGCCTCCATAGCGTACTGCACCGCCAGCGGAGCGTTGGCGACGATCTTCGCCGCAATCGCCTCCGCCCGCGGAATCAGCTCCGCCGCCGCCGTCACCTCATTCACCAGCCCAATCCGATGCGCTTCCTGCGCGGTGATCATCTCCCCCGCCAGCACCATTTGCATCGCAAGCCCCTTGCCCACCAGGCGCGAAAGCCGCTGCGACCCGCCATATCCCGGAATAATTCCCAGCTTCACCTCCGGCTGCCCCAGCTTCGCGTTGTCGCTAGCGAGACGCATGGTGCAAGCCAGAGCCAGTTCGCATCCGCCGCCCAGCGCAAATCCGTTAATGCACGCTATCGCCGGCTTGCCGAGATTTTCGATCAGGTCGAGCACCGCCTGCCCCCGGTGCGCATACTCCTTGCCGGAGACCGCGTCCAGCTTCGCCAGTTCGCCAATATCCGCGCCCGCAACAAAAGCCTTCTCGCCCGCCCCAGTCAAGATCGCCACGCGAATCGGGGCATCATTCTTTATTTCTTGAAATGCGGCCCCAAGCTCATCCATCGTGGCCATATTGAGCGCATTCAGCACCTTCGGCCGGTTGACGGTGACGTAGGCGATGGAGTTCTTCTTTTCGAGGAGTATGTTTTCGTAGGCCATGGCATTGGAATTACTTGATTAGTTTGACACGACGCATGTCGACTTCGCTCCATCCAATGTCCGCGAGCAAGGCTTTCAGTAATTTCGGGCCGTACGTCTTGCGCGGATGGTAGTGAATGACGATGCGTTTGCTTGGATTCCCCGCTTTGATATAAGCGATAGTTGCGTCGGCACTCGCGGGATCTTGCTCGTATCCATCTCTCTTCAGCGCGGCGATCAACTCATCCGCGGTGATAGATTTTAGCTGATTCCAGACGTGCTGTGGGAAGGCCATTGCAGTTCAAGATGACGTAAAAAGGCCCCCGGAGGAACCGTTGGGATTTGCTCCTCACGGTCGAGCTCGCAGTCCGGCCCAATCGGCAAAGGTTCTCCATGCGCCGCGAGCGAGTCCACATAAACGCGAGCCGCCTTCGTGGCGTTGCGCAGAGCTTCATTTTCCGTCTTTCCATCCACGTGAAGGCCCTTAAACGCAGGGCAGAAAGCATGGAACGAACCGTTGTCCGGCTCCACGATAACCGTGAATCTCAAGCGCAGGCGCACAGCCTTGGCTGGCTTTCGAACCGCGCGCTTCGCTGCTGTGGCTCTCACGACGGATGCCTCTTTCCCCAAGTCCCTTGCGCTACCTTGCATACACTTATGATACACAAATCGACGCGTCAGCCCTATCTGTTCCCACGGTGGCCACGTTGAGCGCGCTCAGCACCTTCGGCCGGTTGACGGTGACGTAAGCGATGGAGTTCTTCTTTTCGAGGAGAATGTTTTCGTAGGTCATCCAAACTCCCAATTCAAATCAGTTTGTCTCATATGTATGGAATGTTCCAAGGATTATGGCGTTGGGGTTGTTGCGCGTTCTTTCGATCTGATCCAACTCCACCTCTCCATACTTTCCGTGTTCATTGACAACATGAGCCTTCTCGACCGAAACGAGATGCCAATTCAGAGACTCCAGATATTCCCGGATTTTGCGGACAGCCGTTTCATGGGAATCGGCCCACGTCGTGACATTCATGAAGCCGATCTCCGACGGCGAATTGTCGTCTGCCTTTTTCGCGATAAGTTCAGTGCAAACCATCCAGATTTCCATAATCTAAAGTGCTATAATTGTATAGCAAGAGGAAACCATGCTCGCCATCCGCCTTCCCGAAACCATCGAAAAACGCCTCGACCGCCTCGCCAAGCGCACCGGACGCACCAAGACTTACTACGCCCGCGAGGCCATCCTCCAACATCTGGACGATCTCGAAGACATCTACCTCGCCGAGAAGCGCTTGGCGGCCATTCGCTCGGGACGCACCAAGACGATCCCCCTCGAAGAAGTGATGCGTCGCTATGGCCTGGAAGATTGAGTTCGATCCCGCAGCGCTAAAAGAACTGAAGAATCTCGACAAGCCCATCGAACAACGAATTCTCAAGTTTCTCCATGAGCGCGTCGCAAAACTGGACGATCCGCGACAGATCGGAGCAAGCCTCAAAGGCACCCTGAGCGGGCTCTGGAAATACCGTATCGGAGATTACCGCCTAATCTG
>Ga0326728_10024594_pt1 | contig 10893 bp, 12 predicted proteins | sample MB3enrmetagenome_FD_207602 | JGI IMG/M metagenome (GOLD analysis project Ga0326728, IMG submission 207602) | Lab enriched peat soil microbial communities from McLean, Ithaca, NY, United States - MB31MN | ecosystem: Environmental > Terrestrial > Soil > Wetlands > Peat | place: USA: New York...
TGATGTCTCCCGGCAGATGAAAGAGCGGGAAGTTCCGGAGCCACGGCCAGAGCAGTCCGGCAGCGACGCACACAAGACCCAGCACGATGAGCACCTTATTCATAAAATCAAACAGTTATCTTTGTATGTTAATATATCCTGCCAACACGCTGGCTTGCCACGGATCTCTCCATTAAGACACCCCCTGCCCTGCAGCCCCTGATCGAAGACGGCGTCATCGACGAAGTCATCCGCGCCCTCAAGAGCGGGAAGGAAGCCACGGTCTACCTGGTACGCAGCGGCACGGAAACCCGCTGTGCCAAGGTATACCGGGACATGCGGCAGCGGAGCTTCCAGCGTCGTGCCCAGTACCAGGAAGGTCGCAAGCTGCGCGGCAGCCGGCAGACGCGCGCCGTGCAGAAGAACACCCGCTTCGGTCGCAGCGAACAGGAAGCGGCCTGGAAAAATGCCGAGGTCGACGCGCTGTATCGCCTGCACGCGGCCGGCGTGCGTGTGCCCAGGCCCTACGGGTATTTCAACGATGTGCTGATCATGGAGCTGGTGACCGATTCCGACGGGCAGCCCGCTCCGCGACTGGGCGAAATCGATCTGTCACCGGAAGTCGCGCGCGAGTATCACGCGTTCCTGATCCGGCAGATCGTTCGCATGCTGAATGTCGGCCTGATCCACGGGGATCTGTCGGAATTCAACGTGCTGGTGGATGCGGACGGTCCTGTCATCATCGACCTGCCCCAGGTAGTCAATGCGGCCGGCAACAACAGCGCGCTGGCCATGCTCGAGCGGGACGTGAACAATATCCGCGGCACGCTCGCCCGCTTCGCACCCGAACTGCTCGAGACCGAGTTTGCCCGCGAACTGTGGGATGTCTTCGAAAGAGGCGAGTTGACGGCGGACAAGCCGCTCACCGGAGTCTTCGCGCGGGAGGAATCCCTCGCAGATCCCGAAAGCGTGCTCGTCGTCGTCAATGACGCACGCGAGGAAGCGCTGCAGCGCGAATTGGGACGCCAGGGCCAGAGTTGACCATGAGTACCCTGAATATCGAGCTCTCCGCCATCGAGGCTCGCGTCATCGGCTGCCTCATCGAGAAGCAGATCACCACGCCCGATCAGTATCCGCTGTCATTGAACGCACTCGTGAATGCGGCCAACCAGAAGAGTAACCGCGATCCGATCATGTCGGTGGACGAAGCGACGGTGCAGGGCACCCTGGATCATCTGGGCAGAAAGCATCTCGTGATGGAAAAATCCGGCTTCGGCTCCCGGGTGCCGAAATACCAGCACCGGTTCTGCAACACCGAGTTCGGACAATTGAAATTCACGCCGCAGGAACTCGCCATCCTCTGCGAGCTGTTGCTGCGCGGACCTCAGACGCCCGGCGAGCTGCGCACTCGCGCGGCGCGCATGGCGCCTTTTTCTGAGCAGGGACAGGTCGAGACGGCGCTCGAGGCCTTGAGCAGCCGCGCGGATGGCCCCTTTGTCGTGAGATTGCCGCGCGAGCCCGGTCACCGCGATTCGCGCTATGCGCACCTCTTCAGCGGAGCCGTGACGATCACGGAGCCTTCCACGACCCCGCTGTCTCCGTCGCGCCTCGATCGCCTGGAAGAAGACATGCGGCAGTTGAGGCAGGAGCTGGATCAGCTGAAGGCCCGGCTGCCACCGCTCTAGGCTGTTCCCCCTGACCGCTGCGCCTCGTGAACAAACCGCTTGCAGTGAGTCTCATCGTACTGCTGGGACTTTCGGTCGCGCTGTGGATGGGCAGCATCAGCTCTTGCGGAGCCTGCTCTTGTTCGGCAACCGGATGAAGTACTGCCCGAACCCGAAACCGAGCGCAAAGATCACGCCCCGTACGAGTCCCTCCGGCACAGCAATACCCGCATGTCTGGCGGCAGCCAGCAGCCACGAAACACCGAGACCACACAGGATCGTGGCCACCAGCGTCAGCAGCAGCGCTCTGAGAATCTGCATCAACGACCCGCGCCCGCGAGCACGCCGTCGGGCCCGATCTGCAGCAGCCGACGATCATCCTCGGGGCAGACCCAGCTGCTGGCCACATCTACGGGACCGCCGATATGTTTGGCCTCCTCGGGGAACTTGCACAGAGGCATGCTGCGCCCCGACGTGCTGACGGCCACGAGTGCCTCGGGCGCCACGTCCTCGCTCACCCAGGAATCGAGCGCCGACAAGGTCGGGAAGCTGTTGGGGCCGGAGCCTGCCGCGCAGTGCCCCATCCCCGGAACCATGAACAGACGAGCACGGGACTGCAGCGCCGGGTAGCCGCGCTCCTGCGCGGCCAAGGCACGGTAGAACCCGATCGTGCGATATGGGGAGACCTGTGCGTCGCTGAATCCGTGGTACAGGATGAGCTTCCCGCCACGCTGCAGATAGTATTGCAGTTGACTGGGATCGTCCGAGTCGCCCGCACCTTCCCGCCGTATCAGCAGTTCCAGTGCAGTGTCCGAGATGACGTTGCCGTGCTGCGGCCAGTCGGCGATGACGTTGTAGCTCGGATCGTACTCGACGTAGTAGCGGACACCGGAGTCTCCGAGCGTCCATGCCGTCGGGCCCTCGCCGATTCCTCCCCAGGGCTGCGCGGCGGTCGGGTCGGCAGCGGGGGTCGACAACTCGGCCTGTCCCTCGAACCCTGAGCTGGCGTAATCCCCGAGGATCATGCCCGGTGCCACGAGTCTTCCCCGCGGGTCGACGAGCTTCTCCAGGTAGGTTGTGAGCCCCGCCGCCTGGCTCGCGCTCAAAGTGGAAGGTACCAGTGAACTCGGCTCGAGGGAGCACTGCGCGGGGTTCTGGATCAAACCGTCCACCGTACCGTCGAGCCCATCGCAGTTCGCGAGCGCGGCCGCATCGATCGCGGGTATCAACGAGTAGGGAATGTAAGCGGCGGGCGGCAGGAAGGCTTTCGCCGCCTTGAGACTCGCTGCGCGTTGCTCAGCCAGCGCCATGACCGGATCACCGGCTATGAGACCGTCAAAATCCTCCGGATAACGCTCCCCTTCCATGAGCGACTGACGGCCACCCGTCGAGCACCCGTCGAAATAGGCATGCTCGATGCTTGCGCCGTAGTAGCCCTGCACCAGAGCCTTGGCGGCAACGGTGACATCGTGAACGGAGCGGTATTCGAAGTCGAGAATCGCCGGCTCATCCGGCACCCCTGGCGCCCTGAGGATCCAGGTGGGATCCGGCGTGGCCGGGTCCTGCTCATGCCCGGTGTCGGTATTGACCACGGCATAGCCCATTGGAAGCGCGGCGGCCACATCGTTGGAGTTCGCTGCTATGTTTTCCAGCGAGCCGCAGTTGCCGCCGCATCCGAAGAATACAAAGCGACTGTTCCATTTGACGGGCAGCTTGAGCACGAACTCGGCCGAGCCCGGGCCGACGCCCGCGCCGGTGGTCACGAGTGTGCCCTGCACGCGGCAATACTCAGGATTGGTTTCCGTCGCCTGCTTGAGGAGCGCGGATGTGATCGTCACACCCTCGACGCAGAGGCCGGACAGCACGGCGACCGAACAGCTCGACGCGCTGGCACTGCCGCCTGACCACGCGGGCACCGTGAGCCCTCCCAACAGGGCACCGAGCGCCAGCTTCGATGCGAATCGAGTGCTGCTCGGCCGGCCTTGCCGAGATTTCCGTCGTGGCTCCGTCACTGCCTGGCTGCTCCCGCCTGAATCCTTTCATAGTGTGCCGAGGCCACACTTGGGCAGGCCAGGAACCAACTCGCAGTGCGCCCACCTCAGGGCGTTATGTCGCGTGGGCAGATGCGGATTACAGCTCGCTGCGTCTATGCGCCCCCGGTCCATTTTGCAGCGCTGTACCGTACACGTGGATGCCTGAAGCAGCGGCGCCGGTGGCTGTCTGCGCCAGAACGAACATGCCCAGCATGGCCGCCAGCCACCAGATCTGAGCGAACGTGATCGACCTGCCGCGAATTCGCAGATGGCGTCGTCTCATCGCACTGTCCTCCACAATTCGATGCGTAGATTACTGATTTACATAGATATTTTCGCCACATTGGCGCTCTGTACATGCGAGCGCCAATCATATTTATGCGGCGGCATTTTTCAAGAGGGCGCAAGGCGGGCTGCCTGCCGATCGTTACGAGCGCCTCAACGCGAGCGATGCTCGATCGTGTAGAGGCGGACCCTCAGCTCCCGCATCCGCTGCTCGAGTTCGCGCTGTTCTTCGCCGTTCAGGCCCGCGTGCTCCAGTTCTGACATGGCCACAGCGTAGGCGTCCTGCGCGCGCTGCAGGTGGGCGCGCACCACCTCCGCCACGGAGGCGTTCACAGCGAGATCGAGATGCCATTCGGCTGCCCTCAGCCGACTCCGGATCCACACCCACTCCATCGAAGGCGTTTCCTCTGCGCACAGCCCTGCTGGCAACGACATCCGACAATGAGGTCAGTTCATTCATTACCCAAGACGATCGTGTGGCTCTCGATCTCACGCGCGCGCTGGACCTGCGCAGCGGATAATCGCGATACTCCATAGGGTAAGGACATGAAGTCACGGCTCATCGCAGCGCTGCTGTCCTGCTGTCTCATGCCGCTCGTCAGCGCGGCAGCGGACCCGCCGGCGGCCCGCCCGTTCAACGCGCGGATCGACGCCGTCATCGACCGCGCCCTGTCCAATCACCGCCTGGTCGGGGTGATCGTGCTCGTGGCCAGGGACGGCAAGCTCATCTATCAGCGCGCCGCGGGGTTTGCGGATCGCGAAAGCCTGCGCCCCGTGCAGGCGGACACGCTCTTCCGCCTGGCCTCCGTCTCGAAACCCATCGTCGAGGCCTCAGCCCTGGCGCTGGTCGATCGAGGCAGGCTCTCGCTGGATGACCCGCTCACCCGGTGGCTTCCGCAGTTCCGCCCAAAGCTCCGGGCAGGGGCAGCCCCGACGATCACGATCCGGCAGCTGCTGAATCACACCTCAGGTCTTGGCTACGGCTACTCCGAATCGCCGGGTGGCGCGTACCATCGTGCCGGCATCTCGGATGGTCTCGACATGCCGGGCCTCTCGATGTCGGAAAACCTGCATCGGCTGGCCAGCGTGCCGCTGCTCAGTGCGCCCGGAACCGCGTGGCATGACTCGCTGTCGACCGATGTGCTGGGAGCGGTGATTGAAAAAGTGACGCACGAGCCCTTGCGCGCTGCCGTCCGCGAACTCGTGACGGGGCCACTCAGCATGAGCGATACGGATTTTCGCGCGCGCGACGTGACCCGCCTCGCAACGCCCTACGTCAATCGCGACCCCGCGCCCGCGCCTGCTCGCATGGTCGATCCCCAGACGGTGGCCTATCCGCCCGACGTGTCGCTGGGCTCCACCGCTGGGCTGACCTTCTCCCCTGCGCGCGCACTGGATTCCAGGTCCTATTCCTCGGGCGGGGCGGGACTGATCGGCTCCGCGTCGGACGTACTGACGTTCCTCGAGACGATCCGCCAGGGCGGCGGTCGCATGCTTTCGCCCGCGAGCGCACGCGCCATGATGGTCGATCAGATCGGTTCTCTCCCGGGCGTGCCCTACGGGCGTGGCTGGGAATTCGGGCTGGGTGGTGCAGTGCTGGTGGATCCTGAGGCGGCGCACTCCCCGCAGGGCATTGGCACGTGGCGCTGGGGAGGTGAGTACGGAGCCGTGTGGTTCGTCGATCCGACCCGGAACATCACGCTGGTCTCCCTGAGCAACACCATGCCGGCGGGCGTGCGCAGTCCCTACGTGGACGAGCTGATCGATGCCGTCTATGACTGATGCGCGGCGATGTCCTATGCGAGCCCTGCGTAAAACTTCTCCAGCACGGCTCGTTGCCCCGCGGTGATCTTGCGCAGCGCCATGGCGCGCTCGAACCACCCGCCACGATCGACCTCTGGAAAGAACTGCATCCGACCCGATCGGGGCGGCCATTGCATCTCGAAAAGGTTGCTGCGGAGCGCCGCCGGATCGCAGTCCCCCTCAACGGCCCACACGTGAAGGTGCTTGCCACTGGGCAATCGAAAGCTCCCCAGCGGCCGCTCCGAGTCAGCCTGCACATGCAGGAACCCCGTCTCCTCGCGAAATTCGCGCCACGCGCAGGCGAGCTCGTCCGGATCCCCATCCACGAGTCCCTTGGGCACCGACCAGCCGCTAGAGCTGCGAGCGTACCGGATTGAGGACAAACTCCTCAAATCGCTCGCGCCAGCCTCGGCGCTCCCAGTGCTCGAGCGTATAGGGCTTCGATGCGGCCAGATCCCGCTCGAATATCTGGGTGAGCTGCTGCGCGAATCCGGCATCGTAAACGTTCAGGCTGGCCTCATCGTTGAGCTCGAAGGAGCGCATGTCGAAATTGGTCGAGCCGACCGAGGTCATGTACTCATCGAAGATCAGCAGCTTGCAGTGGAGCATCGTGGGCCGGTACACGAAGATCTGCACACCATTCCCGAGCAGCAGGCCCCACTCGTGCTTGGACGCGATGCCGACGACCTTCGAGTCGATGTGACTGCCGGGCACGAGGATGCGGATGCGGACACCGCGCCTGCGAGCGCCGATGAGTTCGCGGATCATGAGCGGATCGGGAACGAAGTACGCAGCCTCCATGTCGATCCGCCGCTCGGCGGCCGTGATGGCGGTGAGGTACATGAGCCGCATGCTGTCGCTGCCGCCCTCGGGTGAACTGATGAACATCTGTATGTCCTGGGTGCCGCAGGGCTCGATATCCGGAAAATAATCGGCCCCGTGCAACACGTGTCCCGTGGTCTTGATCCAGTTGTCCAGGAACGCCGCCTGCATCTGGGCAACCACGGGACCGGTGACCCGAAAGTGCATGTCGCGCCAGTGAGCGGGGTCCTGGGCATGGCCCGACCACTGGTCTGCGATACCGACACCGCCGGTGAAGCCCAGGACGCCATCGATGACCAGAACCTTGCGGTGCGTGCGATTGTTCAGTCGGCCCAGCGTGTACCAGCGCACGCGGTGGTAGCGCTCGACCTGCACGCCGCCGCTCTTCATGCGTTCCAGCAGCGCGTTGGAAATCTTGTCGCAGCCCACCCAGTCGAGCATCACGTGGACACACACCCCTGAACGGGCCCGCTCGATGAGCGCCTGTGCAAACTGCTCGCCGACTTCCCCCGACCAGTAGATATAGGTTTCGAAGGTGATCGTACGCTGCGCGCCCCGGATCGCCTCCAGCATGGCCGGGAAGATCTCATCGCCATTCTGCAGCACCTGGATGCGATTGCCCGCAACGATCGCGGGTCCCAGCAGCACGCTCATTTCGCGTCGCAGCTGCGGATCGATGATGTTGTAGTGTCGCGCGACCCGGTGCGCCGGCTCCTTTTCCGGCTTGCGGAAATTGAGCACGAGGGTCATGACGACCAGCGTACCCAGCACCGACCCCACGACTGTCCAAAGCGCCAAGCGGCATCCTCAATGGCTGAGTCATCCTAGCCGGTGCGCCCCCGCGGGAGGACCGGGCGGCCCATGGCACTTGGGTCAGCGGACACTGACAGCCCGCCCGTGCAGCGCGGCGCGCCCCCTTGCGGACGACCCGGTCCGGAATATTGCCGATCAGGTCACAATCGGGGCCCGCCGATTAGCGTAGATATCTGTTTTTCTGGGCTTTGCTTCATCTGCCTCCATGTCGTTGTACCTGCCCGCCGCCTTCCTCACATTGCAGTTTCTTGTCCTGGCCCTGTTCGGGACGTCGGTGAGCGGCCCTGCGGCCTACATCGTCATGGTCGCGGCGCCGCTGCTGGCGGCTGTGGCCGCGCTCTGGCGCGGGCGGTCGCACAGCGCTTCGATTCGAGCCTCCTGGTACGCGCTCACCGCGTCTCTTTCGATCTGGGCCCTGGGTGCTTTCGGCAACCTGTGGCAGGAAATGGTTCTGCACCGCCAGAACGAGATGTACCGGGCCAGCATGCTGGCATTCAATCTGGCCGTGGTCCCGACCACCTACCTGCTGGCGAGTGACTGGCGGCTGCATGGGCGGCAGCTGCTGCGTGGAGTCGATGCATTGGTGGCGCTCGCGCTGAGCTGCGCATATTTCCAGTACACCTGGCGCATGATCAACGACCATGCGGGTCCGGCCGATGCGGGCGTCGCCTGCCTCGTGTGGCTGCTCGACCTGCAGAACCTCTCCCTCGCCGCGGGCGCCATGGCTCGCTGGTACGTCGCGGAGGACCGGGACGAGCGCGATCTGTTTCGCGCGCTCTCGGCCTACACGCTCGTCTATCTCGTGATCGTCCTCATCAACGATCATTACTTTGCCGGCAACCCCGACTTCGGGCCGCAGTACGGCTCGGTCGTCACGCTGGCCTTTGCAGTGCTTGGCAGCTTCGCCCTGCGTCGGCCCTCAACCCTGCCCGTGAAGGCGGTGAACCCGGCCCTGATGCGCATGGTCCGCAGCGGCAGCCCGATCCTGCTGGCGCTGGCACTGCTCGCGGTGTCCCTGTTCCTGATCCGGGTGGACTACTTCTGGGGCTGTGCGGGGATCCTGATCGCCGTGCTCGGAATCGGCGTGCGGACCACGTTGATCCAGGTTCATCAGATCGAGCGCGGAGAATCCCTGCGGCGCGAAGCCTCAGCGCTGCAGAGCATTGCCTGGACCGATGCGCTGACCGGCGTGCCCAACCGGCATTTCTTCGCGCAGTCGCTCGCGCGGGCCTGCAGCAGCGAGCGCCGTCCCGGCCCGCAGGCCATCCTGATGATCGACATCGATCACTTCAAGCTGCTCAATGACCGCTATGGTCACCCCGTGGGCGACGGCTGCCTGCGCGATGTGGCCCGGGCACTGCAGCGCGAATTCGTGCGCCCGGAGGACGTGCTGGCCCGCTATGGCGGCGAGGAATTCATCGCGCTGCTGCGCGAGGGTTCACCGGACGCTGCGCAACTGATGGGGGAACGGCTGCGCGCCGCCGTCCAGGGTCTGCGCATCGAGAATGCCGGCAGCCCCGATCGCGTCGTCACCGTGAGCATTGGCATCGCCAGCGGCGAACTCTGCGATGAGACCGCGGCCTCGCGGCTGGTCGAGGACGCCGACAGGGCGCTGTATGAGGCCAAGTGTGGCGGGCGCAATCGCGTCAAGCTGGCGGGCGACTACAGCAGCGATTCGAGTGCGGCCGATGCCAGCATCACCGCCCGAAGGCGGCGCCTGAGAGCGTAAGCGGCAACCGGCTACTCCAGCAGTAGCCAGCGGGAGCGCCATGGCAGAACCGATGTGCAGCGGGCCATCTTGCATTGGGACAATCATTGCACATAGATTAATGCGTTCTCTGCCACGTGAGTTTCCGCTCTTGAACCTGCCGAGCGCCACTGCTGAAGACCCGAATGGCTTCGAGCTCTATGATTTGCGAGTCGAAGTCGTCGCGCCCCCGGGGAAGCCTATCTACTGCGGTGCGCGCATCGGCGATTACTTCGATCTGCACGGGGAGATGCTCAAGCTCCCGCCGGGTCAGGGCTTCTCGATCTATTCCCTCGCGGCGCTGCTGCCTCTGCTGCCGGCCAAACAGCGCGTCACCGACCCGAGAGATTGGATGTCCACCGATAGCGAAGTGGCGTGCCCCGATCCCCACTGCCCGACACGCTTTCGCATCACGCGCACGGGCCGGCGGCATTTCGCGCGCTCTGAAGTCACCGCGGTGCCGCTCAAAGCCGACGATCCTTCGTGATTCCGCGAATCACGCTGTGCGATGGCTATTCAATCTCCAGAATCATCAAGGGAGGCTGGCATCTTGCGGGCGGTCACGGATCGATTGATCCGGAGCAGGCGCGCAAGGACATGGCCAGCTTTGTCGATGCGGGCATCACGACATTCGATTGCGCGGACATCTACACGGGGGTGGAAGCACTGATCGGAAGCTTCCGCGAGGCCTACCCGAGCCACGCGCGCCGGATCCAGGTCCACACAAAATTCGTTCCGGACCTGGATGACCTTCAAACCATGGACCGCCGCTACGTCGAAGGGATCATCGACCGCTCGCTGCAGCGATTGGGAATGGAGCAACTCGACCTGGTTCAGTTTCACTGGTGGGACTACAGCATTCCGAAGTACATCGAGGTTGCGCTGGAGCTCGATCGCCTGCGACGCATGGGCAAGATTGCCCATCTGGGACTGACCAATTTCGATACCCCACGGGTGGCAGAGATCATCGAGGCGGGGGTGTCCGTGCTCACGCATCAGGTTCAGTATTCATTGCTGGACGATCGCCCATCGCATGGCATGGTCGATTTCTGCCGGAAGCACGGCATTCACCTGCTCTGCTATGGAACCGTGGCGGGCGGATTCCTCTCCGAGCGCTGGCTGGGGCTGCCGGCACAGGATCCGGGCGATGGCAATCGCTCGCTGATCAAGTACCGGCTCATCATCGACGAATACGGCGGCTGGGATATGTACCAGGAGCTGCTGCAGAACTTGAACGCCATTGCCGAGGCCCACGGTTGTGATATCGCGACCATCGCCTCGCGCGTCATCCTCGACCGCCCGCAGGTCGCAGCGACCATAGTCGGTGCAGTCAACACATCGCATCTGCCCTCGCATCTGCGGGTGGGCGAGCTGAATCTCAGCAGCGACGAGCGCGCAAAGATCGAGCGAGCTACGAGCCGGCGCCGCGGCCCTGCCGGGGACATCTATGCCCTGGAGCGTGATCGCAGTGGTGTACACGGCCGCATCATGAAATATGGTTTGAACTCTCTGCCGGATAAGCACGCCCACGCCTGATCTGCCAGTCGATTTTGGTGCACTCGCGCTCAACCTTGGTGCGCTGGATCCACCGTCGCCACCGCTCCGGCGGCGTTGCATTCACGTAAGCACTTTGTTACAAATCCCTGGCACACCTCGCATTCGCGTTCTTCTTAAATAAGAACTATTTTTTTAATAGGAACCATGAACGAGTTGATTCGGCACGCGCTGCTGAGCGCGAGCTCTATGG
>Ga0326728_10024595_pt1 | contig 10892 bp, 8 predicted proteins | sample MB3enrmetagenome_FD_207602 | JGI IMG/M metagenome (GOLD analysis project Ga0326728, IMG submission 207602) | Lab enriched peat soil microbial communities from McLean, Ithaca, NY, United States - MB31MN | ecosystem: Environmental > Terrestrial > Soil > Wetlands > Peat | place: USA: New York...
CATCGACGAGCACATGATCCGGCAGCCGCTGGGCGTGGTGGCGGCGATTGTGCCGTTCAATTTTCCGGGCATGATCGCGTTCTGGTTTTTCCCCTACGCGGTGGCGGCGGGCAACTGCTTTTTGCTCAAGCCGTCAGAGCGCGTGCCCATCACGTCGCAGAAGTTGTTCGAGCTGATTCTGGCCGCGGGGTTCCCGCCGGGCGTGATGCAGCTTGTGAACGGCGGGCGCGACACGGTGAACGCGATTCTGGACCATCCGGGCATCAAGGCGGTGAGCTTTGTGGGATCGACGCCCACGGCACGGTACATTTACAGCCGCGCGGCGGCCAACGGCAAGCGCGCGCAGTGCCAGGGCGGCGCGAAGAATCCCGTGGTGGTGATGCCGGACGCGGACATGGAGATGACGACGCGAATTCTCGCCGATTCCGCATTCGGCTGCGCGGGACAGCGCTGCCTGGCGGCATCGGTGGCGATCACCGTGGGCGACGCGCACACATTCACAGATCGGATTGCGGAAGCGGCCAAGAGCCGCAAGACGGGTTACGGCGCACTACCGGATGTGGAAATGGGCCCGGTGATTTCAGCAGAAAGCAAAGCTCGAATCGAAGGGCTGATCGCCAAGGGCGAGCAGGCCGGTGCGCGCGTGGTGGTGGATGGGCGCGGCAAAAAGGTGGAGGGCTACGAGGATGGTTATTTCGTGCTGCCCACGGTGCTGGACGATGTGCCGCCGGATTCCGAGACTGCGCGAACGGAAATCTTTGGGCCGGTGCTGAGCCTGATCCACGCGCAGACCATTGAAGAGGCGATTGCGCTGGTGAATGGACGCAGTTACGGCAACATGGCCTGCATCTTCACTACCGATGGCGCCAATGCAAGGCGTTTTCGCTACGAGGTGCAGGCGGGCAATGTGGGCATCAACGTGGGCGTGGCCGCGCCGATGTCGACCTTCCCGTTCAGCGGATGGGGCGAAAGCTTTTTCGGCGATCTGCATGCGCAGGCGCACCACGCGGTGGAGTTCTTTACGCAGACCAAGGTGGTTGTGGAGCGGTGGCCGAAGGAGTGGAGCCGAAAGTTCTGAAAAGCAGCTTCTAGCTACCAGCTTCTAGCTGTTAGCTTTTTGTTGCGAGTGCACACGTGTAAATAAAGCGAAAAATCGCTGTTTATGAAAATTGGACATTGTACGAAGCAAGGAGGACCTATGAGCGAGCTGCTGGTTGGCAATGCACCCTGTTCGTGGGGCACGCTGGAGCACCAGGATCAGAGTCAGGCGATCCCTTATACGCAAATGCTCGACGAGTTGGTGGAGACGGGCTACACCGGAACGGAATTGGGCGACTGGGGCTACATGCCCACCGACCCGGTGCGGCTGAGCGAGGAGTTGGCGAAGCGGAATCACGTGGTGATGCTGGGCGCGTTTGTACCGGTGGAGCTGAAGAATCCCATGGCACACGCCGAGGGCACGGCAAGGGCGGTGAAGACGGCGCGGCTGATTGCGGCAGTGGCCACCACGCAGGCGCCGTTTCTGGTGCTGGCAGACGACAACGGCACCGATGCGCGACGCACCAAGTTGGCCGGGCGCGTGCCGGCGAGCGCGGGACTGAACAAGGACGAGTGGAAGATCTTTGCCGGCGGCGCCGACCGGATTGCGCGCGCGGTGTTCGATGAGACGGGGCTGCGCACGGTGTTTCATCATCACTGCGCGGGCTACGTGGAGACGCCGGACGAGATTGCGACACTGCTCGACGGAACCAATCCGGAGCGGCTGGGACTGGTGTTCGACGCAGGCCACTACGTGCACGGAACGGGCCGCGAGGACATCGACCTGGTGGCGGCTCTCGACCGCTTCAAGGAGCGCATCTGGTACATTCACCTGAAGGACATCGATCCCAATGTGGCGCGGCGCTCCCGCGAAGAGGGGTGGGACTACTTCACGGGCATGCGGCACGGTGTGTACTGTGAACTGGGCAGAGGATGCGTGGACTTCCCTGCCCTGTTGCGCTGGCTCGCCCGCCGCGATTACAAGGGATACGTGCTGGTGGAGCAGGATATTCTGCCGGGGATGGGCACGCCGAAAGAAAGTGCGGCACGCAACCGGGAGTATATTCGCTCGATTGAGGCGAATTTTGTTCAAGAACAGCTTCTAGCCCCTAGCTTCTAGCTTTGATAGGGCTCGGCCCACAAATTGGGCTAACCGCGGAAGGAGCTAGCAGCTAGAAGCTAGAAGCTGTATTTCAGGGGAGAAAGTATGAGCGGGAAGAAACTTCATTTCGGAATCATTGGAGCGGGACGGATCGGGCGGGTTCATGCGAAATCGCTCGCGTTTCAAATCCCGGAGGCGGAGATTGTCTCCGTTTTCGACGTCAATCGCGAGGCCGCCGAGGCGCTGGCGGCGCATTGCGGCATTGCCCATGTGGCGAGTTCGGTGGATGAGATTCTCGGCGACAAGGGCATTGAAGCAGTAGCGATCTGCGCGTCGACCGACACACACGCCGACCTGATCATCCGCGCGGCGCAGGCGAGCAAGCACATTTTTTGCGAAAAGCCGATTTCCTATACGCTCAAGCAGATCGATGCCGCGCTGGCGGCGGTGAAGAAGGCGGGCGTGAAGCTGCAGATCGGATTCAACCGGCGCTTCGATACGAACTACGCGCGGGTGCGCAAGGCCGTGACCAGCGGCGAGATCGGCAAGCCGTGCCTGGTGCACATCACCAGCCGCGATCCCCTGCCTCCGCCCATCGAGTTTGTGCGCCTGTCGGGCGGAATGTTCCTGGACATGATGATTCACGATTTCGACATGGCGCGCTTTTTGACCGGCGACGAGGTGGAAGAGGTGTACGCGGCGGCCGGCGTGATGGCCGATCCGGCCATTGGCGAACTGGGCGACGTGGATACCGCCGTGGTCACGCTGCGCTACCGCAGCGGCGCCATCGGCACCATTGACAACAGCCGCAAGGCGGTGTTCGGCTACGACCAGCGCGTGGAGATCCTGGGCACGGAAGGCAAGATCGCCTCGGAGAATCGCTTCCCCAATCAGGTGATCGTGAGCACGGGAAAACAAGTCTACAGCGATCTGCCGCTGAACTTCTTCATGGACCGTTATACGGACAGTTTTGCGGAAGAGCTCAGGCAGTTCACCCATGCGGTGCTTGAGGACAAGCCCGTGCCGGTGACGGGCGAAGATAGTCGCGTGCCGGTGATCATGGCGATGGCGGCGCGCAAGTCCTACGACGAGAACCGGCCGGTGAAACTCGCGGAGGTGGAAGCTTGAAGCGATCGCGCTGGATGGCCATCCTGACCGACGTGCACCTGTGGGTGCCCGTGGTCGTGCTGATTCTGGGAACCGCACTGTTGATGACGCTGAGGTGAAACGATGAGCCAGAGCACCGCCGCCATCGGAGTGCGGTCTACGATTTCGTTGCACAAGTTGGGCGTGTTTTGCGGGCTTTCGGCCGCGGTATGGCTGGGCAGCGCGGAAGCGCCGACCAAGCTGGTGAACGCGGGATTCTCGCCCTTCATCATCTCCATGGGGATGGTGATGGGCGCGTTTGTGGCGCGCTGGACGGTTCCCACGCTGCTGAAGGGCACGGGGTTTTTGTTCAACGACCTGCGCGAGAAGCCGCACCTGATTGTGTGGGCACTTCTGGCGGGGATGCTGTGGGCCGTAGCCAATACGCTCACCATCTTCGGGGTGCGCAACGTGGGTCTGGCGATTGCGTTTCCGCTCTGGAACACGAACAGCCTGGTGGGGCTCTTCTGGGGCTGCCTGCTGTTCAAGGAACTGCGCGGATCAAAGGCGAAGAACTGGGCCAAGGTGGTGGGCGGCGCGGCGGCGATTGTGTCCGGGGCCGCGGTGCTGGCTGTGGCCACTGCGCAACAAAATGCGGGCACGCCGGGCAAGGCGGCCACCGGCATCATTGCCGCTCTGGGCGCGGGCGTGTTGCTGGGCACCATGTACATTCCCTACCGCAAGGCCTACATCAGCGGCATGAACCCGCTCTCGTTCGTGACCATTTTCACGTTTGGCGAACTGGGAACCGTCACGCTGCTCACGACCATCAATTGCGGCGGCGCGACGCAGGTGCTGACGCAGCTTCACCTGGCGCGAGTCATGCTGTTCTGGCCGTTTGTGGGCGGCTTCTGCTGGGTGATCGGCGACCTGTTCCAACAGTACGCGGCCAAGTACATCGGCATCGGGCGCGGCATTCCGCTCTCCAATACCAACCAGCTTTGGGGATTGGCGTGGGGCGCGCTGGTCTTTGGCGAGTTCGTGGGATTGGCCATGGGCGGGCGGCTGCTGATTCTTACCGGGTCGACCATCATGATCGCGGGCGCGTTGTCCATCAGCATGGCCGAGCCGCCGCCTTCGGAAATGGAGAACTGGAACGCAGCCATGCATCGTGAATGCGACCGTTATGAACTCGACAGGGAAAATGTGGCCGCAGTGGTGGGCGGCAACGATCCACTGGCCGACCACAAGCACCCGCGGCGCTGGTGGGAAGTGCTCATCATGCTCGTGGCGACCGGGATCTTCGTGTGGCTGGCGGTGGGCACGCGTACGCAACACCTCCAACTGAACTTCCCGTGGATGATCGTGCTGGTTGTGGGCACGATTATTCCGTTGGGGTTGTGCGGTACGTTGCTGTGGAGAAGGACGCGGTTTTCGTAGAGCAGAGCCAGAGATGATGTAACCAGCGATCGCGGTCTCCCACCCTTGCGACAAAAAAGTCGCAAGAATGGGGCACGGGAAGTCTCTTGCGATGGGCGCGATCGGTTTTTGCGAGCCGTGTCCCGCCCCTTCTGTATCCAGCTGAAAAGGCGACGGTTTTGAACAGTTTCCGGCCGGAGATGCGGCCGTGCGCACGTCGTGACCGGCCAAGCTTTTCTAACCAGCAGAAAGGCTCGCCGGGAGTGCCTTGCGTTGACCGGTAACCCGCCTGCTTCCTTGGGCTTGTGGAGCGTGAACCCTATCACATCCCCGCCCTCATCCAGGGGCATAAAATGACGGCGGTACGAGAAGGGTGAGGTGAGCCTTCGGCGCGGAAGGTTGGGGGTATGCGCAGTTTTCCCCAGGTGAAGAGATGCTGACTCAGGAAGAAATCACGCATAAGAAAAGCATGGACGACAAGGTTGCGGAGCTGGAGGCGAAGCGCGCGCAGCTGGAGCTGGGCGGCGGGCAGGAGCGCATCGACCGGCAGCACAAATCGGGCAAGCTTTCGGCGCGCGAGCGCGTGGACCGGCTTGTGGACAAGGGCAGCTTTGAGGAGATCGGGTTGTTTTCGCGGCACCGGGCCACGTACTTCGGCATGGCCGACAAGGAGCTGCCCGCCGACGGCGTGGTGACGGGATGCGCGACCGTCGACGGACGGCTGGTGCACCTGGCGAGCCAGGATTTCACGGTGGCAGGCGGCGCAGCGGGCGAAACGCATTGCAAGAAAGTGGCCGACATGATGGCCATGAGCCTGAAGACGGGCAGCCCGTTCGTGTTTATCAACGACTCTGGCGGAGCACGCGTGCAGGAGGGGATCGATAGCCTGGCGGGTTACGCCCGCGTGTTCTACAAGAATGTGATGCTTTCAGGAACGGTGCCGCAGATTGCGCTGATTTGCGGACCGTGCGCCGGCGGCGCGGCTTACAGCCCGGCGTTGACGGACTTCGTGATCCAGACCGAGCAAGCACGCATGTTCATCACTGGACCGCAGGTGATCAAGCAGGTGACAGGCGAAGAGGTGAGCTCCGAAGATTTGGGCGGACCTCATTCGCAGATGCACTACTCCGGCGTGGTGCACCTGATTGCGCGCGACGACCAGGAGGCCATCGAACTTTGCAAGCGGCTGTTGAGTTTTTTGCCCTCAAATAATTTAGAAGACCCGCCACGGCTGAATTTTGGCGGGCGGCTGAAGGCCGATGCGGAGATGAACAAAATTGTTCCCGTGGATCCGAAGGTGGCTTACGACGTGCGCGACGTGATTGCGCGCGTGGTGGACAACGAGGATTTTCTGGAGATTCAGCCGGGATTCGCCGCGAATATTTTCATAGGTTTTGGACGAGTGCAAGGGCGGACCGTAGGGATTGTGGCCAACCAGCCGTGTGTATTGGCAGGTGCGCTGGACATCGATGCGTCGGACAAGTCGGCGCGCTTTGTGCGTTTCTGCAATGCCTTCAACATTCCCCTGCTCACGTTTGTGGATGTGCCGGGATTTTTGCCGGGCGTGGAGCAGGAACGCGGCGGAATTATCCGTCACGGAGCCAAGCTGCTGTTTGCGTATTCGGCAGCCACGGTGCCAAAGATTACGGTGGTGCTGCGCAAGGCCTACGGCGGCGCGTACATCGCCATGTGCTCGCGCGGGCTGGGCGCCGACCGCGTGCTGGCGTGGCCCACGGCAGAGATCGCGGTGATGGGAGCCGAGGGCGCGGCGGAGATCGTATTTCGCAGAGAGATTGACGGGGCCGAGGACCAGGCGGCGCGGCGCCAGGAGCTGGTGGACGAGTACCGCGAGACGTTCTCGAATCCGTATGTGGCGGCGGGGCGACGGCTGGTGGACGACATCATTGAGCCGGCGGATACGCGGAGAGTGGTGGCGCGGGCACTGGAATCGCTGCATGGAAAACGCGAGCTGCGGCCGCAAAAAAAGCATGGATTGATTCCACTTTAGGCTGCTGGCCCGGCGGCAGGGTTTGCGCCGCGATAGGAAAGGAAGCGCATGAAGCTGCATGGGACGGATTGGGCGTTGATAACGGTGATTGCCGGCGCGGGTTGTGCGGCGATCTATGCCGGGCTAGAGCGCGTCCTGCGGCGCGCGGTTGAGGAACGGCAGCGCGACATGGAGCGGCAGTTGAATGCCATGGCGACCACGGTGAAGGCTTTGCAGGCGCGCGTGACGGAACTGAGCAGGTTGCAGGCAGCGCGGGCCGAGGTGACGGTGATCGCGACGCCGGCGGAAATCGCGGGACAGGCAACACAGGCACAGACCAAGCCGGAGATTGTGGCCGCACTGACTGCCGCGGCAACGGCATTCCTAGGCAAGAAGGCGCGCGTACGGTCGGCGCAGTTGCTGCCCAACGCGCAGCAGGATGGCGCGGGCGCGTGGGCGCAGCAGGGACGGATGATTGTGCAGACCTCGCACAACCTGCGGCAAAGAGGATGAGCGCAGGGAGAGATTTTGCGAGAAAGGAAGCAGCACGTTGAAGCTTCAGATCACGATTGACGGCAGAGCGTACGAGGTTGACGTAGAGGTTCTGGAGGACGAGGAGAACCAGCAGACGCCGAGCTACTCGCCCTACCACGCGGCGCATGGCGCGGGCGGGCACGCACAGAACTCGGGCGGCGTGTGGGACGCCGATGGAAAGGTCTGCCACAGCCCGGTGATGGGACTGGTGATCAAGGTCAACGTCGAGCCGGGACAGGCGGTGGAGGTGGGCGCACTGCTGTTGGTTCTGGAAGCGATGAAGATGGAGACGAACGTGACTGCGCCGCGCGCGGGAACGGTGAAGAGCGTGCATGTGAAGCCAGGCGATCCCGTGAAAGTGAACCAGTTGCTGGTGGAGTTTGAGTAAGCAGGGCTGGAGATCGGCCCCAGGAGTTCAGAGGAGCGGCGTGCAGGAAGAGCTGAAGAATGTTCCCGGGATCCGGTTTGTGGATCACGTTGCGATCGCGGTCAGGCAGGGCGAGCTTGAAGGCCAGGTGAGGGCGTACGAGGCTCTGGGCTTCAGGGAGATTCATCGCGAAGAAGTCGGCGGGCGGGACCAGGTGCGCGAAGCGCTATTGCAGATCGGGAGCGGTCCGAATCTGATCCAGTTGCTGGAGCCGCTGACGGCGGATTCGCCGGTACAGAAGCTGATCGACAAGAACGGCGGGCGTGGCGGGTTGGCGCATGTGGCGTTCCGGGTTGGTAACGCGCAGCAAGCGTTCGCGGCGATGCGCGCCGCGGGATTTCAGCTCATCGACGAGGCTCCGCGCCCGGGTTCGCGGGGAACGACAGTGTTTTTTGTGCATCCCAAGTCGAAGGCCGATGGCGCGTTCGGGATTCTGATCGAAATGGTGGAAGACCCTGCGGACAAATGAAAATCACAGCCACTGAACGCCTGCTTGAAGAGTTTCCGCCAGTGAGCACCGCGGAGTGGCAGGCGGCGATTGCGCGCGACCTGAAGGGCGCCGATCCCGAGAAGAGGCTTGTTTGGCGGACGGAAGAGGGGCTGGGGGTCAAACCCTTTTATCGCGCCGAGGACCTGGCGGGGCTGGCGGATGTGGATACAGCGCCGGGAAGTTTTCCTTACCGGCGCGGCACGCGCACCAGCGGCGACTGGCGGATTCGCGAGGCGATTGATGTCGCGGATGCGGAAGAAGCCAACCGCATGGCGTGCGCGGCGGTGGCGGCGGGCGCGGAGGGAATTGCATTCAGCAGACTTTTGGTCGAGAGCATCGGCGAATTGGAAACGCTGCTGAGACACCTCGACGAGATTCCAGTACATTTTGAACGTGCCGACGAGCAGTTGATTCGGCTGCTGGTCGAGCGGCTGAATGGAGCGCCGCGCGCCGCGGAAATTTCGACAGGGTGCGATGCGCTGGTCAGCGCGGAGTTTGCCGCGGAAGTGATTGCGGCCGCACCCGCCGGCCTCGTGCCATTCACCATTGACGGCGCAGCATTTGCTGAGGCGGGGGGGACGGCCGTCGAGGAAATTGGATTCGCGCTGGCGGCTGGAGTGGATTTCCTGGCAACGCTCGCGGAGTGCGGAGTGGATGTAAACCGCGCGGCCGCTGCGCTCGAGTTCAGCTTTGCCGTAGGCTCCAATTATTTCTTTGAAATCGCCAAGTTCCGTGCGTTCCGCATGCTTTGGGCGCGGGCGGTAGAGAGTTTTGGCGGCACGCATGAGGCGGCGAAAGCGCGCATTGCGGCGCGCACCTTGCACTGGAATGAGACCGTCTACGATTCCCATGTAAATATTTTGCGAGCTACCACCGAGGCTATGGCCGCAGTGCTGTGCGGCGCGAACGCGCTGATGGTGGCGCCGTTCGATGCGTGCTACAAGGCGCCAGATGATGCGAGCCGGCGCCTGGCGCGAAACACGCAACTCCTGTTGAAACACGAAACGTGGCTGGGACGCGTGGCCGATGCCGGCGGAGGGTCGTACGCTCTCGAAACGATCACAGATTTTCTGGCGCGTGCGGGCTGGAAGGTGATGCAGGATGTTGAAGCGCGCGGCGGATTCCACAAGGCGCAAGCGGAGGGAATGATCGCGCAAACACTGCAACGAGGTCTGGCGGCGCGCCAGCAGGCGGTTGCGTTGCGGAAGCGCGTGCTGGTGGGCACGAATCAGTATGCGAATCCGGCGGAGCGGGCGCCGGACCGCGTCGATGAGCAGCGCATGAAAGCCGACGTGCGCGGAGCGCGTGCGTACGAGGAGTTGCGGCTGCGCACGGAGCGTCATGCGGCTGCGGGAGGCACGACGCCGCGAGTGCTGCTGGCGGAGATCGGCGACGTGAAGATACGCGCGGCGCGGTCGAACTTTGCGAGGAATTTCTTTGCCTGCGCGGGATTCGAGATGCAAACGCGGCGTTTCAAGAAAGCCGAGGAGATTGCCGCGGCGGGTGCGGACTTGATTGTGCTTTGCAGCGCGGATGCGGAGTATGCGGCGCAGGCGTCGGCGTTGATGGCGCAGCTCAGGGCGCTGGGCCGCGATACGCCGGTGATTGTCACGGGGAATCCCGAGAACGCGGAAGAGTTGAGAGCGACTGGGATTGCGGATTTCGTGCACCTGCGCAGTCAGCCGCTGGAGTTTTTGACAAAGTGGCAGGAGCGGTTGGGGATCAGAAGCGAATCATGAGGCCGGATTTTACAAAGATCGACTGGAAGCCTGCAGGGGCGGAGACAGCTGCGCACGAAGCCGATGAGTGGCTTTCGCCCGAGCACATCGCGCTGAAAAGTTTTTATTTGCGCGCGGATCTTGAGGGGCTCGAGCATCTGGAATATGCAGCGGGTATTCCGCCGTATCTGCGCGGGCCGTACACCACGATGTATGCCACGCGGCCGTGGACGATCAGGCAGTATGCGGGGTTTTCGACGGCAGAGGAGTCGAATGCGTTTTACCGGCGCAACCTGGCGGCGGGGCAACGCGGGCTTTCGGTGGCGTTCGATCTGGCGACGCACCGCGGTTATGACTCCGACCACGAGCGCGTGACGGGCGACGTGGGCAAGGCGGGCGTCGCCATCGATTCCATTCTCGACATGAAGATTCTCTTCCATCGCATTCCGCTGGAACAGATGTCGGTGTCGATGACGATGAACGGCGCGGTGCTGCCGATTATGGCGTTCTATATTGTGGCTGCCGAAGAGCAGGGCGTGCCGCCGGAGCAGTTGAGCGGGACCATCCAGAACGACATTTTGAAGGAGTTCATGGTCCGCAACACGTACATCTATCCGCCCGAGGGATCGATGCGCATCGTCGGCGACATTTTTCGCTACTGCGCGGAGAAGATGCCAAAGTTCAACTGCATCAGTGTGAGCGGGTACCACATGCAGGAGGCGGGCGCGACGGCGGACTTGGAGTTGGCCTACACGCTCGCCGATGGGCTGGAGTATTTGCGCACGGGCGTGAAAGCGGGCCTCGATGTGGACGAATTTGCGCCGCGGATTTCGTTCTTCTGGGGCGTGGGCATGAATCATTTTATGGAGGTTGCCAAGATGCGCGCCGCACGCATGCTGTGGGCCAAAATCGTGAAAAGCTTCGGCGCGAAGAATCCCAAATCGCTGGCGCTGCGCGCACATTCGCAGACTTCGGGATGGAGCCTGACGGCGCAGGACCCGTACAACAACATAGTGCGCACATGCGTTGAGGCGATGGCAGCGGCCTTCGGCGGTACGCAGTCGCTACACACCAACGCGCTGGACGAAGCG
>Ga0326728_10024596_pt1 | contig 10891 bp, 9 predicted proteins | sample MB3enrmetagenome_FD_207602 | JGI IMG/M metagenome (GOLD analysis project Ga0326728, IMG submission 207602) | Lab enriched peat soil microbial communities from McLean, Ithaca, NY, United States - MB31MN | ecosystem: Environmental > Terrestrial > Soil > Wetlands > Peat | place: USA: New York...
CGACCGGCTTGTTGCCTGCGGCACAGCGCAGGTTTCTGGCACGGAGATGCTTGCATTTAATTATGGAGTAGCCGTAAAAGTACGGCAGGGGAGTGCCACACATGCTTCCGGGAAATATCAACCCTCGCCAGATGAAGGCGATGATGAAGAAGCTCGGCATGCAGGTCGAGCAGATTGAGGACGTCCAGAATATTACGATTAAGACACCAAAGGGGAATTACGTTTTTGACAGCGCGGAAGTAACCGCGATGACCATGCAGGGTGTCACCACCTACCAGATCACCGGTGAGCCACGGTTCGAAGAAGCGGCTCTTGCGATCCCTGACCAGGATGTGACCATGGTCGCGGCACAGGCCGGGGTTTCCCCGGAAAAGGCAAAAGAAGCGCTTGTCGCCACCAAAGGCGATATTGCAGAAGCGATTCTGCGGCTCGCCGGGTCATGATCGAAGCCGGTGATCGTGTCCTTCTTGCCGGAGAGGGACGGGAATTTTTTGTCCGGGCCGGTGCAGGGACGCTTTCGACCGATAAAGGCCAGTTGGATCTCACCCAGCTTGTTGGTGCCGCTGCCGGTGATACTGTCAATACGCACAATGGTACATCTTTTACGGTGCGGATCCCCCGCCCGACCGATTTTTTCGCCCATGGCAAACGATCCGGCGCCCCGATGCTCCCCAAGGATATCGGGCTCGTCATTGCCTGCACCGGCATGAACCGCCATGACGATGTGCTCGATGCAGGCACGGGCAGCGGCATCTCGGCGATCTATTTCGGCGGGATCGCACGGAGTGTTAAAACCTACGAGATCCGGGAAGAATTTTCGCGGCTCGCGGAAAAAAATATCCGGGAAGCAAAACTGGATACGGTCGATGTGATCGCGGGTGACGTGCTGACCGCCTCCGGGTCTTTCGATGTGGTGCATCTGGACATGCAGATCGGACCGGATCATGTCGCCTTTGCATCCGATCACCTGAGGACCGGGGGTTATCTTGCCTGCTATACACCGTTTCTGGAGCAGATGGCGCTTGTTGTCGATGCGGCGCAGGAGCGGTTTTATGATGTTCACACCCACGAGCTGATCGAACGGGAGATGACCAGATCAAAACGCGGGACGCGCCCGTCGACAAGTATCTGCCACTCCGGATATATCACGATCGCGAGGAAGTAAAACCGGCGTTACCCGTCAGGAAGGGTTTTTTCCTTACTCTTTATCATGCCTATTCCAGTAAACCCAAAGAGGGAATCCCGGTAGTATCGATCCTAACTGGCCGTACTTACCTGTTCCAGAAAAAAAGATTATTCAAATAACCGGTAGTTCGGCGCTTCATCAGTGATCAGGATGTTATGTGGGTGGCTCTCCGTCATTCCTGCATGAGTGATGCGGACGAATTTTGCCTTGGTGTGCATCTCCGCAATTGTTGCTGAGCCGGTGTACCCCATCGCTGATTTGAGACCACCGACGAGCTGGTAAATGACCTCACCCACCCGCCCGACATAGGGGGTTACCCCTTCAACTCCCTCGGGAACGAACTTTGTGCTCCCAATTCCCTTTTTCTGGAAGTACCGGTCGCTCGATTCGCCAGTGCTCATTACGCCCAGCGATCCCATGCCACGGTACTGTTTGTAGCGCCGCCCTTTGATCGTGATCACTTTGCCCGGTGCTTCATCAGTGCCGGCAAACATGCTGCCCAACATAACCGTGTCGGCCCCTGCAGCAATTGCCTTCGCCACGTCACCGGAAAACCGCACACCACCATCAGCGATGATCGCGACGCCAGATCCGGCAACGGCATCTGCCACCTGTGAGATGGCCGTGATCTGGGGGACACCGGTTCCTGCAACGATACGGGTCGTGCATATGGAACCGGGACCGATACCGACTTTGATACCGTCGACATTGGTACCGAGCAGTGCCTCAGCTGCTTTCACGGTCGCAATGTTGCCGGCAATAACATCTGCATTTATGCTTCCCTTGATATCCCTGACCGCGGCGACCACCTTCATGTTGTGCCCATGGGCGCAGTCAACTACAAGGGCGTCCACACCTTGCTCGTCAAGCGTTGTTGCCCGCTCAAAATCGAATGGACCGACTGCGGCGGCTACCCGCAGGTTGCCTTTGGCGTCCCGTGTGGCGCGCGGGTACTGGCGCTTCTCGAGAATGTCCTGCATCGTTATAATGCCGACCAGATTGCCATGATGATCCACCACAGGCAGGCGCTCGATCTTGTTGGTATACATGATCTCAAGCGCTCTTTCCGGTGTGATATCCTCGCCTGTAGTGATCGGCTTCTTGGTCATGATCGACTTGATGCTCTCTTCCCCACGCCGGGAGACGATCGCACGTACATCGCGCCGGCTCACAATTCCGATAATCTTCCCCGTGTCGACGACCGGGACGCCGCCGATGCTGTACTGATTCATCAGGCGCTCGGCGTCAGAGACCGTTGCCCCCTCTTCAACGTACAGGACATCACGCTCAATCAGCTTTTCAGCTTCCTTGACGATATTGACCTCCTGCACTTCCCGTTCCGGAGTCATGTTCCGGTGAATGACGCCAATCCCCCCCTCGCGCGCGAGCGCGATCGCCATCCTCGACTCGGTCACGGTATCCATCGCAGCAGAAACAAGCGGGATCCTGAGCCCGATATTCTTGGTAAACCGTGCATTTGTGTCCGCATCAGCAGGTTCGGTCCATGATTCCTGCGGCTCCAGCAGCACGTCATCGAACGTGAGGGAAAGCGGGATGTCCAGTTTCTCAATGTACATACTTCACCTGATCCTTGCAAGGGCGGTCTGAATGAGATCCTCGCGGATGGTCGCGTTTCGGTCACCGCCGCAGACCATTCCCCGGACGCCGATGATATCCGGGTCTATTCTCTTCAGTGCATCAATATCCTCAAATTTCAGGGATCCGGCCAGCGCTGTGCCGAGTCCCATATCCCGGTTTTTCTCGGTAAACCTGCGGAGCATCTCCTCATTCATGAATGCAAATGTGCTCATGCCGTCCTTGATGCCGGTATCAACCATGGCGATATCCGCCCCGCCGGCAGCAGCGAGCGGGGCGATATCAAACGGGGAGATCGAGTTCATTCGCTGGTAATCGGAATAGCCGGCAATCACGACACGTTTCTCCGGGAACTCGTCTTTTACCGCTCTCACGACGGCCCCAATCATGTCCCGGGCATGTTCCTTTCCCCGGAACGCAAGCCCGATCTTCACATAATCAGCCCCGGCACAGGCGGCGCCGTAGGCAGCCAGTGCCGCTCCACCCGGTTTATACGGGAAATCGCCTATGGCAGCGCTCACCGGTTTTTCTGCAAATGCCTTGATCCCGCGGATCACCCAGGGAAAGTTGGCGCCAAGCGAGCCCTCTGAGGGTCTTTTGACATCGATAATATCGGCAGCAGTTGAATGTCTAGCCTCATCGATAGAGCTGGGGCTGACCAACAATTGCATAAAGTTTAATGATCTTTTATCCTAATAGTGAATAAGTGAAAGTTTACTTTCAAATATCTATTAGGATAGAGCCATTCCTCCTTTTTCTCATAGTATGAATGCTAGAGATTAAGGACTTTTCCTTCAGACGTTCAGACATCGGGTTTTTTGATTTTTTAAAATAAAATATTTTAACTGTGAATATCTACAACTCATCAGGTTCTTTTCCGATAAGTTGTTGAATAAACTCTGTTGGCAGATGTTCGGGATCTTCTTTCAATGTTTCATGGTGTTTTTTTAATATTTCGCTTGTAATTTCTCTCCTTCCCAGTGTAATCAGATCTGTCCCATACCTCTTTTTCTGTGCCTCACTTAGTTTCCTGCGTTCTTCGGGATCCTTATACCTCTTCTTCTGCGCCTCGCTCAGTTTCCTGCGTTCTTCGGGATCCTCAAACCTCTTCTTCTGCGCTATACTCGTTTCCCTTCGGTTTTCCGGATCTTCGAACCATTTTTTCCGTGCCTCACTCAGTTTCCTGCGTTTTTCCGGATCTTCGAACCTTTTTTTCAGTGCCTCACTCAGTTTCCTGCGGGTTTCTTCCGAATGTATTTTGCCTTTATTTATCTCGCTCAGTTTCCTGCGAGCTTCTGGATTTTTGTACCATTTTTTCCACGCCTCGTTCAGTTTCCTGCGAGCTTCTGGATCCTCGAACCTCTTTTTCCGTGCCTCGTTCAGTTTCCTGCGTTCTTCGGGATCCTCAAACCTCTTCTTCTGTGCTTCACTCATTTTCCTGCGGGTTTCTTCCGATACCATTCAGAACATACCTCTTTTATCCGGCAATAGAAACCCGAAAGTGCGGCAATACTGCCCATCCGACTGGTGGCGTAAAGATTTGACGGTAAATTGGCTATCCTTAAGTCTAATAGATCAAGTGTTCCCGTTCAGGGCAACATAAACCCATCGAATCGGTAAAAGTCCATGAGCAAGATTCACTTGTCAAACAACCGTGTGAGCAATCCCATCATTGTGGGGGCGGAATGCTTGTCCATTCCCACAAACTGATTACCGGATAAAGTTAGAGATCCGCTACCGCTCAATAATGTCTGACTGTTATCCAATGATAAATTCGAACCTGTTGCAACAGGTATGCCCTCTACAAAAACTGAAAAAAATTTATGACAGGAGATTTACTGCACTGAGTGAACCTGGGATGGTGCGGGTTATACTGAATGCTGGACCAATAGCTGGTCGTATCTCAATGTGGAATTGATCATTGGGGCCAATTCCACTGGAGATAAAACACGTGACGGTGTACTGCTCATTTGGTTGGAGCGAACCGGTGAATGACCCGGTGGGTGAGTTCTGGTCACTTGAAACCGCCCAAGAACCCCCTGTTGATACCATAGCAGGATTTCCTGTTGCAGTCCAAGTTGTTGGAGCTTGAAGAGTGATCAATTGGTTTGCATCACTGTACACAAGTACCGCTTTTGTCATATCAACGGGGGTTCCACCGGCAGTAAGTGCAATATTAAAGTTCACAATTGACACATTATTAGCCAGGTATGACGTATTAACCATCCCGTAGACATTTCCTACAATCTGCAAGGCCGAGGTGGTCTGCCCGACCGCACTGTACACGGACTGCTGTGCCTTCTGGGTCGTGAAGAACCCGGCGCCCAGCACCACGTAGGAGAACACCGCCGCAACGACAACGAATGCGATAAGCACAATCGCTGCCTCGAGACCGGTGAACCCGTCATCATTACGTTTCATCGAACTCATAACATCATCTTCGCGAAGTAGACATTATCATATAATGTCTGTAAATTACGAGTGCCTTTTTATAATATAAATAGTTTCAGGTTCAAACATCGTTTTTACAAGCCCCGGTATGCGTTTTGGGGCAAGTTTCCTGTCCAATGAGAAAATGGTGCACATAAAAAACGGTCATTTTGACTAATGCAGATATCTAAACTTTGTTACCTTCTGATATCCGAGTACTTTTTATGGACTCCCTCCGCAACAAAGAACTGCCTGGCTGTGGCGGTAGTTCGACTTGTGGGGGCTGGGGGGGCGTCCCTATCGTAAATCATGGGGTTCAAAGGGGTGTTCCCTTGATTGGTTGAATGGCTGCTATACACACAACAAACAAAACCCCTATCTTCTTTCATAACTGCCTTTAGAATCAATCTGTGGGCTGTTTCTGACTATGTTAAAGAGTGCGAGCGTTGGCTGATGGGGGGGCGGTGAACGGGGCGTGGGGGGCGGGGGGGGGGGAGCCGCCCCCCCCCCCCCCGCCCGTCCCCCACTACTTTATTAATAGATGTCCCCATGACCCATCTCAATGGGTCTCTTTGGGGTGAATCACTTTATTTTTCCAAAAAAACTTAAATACTTTGAATTGCTCGTTTGTGTTTGTGAAATTTTTGAAAGTTGGACGTAACATCCATCAATGAGATTCATCGCAATTGTGCCGGCCCAAGGTTGGGCCGGAGCACAAGGGGCTGCCAACTTATTGCGATGATTGAAAAGATTTGTTTTTATCGGGATTTGCTGTGATAAAAATTGTTGGCATTCCGTCTTCGTTGATGCCTTCTCGGATTACGAGGTCTTTGTGCAAAATATCAACTAAAAGTTCTGAAAGGTTTTTTTGACCGATCTTTAAATTCTCAATCTCCTTTTTCAATTCGATATTTTCCTTTACGATATTGGTTAAAATGCCTTCGTGTGTCTGAATTTTTGCTTTGAATTCGGATTCAATTTCCTGTAATTCCTTGGGGGTCTGAATAGTTACCATCTTAACGGCTTTCAGATACTCTTCAAGTGCCTGCTTCTGGGGATAGTTCCGATAATTTTGAGAGAGATATCCTTCATGACCTGCGAGCATTTCCGGTATCTCAGGGCTGATTACTAACTTCAGTTGTGACAAGAAAAACGCCCTGAAAATATGGAAGGAAATTTTTCTCGTATTCGTGTTTTCGTCCCGCCCATCTAATCCTGCATTTTTCAATGCCAGGTTGAACATGTAATTTGCATTCTCATACGTGAAATCAAAGAGCCTATCTTTATCCTTCTTCCCTTCCTTCCGTATGTATTCCTTCAGGACTTCGACTGTTTCCTGTGAGATAAACGAATACCGTTGTTTTTTCGTTTTGGTGTTCTGACGGGAGATGTAGATTATCCCATAATTATCATGCAATTCAATATCTTTGAGGGTCAAAGTCAGGATTTCATCAATGCGCGCGCCACTACTCACCAGCATAAGGATAATCGATTTTAACGTGAGGTGCGCGTGGGTGAGGATCTTCCGAATCTCTTCGTGAGAGATATCATATTTTCGTTTTACCGCGCTCAATGGGGGCTTTACCTTTTTCACGCGTTTCAGGTCATACTCATCCAGTTTAATCCTATGATGAATCATGAACTCCTTAACGGCTGTCGTATTGACGTTGATTAATTGCGGAGAACAATGTTTTTGATTCATGCTCTTGATGAATGCAATAAGGTCATCGCCGTGATTTCGTTTTTCTTTCAGATACTCATCGCATTTTTTAAAACAGATCTCTCGTTCCTCTTTAGTTCTGCGCTCCCCTTTGATGGGTGGAAGAGAATAGATAAAATGAATAAAAGAGCATATCCCAGTAACATACGAGGTTCTTGTGGAAGCCATTCGGATGTCATCCAAAAAGGATTCGACGGTCATAATTATATGTATCGACGTGCCTGATATTAAATTATTGGGTAAAAATATAACTTTAGAAAAATAGTGATTGCGTTGTCGATGGAACTGGTGCTTGCGATGGATTTGCGGCGCAATCTGGTCGTACATGGCAGATCCGGCAATCGCCAGACATACAAACCGCTTGACTGGGGATGTTCTCCGACGGCAGAACCGCTGGGTTTCGTGAAAGCCGCAGCGCCGAAATATCTTTACATCGCAGATCTCGACCGTATCGAGGGAGCCGGATCACACGACGCAGTTATCCGCACCTGTTCAGGACTTGTCGCCCGCTGCTACGTCGATAGGGGCTGCCGTTCACCTGATGACATGCTGGCCGGGGATCGCATCACCAACGTTATCGGCACCGAGACCGGTGGCGGCGATCTCTCGCGGTACCATGGTGGCGTGCTGAGCATTGATGTGAAGGATGGGCAGGTGATCCCGTCCGGGGCCGATCCGGTCCGGATGCTCCGATCTGCATGCGGCTGGGATTTTGAAGGGTGTATTCTCTTGAATCTTGATGCCGTGGGAACGGGACGCGGAACAGACTCGCAGACACTCGAGGCATTGCGCGCCGCTTACGACAAGCGCCTGCTTTACGGTGGGGGCGTAGCGGACGCCCGGGACCTCGCATGCATCCGGGATGCGGGGTTTGACGGCGCTATTATCGCAACCGCTCTACACAAAGGTACTGTACCAGCGGACTGGATACGGAGGGGATCTTTTTGTTAGTCACACTTGAGGGGATTGACGGCACCGGCAAAAGCACGCTTCTTTCCGGGCTCAGGAACCTGCTCTCCGATCTCGATCCGGTCTTTACGCGTGAACCGGGTTCCACGTGGGTCGGCGACGCGGTCCGGCGGGCGATTGCAGAGCAGATTGACCCAATCACCGAGGCCACTCTTTTTGTTGCCGATCACGCTGCACATCTCGCGACAATAGTACGCCCCGCGCTTGCCGGTGGCAGGCTCGTTATCTCCGATCGGTACACGGATAGCCGGTTTGCCTACCAGTCCGTCACCCTTTCAGGGATCCTGCCGGATCCACCGGGCTGGCTGAAGAGGATGCACAACGGTTGGTCAATTGTCCCGGACAAGACCTTCCTGCTCGTGCTGCCGGTTGATGATGCCCTCCAGCGCCTTACCGCAAAGAACGGGCGGGAGCATTTCGAAAAACGCGATGTTCTAGAAAAAGTGCAGAATAATTATCTGGAATATGCCCGTGCCGAACCATCCCGGTTTGTGATCATCGATGCAGAAAAAGATAAGGACGAGACAGCCGCGTTCGTTGCCGGTGCAATCAGGATAGCTTTGCAATCGTCACGATCACGTCGCCGATCGTGAGGACATCTACCTGGGTCCCTTCTTCCATAATAGAATATTTCAGCGTGAATGCGTTGTCGGGGATAGCAACGTCAACACCGTCAATCCTGACCGTTCTTGGCGGGTGCTCCAGATCTTCCGGCGATAATTCCCGGACCGCGTTCATGAACGCAGGGGCCTGTCTGCGAAATGCCGGTCCAACGACCGCCCGGTTGAATTCTATACCACTGACTGCACGTTCGAGCTGTGCCGTGTCCGTGCGCCAGCGCACATCGGCGTTGAGGGTGCGTCCGGTGTCGCCTTCGTCGTTAATGGTGTGCGATGTGTATACGGTCACTTTCCCAAGCGGGGCGTTCAGTGCACGGCCCGTGTCGTGCTTGTACTTGCGCACCGCCGCAACTACGTGTATAAGTACCTCCCCCTCTCTGCGTGCTGCATCGTCGTCATACGTGAACGAGACCCATGGCTGCCGGTGGACGCTGCCGCACCCGAGATACGAGTAGCACTCCTCGGCAAAGTAAGGAGTAAACGGTGCCAGCATCCGGCAGAGTGCATCATACGCGGTATGCAGTACAAGACAGGCACTTTTTCGTGACGAATCGTCCGCATAAAGCCGGCCTTTTGCCAGTTCGATATAATTGTCAGCAAGGGCGTCCCACGCGAACTCACGAATGGCTTTGAGTGCCGTGTCGAACTGGTACCGTTCCATCGCATTGCTCACGGCAAGGATCGTGTCGGAGAGCCTTACAAGGAGCCAGCGATCGGCAAGCGCGGTAACCAGCGCGCCCCTGTCAAGTTCCTCTTTTTCAAGCTGCATGAGAACAAACCGTGCGATGTTCCACATCTTGGTCTGGAACCGTGAAGCTGCGATTACATCGTTCCAGTTGAACATGATATCCGAGCCGGTCGCTGCTCCCGCTGCCGCCCATTGCCGGAGCGCGTCAGCACCGTATTTGCCAAGGATATCTTCCGGCACGATAATGTTGCCACGACTCTTGCTCATCTTGAAACCGTCCTCGCCAAGCACCATCCCGTTGATGAGAATCTCTTCCCAGGGCTTCGTGCCGGTCAGCGCGACGGAGCGGAGAATAGTGTAGAATGCCCATGTCCTAATGATGTCATGGCCCTGTGGGCGAATCTGCGCCGGGAATATCGCTGGCTTTCCGCTGCCATTCCACCCGGTAACGTTGAGAACGGAGATGGAGGAGTCCATCCAGGTGTCGAGGACATCTTCTTCCGGTACGAATTCGCTGCTTCCGCATTTCGGGCAGGAATGCCGGGGCTTGGTGAGTGTCGGATCGCAGGGCAGGTCATTCTCGTCCGGCACCACCATCTCTCCGCATTTTTTACAGAACCAGACCGGGATGGGCGTCGCAAAAACGCGCTGTCTCGAGATGCACCAGTCCCACTCCATCTGCTCCACCCAGTTTTCCATCCGCAGGAGCATGTGTTCCGGATACCATCTGATCTGGTGAGCGGCATCCAGAATCTCATCCGGTCTTATCTTCACGAACCACTGTCGCTCGGACAGGATCTCGATAGTCGTTTTGCACCGCCAGCAGGTGCCGACCCGTTGTTCGAGCTTCTCTTGGCGCCTGAGGATGCCGCCCGCCTTCATGTCTGCGAGGATCGCGGTACGACAATCAGTAGTGTTCATGCCCTTGTATTTCCCGGCAACGTCGGTCATCCTGCCGTGGGGATCGATCGCTTTCCGGAGCGCAAGGTGGTGCTGTTTCCACCAATGAACATCCTGCTTATCGCCAAACGTACAGATCATGACAGCACCGGAACCGAATGCAGGGTCAACGGCATCATCCTGAACGACCGGTACGTCATGACCGAAGAGCGGGACCTTCATCTTTTTTCCATGAAGGTGGTGGAACCGCCCGTCATCAGGGTGCACGGCAACCGCGACGCAGGCAGCAAGCAGCTCGGGCCGGGTGGTCGCGATCTCTACACCATCAAAATCGAAATAGTTAAGTTGCGTCTCCCGGTCATCATATGCGACTTCCGCGAATGCAATCGCCGTCTCGCACCGGGTGCAGTAGTTCACCGGATGCTCGCTCTGGTAGATGTAGCCGGACTTCAACATCCGCAGGAAAGTGAGCTGGGTTTTTGAGAAATATGCCGGCAGCATCGTGATGTACTCGTTACTCCAGTCCGTGGAGAATGCCATGCGGCGGAGTGTGAGCCGCATCTGCCCTATGTTTTTTATCGTGAGCTCACGGCACATCCTGCGGAATTGTTCACGGGAAACATCGTTCTTGGTGATGTGGTTGAGCTCCTCCACTTTCACCTCCGTGGGAAGCCCATGGCAGTCCCAGCCCTGCGGGAACATCACGTTATATCCTTTCATCCGCTTATACCGGGCGAGGAAGTCGATATAGCACCAGTTCAGGGCGTTGCCGATATGGAAGT
>Ga0326728_10024597_pt1 | contig 10891 bp, 8 predicted proteins | sample MB3enrmetagenome_FD_207602 | JGI IMG/M metagenome (GOLD analysis project Ga0326728, IMG submission 207602) | Lab enriched peat soil microbial communities from McLean, Ithaca, NY, United States - MB31MN | ecosystem: Environmental > Terrestrial > Soil > Wetlands > Peat | place: USA: New York...
CGCGTGGGATAGCGTCGTGATCTCGCCGCCGGTCAGTAAGCTTACTCCCGCCTGCTGGAGCGCTTCCGTCAGGCCTGGATGCTCGCGCAGCGTCCGCTCCCAGACCAGGGCCTGTTTCCAGCCGTACTCTGCGAACAGATCCGCGACCGCCCGGCGGGCGTCTTGTGGAGTCTGCACCCGGATGACGCGACCGGAGAGCTTCTCGAGCTCAATGGTAAAGCGTTCCGCCCCGCCCTCTTCGGTCGCGAACGCCAGTACGGGGTGTTCGGCGGCTGCTCCGGGCAGCAGGCCGACCCGCAAGCCGCTGCGGAGGAGCCGGAGGATCTCTTCGCGGGCTTCATTCATGCCGCTCTCCTCGGTTGCGTCTCTGGAACGTCTCGGGAGCAAAGGGGGGAAAGGCTCGGTAGCGCGTCCAGCCGCCCAGCGGACCAGGAAGCCACGTGAGCCACCGGCCGCGGGCCAACCGGCTGAGGGCTCCCGCCAGCGCGGTGATCAGGCGATACCGCCCGTAGCGCCGGGTGACCCAGGCGTACCCCTTCATGCCCGCAGCCGTCCAAGCCGGCGACAGCCCCTCCTGCACAGTGTCCCGGCGCAGCCGCAGCAGCAGGGTGGGCAAGTCAATGTGCACCGGGCAGGCATCCTTGCACGCGCCGCACAGCGTACTGGCATGCGGCAGGTCAGGAAAGGCGGCCAGTCCGCCGAGTACCGGTGAGATCACCGAGCCCACCGGGCCCGAATAGACGCCGCCGTACGCATGTCCGCCGATCGTGCGGTATACCGGGCAGGCGTTCAAGCAAGCCGAGCAGCGGATGCAGTACAGGATTTCAGCCAGATCACCGGCCAGTGCCTTACTGCGCCCGTTGTCCACGATCACCACGTGCATTTCTTGCGGCGCGTAGGGATCTCCTCGCCGTCGTGGTCCGGTCACGAGCGAGGCGTAGGAGCTCATCTTCTGACCGGTAGCGCTGCGCGGCAGCAACTGCAGCATGACCCCCAGATCCTTCACCGTCGGCACGATGCGCTCCATGCCCATCACGACGACGTGGACGCGTGGCAGACTGGTCACCATCCGGCCGTTGCCCTCGTTCGTCACCAGGCAGATGGTGCCAGTCTCGGCCACAGCGAAATTGCATCCGCTGATGCCCATGTCGGCAGCCAGGAACACCTCCCGCAGGTTGTGCCGGGCGATGGCGGTCAGCTCAGAGATATCGTCGGTGTATGGCACGTGCAGCTTCTCGGCGAAAATGCGGCCGACATCCTGGCGGGACAGATGCAACACCGGCGCGAGGAGATGCGAGGGTCGATCACCACTCAGTTGGGCAATGTACTCCCCCAGATCGGTCTCCACCACCTGCAACCCGGCCGCCTCCAACGCGGCGTTGAGCGCGATCTCCTCGGTGACCATGCTCTTGCTCTTGGCAATGCGTGTGACGCCCGCGTCTTGGGCGATACGCAGCACGATCTGCCGGACTTCCTCTGCGTCGCGGGCCCAGTGCACTACCCCGCCAAGCGCGGTGAACGCCTGCTCGAACTGCAGCAAATATTCGTCGAGCCGCGCGATGGTATGTGCGCGGATCGCGCGGGCCAGATCGCGCATGGCATCCGCGTGGGGAAGGGCTTCGAGCGCCTTGAGCCGACCGGAGAAGAAACGGTCGGTGGCCACCTGGATGTTCACTAGCCCGTGTTTGTTTTCCAGGGCGGTGGTGACGCGTTCCCGAAGGCTGGATTCGTGGGTGTCCATCACTGCAGCCCCTTCGCGAGCAGTTGGGCAATGTGCATGGTGCGCATCCTGCTGCCCTTCTTGCGCAAGCCGCCCTCGATGTGCATCAGACAACTGATATCGCACCCCACCACCAGGTCGGCGCCCGTGGCTTCGAACGCGGCGATGCGGTTGGCCAGCATCTCGCCGCTAATCTCCGGCATCTTGATAGAGAAGAATCCGCCGAACCCGCAGCACGTCTGGGGCGCTTCCTGGGGAATAATCTCCAGCCCCCTGACCGCTGCCAGCAGGGCACGCGGTTGGCGATCGATGCCCATGCCGCGCAGCGTATGGCATGAAGGGTGGTAGACAACCGACCGCCGGTACGCACAGCCCAGGTCCGTGACCTTGAGCCGGTCGACCAGGTATTCGGTGAATTCACAGACGCGCGCTGCCAGCGCGCGTGCCCGCGGCCCATAGCCCGCGTCGTCTTGGAACAAGGCCGGGTACTGGTGTTTGAGCATGGCGGCGCAGGAACCGGACGCGATCACAATGGGGTCGGCGGACCCGTCGAACACGTCGATTGTGTTGCGCGCCATGACGCGCGCCTGCTCCCAGTAGCCGGCATTGAAGGCCGGCTGTCCGCAGCAGGTTTGCCCCTTCGGCACAGACACCTGTACTCCCAGGTGTTCCAACACGTCGACCACTGCTTGTCCCGCCTGCGGGAACAGCGTGTCGATCAAGCACGTGATGAAGAGACTGACTTTCGGCATCGGCCGTCTTTCGTGGCTCTCGCGCGGCTCTCGGAGCACTTTTTAGTACCCTCCGTCGACTGATCCTCCGCCCGCTGGCGGCTAAATGGCCGATTCTCTCCAACCGGGGCCGAGCACTAGGTCTGCGTATTTTGCTGCTTCTTCAATCCGCCAACGGTCACTGCCAGTCCTATTGGCCCATGCGTGCTGAAGGGTCTCCAGCCAGACCCGAGTGGCGCCATTGGATTCATGATTCATTTGGAACACGGGGACCACACCCAAGCTTTCGACCAGGGTCTTGGTCTCGTTTCCTACCCGGCCTTTTACCAGTTTCAGGCTGGCGATAAGACTCAGTGCCGAGAAGGGTGCGTTAGCGATCGCCACCAGGTTTCCCAGGTTGTAGAAGATTGGCACCAAGCGATCAGGATCCCGCTGGGTACGGTACCATTCTAATGGCTGAATCACGTGTGAATGGTGCCCTATGATTAAATCAGCGCCGGCCTCGGCCAACTCGTGAGCCATATCGATTTGATAGCGCCGGGGGAAGAATTCCCATTCGCACCCCCAGTGCAAACCGGCGATCACCAGGTCACATCCCTGGGTACGGCACCAGGCCAACTGCTTCTTCAGCAACGACAGGTCAGCTTTGGCCGCATGCTGGTGGAAACGAACTACGTTTACCAGGTATTCTTTGCCTTCCGGGAATGGCCGGTTATTGACCCCCCAGGTGGCGGTTACAAATCCCAGCCGGACACAGGGCGCGGTGGTTGGCCCAGCGGAATCGAGAATCATCCCCTTTTCTTGTTCATCCCCTGAGCGGTTTGTTCCCGTAAAGCGAATTCCCTCTTTCTCTAACTGGCTGTGAGTCGTCAATATGCCATCGAAACCGCAGTCCAATATGTGGTTGTTGGCGGTTTGAACGACGGTGTAGTTCTTGCCTTCGTGCCCTTTGATCACATCGAATTGGGCTGGGTTGGCATTGATCTTGGGCAAGTCATCCTTCGAGATGGCAGTCTCGACGATTGGGCCGCTGGTCAGGCTGGATTCCAGGTTCGCAAAGGAAACGTCCGCATCAAAAATCAAGTGTGCGACGCGCTCATAGAAACGCCCGGCTGAATGTTCCAAGCCTTTGTTGCACATCAAGTCACCCACTGCCGAGAAACTTAAGGAAGTGTGCCGTTGAAACCCAGGCGGCAGCAGGGGGGCGGGCGCCTGCCGCTGGCGCTCGAAAAAGGTTTCCAGACCGCTGCCTTTCTCGGCCCGCGTGACCGGGCGTCCGGAGATATAGAACCAATACGTCATTCGCCAAAATGACTTCAGATCCTCCACATCGATGTCAGCAGGGTAGCGCCAGAAATGCAGCCAATCCGCCAGCTTGAAGACGATTCGGCATGCCGAATTCCGCAAGGGTGAGAAAGCCATGAATTCTCGGCCGCTGTACATCAGGGTTGATGACATAGATTGTCGACTCCCTCGCCGATGTTCAGGCTGGCAACATCAACACCCGAGGCTTTGTAGCGCGAAAGCTGGGGCAGGAAGACCTCGTCGAAGGGTCTCAGCGGCATGCAGCCGTGGCTGTCCCACACGAGGCTCGCGGACAGCAGGTTTCGGGCAACGGTCATGCGACTTCCTATCATAGCGGCAACCAGGTCCCCAAGCCGCGCTCGCGTGCCCGGCGGAAGATCTCAGGTGCCACGGCCATGTCTTCGAGCGCGAGGCCGAGGTTGACCGCGAGTGTTCGTTCCCCGGCCCGCTCGCGTCCGGGGTTCGTACCGGCCACGATCTCGCCGAGGTCCGCGCAGGGATCCGGCGTGTGCTGAAAGTAGCCGGCAGTTTTGTAGTACTGGAATTGCGCGTGGTCGTCGGTGGTCACCTTGTCGAACTCGGCGAGCGCCGCCGGCGACCAGTAGCTGTCGAAGTCCACAGCGCTGGCAAAGGCCCCCGGCTGCAGCCACCCGCCCGTCTTCAGGTCGAGGCCGACCGCCTCAACGTTCGCCCGGGAGAGATACAGAAACCGACCGTCGCTCATAGCACCCCTGTTCATGCCGAACTGCCTCGTCGCGAGCACCATTCACTCGGCGAAGGAGGTCGCGGCCAGACCCCGGGCGGTTCTTCCACGTCCTCATCCAACGATAACTCTAGACGTTCCCGCCCAGGTGGAATTTTGGAGCCTGCACCAAATCCGCCAGACCCTTTCACTGAATTCATATCGATCCCCGACGACGCATCCGTACTTGCGAACCACCGTGACAGCTCACCAGCCCAGTGGATAGTCTTGTCATTCGAACTGGCAAGTAATTCGGGATTATCCGAATGGTCGCATAAGGTTCATTCCATAAGTAGGGACCGCCATGTCCACGAGTCCTTGCGTTTCGATTCTGGACTGGAGTTTTGCAAATAAAGAGATCCGCTTTAGTTTTGCAGGTTCTATTCCGCAATCAATTCGGCAGTTTCCCCATAGCAGATAGTCGGTTTTGTGGCCTCTAAGTTTCTCGACTCACGCAGAGCGAACCAATAGCGTTATTCTGGTAATTGCGAATTACTTGACAGTTTGGAATGAATAAGGGTACCCACTGTGCCAGCAACCAGTAGATCAGAAGTCAACTCGCCAACCTGCGCTGTCGAAAGAAGGTACATTGGCCGCAGCCCCCATCCTTTCTGGCCGGCGCGGCCTGAAATTCAAATCGTCAAATTTGCTCGGAAATCGCGATGAATCATAAACCGAACTTCACTGATAGCAAACCTAGCTATTCTTGCAGGAGGATGGAACGATGAGAAGGACTTCGCCAGGACTTTGGAGCAAAGACGTATTGGCGGCGCGGATGCAGGACGACCTGCACTTTCAGAAGTTTCACGCGGGCGTGGAATCGGACAACGGCGTGGTCGGCTGTTCGGCCTATGGGATCGGCGCCGAAGTCGGTGCCGAGGTGCTACGCATGGGCGGCAACGCGATGGACGCGGGGCTGGCGACGGCGCTGACCCAGATCGTCTTCGGATGCGGCGACTATGTGAGCTACGCCGGCGTCATGGGGATGCTTTACTACGACGCCAAGGAAAACAAGGTATATTCCATCGACGCCACCTGGAACATTCCGAAGAACGAGACCGACCCCATGTCGATTCCGACTTTGAATGTTGTGGGCAATGGCCGCACCGCCCTTGTCCCCGGCTTCATGGCCGGAGTGGATGCCTGCATCAAGCGCTTCGGCACCATGCCGCTGGCCGACCTGCTGGAACCCTCTATCTTCTTCGCCGAAGAAGGGTTCCAACTGGAGAAGATGGGAAAGCACATTCAGGAGAAGAAAGAGCTCCTGAGCCGGTATCCGGAAACCCGCGCGCTCTTCTTCAAGGAGGACGGCGAGGCGTACAAGCCGGGCGACTGGTTCAGGCAGCCCAAGCTGGCCGAGACACTGAAGAAGCTGGCCGCGCAGGGTGCCGACTACATGTATCGCGGCGAGTGGGCCCACCACTTCGTCGAGACCGTGCAGGCCGCGGGCGGCAAGATCACGCTCGAGGACATGGCCAACTACCGGGCCGAGATCACCGAACCGAGGCGCAGGAAGGTGTTCGGGGTAGAGGCCTGCATGAATGCTGGCCGTAATTTCGGCAGCGAGGCGATCCTAGCCGGTCTGAAAGCGCTCGAACTGGACGATACGGCGCGTCTCGGCCACCTCTCCAGCAATGGCCGTGCATTGGCGCGTTTTTGCCACGCGCTGCACTACGCCAACGAAGCGGTCAGCCTCGCGTACTTTGGGGGATCCGGCGCTGCTGCAGCTTCGGATCTCGAGCGTCGCTGGAAGACGACCTTCGGCGATGGCTTTGACGCTAGGGACATGTTGTCGGAGAAGAACGTCGATCTCTATTGGAAAGCCATCAATGAAGGACGGTTCACTCCAGACTGCATGTCATCGCCGGCGAAGACCAGCGCGCACTCCGATTGCATCGCCGTTATCGACCGGCAGGGCAACATGCTCTGCATGACTCATACGGCAAACCAAGTCGCTTTTGGCAACACGGGGTTGAGCGTGGACGGCATCATGATCACGGATTCGGCCGCCCACCAGCAGGGCAGCATGGCAGCAGTGGAGCCTGGAACCAGGCTCCCGGCGCCCTTGCCGCCGCTCATGTTTGTCAGAGACGGGAAGCCCTTCTTCGCCATCAGCGCCATCGGCATGGGCTTGGTCAACAAGAGCATCTGCCACATTCACAACGTTCTGGCCTTCGATATGGACGTCGTGCAGGGGCAGCATGCGTCATCGGTGATGGGGGCCGATTTTTTTGCGGCGCTTTCGGGCTCGCCTGATCCGTCGGTGCTCGTCGACGAAACTCAGTTCAAGCCCGAAGTGCTGCAGGAAGCACGCGCGCTCGGCCTGCGGGTCAAAGATTGCACTCAGTGCTCCCTGCTTTACGACGTCAATGGTGGCCCCACTACGGAGGGTTTCACCGCTGCCGTCCAGCGAAAGAACGGCAAGAACCTGGCGGTGGGCGTCAACTGGATGAACAGCAAGGCAGTGGCTGAATGAGGGTGATCAAAGAGCCGCCCTCTGCTTGGTGACGAGCGCCCTGAATGAGGCTTCACACGAAGTGCGTTCGGGTTCTATGGGCCATAAGCTGCGCGTTCAAGCCCGAGATCGACGTGATCGTGAACCCGGATTTTCCGGGACGCGAACACACCATGACTACGACTATGACCACGACCTTTGCGTGTCGTTTCATTCAGCGCCGGCTCTGGTCCGCGTCCGTCGCGAGCCGCGCGGCGGCTTCTGAGGTGGGCCTTCGCCCACCTCTTCGTAATACATTTCAAAGTCGCCGACGGCCACGGTCCGAGCGCTACCGAGTTTTAATTGATGTTCTGGCATGGCTCAGTGCAGCTCCATCTTCATAAGTTCGCCGCCCCTCATGATGACCCTCAAGTTCTTGCCGTTAGCGGCGAGGAGTTCGATGTCCTTGAGCGGATCGCCGTCGACCACCAGCAGATCGGCGTGTGCGCCCGGCTTCACGCAGCCGAGCGTGTCCTTCTGCATCATGAGATCGGCATTCACCGAGGTCGCCTGGCGCAGAATCTCGAGCGGGGAGAACACTTCCTTGCGGATCGTGAACTCGCGGCACTGCTGGACGTGGGTAGAGCCGAGCAGGTCGGTGCCGAAGCCGATCTTGACGCCGGCCTTGCGCATGCACTCCATGCCAGTGATCGCCTGCTTGAAGGCGAACTCGGCTTTTTCCTGGCTCTGCGGCGGGAAGCCCAGCTTCTTGCCGAGTTCGACGAGTGCGAAAATGATGACCATCGTCGGAATGATGAACGACCCCTTCTCAGCGACATAACGCGCCGTCTCGTCATCGATCAGTGTGCCGTGCTCGATGCTGCGGACGCCGAACTCGGCCGACCGTCGAACCGCACTCGCCGGGTGGCAGTGCGCCGCCGTGTAGGTCCGCCGCTCCGTCGTCTCGTTGACGATCGCCCGGATCTCATCCTCCCGATACTGGTTCATCCAGATCGGATCGGTCGGCGAGGCAACACCGCCGGACCCCATGATCTTGATGCAGTGCGCGCCTAGCCTAAGTTCCTCGCGCGCGGCTTTGACGACGGCGTCCACGCCGTCGGCTATGACGCACATCAAATTGCTTGCACAGGGACGGGTCTCGTTGATCTGCCGAAAGTCGCCGTGGCCACCGGTCATCGTGAGCACCTTGCCGGCGTAAAAGAACCGGGGCGCCCGGATGAGTCGGTCCTCGATCGCCCGCCAGAGGCTGTAGTCCCCGCCGCCGATATCGCGGACCGTTGTGAACCCACAGTCGAGCGCAAATCCGAGCATCCGCACGGCGTAAGCTGTACGGTACGCGTCACCCGCAAGTTCCACCTTCTGGACATTTACATCGGAAGCATAAGCGTGAATGTGGGCGTCAATCAGGCCCGGCATCAGGGTCCGGCCGCCGACATCGATCACCTGCGCGTCGGCAACCTTGAGAGGCTTCGGAGAGACCTCGCGGATCGTTCCGCCCTCGACCAACACCTGCATGCCCTCAGGACAGTCGCCGCTAAACCCGTCGAAAACTCGTGCGTTCTTCAGTAATACACTCGTCATGATTCCTCCTAATGAGCCGATTGGCTCAGAAACTCTGTTGGTACTGCCGCGTCAAGACGTTGCGGGGGCACTTGCCGGCCCCCGTGATTCTCACTTGCGCAGTCCGTCGGCTACCGCGCAGCGCCGCGGATCCGCGACCGCAGTGTATGTTCCCGACTTCTCGTCGCGTGCGATCACTGAAAACGACCCCATATGGTAGTCGTAACCCGCCGAAACGGCGACGCGCACGCCAAGCCGGTGGAGGTCCTCGACGACCCCTTTGGCGAGGCGATCTTCGATCACGACCCCACGGCCCTCCGTCATCGGCAGCATACGTGGTGCGTCGACGGCGGCGTACGGGTCGAGCTTGAAATCGAGCGCGTACGTCAGTACCTGTGGGACCGTGCAGTGCACGTTGCCGGGGCTGCCGGCGGACAGGACGGGCTTCCCGCCCTTCAGCACGATCGTGTTGCCGATGATGCAGCGCCCCTTGGCGCCTTTGACGAGCGTTGCATCCATCGGACTCATCAGTGCGCCGAAACTAGAGTGACTCCCGACCATCGGCACACCACCAATGACCATTCCAGGAATACCGGAGCCCTGCAGGGTGTTCATCATCTGCACCCAATTGCCCTCGGCATCGACGACAGCCAATTCGCACGAACCGGACGGCTGATCCGAGTTCGACTTCGCCAGCCGCGGCTTGCCAAATGTGCCAAGCATCGCGGACATCATGTCGCCGGCCGGGCCACCGTCTCCCGCGAGTCGGATGTGCTCGGTGAGGTCGACCTTCGGCCTGGACTTGTGGATGAGCTTCGCAAGTTGGGCGTGGTAGCCGTCATCGAGGATTTCATCGCGCGGCACGCCGTACACCGCATCGTCCTGCGCGTACTCCCAGTGGCGCATACCCTGGCGAAGCGCGTGCCCCATCGCCCAAAAGTGCTCGGCGCACCCCGGGCGCATGTCCCGAACACCGAGGTGCTTGAGCACGCCAAGCACAATGGCGATGTAGATGCCTTGCGCCTGCGGGGGCCCAAGGCTCACGACCTCGTACTCATGGTGCGGGATCCTAAGCGGCTCTACCCACCGCGGCGGGGTCTCGGTCATGTGTTCCAGCGTGATCTTCCAGCCCATCTCGTTGGCCTTGCGGACGAACTGCTCGGCCCAGGGCCCCGTGATCATGTAGCCGGGCCCCTGCTCGGCAACCCCTTTCAGAGTCGCTGCCAGGCCCTTTGGGACGAACACCTCCCCGACGTTCGCGAAGTACCCCTTCGGCTGGTAAAATTCGCGGCCTTCAGGAAAGTACGTGATGAACTTCTCGCCGAACAGGTTGACGCCGTATTCGAAGGTCGAGACCGCATGTCCCTGTTCTGCCCACGTAACCGCGTCCGCGCAAAGCTCGGCCCAGGGGCGCGAGCCGAACTTCTGGTGGATGGCTTTGAGCCCGGGCATGAACCCCGGGATGATCGCCGACGGCGGCATAATCGCGTAGGGTCCGGTGCCGGGAGGCACTGGCTTGAACGGCATCAGTCCCGAGGGGAAGCCGCCCAAGCTGTCGAGCTGGTGGACCTTCTGGGTCTTTGCCTCGTAGTAGAGGAACGTCACGAGCCCTGCGTGGTTCGTCATGAATGGCTCGACGGCGGCTTGGACGAGGCACCCGGCAATCCCGGCGTCCGCCGCGTTACCGCCGCGTTTTAGAACATTGACCATCGTTTCCGTGACGATGGCGGAATCAGTTGTAACTGCAGCTTTCAGGCCCGTTACTGGGACTTTCGGGCCTGGATTGACGATGTAGCGGGAGAGATCAGCACTCATTGAGCCTCCATCTATAAGCATTGGCATGGACAGGATCTGTGACCATGGGTTGAATTGTACTTCTATCCTTAGCGAGAACCGGACGCCTATCCATTAGGATAGGCGCTCTTTGTCTGGGACAATTCCAGCATTCCCCGTCTCAGTTTCGCGGCCCGCACGGTGTTGGCCATCAACATGGCAATGGTTAACGGCCCCACACCGCCGGGTACCGGCGTGATTGCTCCGGCAACTTCCGCTACCTCCGGATGAACGTCTCCCGCCAGTGTAGACCCCTTGGCGCGAAACGTTTCCTCCCGCTTTGCGTTCCCGGCAAAAATGCGCTCGAACTCGGCTTGATCCGTTACCTTGTTTATCCCCACATCAATCACCGTCGCGCCCAGTTTCACGAATTCCCGCGTGATCATTCCGGCGCGGCCGGTCGCGGCAATAAGGATGTCCGCGCGCCGGCACACACCGGGAAGGTCCCGGGTCTTCGAATGGCAGATGGTGACGGTGGCATTGCGATTGGTCAGCAGCATGGCCGTGGGTTTGCCCACGATATCGCTGCGTCCCACGACCACCGC
>Ga0326728_10024598_pt1 | contig 10890 bp, 9 predicted proteins | sample MB3enrmetagenome_FD_207602 | JGI IMG/M metagenome (GOLD analysis project Ga0326728, IMG submission 207602) | Lab enriched peat soil microbial communities from McLean, Ithaca, NY, United States - MB31MN | ecosystem: Environmental > Terrestrial > Soil > Wetlands > Peat | place: USA: New York...
GGACGAGTTACTGGACTACCTCAAGCAGAACTCCGAAGTGTTCTGAGTCCGGCGCGGGCGTGCGCGAGGGGGGCACATGCAGGACAGAAGGCAATTCTTGAAGTCGGCAGCGATGGGTGCGGCTTGTCTGGCCGCGCCGGAGGTGGCGCTCAAAAGGCTGAAGGCCCAAACGGCGGAAGCGCGCATCGAGATCCTGCTGGAGGAGCCGATCGGCAGGATTGCGCCGGAGATCTACGGCCACTTTGTGGAGCATCTGGGCGGCGTGGTTTACGACGGCGTGTGGGTCGGAGAGAAATCCAAAATCCCCAATACGGGCGGCCTGCGCACGGAGCTGGTGGAGGCGCTGCGCAAGGTCAGGCCGGGAGCGATCCGCTGGCCGGGCGGCTGTTTCGCGGACCAGTACGACTGGAAAGACGGGATCGGCCCCCGCGAGAAACGGCCGCGGCGGACCAGCTTCTGGGCGCAGGCGCAGGAGTGGAGCCCGACGGCGCATCGGGGCGGCGCGCAGACGTACGAGACCAACGAGTTCGGAGTGATCGAGTTCGCGCGGTTCTGCAAGCTGACCGGCGCGCAGCCCTACTTCGCCGCCAATGTGAGGAGCCTGCCCGCGCTCGAATTCGCGCGCTGGGTGGAGTATTGCAATGCGCCCGCGGGCTCGGTCAGCCTGGCCGAGCAGCGGGCGGCCGACGGCGAGCGCGATCCGCTAAACGTGCGCTTCTGGGGCGTGGGCAACGAAAGCTGGGGCTGCGGCGGCAACTTCCTGGCGGAGGATTATGCCAGCGAGTTTCGCCGCTACACGGCGTGGCTGCCGAGCTATGGCGGTCGTCTATCGTTGATCGGCTCCGGGCCGAGTTCGGACAATCTGGAATGGACGCGGCGGTTCTTCAAGAAGGCGGTGGAGGGCGGCGTGCTGGGCGGCATGTGGGGCTGGGGGCTGCACCATTATTCTTGGAACGCGAGCGGCGGGCGCACCAGCGACTGGGTGAAAGGCAAGCGCGACGCGCTGCGATTCGACGCGGAACAATACTATGAGATCCTGCGCGAAGGCAGCCAGTTGGAGTCGCTGATCAATGCACACTGGGGCGTGATGGGGGAATGCGACCCGAAGCACGCCGTCAAGCTGGTGGTGGACGAGTGGGGCGCCTGGTACGCGGGGGGCAGCGAGCCATTCCAGGAGGCCCTTCTGGGCCAGCAGAACACCATGGCGGACGCCGTGCTGGCGGGGTTGAGCCTGGACATCTTCAACCGGCACGCCGAGAAGGTGGCCATGGCGAACATCGCGCAGCTAGTCAACTGCCTGCAATCGCTTTTCTTCGCCCACGAGGACCGGTTCTGCCTCACGCCCACCTATCATGTCTTCGACATGTACGCCGCGCATCAGGGCGCGCAAGCGGTGCGCACGGTGTTCCTAGCGCCCGCGGTCCGGTACTCGAGGAACACGCAGCCGGCGACGCTGGCCGGATTGGCCGGGTCGGCGTCGCGGAACGGGAAGCAGTTGACACTGACGGTTACCAATCCGAGCCTGGACCAGGCGCGCGAAGCGGAGATCGCGATTCGCGGAGGAGCGGCCCAGTCTGTGCGGGCGACGACGCTCGCGGCCAGCGATGTGCACGCGCACAACAGTTTCGAGGCGCCGCGGGAGGTTGAGCCGAAGACGGAGATCCTCAATGTTCGAGGCGGGCTGCTGGCGCATCGGTTCCCTCCGGCATCGGTGACCAAGCTGGAGATCGGGCTCGGATAGGGCCGGGTTCAATCCGCCGAGTGCTTTTGCGGGAAGAGCAGGGAGAGGCCGATGGAGGTCAGGATCACCACGACGATGATGGCCAGAGAGACGGAGGTCGGGAACTGGCCGCCGAAAAGGCGATTGAGCCAGAGCATCTTGAGGCCGATGAACACCAGCACGATGGAGATGCCGTATTTCAGCAGGTAGAACTTGTCCACCGCGCTGGCCAGCAGGAAGTAGGCCGCGCGCAGGCCCAGGATGGCGAAGATGTTGGAGGTGAAGATGACCAGCGGCTCGCGGGTGACGGCGAAGATGGCGGGCACCGAGTCGACGGCGAACAGGATGTCGGTCATCTCCAGGGAGAGCAGCACGATCATGAGTGGGGTGGCGTAGGGGACGCCGTCCACCTTCACCCAGAAGCGCCCACCATGCAGTTCGGGGGTCACCGGCACCCAGCGGCGGAAGAGGCGGATGACGCGATTCTTCTCGGGCTCGACCTGCTCGTCGCCGGAGAAGGGCAGCCTGATCCCGGTGAAGACCAGGAAGAGACCCAGCAGCATCACGACCCACTGAAAGCGGATGAGGGCCACGCCGGCGCCGATGAATGCGCCGCGAAAGATCAGCGCGCCCAGGATGCCGAAGAACAGGACGCGGTGCTGGAGGTGGTTGGGAACGGCGAAGTAGCGGAAGATGAGGACGAAGACGAAGAGGTTGTCCACCGAGAGGGACCACTCGACCACGTAGCCGGTCAGGTACTCGAGGGTGGTTTGCGCGGCCATCTTTCCGGGATTCCAGCCGGGGAGGGCGGCGAATCGGGGATCGGCGCTCAGGCGCCAATGGGCGAAGCTGTAGACGATGCCGGCGAAAAGCATGGCCAGCGTGAACCAGACGGCGCACCACAGGGCGGCTTCGCGGAAGCGGATAGCATGCGCCCGGCGGTGAAACACCCCCAGGTCCACCGCGAGCAGCACCAGAACGAGAACGGTGAAGGCGGCGTAATACTGCCAATACTGGGCGAAGGGGAAAAGGGTGAGGCTCATGGGCGCGCTGGGAGCCCACTGGGATCAATTACCTGCATACAGTCTTTGTAACACGGCGGGGGGCCGGGGCGCGGCTAGTGTCTACCTGTCGCCCGCGCTCGTGGACAGCTCCCACTCCTGCGATGGAGGGGCATCCTCGGCGCATTGCTCCACTTGGGCCTCCGACGAGCCGGCTTCAACCTTGGTCACCCGCACAGAGAAGACGCCGGCGCTCGGAGGAGTGAAGGGATAGAACTTCATGCCTGGCCTTACCCCTTTGGCGCTTCCGACGTCCAGAACGACGAGCGTAACGCGGTCCGTTGATTTGCACGAATCGTTACTCTCGCTCCGGCTCATTCCCACCGACGAGATGCGCGTCCTAATTGGAGCCGCCAGCAACAGGTTGCGGTACTCCACCGGAACTTCCGGAGCGCCGCGCGCAGCTTTGCGTTCATCTCCCTTTCTCAGGAGGAACGAGCCGTAGATCTTATCGCGCGGTTCGAAACCAGCGTTGACGTCGTTCGCAAACTCCAGCATTTTGTCTGAAGCAATCAGGTAGTGCCGTTCGCCCCAGAGTACCGGAGTCAGCTCGGAATCGATTCCCGCATAGTACTCGCGCCCGTTCGGAAGCTCGCACAGGAGCTTGAGCCGGCCGCCCGTCGCCTCGACCCCGCCGTAGTTCAGATCGTAGAGCCCCAGACATCCCTCCCACCAGTAGGCGAATCCCGACTTCGGGGCTACGAGCAGGGTCACGTTCACGCCCAGGCCGTCACCCCAATAGTACTCACCAGCCCATTCGTGCCCCTTAAGCTGCGCCAGTTCTTCCTTGATTCCTGCCGCGCGCGCGTCCGCGGCAGCCTGGGCAGGGGCGGATGTGTTGTCGTCGGGCTGCCCGGCGGCCAAGCAAACGCCAGCCGCTACGGCAAGAATCAGCGTTCGAGTCCGTTTCATCCGCGATCAGCATATCACATGGGGTGTCGCGAAGAGCGGCGGCTGGCGGAGGCCGTGTATGATGGTTTCGATCCGTGAAGATCGATTGGGAAGGCCCGGGATGGGCTTCCCCGGGGGAGGATATGACGCAAGCGGAGTTTCAGCTTCGGGGAGAGCGGCTGTTCGAGGCGCACGAGAACCTGATCCTGCGCCGCAACGAGCCGTTGCCCGAGTCGAACGGCTGGTTCGAGCGATACCGGCATCCGGTTCTGACGGCGGCGCACACGCCGCTATTCTGGCGCTACGATCTGAACCGGGCGAGCAACCCGTTTCTGATGGAGCGGTTGGGAATCAACGCCGCGTTTAACGTGGGCGCGATGGAATGGAACGGCGGCGTGGTTCTGATGGCGAGGGTGGAGGGCGTGGACCGGAAATCGTTCTTCGCGGTGGCCGAAAGCGCCAACGGGATCGAGGGGTTCCGCTTCTGGGACTATCCGGTGGAGATGCCCGAGGGCGCCGACCCGGAGACCAACGTCTACGACATGCGGTTGGTGGCGCATCAGGACGGCTGGATCTACGGCCTGTTCTGCGCGGAGCGGAAAGATCCGGCGGCGCCTCCCGGCGATTTGTCGAGCGCGGTGGCCCAGTGCGGCATCGCGCGCACGCGGGATCTGAAGAAGTGGGAGCGCCTGGACGATCTGCGGACGCCCTCGGCGCAGCAGCGCAATTGCGTCCTGCATCCGGAGTTCGTCAACGGCCAGTACGCTTTCTACACGCGGCCGCAAGACAGTTTCATTGAAGCGGGCAGCGGCGGGGGCATCGGCTGGGGGCTGGCGCAGAACATGGAGCACGCGGCGATCGAAAAAGAGACGATCATCGAGCGCCGCGAATATCACACCATCAATGAAGTGAAGAACGGGCTGGGGCCGGCTCCGATCAAGACGGAGAAGGGCTGGCTACACCTGGCGCACGGAGTGCGTAACACGGCGGCCGGGTTGCGCTATGTCCTGTACTGCTTCCTGTGCGACCTGGAAGCTCCCTGGCGGGTGATCGCCAAACCGGGCGGCTATTTCCTGGCTCCGGAAGGCGACGAGCGGGTGGGCGATGTGTCCAACGTGACGTTTTCGAGTGGCTGGGTGCGGCGCGGCGACGAGGTTCTGATTTACTACGGGGCGTCCGATACGCGCACCAACGTGGCGCGCACAACGGTCGAGAGGCTGCTGGACTACGTGGCGAATACGCCGCCGGACCCGCTGCGCTCTGCCCTGTGCGTGCGCCAACGAATCGCTCTGATCGAGCGGAACCTGCGGTTTCTGGGAGAGAAAAGGTCATGATGGACCAGGCAGCCAGGCAAAGCTGGGCGGCGCGGTTCCGGAAAGAACTGACCGGGAACATTTTGCCGTTCTGGATGCGCCACGCGGTGGATCGAAAGAAGGGCGGTTTCTATGGAACCATCGGCTGCGATCTGAAGGTGGAGCGGAAGTCGCCGCGCGCCGCTGTGGTTAACGCCCGGATTCTGTGGACATTCTCCGCGGCGGCTTGGAGGCTGGGCGATCCCGCGTACCGGGAGATGGCCGACTGGGCGTACGATTACATTCTGGATAAGTTCTGGGACAAGAAGTATGGGGGCGTTTACTGGATGCTCGATTACAAGGGCAACCCCATCTCGGATCGCAAACAGATCTATGCACAGGCTTTCGCCATCTACGGGTTGGCCGAGTACTTTAGGGCCACCGGCAAGACGGAGAGCCTGGAACGCGCCGGGCAGCTCTACCGGCTGATCGAAGATAAGAGCCGCGATGCGGTGAATAAGGGGTATCTGGAGGCGTGCAGCCGGGATTGGGGCGCCTTGAAAGATCTGCGGCTGAGCAAAAAGGACCTAAACAGTCCCAAATCCATGAACACGCACTTACACGTGATGGAGGCTTACACCAACCTGCTGCGCGTGTGGAAGGACCCGGGGTTACAGGCCAGCCAGAAAGAGTTGCTGGAAGTAACTATGGATCGCATCGTGGATGGCTCGACAGGACATTTCAAACTGTTCTTCGACCGGGAATGGCATTCCCTTACCGACCACATCTCTTACGGGCACGATATCGAGGGAAGCTGGCTGATCTTCGAGGCGGCCGAAGCGCTGCGGGAGGCGGCGCTGGTGGATCGCGCGAGAAAACTGGCGGTCAAGATGGCGCAGGCCGTTTCCGAGCAAGGCCTGGACCGGGACGGCAGCCTATTCTACGAGGCCAATTCCAAAGGCGAGCTGATCGATCCCAACAAGCACTGGTGGGCGCAGGCGGAGGCGGTGGTGGGTTTCTACAACGCCTATCAGCTTTCCGGTGAGCGGCATTTTCTGGAGCAATCGGAGCGGGTTTGGGAGTACATCGAGCGAGCGATGGTCGACAAGGTGCACGGCGAGTGGCACGCCAAGCTGCGGCCTGAAGGGAAGCCGTACACGGCGGAAGAGGATTCCGACGCCTGCCTGGTGGGTCCCTGGAAATGCCCGTACCACAACAGCCGGGTGTGCTTCGAGATGCTGGAGCGGCTGGAGCGGGGGGCTACTTCGCACGACTGAGGGAGGGCTGGCCCGGCTTACTTGCGCTCAATATCTATAGCTGCCAATACGCCCCAGGCGACCCTATTCGGGTCCCGCGCGAAGTAAGACATCCAATAGGCACGGCTCAGGACGGCCATGTACCAGAACCTCCCGGCCTTGGGCTGCCATTCGTAGACCATGCGCCCCGGCGCTTTCTTGGTCAGGCGCAATCCCGTAACAGATTCCTCAGGAGTCTTTGTCAATCGAGCCAGCGCCTCAGTGGCAACGCGGCTGGGGTCGTCAAAAGCCCACGGGCACTGGCCCGATTCTGCCGCTCTCTGGCCTTCCAGCAGTTCGCCGAATGGCCCGACCGGAATCATGTCCCCGACGCTGATTGCGTTGCGCCACTCCGGTCGGTCGGAATCCCAGCTGTAGTCCAGATCGGTACGATCCTGTTTGTCCACACTGAGGACCTGCTGAATGACCAGCAGACTGCAGCACGCCATGTGGCCGTAACCGCGCCAGCGCGTTCCGCCGGGCAAGGATGATTCCTCGCCGGCGAAGAACCGGCCTAGCACTGTCGCCCGAACCACCGAACTCGCACGGAGGTGCAACAAGCGGTCGAATTCGGTGAAGTTCCGATCCTGGAGGAGGGTTACCTCGATTCCTTCAACCACCGGAGGCTTCGACCGTGACCTCTTACCGTCCGTGCCACAACAGTACATCGTTCCCGACGCTGCGGTCCCTCCGTATTCGACCCATATATCGAACCAGGAGGTGCAGGTTGGATCAAACATGGTGAAGTCCTCGAAGCCGTGCATGAAGAAGCCGGCGACCTCAACCTGGGCATGGTTGTAGGCGGCGGGATTCTGCTTCAGGGCGCAATAGTCGACCTTCTTGGGGACCTCCGAGGCAGCCAATGCCGGCAGCGCGGCCAACGCCAGGAAAAGTGCACGCTTGTGTCTCAAGGCCATGGCATAACAATTCTAGCGCTTTGATCGCGCGACGGGACCCCGATTCAGGACGTGTGGGGAGTTCTGAAGGCGTGCCGAGAGCCCTGGGATTGGCAGCCTGAATACGAAACGCGGCGCGTTTGACGGCGGCGCAGGGCACTTACGCACCGGTGGGCGCAGGCGGAGTCGGAAGCGGGAAAGCACGGTGACGACGCGGCGCAATCGACGCATCGCAGGGTCGAGCGTTTCAGGAGAATTCGGCCCCGCGCTCGGCCAGCAGCTTTTTGAGAATGGAACGGTGGCAGCGCTCCTCGTTCTCGCAGTAGCAACCTACCGAGAAGTTGGTCCGGCGAGAAAGAGCGGCCAGAAGATCGAGGACTCTGGCCGCATCCGGCTGGTTCATCTCGGCGCGGAATTTGCGCTCGAACGCTCTCCAGGACTTTTCGTCCCGCGATCGTTGGGCAAGCGCTACGAGTTCCCGGCTGGGCGCCAGATTCGGCAGCCAGACATCGTAGAAATCGCGTTTCGCGAACTGCGATTTCGGCACTCCACGCGGCGGCCTGCGAACCGTGCCCAGGCGCAAGCCCTCATTCAATCTCCTCGGCGAGCCGAGCCTCAACACTAGAATCGGCATGTTCGATATCATGGCACATCAGCGGAAGCGGTAGAGCGTGACGCGGTGGACGCCCTGGGTGCTCGGCCCGAACAGCGCGGGGTGGTCCGGGTCCGCGTGGAGCCGCGGCAGCACCAGGCTTTGCCCAGCGGTGTCGTCGCCGGCCAGCCTGCGCCCGGGAACCCAGCGGCCTGCGACAAAAACGCCTTCCTCCACGGTGGCCAGCCCGGCCAGCGGAGGCCCGGGCGTATTCGGAGTAAAGGCGACCGTCACGCCGTTGCCCGCAGCATAGAACTCGTCGGGCCCGGTCGCGATGAAGATGGCGGCCGCGTTGGGAAAGGGCTCCTGCGGCAGCGGCGATCCAGGCAGGACTCGCGGCTTCAAGTACGAGACCAGCAGCGTGTAGTTCCCTACTTCGACCTTCTGCGGCGGGTCCTTGGAGCCCAGCAGGACGGCGGACATGGTTCCGTCGCCCTGGTGTTTCACGATCAGCGGCGCTAGTTGCGCGATCACGTCGTAACTGCTGACCAGCTCGATGTCGGGAGCCGCCGGCCTTTCGATCCCCATGGGCGAGAAACCGATCGCGTCATGGCGTCCGAAGGCGTAAAGCACTCTGGCTTCCAGGCCGTTGGGCGGCAATCCTCTGGTCTCGGGTATGAACAGCGGGTTCCCGGATCGATTGTAACGTGCGCACATGGTCACATAGTCGTAGTCGTAAATGTCCGGCGAGAGCAGGTCGATTTGCGGCGCACCGGCCCTCCAGACGTCCATGGTGTCGGGCATGGGGCTGCCGACCTGTCCGTTGGCGCGCTCGTTCGGCTTCGGAAATCCGTAGGCCCAGGCGTTCACGTACATGGGCAACGGGTATTCGGCTTTGCCCGCCTCGGCCACCCGCCCCACATAGCGCGCAAAAGCCCAGGCCATGAAGATCTCGTCTGTGGCGGCGCCCTTGCCGAACACATCCTCCCAGGCGCCAGAAGCCGTGGAGCCGGCCGCCTCCCACACCTGGCGCAACTCCGGGATCAGGGTCTGCCGGTGCTCCCGAAGGTAATTCATCAGCTCCTTCGGCGCCGGCTGGCGGTAGGCCCGATCGGCGAGGGGCGAGCGGTCGCGGCAGCCGTCGGGCACTCCGATTTCGTTCTCCACCTGGATCATGACGACCGTGCGCTCGCGGCCGTCCGTCGCTTTGAGGTGGCGCATCAGGACCGCAAACGCGCGCGCATCGGCGTCGCGGCTGGCATCGCCGAAGGGGCTGAGCATCTCGATGCTCTTTCCCGCGGCGGGCTGGGTGCGCGGGAACCGCTCGAAATCCCTCTTCACCCAGTCGGGCGCGTAAGTGGACAGACCGTTTTTCCAGCTTGCGAACCACAACAGAACCAGACGCAGGTGGTTGCTGCGCGCACCGCGGACGACGCCGTCCAGCGCGCTGAAGTCGAACTTCCCTTCCGCCGGTTCGATCTGGGCCCAGGAAACGGCCGCCAGAACGGTGTTGAGTCCGGAGCGGACGAGCTTGGGCCATAGCGGCTGCATGTACTCGAGGCTGGTGGCGCTGTTGTTGCCCAGTTCTCCCGCCAGCGCCAGGAACGGGTGGCCGTCCACGATCAGTTGGGTTGCGGTTCCCTGCCTCCGCAGGTGAGGGACTTCCGATGCGTCCTGGCCCCACGCCGTGGCGAGGGCGAGAGAGGAGCACAACAATAGTCGTAGTTTCATTTGGCAGAGCCATTGTACCCACAACTTAGGCGTTGTGGGATTCCGCTTCGTTCCCTATTCCGGATACTCTTCGAACTCGGGCGCGGACGAGTACAATGAAGGTGACAGAAACAGGGGCGGTGTCCTTTGATACGCGAGCCTCGCTGGATGGATGTCGATGCGGCGAACTTCGACGCACTGCCCTGCTGCGGGATCAAAAGCCCCGCTCATCCCGGCCGCCAGCAGAAGCGAGGCTGGCTGCAAGCAAATGCCAGGTTCGGCCTGCGGGCTAGGATGCTTGTGGCCCCGGACGGAGAACCGGGCGGCTACATCGAATATCTTCCGGGCGAGTTCGCATGGCGTGGCGTAGAAGCCGCCGGCTTCATGTTCATTCACTGCGTGTGGGTTTTCTCCAAGCGGCATCAGCGAAAGGGCTGGGGGAGCATCCTGGTGGAAGGCTGCCTGGAGGATGCGAGAAAGGCGGGCATGCGCGGCGCCGCCGTGATGGTCCGGGAGGGCCCCTGGCTGGCCGACCGCCGTTTGTTCCTGGCAAACGGATTCGAACCCGTGGATAGCGCGCCGCCGGACTACCAGTTGCTGGTTCGGAAGTTCGATAGTGGCGGCGCAAACCCGGCTTTCAAGAAAGGCTGGGATAGGAAACTCGAGCAGTACGGCCAGGGCCTGACCATCGTCCGCTCGAGCCAGTGTCCGCACATCGCGAAATTCGCGGCCGATATCGCCGAGACGGCGGAGAAAGAGTACGGGGTCAGGCCCAGGGTGGTCGATCTGGAGTCGTGGAGCGATGCCCAGAACGCGCCCACTCCCTACGCAGTTTTCGCTCTGATTTACAACGGCCGGTTGCTGGCCGATCACCAGATCAGCCGCACCCGCTTCCGCAACATCATGAGCCAGTGCGCAGCGAGCGGGCTCGCCGGGGTGGGCGAGCGCCGGTCCTGATGCGGTCCGGGAATCGTACCGTCGAAGCCCGTCTCGTGGCTCCCCAGTCCGGACACGATTCGAACTTTCGCGCGCCAATTGGCCGTTTGATCGAACCCATGGACGAATATTGTTTTCATCGCCATTGATGCAAAGGGCCGAGCTGTATCCATACCGGGCACCCAGGTTGGACACGTCTCGAACTCGCCGGAGCTCCTCACAAAGAGTCGTTTGTGCGACTGCCTTCTTGAGGGTCGAGCCTTAACTCCCGCCTGACCATCGTTCGGACGTACCGGCCGGGCCACTGCCCGTGTGAACCACGGTGGCCCGATTGAACGAGGTTTCACTGGTGCCGCCAGCGCAATGCCCGGGCTGTAGTTTTTCCCTGCTCGTTCGCTCGATGGGTGAGCGTCATCCAGGGCCGTGACGAGCGACGTGGGGTCTCGCGAGCCATTGGAAGGCCCGCTCCACGAATGGCCTTGCGTCTCTCTCGATGC
>Ga0326728_10024599_pt1 | contig 10890 bp, 9 predicted proteins | sample MB3enrmetagenome_FD_207602 | JGI IMG/M metagenome (GOLD analysis project Ga0326728, IMG submission 207602) | Lab enriched peat soil microbial communities from McLean, Ithaca, NY, United States - MB31MN | ecosystem: Environmental > Terrestrial > Soil > Wetlands > Peat | place: USA: New York...
CACCGGGCCGCAGCACCCGCGCGACCTCGGCGATCGCCGTCTCGTCGTCGACGACGTGCTCGAGCACCTCCGAGGCGATCACCCGGTCGAAACTCGCGTCGGCGAACGGGAGCCGGGTCAGGTCGGCGGCCACGCCCCCGTCCCGCGTGCCCGGCGGCACCTCGCCGGCGGCGCGCATCGCGCCCACCATCGCGCCGACTGCGTCGATCTCGGCGCGTTGCGCGTCGAGCGCGACGACGTGGGCACCGGCTTTCAGGCAGGCGAAGGTGTGGCGCCCGCCGCCGCACCCCACGTCGAGCACCCACATCCCCGGGACGACCGCCGCCCGGCCGAGGTCGACGGTCAGCACCGCTGCCCCGCGATGCCCGCCCGGTACTCCTCGGCGGTCGCCGCCGCGACCCGGTCCCAGCCGAAGCGGGCGAGCACCCGGGCCCGTCCGGCGCGGCCCAGCCGCCGGGCGAGCCCGGGCCCGTCGAGGATCCGGGCGACGGCGGCGGCGAGGGCGCCGGGGTCACCCGGCGGGACGGCGAGCGCGGCGACACCGTCGGGGCCGACGACCTCGGGCAGCGCGCCACCGGTCGTCGCGACGAGCGGCACACCGCACGCCATCGCCTCGATGGCCGGGAGCGAGAAGCCCTCGTAGAGCGAAGGGACGACGGCGACGCAGGCCTCCGCATAGCGTTCGGCGAGACGGCTGTCGGGCTCGCCCCCGACGAAGCGCACCGCGCCTTCCAGCCCGAGCCGCGCGATGGCCGCTGCCACCGGGCTCGCGCCACGGGGTTGCCCGACGACGACGAGGTGGGCGTCCTCGCGCTCGGTGCGCAGCTTGGCGAGCGCCTCGAGCAGGTAGACGAGCCCCTTGAGCGGCACGTCGGCGCTCGCGGTCGTCATGATCCGCCCCGGGACCCGCCGGACGCCCGCCAACGGGCGCCAGCAGCCGGTGTCGACCCCGAGCGGGATGACGGCGATCCTTTCGGGCGCGACGCCCATCTCTGTGACGATGTCGCGCCGCGAGGACTCCGACACGGTGACGACGCGCCCGAGATGGCGTGCGACCCGGTTCTGCATCGCCGCGAACCCGTACCAGCGTCGCAAGGAGAGCGCCCGCGCCGTTCCCCGCGCCGCGGCGAGGTCGAGCCGGCGGTCGATCGTGACGGGGTGGTGGATCGAGGCGACGACCGGCCAGCCCTCGGCCTGCATGCGCAGCAGCCCCGTGCCGAGGCCCTGGTTGTCGTGCACGACGTCGAACTCACCCCGGCGCCCCGCGAGCGCCGCCCGCGCCCGCCACGAGAAGGTCCGCGGCTCGGCGAAGCCGCCGCTCCACATCGTCGCCAGCTCGAGGGCGTCGGCGGCCGAGGTGATCTCACGGGCCCGCGGGCGGCGGAACGGGTCCGGCTCCCGGTACAGGTCCAGGCTCGCCACCGGCGTGAACTCCACGCCCGCGTCGAGCTCCGGGTACGGCTGGCCGGCGAACACCGTCACGCGGTGGCCCGCCGCGACGAGGGCGCGCGACAGGTGCCGTGTGTAGACCCCCTGCCCGCCACAGCGCGGGTTGCCGCGGTAGACGAGGAAGGCGACCCGCAGGGGACCGCTGCCCGTGCCGGCGCGACCCGGCGCCCGTACGGGTGGTCGGCCGGGCGTCACCGGGCAAGCCTCCCCCGCCGGCGCTCGCCGGGCAACCGGCGCGTCCTCAACGCTGACCGAGGCCGAGCTCGACCGCCTTCACCACCAGAAGCCCGACCGCGACGACGAGGTAGCCCCACATCGCCACCATCGTCGCCTTGCGTCCCCGCGAGAGCACCGGCGGGGCGAGCAGCGTCAGCGGTGACATCCGCCAGTTCTCCCGCTGGGTCGGCGTGGGCCGCGGCTCGCCCGGGTAGTCACGGCGGGAACGGACGCGCCAGCCGAGCACGGCGGCGACGATCCCGCCCCCGACGAGCACGGCACCGAGCAGCGAGATGACGAACATCACGTTGATGTGCGGGAAGACGGTCGTCGTCATCAGAATGAGCGAGAGCGCGACGAGCACCGAGACGATCAGGCCGGCGACCACGTTCAGCCAGAGCTTGTTGACCCAGGGGCCGAGCACCTCCCGGTCGTTGCACAACAGCACGAGGAAGACCGTCGCGCTCGGGAGCAGCACGCCCGCCAGCGCCTGGACCGCCATCGTGATGAGCCCGAGGGGGGCGCGCGGGATGAGCACGACCCCCGCGGCGACGAACACGAGCGCCGAGTAGGTCGTGTAGAAGCCCTTGGCGTCGGTCACGCGGCGGTGCAGCGAGTGCTTCATCGAGAAGATGTCGCCGACGGCGTACGACGTCGCGAGCGTCACCGCCGCGGCGCCGATGATCGAGGCGTTGAGCAGCACGATCGAGAACAGTGTCCCGGCGCTGTTGCCGAGGTAGTGCTCGAGACCCCGGGCGACCCCCGCGGCGTTCGTGAAGTGGCCCGCCAGCGGCGTGTGCCCGAAGGCGAAGGCCGCGGTGGCGACGACGAGGGTCGCGGCGAAGACCGTGACGAGCGAACCGAGGACGGTGTCGGTGCGCTCGTAGTTGATCCAGCGCGGCGTGATCCGCTTGTCGACGATGTTCGACTGCTGGAAGAACAGCTGCCAGGGCGCGACGGTCGTGCCGACGATCGCGATGATGAGCAGGATCGCCGTCGAGCTCACCCCGCCCTGCACGCCGGGGATGACCAGCCCGTGGACGACCGGGCCCAGGTGGGGGTGCGAGAAGACGACGAGCGGGATGACGAGGAAGTTCGCCACGACGAACAGCAGCATGAAGCGTTCCCAGCGCCGGAAGCTCCCCGAGGTCGTCATCGCCACGAGGCCGACCGCCGCGATCGGCACCGAGATGTGCGGGCTCACGCCGAAGTAGCCGAGCGCCAGGCTGATCCCGATGAACTCGGTCACGATGGTCAAGAAGTTGAGGACGAACAGGTCCCCGACCGAGAACGCCCCCCAGAACCGCCCGAAGCGCTCGTTGATGAGGCGGGCGTGGCCGACGCCGGTCACCGCGCCGAGCCGGACGACCATCTCCTGGTTGACGATGAGCACGGGGATGAGGAGCGGCAGGGTCCAGAGCAGCGTGAGCCCGAAGTTCTGCCCGGCCTGCGCGTACGTCGCGACGCCACCGGCGTCGTTGTCGCCGACCATGACGATGAGGCCGGGCCCGACGATCGCGGCCAGCGTGAGCAGGCGCGAGAGCATCGACCGGCGTGCACCGGTGTCACCGACGCTGATCGTGCCGAAGGCACCCCGGATGTCTCCGATGTGCGCCTCGTCGAGGACGGCGGACCTGCCGTCTCCGGATGCATGGTCGCGACTGGCCATGCTCGATCGACCTCCCGCGGATTCGGGTTTGGCGGACGTTGCTCTCTGGTCGCGCACGTCCGCGGGCGGCCCGTCCGGATCACCGGACCCTGCGGCTCACCTCGTCAGAAACGTGCGCCTTCTTCGTTCAGACGAACGTTTATCGGCGCTCAGGGGTTCTCCCTAGTCGTGCCCAAGCTCCAGTCGGCGTGGGTGGAGTCCGTTGGGCACGGACCGCCGCGGCGAACGCCCCGGCGCACCCCTCTCGTCAGAGCTTTGGCGCCCGCCGCCGTAGGCCCGAGGGCCAGCCACTTCGGACGATCCCTTGTGCCGGGAAAGTCTGTCCTGACCCGGAGTGTCTTTCGACAGGTGGGGTCAGTGGCCTGTGTGCGACGAGCCGCCTCACCGAACGAGGTGCGACTGCTTGCACCGGGATGTTACCCGCGGGGCGCGGGGCACTCCAGGGTTGATCGTGGCCCGGGTCGAGTTTGCAGATCGGGGATTCCGGCCGAGGCCCGCCGGGAGCCTCGCATCGTGAAGCGCACCCCCAAGAAGGGCGATTCAGCCCAGCGTGCCTGGCAGGTCGTTCAGGAGGCGAACGGGCAGGCCGAAATTGATCCGTACAGGGCCAACGACCCAGCCGCAGTCGAGCTGGGCGGCTTGGTGGCCCGAAGGGTGGGAAGGCGAGGGCTGCGAAGCCAACTGCGGCGGCGCGTGCAGCTCCCGCCAGGCGAGCCGCCACAGCGCGCTGGCACCGTCAGCCCTCCAGATCCAGACCGAGCTGTTCCGCCTGCGGACCGAACAAATCGACGGTCGGCTGACGCCTTCTGTTCTCTCGAACGGCTCGCCACTCGTCTCGAAGGCGCTCGCTGGCGACGTAGTAACGGCCTCTCGTTTCGCCCATCGGGTCAAGGACTCCGCTGTCGACAAGAACCTTGAGATCCCGGCTCGCCGTCTGGATTTCGATTTCGGTACCGTCTGACTCTTGAACTGACCGGCGATAGAGCGCGTTTCGGATGCGAATTCCACGGGACGCGTCCCACATTGGACCGACAGCTCGCTCGGGAAGACCCAAAGAGAACGCGAGCGTTTCACACCGGCCCCACAGCTCCTCAGATTCGCTGACCCTTAGAAGCAGCGTTTCCGCTTGCTGATGATGGGCGTTCAAGCAGAAGTGAATCCACGGCATCGCATCCTTCCGCGGGTGCCAGGAGCCCCCCGCAACCTCCTGCAACACCGCGTAGTAGGCATCGGTGTTTCGCCCCAGGTACTCCTCGATAGAGCAGAAGACCGGGGCTCGCACATGTTCCTGTGTGAGGACAAGTGTCTGTAGACATCGAGCCATCCGCCCATTGCCATCGGCAAATGGATGGATCATCACCAGATTGAGATGCGCCATGGCGGCGCGAACAAGCGGCGACTGGCCCTGCACTCGCAATGAATCCAGGAGTTCGGCCATGAGATCAGGGACGAGGTCGCGATCTGGACCCTCATAGACGATCTCGTTGTCGCTCTCCCGCCGCACGAAAATGACGCCCTTGCGCCACCGACCAGGCCTCTTCGACAAGTCGTACTTGATCATCATGTAGTGCAGGGACTTCAACAGCGATTCGTCGATGACGGCAGGATCGTCCTCCTCCGAGAGTTGAAGAACGTAGGTAAGCGCGTCTCGGTAACCCTGGAGGGCGAGCACCGTCTCGCTCGCCGCATCGAAGGGCGGTTCATCCTCGACCACTGCGAGAACGTCGTCGAGCCCGGCGTCGTAGCCCTCGATCGAGTTCGATCCTTGCACGGCGCGAGCGAAGGTCAGACGACGCAGACCGCCAACCCACCGGCGCGGCTCCGCCACCCGATGCTGCAGGTTTGTCTTGAGCTCGTCGATCTTTTCGATCGCTGCCAGTTCAGCGGGCCCAAGTTCTGGTGTCGCGTGGATCATGACCGAATCATAGAATTATTCTGTCACAAGACACAATAATTCTGTCTTCTTGTCTGACTTGTCCACACCCTCACGCAGAATGGCCAAGCCGTGGGGCGCCAAAGGGCGACGGTTCAGTTGCTCGGGCAGACCGTGCCGGATGGCGGGAGCTTGCCGGTCGTGAGGTACGTGTCCACGTAGCCGCGCACGCACGAGCTGAAGAAGTACCCCGTGTGGCCCGAGCCGGTCCGGGTGAGCAGGACGGCGTGGTCGAGCTGCGCCGCGACGGCCTTCGCCCAGGCGTACGGCGTCGCGGGGTCGTCCGTCGAGCCGACGACGAGGATCGTCGGCGTGCCCGGGGCGTGGATCTCGTGGGGAGCACCCTCGGCCGGGACCGGCCAGTAGGCGCAGGTGAGCGAGCCCCACGCCTCTGCCGCCCCGAAGTCGGGGGCGATCGCCGCCAGCCGCTTCGCCAGCGACTCGTAGAACGACAGTTCGCGGACCGCGGGCGAGTCGACGCAGTTGATCGCGACGTTCGCCTCGTCCTCGTTCGAGAACTTGCCGTTCTGCTGCAGGCCCTCGTACTCGTAGGCAAGCGCCGCGAGGAGGTCACCTTGGTGCTGCAGGCCCCGGTCGATGGCGAGACCGAGGTACGGCCAGGCGCTCTTCGAGTACAGCGCCGAGATGACGCCGAGCTGGGCGACGCCGAGCGTCACCGGCTGGAGCCCGCCGTAGCGCGCCTTGAAGTCGGCTGGGATCGTGTTGCCGGCGGCGAAGAACGCCATCAGCTTGTCGTACGCCGCTTTCGCCCCGCCCGGGAGCCGCTTGCTGCACGTCTTGTCCTGGTTGCACCAGCCGAAGAAGGCGTGCAGGTCGCCTTCGAAACCGAGCGCCTGCTCGCGGTCCGCCGCGACGAGCGTCAGCGCCGGGTCGACGGCGCCGTCGAGCACCATCGCGCCGATGTGGGTCGGGTATTTCGCGGCGTACATCTCGCCGATGAAGGTCCCGTAGGAGAACCCGAGGTAGTAGAGCTTGGGCTGCCCGAGGTCGGCGCGCAGCTGGTCGAGGTCCTCGACCGTCGTCGCCGTGCCGACGTTCTCGAGCAAAAGGCGCGAGGTGTGCGCGAGACAGGCCGCGACGAACTGCTTCGTCAACCGGACGGTGGCCGCGATCTCGGCCGGCGTCGACGGCTGCGGGTTCTCCTGGGTCAGCGTGCGGAACTGGTTCGCGTTCACGCAGGTGACCGGATCGCTCTTCCCGACACCGCGGGGGTCCCAGCTCACGAGGTTGAACTTGGCGCGCAAAGTGGGCGAGAACGCCGAGGCGCTCTGCTCGAGGAAGTTGACACCCGATGCCCCCGGGCCGCCGGGGTTCGTGAACAGGTCGCCGAGGGGCTTGGCGCTCGTCGACGGGAGCATCACGACGGCGAGGTCGAGCTTGCCGAGCGAGGGCTGCGCGTAGTCGATGGGCACCGGGATCGAGGCGCAGCGGAACCCCTTGTAGCCGTGGCACGTCGTCCACTTGATGCTCGAAGCGGCGGCCCGGGAGGCGACCGGCGACGACGCGCCGACGGCGGAGACGCCGAGAACCGACGCCGATCCGGCGATGAGAAGCAGAACTGGCGCGAAGATCCTCAGCGCTCGCATGGGCCACCTTGCCTGTCGGGGGGACGCCGGGCGCGTCCTTGGGTCACTGTAACGGTGAACCGCTGCGCGGATGGCCCGCTACTCCTCGGCCGACGTCATCCCGAAGTCGCGCCGCCACCCCGTGGGGAGGAGCAACTCGAGCACGTCGTCCACGGTGACGACGCCGATCATGCGGTGTTCCTCGTCGACGACGGGTGCCGTCGAGAGGTTGAAGTCCGACATCTTGCGCACGATGGCGTGGATGTCGGCGTCGGCGCGCACCGTCACGGGGTCGCGCTCGGCGATCGAGGAGAGCTTGGCCTGGGCGGAGGCCTTGAGCAGCCGCACGACCGAGACCGTCCCAGCGATCCGTCCTTCGGAGTCGGCCGTGTACACCGTCGCAAGCGCCTCGGGGGCGATGTCGCTCCGGCGGATCGCCTCCAGCGCCTCGCCGGCGGTCGTCGTGGCGGCGAGTGAGAGGAAGTCCGGGTTCATCAACCCGCCGCCGGTCTCCGGGTTGTAGCTGAGCAGCCGGCGTACCTTGGCCTGCTGTCGAGCGGGAAGCGCCTCGAGGACGGCGAGGCGGCGGTCCTGATCGAGATCGTTGATGAGATCCGCCGCGTCGTCGGGCGCCATCGTCGCCAGCACGCGGGCGGCCTCAGCGTCGGAACGGGACTCGAGGAACTCCCGCTGGTGCTCAGAGTCGAGCTCCTCGAAGACGTCGGCCTCGAGCTCCCGATCGAGGCTCACCGCCTCGATGATCTCCTCGCCCTCCTCGTGGGAGGCCGCCTCGACGAGATCGGCGATCTGTGCTGGACGCAGGCGGGACAGCTTGCGCAGCGGGATCCGCATCCTCGCCGTCGGCACGTGGGCGACGAACGGCTCGATGCTCCCCCAGTCGACGAGCGACTTCGTCCGGATCCGGCGGGCGAGCGGACGGGGCATGAGGCGCCGCAGCACGCCCCGTCCCGAGGGGTCGACGCCGACCACCTGCCAGACCCCGTCGGTCTCGGCGAGCTCGATCTCGTTGGCGCGGATGAGGTGCGCGCCGACGACGTGGATGAGATGGCGCGCCTGGAGATCGCGGGCCAGCAGCAACTCGCCGGGCCGACGTTCGAAACGGCCGAGCTCGAGCGTCGCCCCGATCAGCTGCACGAACCGCGGTCGCATCGATTCGATCCGGTCGATCGGGATGAACAGCTCCCGTCCGGCGACGCGGGCGACGAGCCCGGTGATCGGCGGGTGCGACTGTCCGCCGAGCCGGACGATCAGGTCCTCGACGCGCCCGATGCGTTCCCCCGCCGGGTCGAGGAGCGGGCTTCTGATGAGCGCCGAGAGGTGGAGGAATTCAGGGGACACCGGGGGCTGCAGCGGAAGACCAGCTCGCGGCTTCGCCACGGAACACATAGTACCGAGTGCGCAGCGACTGGGTGGTGGGCTAGTTGGACCCGGCGGATCTCAAGGTACAGGTCGGCATCATCTACACGGCAGCCGCGTTGACCGAGTTCAGCTGCCCTCTAGTGCGGCGACGGCCGCGTCTACTTCTTCCAACCGGCGCCTGGATTCGGGACTGTCTGGCGAAATGCGGTCGGCGAGGGCATAGACCTCTCGAAGGGTTTCTGCCATCCACTCTTCTTCGGTCATGGTCTTAGCGTACCTCGTCGCCCTTGTCTTCGTCTTCGTGTATATCCAGCCTGAGCTGGGCATCAGCGGGAACTCCCATCACTTCTTCCAGGTGCTTGAGCCGAACATGGAGTGCGCGCACCATCGAGGCAAGTTGGCGCGTCGCCTGACGAGTGGCAGTTGCATGGTCAGTAACGACGCCCTCCAACTGCTTGATGCCCCTTGCCGACTCCCTGCGGGCGTACTTCAGGCCAGTTGTCGTGACATCCGGCAGCTCTCCCTCGATAACCGTCTTCACGAACACCACAAGGACAATCAGGGCGACACCCAGAACCACAACCGCGCGCTCCGCCCGCAGAATCCAGGGCGCGTTGAACGCATAGGCCGGGCACATGCTGGCCGGCAGGCGCGTGCACCCGGGGTGAACACCGAAAAGCACCCCGAGCGACACGAGGAATGCGGCGATACCTCCAAGACGGACGGTGCACTTCACCCACGCCAGCATTGCAGCAGGCACTCTCATGGGTCCGGTTGGGACGTCCCGCAAGTTGGTGCAAATCGAGCGACGAATCCACCACGTGGTGGACCACCGGACTGAATCCCGACGTGTCCCCGGAAAAGACGTGACAAGGAGATCACTCCGGTGGCCCCACAAGGAGGCCAGAGCCGAGCCGTCAACGACCGAGAGATCCGAGCTGGTGAAATCAACCCACGACCAGCGACCGGGTAGTAGGCCCCGCCGGACCCGCGCTCAGAACTCGGTGATCGCGAGCACCTCTTTCTGGAACTCGGCGAACTCCGGCGACGACGTGATCGGCAGCAGCGCCATCAACTTGGCGATGTCGCCGGACACCTTGACCTTGCCCTGCATGAAGGCGGAGTTGGCGTCGAGTTCCCCCTGCTGCATCCGCTTGGCGTCGTCGTAGCTCTCGGTGAGCGTCACCTCCGCATCGGCGAGTTCGCCCAACTTGTTCTCGGTGAGCTGGCCGTCCACGACGATCCAGTAGTACTGCACGTCACCGTCCGGGCCACCTTCGACGACGTACTGGAGCCTCGCCGACGCGCCCGGCCGGACCGGCTGGGTCGCGGCGAGACGGGTGCTGTCATCGAGCCACTCCTGCGTCAGCCACTTCGACACGTCGGGACCTCCTTCGTCGGACCGCCGGCGGTGACGTCGCCCGCCACCCCCTTTTCTAGCCGCCGGAGACCCCCACCTTCTCCCTGATCCCGGCGAAGAGGTCGTCCTCGTCGCCGATCGGCCCGACGAGGTTGCGGGCGCACAGGTAGTCCTCGGCCGAGTACAGCTCCCGGTCGACCTCGTCGGGCAGCCCGAACCAGAACGGCGACGACGGGTCGATCTGCGTGGCGTGGGCGAGCAGGCCACCCCGGCGGGCGTCGTAGTACCCGGCCACGTCGATGCGCGCCGTCGGCACGGTCTCGCTCACCCGGTTGGGCCAGCCGTCCTCGAACCATTCGGCGTAGGGCGACGTGATGCCGAGCTCGAGGAACTTCTGGTGCCTCGCCAGCGACTGCTCGAGCGACCAGACCGTGAAGTACAGCTTTGCGGGCTGGTACGCCTCGCCGGCCAAAGGGAAGGCGCCGGCGTCGCCGGCGGCGTCGAACGCGGCGACGGAGATCTCGTGCACGCGCAGGTGATCGGGGTGCCGGTAGCGGCTCTGCTCGTCGGGGTACGTCACGACCACCTGCGGGCGGGCCCGGCGGATCTCGGCGACGAGCCGGCCGACCGCCTCCTCGAGCGGCGCGCGGGCGAAACAGCGCGGATCGGCGTTCGCCGGCGCCCCCTCCATCCCCGAGTCCCGGTAGCCGAGCAGCACGACCTCGTCGTAGCCGATCACGGCCGCCGCGGCGTCGAGCTCGCGGCGGCGCACGGCGGCGATGTCGGCGCGCACCTCGGCAGTGTCGAGCGAGGGATTGAGGATCTCGCCCTCCTCGCCCCCGGTGGCGGTGACGAGGACGGTGTGCACGCCCTCGGCGTGGTAGCGCGCGATCGTTCCCGCACCCTTGGAGGCTTCGTCGTCCGGGTGGGCGTGAACGGAGAGCAGACACAGGCGATCGGCCATCGCGACGAAGATATCGCCCGCCCGCCGCCCTTCGGACACCCGGGCCCGAACGTCATCGGGCCGGGCGGTCGGCGTATGCTCGCAGACGCGATGGCCGCGGCCGTAGTGCCGCGGGTGCGAAGCGTCTGGGTGGGGACCGACCCATCCCAGTCCGGGGTACGCGGGAGGAGCGAGCGATGAGCGTGATGAAACGCCTGAGCGGCGTCGTGCAGGCGAAGGCGAACAAGGTCCTCGACCGCGTCGAGGACCCCCGCGAGACGCTCGACCTGTCCTACGAGAAGCAGCTCGAGCAGCTCCAGCAGGTCCGCCGGGGCGTCGCCGACGTCGCGACCG
>Ga0326728_10024600_pt1 | contig 10890 bp, 10 predicted proteins | sample MB3enrmetagenome_FD_207602 | JGI IMG/M metagenome (GOLD analysis project Ga0326728, IMG submission 207602) | Lab enriched peat soil microbial communities from McLean, Ithaca, NY, United States - MB31MN | ecosystem: Environmental > Terrestrial > Soil > Wetlands > Peat | place: USA: New York...
GATCGCGTGGAATCCCACGTTCGGCAACGGGTTGATGGGCAAGCTTTTGGGCGACAAGAAAACGGTGATCCGCGCCGGCTACGGCCGAATCTACGGGCGTATTAACGGGGTCAACCAGGTGCTGGTGCCGTTGCTCGGCCCGGGCCTGTTGCAGGGCGTGACTTGCCAGGGCGCGAACATACAGGGGCAGTGCCTCGGAACGGGCCAGGCCACGCCGGCCAACGCGTTCCGCATCGGCGTGGACGGGAACGCGGCGCCGCTGCCTACGGCCAGCGCCACGCTGGCGCAGCCGTTCTATCCCGGCGGGACCAATCCCAACGCCGGCGATGCCACGGCGCTCGATCCCAATTACCGGCCCAACCGCACCGATAACATCAGCATTTCCATCCAGCGGCAGCTTTCTGGCCGCATGACCATGGAAATGGGTTACATTGGCCGCATCTCGCGCAACGATTACATGCAAATCAACCTGGATGCGGTGCCTTACATGACCACGCTGGGCGGCCAAACCTTCGCCCAAGCCTACGAAAGCCTGTACATGTCGCTGTGCGGCGCCTCGTATCCGTGCGCCGCCACGCTGCCGGCAGCGCAGGCTCCCGTTCAGCCGTTCCTGGAAGCCGCTCTCGGCGGCAGTGGCTCGTCGTACTGCAAGGGCTATGCGAGCTGCACGGCGGCCTTCGCCACCAGCCAACTGTCGAATATCAAGAGCGCGCAGGTTTCCAGCATTTGGTCGGCGCTGAACAACGCAGCGGTGGCCGTCGGCGCGCCCTGGGCCGGCAGCCGCACCATGATCAGCTCGCCGTTCAACGGCGGCAACAACCAGGCCACTTCCGCCATCCTCGTCACCAGCCAGGGACAGTCCAACTACAATGCCCTGTATTTCTCCTTCAAGGCGAACGACTGGCACGGGATGACCGCTGTTTCCAATTTCACCTGGTCGCGGGCGCTGGGAACGGCCGGCCTCGCGCAATACAACAGCGGCGGCACGGTGCTCGACCCTTACGATATCCACGCCAATTACGGGCCGCAGTTGTTCGATTACCGGTTCAACCTCAATGCCGCGCTGTACTATCAGCCGCCGCTCCTGCAGCACTTTTCGGGGGTCAAGCGCAAGCTGCTGGGCGGCTGGACTTTCGCTCCGCTGTTTACGGCCAATAGCGGAGCGCCGATCGCGGTGGGCTACGAGCCGGGCTCGACCTACGAAGCTTTCGGCGAATCCGGCTCTTCGGGCTCGGGCACGAACGCCGAAAACGCGGTGGGACTTTCCCAGTACACCGGAACCACCAGCACCAAGTACAACGTGACGGGCTCGGGTGGCATCGGCACCAACAACCCGTACGGCGTGAACATGTTCGGCAATCCGGCGCAGGTGTACTCCGAATTCCGGCCCTGCATCCTCGGTTACGATACGAGTTGCGGCGGATACGCCAATCTCCGCGGGCTGCCGTCGTGGAACGTGGACGCGGCGGTGACCAAGGATTTCGGCCTTATCAAGGAGCGGGTGGGCGCGAGCCTGATCTTCCAGATCACCAACGTGTTCAACCACGTAGTGTTGAGCAACCCGAGCCTGAGCCTGACGAGTCCGACCACCTTCGGCCGCATCACCACCCAGGCCAACACCCCGCGCAACATGGAATTCGGTCTGCGGATCCACTTCTAAACCATCCCCGGGCAGCGGGGCGAGTGCATCTCGCCCCGCTGCCGCATCACACATCCCGACCCCGCCGTTGAGTTGCCCCGCGTTGTACCATCTTCTTGATGCCAACCACAACCAGATGCGCGCTTGCGCTGATCGCCCTCGCTGGTATAGCTGCTGCCCAGAGCCCGCCCGCCGAGGCGTCCGCTACGATTGCGGGAAAGCCCGTTACCATCAAGTACTCGTCGCCTTCCGTGCGCGGCCGCCAGATTTTCGGAGATGGGGGCGTGGTCTCGAAGGACGCCACCTACCCCGTGTGGCGCGGCGGAGCGAATGCCGCCACCACCCTCCAGACGGGCGCCAATCTCGACATCGGCGGACTCAATGTGCCGGCCGGCACGTATAGCCTGTATGTCCTGGTGCAGGACCCCGACCACTGGAAGCTCATCGTCAACAAACAGACGGGCCAGAGCGGCATGACTTACGATGCCAGCCAGGACCTGGGCCGCGTCGACATGCAAATGGCGGCGCCGCCGGCGCCCATCGAAAAGCTGAAGTACACGCTCACGGCCAGCGGCAATACGGGCAAGCTCCAACTGGAATGGGAGAAACACATCGCCTCGGTCGCCATCCGGGCGAAATAGCGGCCGCGCGCCGACCGCCGGGACCCTGGCCACGGTTTCAGTGCTGGCCAGGAAAAACGAGGCAGCATGAGCGACGCCCCCGCACAGCCGTTGGATTTCGTTAGTCTCTACCGTCGAGCCTTCGAAGAATTCGGAGCGTCCGCGTTGTGGAGCAGCAGACCTGTGTCCGATCCGACACCGGCCGATGCTCTGGCAATCACATACAGCCTGCGGGTTGAAGGCAACTTGCAGGCGCGGCGGTTGGCTGAACTGATGGAACAGGCCTGCCGCGAGCCGAGGCAGTGTGACAGCCCTCGCGGTGGCGGCTCCGACCGCAGCACCGAACCACCGAGTCCTCCTACCCGCGCGGCGTCATGACCAGTCCGGCCGCGCACACGATGCCCGAACGGTCGGCCACCTGCTGCTCCACCAGCGGGACTTCGCGGCCCAGCAGTCCGCGCGTGCGGCTCCAGACTTCCTCTTCGAGGGGCCGTAACAGATCCGCTCCGGCATCGGCGACCGGGCCGCCCACGATCACGATTTCCGGATCGAAAACGTGCAGCAGGCCGGCAATGGCGGCGCCCAGGGCGTGAATGGCTTTCGAGACGATGGCTGTGGAGAGCGCGTCGCCCTCGCTGGCGGCCTGAAAAATGGTGCGGCAGGTGGCCAAGCGGGGCTGCTCGCGAAACAGCCGGGTGAGCGTCGAGGCACAGCCCCGGTGCACCGCGGCCCACGCTTCGCCTTCGATGGCGCGCGCCGAGAAGACCGTTTCCAGGCAGCCGCGATTGCCGCAATAGCACAATGCCCCATCGGGATTCACCGTTATGTGCCCCAGGTGGCCGGCCACCCCCGAGTGGCCGCGCAGCAGATGCCCGTTGGCGATTACCGCGCCGCCGACACCGGTCCCCAGCGTCAGCATCACCACGTTGTCGCGCCCCTTGGCCGCGCCCCACACCATCTCGCCCGCCATCGCAACGCGCGCGTAGTTGTCCGCGAAAACCGGAACGTCCGTGGGCAGGCCGACCAGGTCCGAGAGCCGCAGCCCCTGGAGAAAATGGAGCGGGCCCATCAGAGTTTCCACCAGCGTACTGTCCGGATTGATGATTCCCTTGCAGCCCACTCCCACTCCCGCGGGCAGCGCGGTGGCCTCCAGCAGCCAGCGAATGGCATCGTGCAGCGACGGCAGAAGACCATCCAGATCGCTGGGCGTCGGAATGCTGCGGGAGGCCAGAATCGCGCCCTGTTCGTCCACCATGCCGGCGCGAATCTGCGCTCCCCCGATGTCGATCCCCAAGACCACCATCCGTACCTCCGACTTCAGACTCCCGTGACGCGCCAACCCGCGTCTACCGTCAAGACCTCACCGGTAATGGCCCGCGCGTCGCCGCTCAACAGGAAGAAGGCGGCGCGCGCCACCTCTTCAGCGTCCACCATTCCGTCCGTGAGCGGCTGCTTCCTGCGGATGAACTCGAGCAACTCCGGATCGCCCTGCGCACGCTCGCTCGCCGGGGTGCGCACCAGGCCGGGCGCAATCGCATTGACGCGGATTTTGTGGGGCGCGTAGTAGGCGGCCATCGAGCGCGTCATGGAGACCACCGCGCCCTTGGCCGCGGCATAAGCGTGAGTCGCGAAATGGCGCGGCTCCGGCGCTTCGGCCAGCACGCTGCCCATGTTCAGGATCGTCCCGCGGATTCCGTCTTCGCCGGCTTCCTGCTCGAGCATGCGTCCGATCGCCGCGCGGCACAGGCGAAACATGATGCCCAGGTTCTGCGCCAGGGTCAGGTCCCAACCTTCGTCCGTGCATTCGTGCGCCGGACCGTCTCCGAAACGCCGCCCGCTCAGCCCCGCGGCGTTGAACAGGCCATCCACGCGGCCGAATCTCGACAGGCACTGCGCCAGAACGGAATCGGCCGATTCGGCGCGCGTCAGGTCGCCGGCCCATACTTCGGCGCCGGTCTGCGCGGCCAGCTCCCAGCCGCTCCGCTCGTCGCCCGTGGCGATCACCAGGCGCGCGCCGCGCCTGGCGGCCAGCCGCGCGAAGGCCCCTCCGATACCCGAGGACCCGGAAACAATAAGTACTTTGTTATTCAAAGCACGCTCCCACAGGAGGCTTGGGGTTCTGCGGGCGGTTGGGACTATCGAGCTTGTCCACCCGCGTGAAGGTCACCGGCATGGGCGCGCCTTGGGTAAACGTGTCCGAGATTTCATTGCCGCCGGCGTTCAGCGTGCCTTCGAAGCTGGCGTCGAGCGCCGGCATATCGAGGCTCAGTTTGCGGTCGGAGAACGTGGTGCGCGCGTCCGCGAGACCCATGGCGCCCTGGTCGATGCTGTCGAGGGTGGAAGTCAGCTCGCCCTTCTCGTTCCCGCCGATGTGCAGCCCGAGGCGCAGCGACACGGCGCCGGGGTGGAGGGTACCTTGCCAGGTGCCCTCGATTCCGCCGGTTTGCGCCCACGGGGCGACGGCCAGGCCGGCGCCGCATACGAGCCGCGAGATCATATTCTGATTGTCCGTCAAATCGGAACGCGCCGCGCGCCCCGGACCCCGCCCTGTAGTTGGAACGCCTCCGCACGGGTCTTTGTTCTTGAAAGCCGCACCAACCGCTTGTTTACGCGCGCGGCTCCGTTTCAGAGCCACGACCTTGAGGGAGTGGTCTTCACGGAATTTGACTCGATGTTACAAGAGGATTTGTGTGCACTTACCGATCGGCCCGCGGTGGCGTAAGTTCGCACTGGCTGCTTCGCTGGCCACTTATTTCACCTGGTTCACCTGGGACGGCCTGAAGGCCCATTTCGCCGTGGACGAGCCGATGAACATGTACTTTTACTGGCATCCCGCGCCGCTCGAGTTCTGGCTCTCGCACCTCACGGTCTGGCGCGGAGTCTACCGGCCCATGGGCGGCGTCTTCTACCTGCCCCTCCTGTACGTCTTCGGATGGAATCCCGTGCCGTATCACGCGGCGCTCCTGGCGGTGCTGCTGGCGGCGGCGTTCCTGGTCTATCGCTTCGCGCGGCTTCTGGGCTGCGCAGAACTGGAAGCGGCGCTGGCGGCGCTCGCGGTGTGCTACCACGCCGGATTGAGCCTCCTGTATTACGACACTGCCTTCGTGTACGACGCGCTGTGCGGCTTCTTTTACCTGGCGGCCTTGGTGTTTTACGCCCGCATTCGGAGCCGGGGCGGGGTGCTCAACTCGCGCCAGGCGGCTGTCTTCCTCGGCCTGTACCTCTGCGCGTTGAATTCCAAGGAAATGGCGGTCACGCTTCCGGTCATGCTCCTGATCTATGAATGGCTTTACCACAAGGCGCCGCGATGGGCGTTTTTGCGAGGCCCTGGAAGAGTCATCCTGTGTTCAATAGCTTTGACCGCAGCCTACGTTTACGGCCGCGTATTGGCCCCCAATGCGCTGGCGGCCAGCCCGGGGTATCGCCTGGTCTTTTCGCGGGCGCGGCTGGTGGATTTTCAGAAACGCGCCTTCGACGACCTGTTTCTGAGTTGGAATTACTTCGATTGGCACACGGTCCTGCTGTTCTGGGCGATTATCACCTGGCTGGCATGGCGGCGCAACCGGCCGGCGCTGCGCTTCTGCTGGTTCTTCATCCTGCTGGCTCCCTTGCCCATCGAGTTTCTGCCGGGTCGCGGCGGCGCGTGCCTGTACGTTCCGCTCTTCGGGTGGGCGGTGTTCGCGGCCATCGTCTTCCGCGACGTGGTCGAGGCCGCCGCGGCGTTCGGCGCGCGCGAGCCGCTCGTCGGCCGCCTGGGACGCCCGGGCGTTTTCGCGCTGCTGATCTCGACGGGCGTGTTTCTGTGGGCCCGCGACAACCGGCGGTTGGAAGACTCGTTCGTCAAACCGGCCATCCCGCAACTGGGCCAGACCACCTGGGAGGTGATGCAGCAACTCCAGGCGCTGAACCCGCGTGTCGAGCCGGGCAGCCGCGTGGTGTTCCTGGACGACCCGTTCGGAACGTTCGACATGGCCTTCCTGGCGGAATTGTGGTTCCGCGACCGCAGCGTCAGCGTGCGCCTGAATCGCCGGGAACCGATTCCCCCGGGCGAGATCGCCGCGGCCAACCATGTATTCACCTTCGAGAAGCGGAAACTCGTTCAGATACGCTAGCAGTCCGCGGCAGAAGTGACTTTGGGTCAAGAACGCAGGCGAAACCGCCTGCGCCACCACCGCAAATCAACAGTTTGCGACTCTGGTGGGGCCGGCATTCAGCCGGCATTCAGCCTGCCAGGACTTCTGCCACGGGCTGCCAGGCCTGTAGGGTAAAATGGTCGCTCAAGGGTCTTAGCAGAGTGCGCTGCGGTCTGGTATGTCTTCTCGCGTTTGTGGGGCTTTTCGGATTAGACGCTCTTCTTTTCCGAACCCCGCTCTATCCGTCGTATCTGGAGCCGGACTCCTCCACCGGCCAGTTTGAGCTGATCCTCCACCGCGAGCAGGCGGCGCAGGCGGCCAATGGCGATAACCTGATCGCCACGCTGGGCAACTCGCGTTTCGCCTATGCGCCGCGCCTGGCGAACGAACTGACCCCGCAGACGGGATACGTGTTCCGTCACGCCGGCGTGGCGGGCAGCGATGTGCGCACCTGGTATTACATGCTCCGCGATCTCGACCCGGCCGCCGAACGCTACCGGGCGATTGTCTTCGGCGTGGACGACTTCGCGGACGAAGACGGCCTGTTCAATCCCAACGACGACATCCGCTCCCTGCACTATGTCATCGCCCGCCTCCGCTGGAGCGACGCCTGGGATTTCGCGCGATCGTTCGATGGCCGCCAGCTTCAATGGGAAGCTTTCCGCAGCGCGCTGCTGAAGGGCCTGGTTTACCAGGCCGACGTGCGCGCCTTCCTGTCGGATCCCCTGAAACGCATCCGCTATGTCCAGCTTTGCCGCCAAGGTTACGAGAGCTGGACCTACGACTACCTGGAAACGGATCGGAGCCTCGCCGGCATGGAAATCGACTGGTCCGCGTGGAGCGTGAAGTTCCCTCCCGGCGTCGACCAGGATCAGCGCGACACGGTGCGCAATTACCTCATGCGCAAAGCCGCGCCGCAGGTCGGCCGCCTGGCGGGATACCGCCGGTTGTGGTTCGGCCGGATTCTGGAGCGCTACGCGCGCTCGCGCACCCGCATCATCTTCGTCCGCCTGGCGCGCGGTCCCATCCGGCGCCCCGACAATATCATCCGCACGACCAGCGCCTCGATCCGCGAGTTCGCCACGCGGCCCAACGTGCTGCTGTGCGACGAGCATGCGTTCGATGCGCTGGAACGGCCCGAGTTGTTCAAGGACGGCCTGCACCTGAATCGCGCGGGCATCGCGCGCTTCTCTCCGATGCTGGCGGAGAAGATCTCCGGCATGCTGGGTCCGTGGGCCAAAAGGTGACCATCCGGCATGCTCTTTAATACCACCCAGTTCTTCATCTTCCTGGGCGTGGTGCTGGCCCTGTTTTACGCGGCGCCGCGCGCCTGGCGAAGGTACATCTTGCTGGTGGCCAGTTACTGGTTTTACGGGACGTGGAACCCCAAGTTCATTGCCCTGCTGCTGACCCTCACGGCGATCGACTATACGGCGGGGAGGTGGCTGGAGAAGATCTCGGAGCCGCGCCGGCGCAAGGCGGTCCTCATCCTGAGCCTGTGCGCGAACTTCGGCTTCCTGGGGTTCTTCAAATACTACAACTTCCTGGGACGCAACCTGGCATGGTTGCTGGGCAGGCCGGAAAACGCCTTCTGGATGGATATCGTTCTGCCCCTGGGCATCAGCTTTCACACCTTTCAGAGCATCTCCTACGTGGTGGATGTCTACCGCGGGCAGCAGAAGGCCATCCGCAGCCCCATCGATTACGCCCTGTTCATCTGCTTCTTTCCACAACTGGTGGCCGGGCCGATCGTGCGCGCGCGCTACTTCTTCCACGACCTGCTGGACTGGCACGCGCCTTCGACCGACGACGTTTCGCGCGGCCTGCTGCTGATGACCCTCGGCCTGACCAAGAAGATGGCGTTTGCCGACCAGTTCGCCCGCATCGCCAACGGCTATTTCTCGAACGTCGCCGGCAATCCCGGAATCCTCACCGCCTGGTCCGGCGTGTTCGCCTTCGGCTTGCAGATCTACTTCGATTTCTCCGGTTATACCGATATGGCGATCGGTATGGCGCTGCTGCTCGGCTTCCACTTCCCGGTGAACTTCCGCCGGCCGTACCTGGCTTCGAGCATCACCGACTTCTGGCGGCGCTGGCACATCTCGCTTTCCAGTTGGCTGCGCGATTACCTGTACATCCCGCTGGGCGGCAACCGGCACGGCCGCTGGAAGACGTATCGCAACCTGATGCTCACCATGCTGCTGGGCGGATTGTGGCACGGGGCAAGCTGGAACTTCATGATCTGGGGCGGGTACCAGGGCGTGCTGTTGAGCGTGGAGCGATTGGTTCGCGGCGACCGACCGGCGCAGGACGGATGGGAGGACTGGCTCTATCCCGTGAGGGCGCTGGCGACGTTCGGGCTGGCGCTGATCGGCTGGGTCTTTTTTCGCGCCGCCAACCTGACCGAAAGCATGGCGGTTCTGCGGCAGATGTTCGGGCGCACGCCGGGCCACCTTCTGCTGGAACCGTGGCACTGGGGACTGGCCGCGGTCTCGCTGGTGGTCGCGCTGGGCGAAGAGAAGTCGGAGTGGCTGGAGAGATTAGCGAAGGCCCCGGTGCTGGCGTATGCCTCTGGGCTGGCTGCGATGTTCTTCTTTCTCGAGATGTTCGGGGCCTTCGACGCGGCCATTCCCTTCATCTATTTTCAGTTCTAGTGTAGCGATCAGCGAGCAAGAATTATAGCCACGGATGCACACAGATGAACACGGATTGAAGAACCAAGCACCTATCCGTGTGTATCCGTGTGAATCCGTGGCTAAGTAATGGTTCTTTCTCACATCCTCAGCCAGTCGCGGAGGGACGCCGTTTTGTAAGATCGTAGGGTGAGGAAGCGCACCGGCAAACGGCGCGGTTGGATCAGCCGGATTCTGCTCTTGATCGTGGGCGTGGTGGTGGCATTCTACGTCTTCTGCATTGCGGCACTGGTGGCCCTGCGGTGGATGACGCCGCCGACCACCGCCATGCAAGCCGAGCGGCGTTTGGAGGCGTGGCTGCACCACCGGCCCTATCACAAGCGATACGTGTATGTGCCCCTTGGCCGCATCTCGCCCGATCTTCAGCACGCCGTGATCTCGGCCGAGGACGGCCGCTTTTACCAGCACCACGGGATCGACTGGAAGGAAGTCGAAGTCGTGGTCGATCGCGACATGGACGAAGGCAAGCTGGGGCGCGGCGGATCCACCATCACGCAACAACTGGTCAAGAACCTGTTTCTGAACGCCGACCGCTCGCTGGTGCGCAAGGCCGTGGAGTTCACACTGGCGCCGCTGGCCGAACACATCCTCAGCAAGCGGCGGATCCTGGAACTCTACCTGAACGTCATCGAGTGGGGGGCGGGAATTTACGGCGCGGAAGAGGCAGCGCGCGCGTGGTACGGGGTGCCCGCGGCGCGGATCGACCGCGAGCAGGCGGCGCGCATGGCGGCGCTGTTGCCGTCGCCCCTGCGGCGCAAGCCGGGGCGCATGAACACCTACAGCGCCGAGATTCTGCGGCGCATGGCGCAGACCGGCTGGTGAGGAGCCGATCCTATTGGTATTCGCCTCGTCAGATCAGTTCCAGCCGGAGTTGGCGGCCAATCGCTACAGCGGCGCGTTGAAGAGTGTGCAATGTAACACTCGTGTTGGTGGGATCGAGCAAGCGGTCGAGTGCTCTACGGCTGGTTTGCATGCGGATGGCCATGGCCGCCTTGGTGAGACGATCCTTCTCCATGGCGGCCTTGATCTGATCGGCCAGGATTTGTTTGACGGCCTGTTCCTCGCACTCTTGCAGAATTCCCTGCTCGGCTAGAAAACTATCAAAAGACGAACCAATCTTGCCCTTCTTCTTGCGTGTCATCTCAGAGCACCTCCTTCATGCGTTGGAGCGCGAGTCTCAAATTCCGGGCTGGGGTCTTCTGCGTCTTCTTGACGAAGCCGTGCAGCCGCACCATGCGTTCCCGCGCCACCCAGAAAATCACCCGGCCGATCTTTCCATCAGTCAACTCGCCCCGTACCTCCCACAGGCCATTGCCGAGACTGCGACAATAGGGCATGCTGAGCGGCCAACGAATTCGGCCTTCTGAATGTCGCGGCCGACCAATTTGCGATCCTCCAAAGATAGCCCCACGACCCACTCCCGTACAGGCCGGTTGCCGAGGGCGGATTCATAGGAGAACGCCGGAAGCTTCTGGGACCGGTCGATCAATTCTCATTGTGCCAAAACTGGCACATATTAGCAAGTGACCTCCTGAGAGCCGGCGACGAGAGCGGCGTTCAGGGATTGATCGGATTTCGCCCTCCCGGCTGGCATGGCCGGATCCAAGCCGACTTATCGTTCCTGATCCGGCCGTGAAACGTCCCCTCTGTCCGAGTGGCCGACCACACGCCCGCTGCCCCAAATAAACGCCACGCCGTTACTCAGGGGTAATCGGCTGGATGGAGGCTTCTTCGATGGCTTCGAGGACCTGTTTGACGACCTTCGGGTGCAGCGTCGCGCTGCCATGGAACGGAACGACTACCCT
>Ga0326728_10024601_pt1 | contig 10890 bp, 7 predicted proteins | sample MB3enrmetagenome_FD_207602 | JGI IMG/M metagenome (GOLD analysis project Ga0326728, IMG submission 207602) | Lab enriched peat soil microbial communities from McLean, Ithaca, NY, United States - MB31MN | ecosystem: Environmental > Terrestrial > Soil > Wetlands > Peat | place: USA: New York...
ATCTCCGGGAATGCGAACAGTCCGCTGTTGCCCTTCAAGGTGTGCATCAGGCGGAACAGTTCGTCCATCGCATCGCGGTCGCCAGGCTGGTCTTCCAGCTGCATCAGCTTCTGGCCGATGCCTTGGGAGAACTCGTGGGATTCGGAAAGAAACTGTTCGAGCAGCGGGGTCATTGCTGTGCCTCTCCGAGCATGAGACGGACATGGGTCAGAAGCTGGAAGGGACTGACGGGTTTGATGAGATAGCCATTGGCGCCCGCCCGGAAGGCTTGCAGCTCATCGTGGTCCGCGGCCTCCGTTGAGACGATGATGGCCGGCGCCTGCGGGATCTCCTGCTGGCGCAGTTCGCGCAGGAATCCGTAGCCGTTCAGCTTGGGCATATTCACGTCCACAAGATAGAGATCGAAGGGCTCCAGCAAGGCCTTTTCCAGCGCTTCGATCCCGTTCCAAGCCTCTTCCGTCGCGTAGCCGGCGGACTCCAGGATGCCGCTGTGATACATGCGTACCGTGGCTGCATCGTCGATAACCAGAATGCGTTTCATCGAGCCTCCAGACCTTTGCGATACACGATGGCCTCGGGGAATTTGCACACTTTGAACAGCGGCGAGATGCGGCTCATGGATTCCGAGTGTCCCAGGCAGATATACCCGCCGGGATTGAGCGCCTCGTAGAATGTCTCCGCCGCGGTCTTGCGCGATACGTCGTCGAAGTAGATGAGCAGGTTGCGGCAAAAGATCACATCGAAGTTGCGGTACCTGAAGGTGTCGGCGGGCTCGGAGAGATTGACGCGGGTGAACTCGACGGCCTGGCGCAGATCGTCGCAGAGCTGGTATTCGTTGGCCACTCCCTTGAAGTACTTTTCCAGCCAGAGCGCAGGCACATGCTGCACGGAACGGATGGAATAGCGCGCGGCGCGGGCGCGGCGCAGGATGCTGGTATCGATGTCGGAAGAGATGATCTCCACATCCCAGTCGCTGATTCCGGACCACATTTCCATCAGGTACATGGCCACAGAATAGGGTTCCTCTCCGGAGGACGAGGGAATGCACCAGATGCGAATGGGGTGCGAGCCGGTTCTGCGCTGGACAATCTCCGGGAGGATGGAATCGACCAGGCAGCGGAACTGGTACTCCTCGCGGAGAAAATAGGTCTCGTTCACCGTCATCAGGTTGGTGAGCTGTTGCAGCTCCTCGCCCGAATCCAGGAAGCGAAGCAGCGTGAAGTAGCCGCGAAAGTCGCCGGTCCGGGTAGCCTCGATACGCTCCACCAGGCGCTTGTCGACAAAGTAGCGCTTGGCCGGCTCGAAGTTGATGCCGGTCTTGCGATAGAAGAACTCCTTGAACTTCAGGAAGTCTTCGCCGGTGATGGCGGGCACGGGTTCAGATGGTGGCGGGGATGCGCGCATGATGGGTCAGGCTCCACGAATGCGTTTCAGTGCGCGGTTGGCGGCAAACTGGATGAAGGCTTCGGAGCGAAAGCGGTCTTTGAGCCGGAGGAGCGGATCGACGGCCGCCTCCGAGCCCGCTTCGCAAAGCACATCCACCGCCGTGGCGCAGACATTCAGGTGCGCGTCCCGTTCGATGACTTCGATCAGCCAGCTCTCCACATCCGGCTGGCGCCGCGAATCGAGGATATTGACGGCAAAGATGCGTATATCCGGATCGGGATCGGCCAGCAGCGAGCGCAGAACGTCCGACACGTCGCAGGCCAGGAGCCCGATGGCTTCAATCACTTCGTTGCGCAGGGCGGCATCTTCGCTGCGCAAGCAGTCGGCCATCCTGCCGGCTGCCGATGGATCGTTGAGGCGGACCAGGGTGGTCAGAATGACCTCGCGCACGGCGGTGTCCGGCTCGCGATTCAAGCGGCTGGCCAGGACGCCGGCCGCATGGGGGCAGTGGAGCATGTCCCGCGCGGCACGGCGGCGGGTTCGAGGGTCCGCATCCTCCAGGCAAGCGGCAAGCTCCATGCAGCTTTGCTCTTGCTTCGGCTTGGCGGCCTCGGCGGGTGGAATCGCTTTCCGTTTCACCAGCCCCATGGTTCTTCCCTTACCGGCCTGCCCAGCTTGCGACCTGCGCGGCCACTTGTTCCGCCGCCAGGACCAGGCTTGCGCCGCCCTTGCCTACCAGCTCCGCCGGCATGCCGTATACCACCGCCGATTCTTCCGATTCGGCAATGGTGCGGCCGCCGCGCTTTTTGATTTCAGTGAACGCGTCCGATCCGTCGTAGCCCATGCCGGTCAGCAGCACTGCCGTCACCCGCTTCGCATCGTAATGCTGCAGCACCGATCGCCCCAGCAGTTCGACCGACGGATGCCAGTGGAACTGGGGGTTCTCAGGCGCCGGCAAAACAGTCAGCTTGCCGCCGCGGCTGGTCAGCAGCATGTCCGCGCCGCCCCTCCCGATGTAGATGGTGCCCGCCTCCACCGGCAGCGGCCGGGCCACCTCCGTCACATGCAGGGCGCAGCATTGATCCAGCCGTTCGGCAAAGGCCCTGGTGAACGCCGCCGGCATGTGCTGGGCCACCAGTACCGGCCAGGGAAAATTCGCAGGCAATCCCGACAGGACGATCTCCAGCGCGCGCGGACCGCCGGTGGATGCGCCGATCACCAGCAGGCCCTCGGCGGCCACCCTGGACTGCGCCGCCAAGGAAAATGCTGCGGTGGCCTTCTTGCGCTCCTCCTGGATGCGGCGAACCGCCGCGGACGGGGTCGATCCCTTGCTCTTGACCCGCGCCCGGGCCGCCGCGCGCACCTTGTCTACAAGTTCCTCGGTAATCTTGCAGATAGACAGGGAGATGCTTCCGCCCGGCTTGGCGATGTAATCCACGGCGCCAAGATTCAGCGCTTCAAAGGTCGCCAGCGCCCCTTGTTCGGTGAGCGAAGACACCATCACCACGGCTACGGGCCTCTCGGCCATGATGAGGGAAAGCGCTGTCAAACCGTCCATCTCCGGCATGTTGATGTCCAAGGTCACCACCTCCGGCTGGAACTCCAGGTTTTCCCTCACCGCTTCGGCGCCGTTTCTGGCTTGGCGTATATCGAAGTCCCCCTCGGCCTGAAACAGCGTTATCAACTGACGCCGCATCAGGGCCGAGTCATCGACAATGAGCAGTTTGATCATTGTCTTAGGCGGCAACCGCCGCCAGAGCCGCCAGCTCCTTTTTCGCCATCAGGTGCGGCGGATCGATCAATTGCACCATGCGCTTCTGCTTCTCCAGGTTGGCCATGCGGCTCAGCAACTGGCTCTGCTGGGCCGACAGTTGCGGCGATGCTTCGATGGCTGCCTTGGGAATCTTCAGCACCTCCGCCACCTGATCGACAATGAACCCGGTGCGCACATCGGAGATCAGAAACACCATGATGCGCTGCCGGTCGGTGCGGTCCACCTGCTTGAGGCCCAGGCGCAGGCGAAGATCGATCACCGGCAGCACCGATCCGCGCAGGTTGATGACGCCCTCGACGAACGGAGGCGCCTGAGGAACCCGGATCAACTCCTCCGGGACACGGACAATCTCCTGCACGCTGGCGATCGGCGCGCCGAATTCCTCCTTGCCCAGGCGGAAGATGACCACCTGTTCGTCGTCGTCCAGGTTGTCGTCCACCTCCTCGCCCGTCTGGCCGCTTTCCAGATTGTCGTTGCCCACGGTGCTCAATGCCTCCTTGATTGTGGAATTGCCGAAGAGATTGCGCGCCGTGACGATCGACACCAGGCGCTTGCCATTCTCCAGCCGGCAGATTGAGGTTATTTCGGCGAGATTCCCTTCGCGGGCCAGCAGGGCGGGAAGCGCATCCACTCCGGTCTTAGCGACCCGAAGCACCTCGCTGACCGCATCCACCACCACGCCCACCGAGACGCCGCCCAGCGTCAGCACCACGATGCGGCTCTTTTCGTCCAGATCGCGGTGCGGCAGGGCGAACATGCTGCGCAGGTTGACCAGCGGCAGCAGGCGGCTGCGCAGGGTCATCACGCCCAGCACGTGCGACTCCGAGTGCGGCACATGAACCACCGCCTCCGGAACCTGCACAATCTCCTGCACATCTTCAATGGCGATGGCGTATTCCTGGCCATCCACATCGAAGCTCACCAGTTGCAGCTCGTCGCTCAAGTCTTCTTCCTCGACCTCGACCGCGGCTTGTGCAACCCCTGCGGCCGAGGTGCTCTTGGTGATGGACGCAATCTGCGAAAACTCCTTCTCGATGAGTTTGGCAAAGTCCAGAACCATGATCATGGCGTGGCCGCCCACGTCCTTGAGGAGGCCGGAAAGCACCTCGGTATTTACCGTGGTGCGGATTGATCCCACGTCTTCGATGTGGCCGGCATCGACGCCCACCACGCTCGCTACCCGGTCTACGACAAAGCCCAGGGGCTGCCCCACGTCCACCACCAGGGCGCGCGTCGAGTCGTCGTGAACCAGCTCAGGAAAACCGAACAGCCGGCGCAGAGAGATGATTGGCAATACCTTGCCGCGCAAGTTCGCGAGGCCCTCCAATGCGGGCGGCGCCAGAGGCACGCGTACCACCTCCGGAACGCGAATGATCTCCTTCACCGGCACCATGTCGGCCGCGAAGACCTCGTTGCCGGCGATGAAGACGACAAACTGCTGTGTGCCTTGTTGGGTAGTGGAGGCGCGGACCTCGCTTTCGATCAGATCGCTGGCCGCATCTTCCGGCTGAGTGTTGGAGGCGCGTTCGACGAGATTGCTCTCCTCGGCGCGCCCCGCATCCATTTGCTTCTTCGAAATTTGCTTCGTCATCGCGGTGCCCCCTTACCCTGCGGCCTGAAGTTCATCCGCCAAGGATGCGATTTCTTCAATCGCGGCTGACAGGTTTTCGGCCCCCTTGGACTGCTGCTGAGCCGCGCCGGACGCCTCGGTGGCTGCTCTGTCGGCTTCCGTCGCGGCGGCCGAGATTTGCTCGATCCCCTTCTTCACCTGGCCGAGAGCAGAGACAATTTCGTCAATAGCGGCAAGAATCTCCTGCGTGCCCTTTTCCACCACAAGGATGTCGGTCTCGATCGTCACCAGGTCGAAGTTGGTCTTCTTGGCCTTCTCTACCTCGGTGAGCGCCGCCGCCACAATCTCGCTCAGGTCGCGGCCCACAATCCCGATCTGATCCTGCACCGCCTTCACCAGGTCCTTGATCCGATCGGCGTTCTCCGATGAATCGTGAGCCAGGTTGCGGATGTCCGTGGCTACCACCACAAAGCCCTTGCCAAACTCCCCGGCTCTCGCCGCTTCGATGGCTCCGTTGACGGCCAGCATGTTGGTTTGGATGGAAACGGTGCTGATGGCCTCGACGATCTTGTCGATGCGCCTCGATACCAGCTCCAGTGCGTTCATCTGCTTGATGCTGGCGCGGGAGGCATCCGCCGAGCTGGAAAGGCCGGTAACCAATCCATTGATGCCATTCTTGTTCTCGCCCAGCAGTTTCTTGATGGCCACCACCTTCTCCGCGCTTGCGGTGGCGCGTTTCTGGCCAACTTCCGCCCCTTTTTCAATCTGGCCAGTGGCTGCGGAGGACTCCTCGGCGGCCGCCGACTGCACCTCGGCGCTCTTCTTGATCAAGCTCAGAGCGGCCATGATCTGGGCGCTGGAGCGATTGATCTCCTGCACGGCCGAAGAAAGCTCCTCGGCGGAAGAGGCTACCTGTTCCGCGCTTTTGGCTACGTCGGTCGAGTTTTTCAGATCCTCGGCCAGCTCCGACAGGGCCTGCGCCGCCTGCTCGCATTCGGCCAGGGCCTGGGTCTGCTCGGCCACGGTCTTGGCGGATTCCTGCGCCGCGGAAGATTGCTCTTCGGCCGCGGCCGCGATGCTCTGCGATCCCTTCAGCGCCTGCTGGGCGGCAAGGTTAGCCTGCACGCTAAGGGTGCCAACTTCCGTGATTCCCCTCACGATCTCAATCACCGCGGTGCGGATCTCTTCCATCTGGATGGTGACGGTCTTGCCCTTTTCCACTTCTTCTTCAATGGTCTTGGCGGAGGCGTTGATGCCGTCGGCAATGGTCTTCACGTCCAACTGAATCTGCCCCACCAGCTCCTGGATCTGCTTGGCGCTCTTCTCCGAGGTCTCGGCCAGCGTTCGAACTTCATCGGCTACCACCGCGAAACCCTTTCCGTGTTTGCCGGCGCGGGCGGCTTCAATGGCCGCATTCAGAGCCAACAGGTTGGTCTGGTCGGCGATACGGGCAACCGCTTTCACAATGTCGCCGATATTGGCCGCCTGCTTTTCAAGTTCGATCACCATGTGCACGGAAGCGACCTGCCGCTGCCCAGCTACCGCGACATTGGTGATCAGGCTACCCACGTCGGTGGTGCTTTGCGCTATCAAGGTCTGGATCGCTTCACCCTTGACGCGACCCAGCTCGGAGTTCTGCATCGCCCGTGTGAGGGCGCCACCCACCTGCTGAAATGCATCGAGAGACTCCTGCGCCGCGCTCGATGCCTCTTCGGCCCCGGTGGCGATCTGGTCGCTGGCGCGCTTGAGTTCCTCGGCGGCCGATGAGGCCTCGCCGATGCCGGAGGCCAACTGTCCGGTGGCTGCGGCGATGCGTTCGGCCGCCTGCTGTTGTTTGGCGAGCGTTCTCGCTTTTTTCCGCTGCGCTTCCGCCTCGCGGGTGGCCACAGCCGGAGCCCTTCCCTCCGCCACATTCGAGATTGCCTGGACGGTTGCTTTCTTGACGAGTGCCATTTTCCATTTTCCTTTCGTGACGCCTCTTCCAAAGCGGAGATGCGGTCCTTCCCCGACCGGGATTCGCGGATGGAGAGGTTATGTGCGAGAGCGGGCGCAGGTTCTATGCGCACGGTGGGCTTATAAGAAGCAACCGCGAGGAGTTGCCGTCCTCTGGCTCCGTAAGCAAGCTGGGCTCGCCGATCGGTTGGCCCACGCTGCTTAGGACGAGGAGACAGGCAGCCGCTCATCGCGAAGGCTGTTCTGGTCTGAAACCGGGATAGCGCAGAATCCTTGCTCAAGCGCCCGACAGGTTCTGCAATGGTGGGGATGGCTAGTTTAGGTGGCAGTCACTCCATCATTGACGTTGTAAGTTCACCCCGCGTGGAATGGTTGGCTCCTCAACCTGGTGCGGCAAAGCGGGCTGCTTCGCGCCACAGTTCCATGATCGGCCGGCGTGAAGGAACGCACGAAGGAAAAGCACGGTGGTCAAGAATCGCAACCCAAATTGGGAGTGAAGTGGAGATTCCGTCTGCATCTGCGCGACAAAAAGGCGCTGGTGTGCAAAAGAGAACAGCCTGAAAGCCTGCGCATAAATAGCGATTAGCGCGCGAATCTGGAAGCGCCCAAATTTGGTGGGCTTTTGAATCTGGGGACTCTTGCAACTGGACGCGGGCAACTGTGGCAAGCTCGATGCGCAGGAGCCGGCAACAGCCTGGGATTGCGCAGACTGAGATTCCAGGCGACCTAGGGATCGTTATCTGCCGGAGGATCAGCCGCGCAGGCTGAAACGAGCTCTGGGCGAAAGGAAGTATCGGAGAGGCACAAAGGACCTCAACGAGACGAATCTCCTCCTAAGATCGATTGTGCCTATTGCCGTCGCAACCGGAATGCGTGCTTCGGAGAGATTCGGGCTTCGCTGGTCGGACGCGATGTGCGGCGAGGGGCTGTTGGCAGTCCAGGCAAAGCTGAAGGGGGCCAAGATGCGCTACGTTCCGATGCCTCCGGAACCGGCAAGCGAGCTGCGGAGGATTCCTGTCGTGATTGGTGAAGTTCGGGTTTTACCGCCAAAGAGAGGTGCAATGAGCGGACCTCGGCGCGTGGAAGGAAGTTTTGAAGACCTGCTCGAACGGGCGGGGATTCGGAATTCTCGTCTTCACGATCTCCGCCATACGTTTGCATCCTGGTACATGGTGAATGGCGGCGATCCTTAAGGGCTTGCGACGATCCTCGGCCATTTGGACATCAAGATGACCGAGCGCTATGCCAAGCTGGGGCGGCAACACATCGCCAGAACCGGTAGCACAGCTCGCGAAATCTGGAAGCAGATGGAGCAAGAAAAAGGGAAAAAAGAGAACATCGCTTAAGGATGTTCCTGTATTGTTCCCGCAGCTAAAACCTTAAGTCTTGGGTTGCCGCTAAGCTATTTAGAATGTGGTGGCCAGAGACGGGATTGAACCGCCGACGCCGGCCTTTTCAGGGCCGCGCTCTACCACTGAGCTATCTGGCCTCAGTGCAAACTCAACAGATCTGCCCGGAACCCGGCCCCGCCGGAGGAGGCCGGCGAACCAACGCACGGGGCGCTGCTACAACTCAATCAGTATATCAACTCCGTTTCGCCGCGCCAAACCCGGCGCCCAGTCCCTCCCACGCCGCCGGTTTCTGCTCTACACTGGTAGGCAATCATGCGCCGCCCTGCCCGCTTTTTCGCCTGCCTTGTACTCGCCGCCACAACCGCCGTGCTCTGCGCCCAGACGCCGTCTTCCCGCGCTCCCGAGCCGGAGGTCCGCGCCGCCCGCGCCTATCGGTCTGCTGTGCAGGGCGGGCCGCTGAGCTTGCGTTCCTTCCTGGCCGGCTTTCCCAAGGGAGCCGACCTGCACGTCCACCTTTCCGGCGCGGTCTATGCGGAAAGCTTCATCCGCGCCGCGGGAGAGGACGGCCTTTGCGTGGACCCCGCGGCGCTCAGCTTTGCCAAGCCTCCCTGCGACAGGCCTCTGATCCCGGCTGGCCGGCTAGCTGGCAGCCTCAGCAGCGCGGATCAAAACCTCTACGACCGCCTGATCGATTCCTTTTCGATGCGCGGCTTTGTCCCCACTCCCGGCTTCAGCGGCCACGACCAGTTCTTTTCCACTTTTGACCGCTTCAGTGGCCTCAGCAAGCGCCATGCCGGCGAGTGGATTGACGAGATCGCCAGCCGCGCGGCCGGCCAGAACCAGCAGTACCTTGAATTGATGCATACCCCGCCCTTTGCCCACGCGGCGCAGATCGCGCGCGAAACCGGCTGGAATCCCGACCTCGGCAAGACCGACTCATCCCCGGCAGGGTTTACGCCCCTCCGCCAGGCTCTGCTGGACCGAGGCTTGCGCGATGAAGTGGCCGCCGATCGCGAGAGCGTGCGCTCAGCCGACGCTCAGCGGCGCGAGATTGAGCACTGCGGAAGCGCGAAGCCTGCGCCTGCCTGCCAAGTCGAAGTCCGCTTCATTTACCAGATTCTGCGTGGCGCGCCGCCCGAGCAGGTCTTCGCCCAGACGCTGCTCGGCTTTGAGACCATCCAGTCCACCATGGACGCCCATGAGCCGGGCTTTATCGGCATCAATTTCGTCCAGCCCGAAGACGGCCTCATCTCCATGCGCGATTACACGCTGCAGATGAAGATGCTGGGCTATTTTCACTCCGTCTACCCGCAGGTGCACATCAGCCTGCACGCCGGCGAGCTGGCTCCCGGCCTTGTGCCGCCCGAGGGCCTGCGCTTCCACATCCGCCAGGCGATCGAACTGGGCCATGCCGAACGCATCGGCCACGGCGTGGACGTAATGTTCGAGGACGACGCCCCGGCGCTGCTGAAGGAGATGGCGCAAAAGCATGTGATGGTCGAGATCAACCTGAGTTCCAATGAAGGTATCCTCGGCATCAAGGGCGCTGACCACCCCTTTCCGCTCTATCGAGCCGCCCACGTTCCGGTCGCGCTCTCCACTGACGACGAGGGAGTCAGCCGCATCGACATCACTCACGAATACGTTCGCGCCGCCCTCGACTATCGCCTCACTTATCGGGATCTCAAGCAGCTAGCCCGCACCGGCATGGAACACGATTTTCTGCTCGGCTCCAGCCTGTGGGCCGCGCCTGACGCCTTCACTACGCCCGCCGTTCCCTGCATGGGCCAGCCGTTAGGCTCCGCCAAGCCCGCCCCTGCGTGCAAGGCCTTCCTGGAGGGCAGTGAGAAAGCATCGGCCCAGTGGGAGCTGGAACGCCGTTTTCGAGCTTTCGAAGCTCAGTTCTGAATTCCCCGGGAGCCGCGCGGCGAGAATTTCGAGGAGCGCAACATAGCCTGCTTTGGAGACTCCCCAAAGAGAATGGGCAGCCCGAGTTGCGGACTGCCCATTCCGATGGATCGGGACCGTTGGAATCGCGGGTTATGGGAGGTAGTAGCGGAAGGTGGTCCAGAACATGTTGTCGATGCCCTTGGCGCCATTGAGCGTTCCGGTGAACGGTGCCGGGCCGCTGGCGCCGCCCGACCAGCCTTCACGCACGGCATAGCCGTACTGGATGCCCTGGCGCAGACGGCCGCGGTCGCCTTTGTAGATGTCATACCAGTAACCACCCGTCATTTCCTGCACGTCGCGGGTGTTGTTGCCGCAGCCTGTGCCGCCCGGCAGGTAGCCAACCGAACCGGATTGGTATCCAGGCGTAGCCACCGCCGCGCAAGTGGCGGAAACGCTGGCATATCTCGAACCGTAACCCACTGCAGTCATGGCCGGAGCGGCGGTGAAGTGCGAACCCCAGCTGCCGCCGGCGGCAAACATCGCCGCGGTAGGCGAAGCCGAGCAGTAGGTGGAGGCGTTGGCGGCGGTGACGCCGGTCTGGCAGAAAGTAGCGGTCGGATCGCCAAGTGTCAACGCTGTGTTGGCGTAATCGGCGCGCGCGGCATAATCGCCGCCGTAGTTAAGGTAGAGGGTCAGCCGCGGGGTGGGGGTGGCTTCCACCGTAAGCAAGCCTGAAGCATTGTGGATGGGAGAAATACCGCCCCATGCGTTGTCCGTCACATCGGAGAGGGTGGTGTCTCCGTAACGGCCTACGCCAGGACCATAGAGACCTTTGGCGCCAAAGGTCAGCTTGTCCTTGATGACAGGAACGCGCAGGCTGGCGCCGCCGCCGCCCAGCACTATGGCATCCGAGACGTAGCCGGCATTGGATGAACTGGCGATTGCCGTGCCGGGCGCCGAGCCGT
>Ga0326728_10024602_pt1 | contig 10889 bp, 10 predicted proteins | sample MB3enrmetagenome_FD_207602 | JGI IMG/M metagenome (GOLD analysis project Ga0326728, IMG submission 207602) | Lab enriched peat soil microbial communities from McLean, Ithaca, NY, United States - MB31MN | ecosystem: Environmental > Terrestrial > Soil > Wetlands > Peat | place: USA: New York...
GCCTGCGACGGCGCAAACCCGGATGTCGTCGCCGTTATAGGCCGCTTTTGAAATTTCGAAAAGGTGTTCCGCCAGTTCGATAGCGGTCTTCCCTCTAAATTCGATTTTCGGCAAACCGGCGGCTGGGTCAAATCCTTCCGGATTCTCCAGACCCCCTTTATATACAGACAGTCCTGTCAGCGCACCTGAAGCAGGTTCAATCTGAAACGCCTTCGCCGGCATATCGTGCCGCTTAATTCCGATAATAAATACCGTCTGCTGCGCCGTAGTACCGGTAATGATTCCCGCGATGCGTGGCGTGTGCATGCTGTCCGGTTCAGCCTGCGCGCCGTCCAGCAATTTTTCCATGAAATCCCCGGAGGGTGTGGAATTCGTATTGAAAAGCAGTTTATAAGTTTCAAAAATAGCCTCGGTCTGAATGCCGTTACTCACCGCCAGGATACCGGAAACATTATCGTATTTTACAGCGGTGTAATGCCGCAGCGGGTCGTAAGGCTGATTCCCGAGCGGTCCTATAATCACGCCGTTATCCAGCGGCGATGCTTTTCTCTCCCGGCTCGCCGGGCTGCGCCCGGTCACTAAATAAACGACCGCCGGATTGTCGTTCATCGTCATGCCGACAAATAATTGCCTGCCCGGATAAGGTCCGTTGGGATTCATATTTTACCTCCACCAAATAATCCTGATAGTTTAATTCTAACAAACTTCTGATTATGTCCATATTTCTATTTCTTGCCGGTTTTAGCTTTACTGCCGGCTATCTTTTGTAAAAGTTCTTCCGCTTTACTCCCGGCTTCAGCGATTGTTTCGCCGCAAATAATCACGCCGTAATTCTTCAATATCAGCGCCGGGCTGTTGTTGTTGATTTTCATCAGATTCACCACTTCCTGGGCAAATGCCTGTGACCTGCCCGGCTGGGCAGCGTCCACCGTGGATATCCCCATTTTCTCTCCGGCGGTTACTATCTCCGGGGACAATAAAAAGAAAATAGCGTTTTTCCCCGGGAATTCTTCATAAATTACAGAGTGCATCAATGTTTCTTCCGCCGGCGCTGCCGTACCTTTTATATATATCGAAGGCCGGTTCAGGCCGAACACCACGCCTCTCACCTCGACTAACGTATCTTTTGTCATGTTGGCCAATGTGGTTTCGCTGCAGTTAATAATGAAACCCATTTTTGTTCGAAAGCTAATATTGCCTGTGACGGCGTTCGTTCCGGCGATTTTTTTACACCACTGTATCAGTACATCGTTTTGCGCATCTACCGGCGGGTTTTTATCCAGAAAGACAGAACTGAACGCGCTGTTGGGGTTTTCGGGCACAATTATCCTCCTGTTTTAACCATAAAACTTTAGACTATTTTTTGAGTGTGAAAGAGAAAAACTATTTTCCCAGGTAATGCGGCGGACGCTTCTCCGAGAAAGCTTTAGCTCCTTCCACAAAGTCTTCCGTCGCCCGTAATCTCGCCGATAATGCCTTCTCCAGCTCCAAACCTTCGTCCAGCGTCATGTCGTATCCGCGTACCATCGATTCTTTAACGGCTCTTACCCCGAGCGGGCCGCGGGTAATTATCGTATCCGCGATTGTTTTCGCGGTTTCCAGCAATTTATCATTAGGGACTACGTGACTCACCAGCCCAATCCGTAAAGCATCCTGCGCATTTATCCGGTTGCCGGTCAGCAGCATTTCCGCCGCGATGGCCCGGGGCAGAAAACGGGGGATTCTGACCGTGCCGCCCATCGCCGGCATAAAACCGATGTTTACTTCAGGCTGTCCGAATTGCGCGTTTTCCGAGGCAATCCGGATATCGCACATTAACGCCAGTTCACAACCCCCGCCCAGACAATAACCGTTGATGGCCGCGATAAACGGCTTCCAGATATTATCGGGCCGCACCGGCACATCATCCCCTTCCGGGGAGAAACCGCTTACCAGACCTTTGATATCCGCTCCCGCACAGAAAGCCCTTTCGCCGGCGCCGGTGAGAATCGCCACCCACAGTTCGTCATCGTCCCTGAAATTTTCAAAAGCGTGCCATAACCCCCTGAAGACTTCGGAATTTAAAGCATTCATGGCCTCGGGGCGGTTAATGATGATGTGGGCAATCCTGCCCTCTTTTTTATATTCAACGACAGACATCGCCACTCCTTCCTGTTTTTATTCATTTAAAGCTCACTGGCGAATGAATTTTAACAAACAATTTTATTCTACGTCAAATCCCCAATAATGTTAGAATGAAACCACCGGTGCGGAACACCCTGGGAGACTGGAATTGGACAGGATAACACATAAACAATCCGTTAATTGCAAGTACTGCGATTCAACGAATATCGTCCGATATGGTACTTTTCAGGGCATGCAGCGCTATTTTTGCAAAGATTGCCGCCGCAAATTTGCCGATAACGATGCCTTGCCCGGTATGAAAACTCCGGTCTGGATAATTTCGCTGGCTCTCAATTGTTATTATGGCGGCATGTCGCTGGGGAACATCCAGCAGGAAATTAACCGGCGGCACGGCGCCTATTATGCCCAATCCAGCATTTACAATTGGATTATCCGTTTTTCCACTGCTGCCGCGAGACAGGCACAGTCGATTCATGTTACCGCAGGAGAAGTGTTATTCCTCACTACGGCACCGGCTGCCTTGGGTAAAAACCCCCTTTATTCCCTGGATATCTTCGATGTTCGCAGTAAATATTTATTAGCATCACAGTTGCTTGAAAATATCACTGAGGACGCCGTCAGCAAATCAATCCGCCCAATAGAATTTGCTGCACCTTTGACTTCCGAATACCCTGTTACAGTTATGGTTATACCGGCTTGTAATATTAAATTGAGAAATTCCGCCGATATTATTGTTCAGGATGCTGATGCGTCCATGGTCAAAGAATTTAACTCGATACTGAAAAAAAGGAATCACGTGGTGCGCAATTTCCGGGATATCGACCGGGCGCAAATCTTACTTGACGCCTGGCGCATGCATTATAATTTCCTTATTGATAACAGTAAACCGAAACTCAATAAAACCGGCGGTGAATCCTGCAGCTCGCATTCCCGCAGTTGGGATGACATCATCAGCCAATCCCGTTGAATTATCATAAGATATCAGCGGTAATCAGGTAAATATCTGTCGCCATCAACCATGATTGTAATTATCAGGCTCGCCATAAGGCTTGACAATGAATACTGCAGATGTTACAATGACTCGCTAATGGTAGGTATTGTAATTGAATAAAAGCATTACAATAAAGGAGGAAAAGCTCAGGCAACAACTGGAATCGGCATCGTAGTTCATCAATCGCTGCAATGCTGATAATAGAAACACTGAGTTTGCTCTAAGAGATGACGACGGTAGTAAAAAATGAAAAAGTTCTCGAAGTCAAAAATCTGCGAACCTATTTCTACATCCAGGAAGGGGAACTAAAAGCCAACGACGATTTAAATTATTATGTCAACAAGGGTGAAAGCGTCGCCCTGGTGGGAGAGAGTGCCTGCGGTAAAAGCGTCAGCGCCCTTTCCATCATGCGGCTTATCCCCTATCCCCCCGGCATTATCGTCGGCGGGCAAATTCTCTTCCAGGGAAAAGACCTGATGCTGGCCACCGAGGCGGAGATGCGGCACATTCGCGGTAACAGTATCGCGATGGTCTTCCAAGAACCGACTACATCGTTGAACCCGGTGCTGACCGTAAAACGCCAGATATCGGAAAGCCTGGAACTGCACCGCGGTATGGATAAAAATGAATCTTTCCAGGAAACCGTCCGGCTTTTAAAACTTGTCGGTATCCCGGATGCCGAAAAGAGGGCTAACGACTATCCGTTCCAGTTCTCCGGCGGTATGCAGCAGAGAATCATGATTGCCATGGCATTAAGTTGCAACCCGTCACTGCTTATCTGCGACGAACCGACCACTTCCCTGGATGTGACCGTGCAAGCGCAATTACTTGAAATTATTGACGGCCTGCGGGAACGGTTTGGCACATCCGTAGTCACCATCACTCATAACTTGGGCATCGTCGCCCGTTATGTTGACCGCGTCAATGTCATGTACGCAGGTAAAATCGTAGAAACCGCCCCGACAGAAGAACTCTATGAGCGCCCATGTCATCCCTATACCATCGGGCTGCTGGCTTCAGTGCCGCGTCTTGATGTCAGTAAGAAGAAATCACTCCGGATGATTAAAGGGCTGCCGCCGAACCTGGCGCATTTACCCGGCGGTTGTCCTTTCCATCCCCGCTGCGATTGGGCGATGCCTAAATGCCGGGTTGAATACCCTCCGGTGGAAAAGGTCGGAGAAAATCATTATCGTGCCTGCTTTGCTGAGCTCAGCAAATTAAAGAAACAGTAAAACAAGTGAGGGTTTTCGTATAATGAAAGATAATACTCATCTGATTGAAGTTGAAAACCTGTATATGTACTTCCCGGTGACTGCCGGCGTTTTCCAGAAAAGAATCGCTGACGTCAAAGCCGTGGATGGAGTCTCTTTCTACATCAAGAAAGGCGAGACTTTGGGTCTGGTGGGAGAAAGCGGCTGCGGCAAAACCACGACCGGGCGTTGTATCCTCCAGTTGTACGAGGGTATTAAAGGTAACGTTTACTTTGAAGGCGTCAACCTCGCAAATCTGAAGAAAGAACAGATGCGCAAAATGCGCCGCAACATGCAGCTGATATTCCAGGACCCTTATGCTTCGCTGGACCCGCGCATGACCGCCGGCGATATTATCGGTGAGCCGATTAAAGTGCACCATCTCGCTCAGGGCAAAGAATATCGCGAGCAGGTCGAAGAACTCTTCCGGATGGTAGAGTTGGAGCCTTCCATGGCCGGCCGTTATCCCCATGAATTCAGCGGCGGTCAACGCCAGCGTATCGGTATTGCCCGTGCCTTAGCCGTCCGCCCGAAATTCATCGTCTGCGATGAGCCGGTCTCTGCTTTGGATGTGTCCATCCAGGCGCAAATCATTATCCTGCTGGAAAAGCTGCGCGAAGAAATGGGCCTTACCTACCTCTTCATCGCCCACGACCTCTCCGTGGTACGCAACATCAGTGATCGCGTCGCCGTCATGTACCTGGGTAAAGTAGTTGAAATTACCAACAGCGACGAGCTTTATGCCAACCCGCTGCATCCTTATACCATCGCACTGCTGTCTGCGGTACCTATTCCTGACCCCAAGGTTGACCGCACTCGAAAGCGTATTATCCTCAAAGGCGATGTGCCCAGCCCCGTCAATCCCCCGAAGGGTTGCCGTTTCAATCCCCGGTGTCAGATGGCTATTGATATCTGCCGGGAACAGGAACCTCAATTGAAACTGGTCGGAGAGGAGCACTGGGTTTCATGCCACCTGGTCAAGGCTTCCAGTGGCTCTGCCAATCCTGCACCACGTCAATAATGGGTTTAAGGCGAACTGCGTTTATTATTTGAATATTATTCTCTAATATCGCAGTTCGCTTGTATTTTGTGTGATATTTTTCGTTTTAGTGTAATATAGAAAGTATATCCTGGAAATAGAGAGGGCCTGAAAGAGAATCATGCCTAAACAGAACAAACCGGCAAACTCCAAGAAACCGGCGGACGAAAAAGAGCTTCCTAAAAAATTACCGGAAACCAAGGAAGCTAGACAGCGTAGGAGAAGAACCAACGCGATTATTACCGCTTCGGCCATTCTAGCGTTTATTATCATTTTTTCAGTTGGTGGCTGGTATTGGGTTTATCAGGTGCCGCTTAAAGCACCTATCATTCGGGTTAACGACCAGACTGTTTCAGTAGAATACCTGCTGAATCTTTGTCTGATGAACAGCTCCGACCCCACTGATACGATGAGTATGATTCAAAGTATTATCGATGATTTAATCGTAGAACAGGTCGCGTCCCAACCGCCGTATAACATTCATATTACTGAAGCTCAAATCGACCAGGGATTGCGAGACGAAGCCAATTCCTACTATTACGGGACCGATACGACTGACACAACGACAACAACTACCGCCGCACCGTCCACCACTGCCACGGCAACAACGACTACGACTACTACCACCACCCAGAGTGTCACCAATGCCGAATTTGATGAATGGTACCGCCAGCAGTTGAATAAATCTCAACTATCCGCGGCCCAATTCCGTGATTTGGAGAAAGTCACTTTAATCGAGGACCAGTTGACTGATTACCTCCAGGCCCGTATGCCTACCACTGCGGACCAGGTTCACCTGTACGATATCGTTTGCCCCGACTTGACCACTGCCCAGGATGTGCAAACCAGAATTAATAACGGCGAAGATTTCCAGACAATTGCAAAGGAACAATCTCAAGACTCGGATACCGCTTCGAAAGGCGGAGATATGGGTTGGATGCCTCTAGGCGCATTGGATACAAATTTGTCCACTACTGCGCAAAACTTACCCATCGGCCAGGTCAGCGCCCCGGTGCAGACCAGTACGGACGAGCAAACTGCAGAATCATCTTCCGATGGTTCTGACACCGAACCTTATTACCTCTTAATGGTCACCGCCAAAGCTACCGGGAGAGAAATCGACCCGCAGTATATCAGCTACCTGCAGCAAAACCTTTTGCAGAATTGGATCAGCACTGAATCGGGTATTCAAAAAATACACCTCTATGGCAAAGGCGCTAACGGCGGCTACGATTCGGAAACTTCCGCTTTCTTACAGTATGAAATCCAAAAACTGGCCGCTTCCCGTGGGATTACTTTAACCACCACCACAACGACGAATGATCTGTTAGGGGAATAGTTTCGAAAAAGATGGAACAGATAAAAACGGCTGACAAAAAATCCTTGATAAAAGTCCGTCATTTAACCAAGTACTACGGTAAACGCTTGGCGGTGGATAACATCAGCTTTGATATCGGTAAAGGCGAAATCGTCGGGCTTTTAGGGCCGAACGCCGCCGGGAAAAGCACTACCATGCGCATCCTGACCGGATTTTTAATGCCGACTAAGGGCGATACTTTTATCGCAGATTGCAACATGGTGACCGATTCGCTGGCAGGCAGAAAGCACATCGGGTACATGCCGGAATCTGTGCCGCTTTACACTGATATGACCGTGCGCGATTATCTGGATTTTTTTGCCCGCCTCCGCGGTGTACCGCGAGACCGCGCGCGCAAACGGGTCAATGAAGTCGTGACCCTCTGCAGCCTCGAAGAATATGTGGATACTATTATCGGTAAGCTCTCTCGTGGCTACAAACAGCGCGTCGGTTTAGCCCAGGCCATTGTGCACGAACCGGAAGTTTTAATTCTGGATGAACCCACCGTCGGTATTGACCCGATTCAGGTTTCCCAAACACGGAACCTGATCAAAGAACTGGGTAAAGAACACACGATTCTTTTGTCCACGCATATCCTGCCCGAAGTTACGATGACCTGTAACCGCGTTATTATTATCGCCAAGGGTAAAATTGTGGCCGAAGACCGCATGGAAAATCTCTCAGCCGTCACTAAAGGCTCCCGGCGATTACGTCTGGAAGTCAAAGGCCCCTCCGACCAGATTATCCGGCGCCTGCAAAGAATTGACGGCGTCAGAAAAGTTTCCCGCGAAGGCAATTATCTTATTGTCGAAAGCCCGATTAATATCGACCCGAGAGGCCAGATTACCGAAACAATTGTCAAGAGCGGCTGGACTCTGCTTTCTATTGAATCGGTAGAAATGAGTCTGGAAGATATCTTCCTGCAGCTCACCACCAAAGAGGAGAACCCGGAATGAAAAATATCAGCACCATTGCCGGCAAAGAGTTGCGGGGATACTTAAACTCACCCATCGCCTACATTATCTTCAGCGTTTTTCTGGTGATTACCGGCTGGTATTTCGGTTCCTATTTGCGGCAAATTAATTATGACGATACGACAATTCAGGGCTTTCTTATTGTTTCCGTACCCTGTGTTTTAGCCTTTGCCGCGGTGATAACCATGCGTTCCCTTTCGGAAGAAAAAAAGATGGGGACATGGGAATTACTCTTAACCTCTCCCGTCAGCGATACCGAGGTGGTTTTAGGTAAATTCCTCGCCTGCTTCGGTCTGCTGCTGGTTTTATTGCTCCTGACCATGTTTTATACGCTTCTCCTGTTTATGCTTGGCGGCGCCCCGGATACCGGCCCCATCTGGGCCAGTTACCTGGGACTTGTCATGGTCGGCAGTTCTGCCCTCGCCATCGGCCTTTTCATTTCCTCGTTAACCAATAACCAGATTATTTCCGTGGTGGTTTCCGGCGGCATCCTGGCCGCTTTATGGGGCATCGGATATGCCGTAACTTACGTACCCAAGGGTTTTCAGCAGTTACTCAGCTATATTTCGTATAAATCTAATTTCAACACTTTTGACATCGGCATCATTGATACGCGGACCATTGTCTTTTTCTTGAGCCTCACCGTATTATTTCTTTATTTGGCCGTTAGGTCGCTAGAAACCGGCAGGTGGAATTAAATGCAGACACTCATTTTTGCGATTCTCGGTTTAGTCTCCATTGTGGTTGGCTTTCTCATCACGTTAATCCTGCCCGAAATCCGGGTCATCGGCTGGGTGCTAATTGGTTTTGGCGTGATTTTGGTCGGTTCTGCCGCCGTTATTGATTTCCGCCGTGTCCGCGGTGCCGTCAGCAGCAAACGCGGCAAATTCGGCACCGGCACCAGCGTGATGGTGATTGTTTTTGTCGGGATTATCATCTTCGTCAATGCCATCAGCGTCGGCGTCTATCATCAGTTCGATTTATCGGAACTTTCCCAATTTACCCTCAGCTCGCAAACGAAAGACGCCCTGGCAAAAGTAAAAACAAACATTGACGTCCTTTGTTTCTTTTTACCTACCGATGATGCCGCTCATACTGAAACTTACGCCTTGAACATGTTGGACGAATATCAGAATTATACTAATGACCTGAATATCAAGATTATCGACCCGGATAAAAACCCGGAAGAAGCCAGAGAATACAATATTACCGACTCGTCGTTGTACGAATCGGTCGTTTTTAAAACGGACTTAGGTACGGTGCTGGTGCCGCCGACACAAATCGTTGACCCGAATACCGGTTACGTTTATGCCGAAAATAACTTTACCAGCGCCATCCTGCAGGTCACCGGGCAGCAGGAAAAAAAGGTCTATTTTGTAGTGGGTGACGGCGAAGCCAGCCCGGATTCTTCCGGCACGCTGAGCGACTTGGCTGCCAGCCTGAACACCGACCTGCTGCAGGTGGAAACAATTGACCTGCAGGTTGCCACCAGTATTCCTTCCGACTGCGCGGTGCTGGTCATCGCCGGTCCGACCACCCCGATGACCGATAGTGAACGGCAGATTATATCCGATTATTTTGCCAACGATGGCATCGGCATCGTCATGACCAACCCGGATTCGCCCAATGATGTCGCTCAAATTCTGAAGCCGTGGGGTGTTAACGTCCAATCTGCCACCCTGATTGACCCTTCATCTTATGTGGCGCCGAATATGAATATCGTCTCGGTTCCCATCAGCCGTGATAATTACGGGGATTATAACGTCTATTTCCCCGGTGTTACGGCTATCGTCGCCCAGCCCACGCCGCCCAGTAACATGGAAGTCAACGCCGAGCTCTGGACGACTTCCAACAGTTACCTGGATAAAAATTATGACCCGTCGGTGACCCCGACATTTGACCCCACTACGGAGATTCAGCAGTCTTATGCCGTCAGTGTCCTGATTCAACCCACGGACATCAAGAACGCAGACGGCACGGATAGCGGCGTCCCGAATGCCGGCCCGTATATCATCGCTTTCGGTGATTCCGATTTTATTACCAATACCAATTTTTACAGCGCCAATAACGGCGACCTTTTCCTGAAACTGGTCAGTGAACTGGGCGTCGGTTCTCAACTAACCCAGATTCCCAACAAAGGCCTGGCGCAGCGTATGTTTATTCTTACGCCGGAAAAGAAAAATTTCCTGAATATTGCCAGCGTTGCCCTGCTGCCGGCATTAATCCTCATCATCGGTGTGCTGATGTGGTGGCGCCGCAGATAGTAAATCCCATTCTCTGACAGGAGACGGACTTTGAAATTAAAAGTTATTTTAATCCTGGTGGCTATTCTAGCTGTAGCGGGTACAACCTATTATTTTGTCTCCCGTCCCAAGGCTGCAACTCAGCCAGCTGCCTCATATTTTGTCTGGAACTTCGATATGGACAATCTGCAAAACGTGACGATGTCCATGCCGAAAGCCAATGTCAGCGAATCATTCGTTAAACACCCGGATAACCAGGAATTTTATTTTGATGTCGCGAACGGGCCGGAAGTGGACAACCAGCGGTGGGGCGGCGGTATCCCGGCGCTGCTTAGCGGTCCTGAAGCCAGCCGCATGATTCAGGCGGATGCTACCACCGCCGAACTGCAGCAGTATGGTCTTGACCCTACCGTGACTCCCACCACATTAAACATGGATATCAAACTGACCATTCTCTTAAGCGGCACCCCGGTCAATTATGAAATTTATGTCGGCGCCAGTAACCCCGGCGGCACCACTTATTATGTCCGGTTGGCTGGTAATACCGATGTCTATACTGTTGATAAATCCTGGTACGACGTGCTGGCCGATATCGTTACCGACCCGCCGTACATCCCCGCCGCCCTGGCCATCGATACCCCGACGGTCTCGTCGCCTACCGTTGCCGTCGGCGCCACGGAAATCGTCAGCGATAATATCACCAATAACGGTGACGTCACGGGCAGCTTTACGCTTAACCTGCTCATCGGCGGGAATATCGTGGACTCCAAAGCTGTTACCCTGAGCCCGCGGGCCAGTCAGGTGGTCAGTTTCCAGATCGTTGAAAGTTCCCCCGGTCAATACGTTGCCTCAATCAACACCCAGCATAACGTCACCTTCACCGTGAAGTAACAACCGGGAAGTGAAAATGC
>Ga0326728_10024603_pt1 | contig 10889 bp, 9 predicted proteins | sample MB3enrmetagenome_FD_207602 | JGI IMG/M metagenome (GOLD analysis project Ga0326728, IMG submission 207602) | Lab enriched peat soil microbial communities from McLean, Ithaca, NY, United States - MB31MN | ecosystem: Environmental > Terrestrial > Soil > Wetlands > Peat | place: USA: New York...
GACTGGATCGTGATGAAGTGCCTGGAAAAGGACCGCGCGCGGCGGTATGAGAGCGCCAGCTTGCTGGCGATGGATATCGGCCATCACCTAAGGCATGAGCCGGTGCTGGCGAGCCCCCCTTCGATGCTATACAGGGCGCGGAAGTTCGTTCGACGGCACCGCACCCCTGTCCTGGCTGGCGTCGCGGTGGTCCTGGCGCTGGCATTGGGATTGGCTGGGGCGCTGGTGGGCCTGACCAACGCCAGCCGCGAGCGCAACCGGGCACAGGCGCTCCTCCGCCAGATGGACCTCAAGCATGCCCAAGAGTTGTTTGAGACGGACCGCGCGGCCGAGGGCCTGGCCAACCTGGCATTGCTCGTGCGCGAGATGCCGGGCGACCTGCCGGTGGTCGAATGGCTCTTGAACGAGATGACTCAACGCTCCTTCCCCTTGCCACTGATCGAGCCGCTGCGGCACTCCGATCATGTCCTCTGGGCCCAATTCAGTCCGGACGGCAGCCGCATCCTGACCACGTTGCGCAACAACACCGCGCAAGTTTGGGATGCCGCCGCGGGCCGGGCGCTGACTCCCTCGCTGGTCCATGACCCGAGCCTGGTCCCCAAAGATGCGTTCCTCGAAGGCCTTCACCCCATCTTCGCCCGGTTTAGCCCGGACGGCACGCGCATCGTGACGGGCGCGATCGACGGCAAGGCGCAACTCTGGGACACGGCCACAGGCCGGAAGCTCACACCGCCGCTGCCTCATCCGGATTGGGTGAGCTATGTCGCCTTCAGCCCGGATGGCAAGCTCGTGGCGACGGCCTGCAAGGATGGGGCCATCCGGCTATGGAACGCCTTTACCGGCGAGGCAGTGGGCAAGCCCTTCCGGCACGCCGTGTGGGCCAATTTTGCCGAGTTCAGCCCGGATGGGCAGCGCATCCTGACCGGCAGCGATGACAAGACGGCCCAGGTCTGGGAGGTCGTGTCCGGCGCCCGCCTGGGCCAGCCGTTGCGCCACGAGGACGAACTTAAGTACGGCGAATTCAGTCCTGACGGCGAACGTGTGGTCACCGCCTCGTCGGATCGCACCGCCCGCGTCTGGAATGCCACCACGGGCCAACCGCTCAGCCCGCCCTTGAAGCACACGGGCACTGTCTGCTCGGCGCGGTTCAGCCCGGATGCTGGCCGCGTGGTCACCGCCTCCTTTGACAAGACGGCCCGGGTCTGGGACAGCTTCAGCGGCGAGGCGCTGGGCAAGCCGATGTTGCACAAATCGTACGTGCGCAGCGCGCGGTTTAGCCGCGACGGCGCAAGGGTGGTGACGGCGTCGGAGGATGGCACGGCGCGGATTTGGGACGCCTATACCGGGGAGCCGCTGTCCGAGCCAATGCTCCACGATGGCCATGTCTGGTCTGCGGAATTTGACCGTACCGGCCGGAGGGTCCTGACTGCCAGCGCCGATGGCACCGCGCGGGTTTGGGATGCCCGTCCCGGCCAGGCGCTCCATCATTCGGTTTGGACTGGAGGTGCCTTGCGCGAGGCGCTCTGGAGTGCGGATGGCTCGAAGATCCTCGTCGGCCACGGCACTCGCCTGGAACTATGGGAGGCCTTCATGGGGAGGGGACCGAACTGTCCGTGGGATTACCTGGACGAGACGTTTTCCATGTCTGTCAACTTCGCTCCCGATGGACAGTGTTTTGTGACCGCCAGCGGCGATGGGACGGCCCGAATCTGGCCCACCGGCTCCCGCTATATGCTCACCCGCCCGCTTCGGCACCGGGGACGCGTCCATTACGCCGAGTTTAGCGCCGATAATCAGCGGGTGGTCACGGCTTCGGCCGACCGCACCGCCCGGGTGTGGAGCGCCGCCACGGGCGAACCGCTGGGACCGCCCCTGGAGCATCGCGACATCGTCTTCATGGCCCGCTTCAGCCCTGACGGGGGCTCGGTGGTGACCGCCAGCGCCGATGGCACCGCCGCATTGTGGGACGCGCGCAACGGCAGGCCCCTGCGGCCACCCTTGCCTCATCCCGACCAGGTCACTCGGGCCGGCTTTAGCCCTAATGGACGGCTCGTGGCCACCGTTTGCAAGGACATGGCCGCCCGAGTGTGGGACCCGGCTTCAGGCCGGCTGCTGTGGTTGGTGCGGCACCTGGGGCCGATCAACTGCGCCGCCTTCAGCCCCGACGGACGCTGGCTGCTCACGGCCTCAGATGACAGGACCGCGCGGCTGCGGGACGCGCGCACCGGTAGGCCCGTGGCTCAGCCCCTGGCCCACAACGGACAGGTCCTCTGGGCCGAGTTCAGCGCCGATGGACAACGCGTGTTGACGGCCTGCGAGGATGGCACCGCCCGGCTGTGGGACGCGCGGACGGGCCAGTGGATCAGTGAGCCGTTCCGCCATGTGAAGCGGGTAGCGGCGGCCCATTTTCATCCTCAAGGCAACCGGGTACTGACTGCCTCCGCGGATTGGACCGCCCGCGTTTGGGAGATTGTGCGGGCCAGGACGATGGCGCCGACGTGGCTCCCACTTCTGGCTGAATGTGCGGCCGGCCAGCGCCTCGACCCGAACCGCAACCTGGAGCCGGTGGCGCCGGCCGAGTGGTTCAAATGGCGCCGCCAACTCTCCATGAACCGGCCGAAACCCGAAGGTTTTGGACTGCGGCAGTCCCCTGCCGCTTTCGAACGTCCCGTGAACGCCGAAAGCGCCAGAGGACTGGCGCAGTCCAAAACGCAAGCGCCGCAGGAAAACCCGCCGGAGGACGCATATGCCCGCTGGGCCAAGTGGTTCTGCGCAGACCGCTTAGCCCGCCCCACTGCGCCCTCGAGCGCGAACAGGACCGAGGACTTTCTGGCGGCGATTAGCGGAGGGGAAGGGGCTTGGCCCAGCGCACGGGAACGTTTTGGCGAGGCGCTCCGGTTGGGCGGCGCTACGGACGGCCTGCACCTGCGGTGGCTGAACCTCTGGGAGCCTACGCAAGGCGCGCCCAGCCCGCGGGAACTGGCCGAAATGGAATGGCACAGCAGGCAACTCTCCGACCCGGGCCTCGCCGCGGTAGCCAAGGTCTGGTACTGGTTCCACAAGGGCGATGCTCAACGCGCCGCCGCCGCTCTTGACAAGGCCCGCGCAGAGGCCGGCAATTCGAGCCACGGGGTGCGGCACGCCTGGGGCCGTGTGCTTTTCCGGGCTGGACTCGTGGACGAAGGGCTTCGAGTCTTGGCCCAGGCTGCCGAGGAGGCTAAGAAGGCAGGAGACGCGGATTCGGCGCTCAACTACAGTTGGGAGCGTTATCAAAAGCTGATCGAGTATGGACGATCCGCTGAAGCACAAGCGGAGTGGCTCCCCCCGAGCAGCGCGCCACCACGCCCGGCCGACGCCCCACCGGATCTGGTTGATCTGACACGCTTCTACAACGGCGAACTCGAAGGCTGGTTCGGGGCGAGTCACTACGGGGCTGGACTGATTGATCTCCCGCAAGGCATAACCCAGGCGGGGGGGACAACTTTCGATATCCGCAATCTGGTCCAATTGGACAGCTCTCGGCGTACCGAAATGGTTTCGCACTTTCCCGGCCAGTGCGCCGGCATCCCCGTTCACCGATCCTGCCGCCTGCTTCACTTCCTCCATGCAGTGGACGAGGCCGAAGATAACGGCGTGAAAGTAGGGGCTTATCGGATCCACTATGCCGATGGCCAACAGGCCGAGCTGCCCATCATCTATGGCCAGGATGTCCTGGCCTGGATTGACGACTCCGGTGCCACCAACGCCCCGCGACCGACCCCGGTCTGGCAGGTCCGCAAACCGCCCGGCATCACCGTGCGCCTCTTCAAGAGCACCTGGACGAATCCGCGCCCCGAGGTCGCGATTAGCACGCTCGATTTCATCTCCACCATGACCCGCGCCGGCCCCCTTCTCATCGCCGTCACCGCCGAGCCGTAGAGAGAGTGACGAATGAGGAGGGACGAGTGAGGCGCAAATCAAGCGCGCGTAGGGCGCCCCGAGCGCCCAACCGAGTGAGTTAGTTAGCCCAGACATTTCCCGCATCCAACAGGGCATCTTCTTGCCGGTTCGGCAAAGCTCGGCCCCTCCGCTGGCTCGCACGGTGGATCGCTGGAGCGTGTGGCCAAGGGATGCTTCGACCGGTCCAAACCCTCTCTCGGTGTCTTTTGATTCGAGGCAACTCGCTTTCAAGAGAAACGGTTGAGCTGGTTTGCCGGGAGAAGTTGTTCGAGGCAAGATCCCGGGCGGGTGATCGCCCCGTCGAAGGCCGGGCGCCAACCGTTCGGTTCTCTCCTGCCCCGTCGGCGGCGCGATCCAGCCCAGCGGGTCTGGTTGAGCACAACTTATTGCCACCCATCCGATGAAGATGCCATGTAGTTCGTGCCCCGCCTACCGGCCCTGCCCCCGTCAGTCTCACAGGACACGTGCGCCCTCCTCGAAGGTGGGGTAATTGCCTGAGACTTTTGCATGAGACTCCTCCGTCCGTCTGTTGCGTCATATCTTTTGGAAGTAGTTGTATGACAGAGAGTTGTGCCGCTACAGCTTGTGCCTTTCGAGGCTCACGGCCCCCTCTTTTTTCGTTTGGCGCGGAATCGCTACATCGCGTGCGCCTCGTGCGGCCGGAGCTCCCGCAGGAGGACCTCGGCGAGGAGCGAGAAATCGCCCGGCTCCCCTAACAGATCGACGCAGTAGAGGGCGCCGGCTGCGGTGAACCCCTGCGGCGACACGCCGTCCACCAGCGCTGACGCGAATATGCCGTCCACCAGCTCGCCGCTACGATCCATCGCGGCCAGGTACACCGGCTTCCCGAGCTGTACGTCCGCGAGCAATATGCCCTCGATCACGCAGTCGACCGGGAGGCCCCGGGGCGCCTTGGTCCTCGTTATTCTGACTAATGTTCCAGCTTGTACGCCTTTCTGTTTGGGACGGAATGCGACGGAAAACTGCTGTCGCTCTTTGTAGTCTTTGAAGACCGCGCAGTCGCTCTCCGGCCTGTGCAGGTGGAGCTCGTTTTCGCGGCTGTCAGGTTGTTCGCGCTCAAACTTATCGCACCTGGGGCAGTAGTTCCCCTTGCTCTTGGCGTGGATGTGTTCCTCCCTGCACTCGCAGTCCCAGTAGTCGTCGTTCGTCATTACGTCACTCATGCTTTTTCGTTTGACGAGGAACTCGGCGAAAAGCTCAGACATATCGACTTGACGGCGGCACCTCCGGGTCCAAGCTTGTGGCATGGCCTTCCTGGGAAAGAGCTGGGTCACCTTGGCCGAATGGATGCGCTACGTATGGCGCGTGCTCAGGCGCGCATTGGAGGAGATCAACTCGGTTGCCATCCTCTGCACCAGCGTCTTCGGGGGCGTGGTGACCTACTGGTTACAGTACGAGGAGGGGTTAAGGCCGGCCCGCGATTCGGTCAGGATATTCGGCACGGCGGCCCTGGGCGCCCTGGCGGCCAATCTGCTGCACTTCTGGTTCCTCGCGCTGACAGCGCCTGCCAAGATGGACGCCGAGGCGAACGCCAAGGCAAAAGCGGACCTCGGCCAGGCAGAAGCAAAGGTCCGTCAGCTTGAGGCTGGCCTCGCGGCTGGAAGAGCCCCAGGGCCTCGGCGACTGGCTTCTTGAGATCGGCGCGCTGCTGCCGCAAATGCGTCGGTTTTGAGCTTGGCTCCCAATGCGGCCGCGCGGGCTGATCAACCTCTCGACTTCTTTCGAGCCGTCGGAGACATAACCGTTGGCGTCTTTATGTTTGGCTGGTTTGTCCCCGGGGCTGGTGAACCCAGCCGAACGCCGACCATTCGTCCGGGCGTCGCACAGCAGGCACCGGCGGGCGTTCCCCCTCGCGCGATAGGGCGTTCCTCTCCGGGCGGCGAACATTCGGGCGCCGGTTCAAACCTCGATATCCTGGGCGGCGAGGGCGGCGCGCAACTCCGGATGGGCTTGGCAGAGTGCATGTTGATGCCGGCGCAGGAGCGGGCGCCACAGATTCGGATAGACCGACCGGTTGTGTAGCTGGTGCTGGTCCGTGCCGGGGCCGGCCTGATGCGGGGGCCGGAGCCGCTCCTTGGCCGCGGCCACGACCTCTTGAACCGGTTTGGGCAGCGTTTGGGCGCCCATGAACCAGGTGCGCAGGAAGTGCAGGGCGAAGTCGAAGCCTATGAACGGCTGCGTGGCCGCCAGCAGGCTCAGGCCGGCCGCCAGCATGGAGGTCGTCGCCGTCTGCCAGTAGGCGTTGTCGCCGCCATGGGGCGGGGTTGCCAGGAGGAGCCGGCGCGTCACCGCCTCGACATCGTCCAGCGACTGCAGACCGCCGAACAGGTCGAAGCGGGCATTGCCCTCCGGCCCGAGCACGACCACGTCGGACTGGCGCCCGGCGGAGCGCTCCGCTCCGCCGCGACCGCCCGCCCGGCAGCCATGCCGGTTCAGTTCGGCTCGGGCGGTCCCGGCTCGGAGTCGGAGCTCCCGACAGGACTTTCGAGAAGACCTTGTCCACCAGATCCTCGGGAGCGGTCTGGCTAAGGTACCGCCCGGCCTGCGGTGTGGCGCCCGCCCGGCTCAAGAGTGCGCGGGCGAGTCCTTTGAGCCGGCGGTGGTCCTCGGTGGATAACGCCTGCAGGAGCTCGGAGGCTGTCGGCACGCCTCGGCTCGCCGGTTCCTGCGGCCCATTTGGAGTCATGGGATTTGGTTCCATGCTTTTTCGTTTCGCCGGCTTCTCTTCTCCTTCTGGGAGGCCTGTGGTTGGGCGTGCCCGATGCGGCCCGCCCGGCGAAACTCGCGTTTGACCGGCTGCTGTCTAACGGCGCGTGTGATGAGAGGACGGGGTTTCGTGCGCTGCGCCGGGCAATCTTCGGCGGGGCGCACTGCCAGAGACCTCCGGGAGCGACTCCAGATTCAATGGGAGCAGGCCGGCGCAGGTCCAAATCAATCTCCTTGGCTGTCGGGTCCGTGTGGCCCAGTTGGCCTGCGTCCCACCAGGCCCATCAGGCCTGCTGTGCCTTCCTCAACGCCATCGGTCGGAAGTGAGTGTCGATCTCGATGCCGATGCCGAGTCGGCCCGGCGTTTCGGCCAACTCGCGGAGCGAAAAGTAGCCAAGTTCATCGTGGCCCAGGCCAGGTCCCTGAGGTCGTCCCGCTCTGCGGGGATGTCGCCGCTGGCAGGCAACTCATAGAGGGCGGCCAGCCTACCGGATATCAGCATCCGATGGGGAATACCGGCCAGGCGGGCAAACGGCGTCAGATCCCGAGTTGCTCCGAATAGCAAAGGCATTGGTGCAGGGCGCAAACTCTTTCGGTGTTCATTCATGTGATTCTGGTTTGGCGGAGATTCGTTGTGCCGGGATGCCGGGGACCACCGGCGGCGAGAACCGGTCTCGAGATTCCAACCGTTGCGCTGAAGAGCCGGACGGACCGCATGGCTCATCCGGCAGCGCCGCCGGTGTGAGCCCTGAGCAATGATCGACCTGCGAAGCATCTCGCCAGCCCACTACGGATGCATGGCGCGGATGGGTAGGTTGAGGACGCGTCGCTGGTTGCCGTCCCTCCTGGCGGCCGCCTTGCCGGCATTCCGTGTGGTGAAGCTTCTTCCGGCCGCCGGGATTTGCCCGATGGCTCGGATGGAATGCGAGACCACCGGGGAAAACGAGATCCAGCGGGAATTCACTTTTCCGGGCTCCCCTTCGGGCCTACAACAATTCCATGGAAAGGCATTCGACTGGGCATCTCGAGAATCTGCCGGCAGCGGCCATCTGTGCCGGCGGCCAAGCCCCGGCGGTGGTGAGAGCGGGACCTCGCGGTGCGGTCGCCGTGAAATGCCGGTTCAGGGAACCGAGTGTGCAAGCAGAGGCGCGGGGTTTGAGGGCCGTCGCTCGGCCTCCGCGCGCAGGTTCCAGCGAAGCGATGTCGCGGCCAGGACAACCACATGAGACGTAACGCCAATCAGGCCCCAGATTCCGATCGGCTAATCGAGCAGGTCCTGGCCTTCTGCGAGTTCGGCAGGAGCACGCAGGTGGTCGAAACCGCCGCCGCGACGCTCGATGGAGGACGATTGCACATCCCCACCTTCGTCAATGAGTTTTGGACGGCCAAGCAGCGGGCAGCCCGCCGTCTGCACGAGATTTCCTATCGGGCATGCTTCAAGCCGCAGTTGCCGCGCTTCTTCATCCAGCGGCTGACGCAGCCCGGGGAGATTGTTTACGACCCATTCATGGGGCGCGGGACGACGGTCATCGAAGCGGGTCTGCTGGGGCGCGTCCCGTTCGGATGCGACATCAACCCGCTGAGCCTCTTCCTGTGCCGCCCTCGGCTCGATCCTCCCACGATGGATCAGGTTGTCCAGCGGCTGGCGGAGATTGATTTCGCCGATGCCGGCCAAATCCCGGAAGACTTGCTGGTTTTCTACCATCGCCAAACGCTGAGGGAGATTTGTGCGTTGAAGAAATACCTCCTGGAGCGGCAGGCAAGCTCGCAACTCGACGCGGTGGACCGCTGGATCTGGATGGTCGCCCTGAATCGGCTGACCGGGCATTCACCCGGCTTTTTCTCTGTGTACACCATGCCCCCGAATCAAGCGGTCACGGTCGCCAAGCAGAGGAAGTTCAACCAAGACCGAGGTCAAACTCCGCCGCGGAAACACGTGGCAGCGCTCATCGCCAGAAAAACCAGAAACCTGCTATCTGACTGCGGCGAGGAAGCGCGCCGAGTCCTGGCGGGCATAAGGGACCGGGCACGGTTGTTGGCCGGGCACGCGGCGGCCACCCCGGAAGTTCCGGCCAGAAGCGTCTCCTTGGTGGTGACGTCTCCTCCGTTCCTGGACGTCGTCGATTATTCCGCGGACAACTGGCTCCGGTGCTGGTTCATCGGCGTCGATGCCGCCTCGGTCAGGATGACGGTTACGAAGAAGCTGGAGGATTGGCAGCAGGCGATGACATTGGTGTTCCGTGAACTGCATCGGATCCTGCCGCCGGGCGGGCATGTCGCATTCGAGGTCGGCGAACATCGTCGCGGCCCGGTAGGCCAGGGCGTTGGCAAAGGCGTCCTCGTGGCCGAAGTTGATCGTGTCCCACCAGTTCGACGGGCGCCTGCCGGTCAGCGGACGGTCGCCGAAGTTCCCGGTGCCGGGGTATTCGATGAGGCCGTTGCTGTGCTTGTCGGCGGCCATCATCTGGCGGGCCCACGCGAGCAGCTTGTCGTAGTTGGCGCGCGCCCAATTCCAGTCACGCGCACCGTTGGCGTAATTGCAGGCCGAGATCAGCAACGAGGGCAGGGTGTCCAGCGAAGTCCAGGGCGTTTTCCAAGGGATCAGGTCCGCGTCGGTCGGCGTGCAGCCGTAGCCGACCTGGCCGTAGCCCTTCGCCCCGGTCAGGTACCGGTCCAGCGTCATCCGCACGAGGTCGAGGCAGGTCAGGCCCTCGGCCAATGGCGGCGCGTGCAACGCCACGTCGGAATACTCGAACAAGGTGAAGGGGACCGCGTCGCTGGAGGCGTTGTTGGCGAGCATCTGGAGGCGCGGGTTAACTTGAAAGATATTCAGTTTGTAGGTGAAGCCTCCCTGCAATTCCAACCCCGGCACCGCATTGGTCTGCGCCAGCGCCGGGTTCTGGCCCAGCTTGCCCTGGCCGAGCACCCAGGCAAGGGCCAACTGCGCAGGCGTACAACCGATTTCCTCCGCGATTTGCCTCACGGTCTCCGCCAGATGCAAATTGCGCTTGAAGTTTTCGCCCTCGAACCGGGGATGGTGACGCCGCCAGTCGTCCTGGGCTTCGATGTGCTCCACCCCGAGCCGTCTGAGGCTCGCCTCGCAGGCCCGCTTCACATACTCAGGCCGTCCATTAACGCCCAGGAACTCGCCGCTGGCCCCGCGGACATTTCCGATACGGCCTTGCCCAGTTCAGTTCCTGAGGTGAAGGGCCCGGACAATCCGGTCCTTTATCAGTCCGGCAAACTCATGCTGGCCCGCAAAGTACCAACCCAGGTGCTGACCACAGCCGGCGCACTGACAATACGACCAGGCATGGCCCGGAAACCAGGTATGCTCGAGGGTGGGGACGCCGGTTTGGCCGCAGCCATGAGTCTCGGAAAAGGTGATGATGTCAAAACGGAGCCCCTCCGGGTTTGAGAACGTGAACTCGTCTTTGCCATCGAGGCAGAACCGGTCTCGCTCGTTCGCCACCCGGTTGTGGCACCAGGCGCAGAGCCAATCTCCCTCGGCGTCGTCCACCCCAGGGGCAGTCCGGGTGTCCAGCTTCGGTTGGGCAAGCACCGGCGCCACGGGATCGGTTTCACTTGAAGCCTTCCAGTTCACGAACGGACTTTACCCCAGCGCCCGCCGGGGCGTCAAACCGCGGAGGCTGTCGTTGTCCCGTAGGATCGGGTATGCTTCGGGCCCAGATTATGAGACTGGAAATGGGGAGAGATGGTTGCTACCGGGACGTGGCAGGGGTTTATTCGCAATGAGACTCATCCCGGTCCAAGTCGAATGTTACGCCGGGGCCAAAGCCGACGAGACGCCGCGACGGTTCGTTTGGGAAGGGCGACCCGTCGAGGTGGGAGAAGTGCTCGACCGCTGGTATCAGGTCGAAAGCCGGCCCGAATGGCCCCGGGCCGACTATTTCAAAGTGCGCGGCACGGACGACCGCGCGTATCTGCTGAAGCACGATTTGGAGTCCGATGAATGGTTCCTGGGAAAGGAATGGTGATGAACGGCTCCAATCACCTGCAGGAAAGCGACAGCCGCCCACTGCACCTCTGTCCTGTATGCCTGCGGAAGCTCCAGTTCAGCGTAGGCTTCGATGTGGTGAAGCGTTATGAGGCACTGGCGCAATTTGAGCGACGGGCGGGGCTTGAAGACGAGGCCGCCTGGGTCGAACGGCGCCTGGAAACAATCCGCCATAGTGCGGGTAACTGACCGGTTCTTCGCGATG
>Ga0326728_10024604_pt1 | contig 10889 bp, 10 predicted proteins | sample MB3enrmetagenome_FD_207602 | JGI IMG/M metagenome (GOLD analysis project Ga0326728, IMG submission 207602) | Lab enriched peat soil microbial communities from McLean, Ithaca, NY, United States - MB31MN | ecosystem: Environmental > Terrestrial > Soil > Wetlands > Peat | place: USA: New York...
TCGAGCTTCCCGCCGCCGAGACCGAGCGCCGCCTGCAAGCCGTCACGCCGCAGTGGCCCATCATGCACGTCCTGCTGCACGGCATCACGCGCGACCAGTTCATGGCGCGCCATCCCGCCAACCACGTCAACGTCGCCTACACCGAAACCGCCGAGCAGGCCGATCGCTCCCTCGCCGCCAAGGCCGCAATGATGGCCGAGCTTGGCATCGAAGTCCATCTCTGCGGAACTATTTAATTGAACTACGCTCTTTGTGAGGTGTAAGTAGTCGATGAGTGTAAGTTTGTCATCCTGAGCGGAGCACGTCGCGTACTTAGCGACGTGCGGAGTCGAAGAGCCTGTCCTGAGCTTGTCGAAGGAACCCCGAATCTGCTTGTCACACCACGATCTTCAACCCATTTTCAACCACGAAATCCAACCTGCACGAGGGCAACCATGGAATATCGTCAACTGGGAGAAACATCACTCCGCGTTTCAATCCTTGGCTACGGCGCATCGCCGCTGGGCGACGTCTTTCGCCACACCGATCCTGCCGAAGGCGCCGCCGCAGTCCATCTTGCCGTCGAGCGCGGCATCAACTACTTCGATGTCTCGCCCTACTACGGCCTCACCCTGGCTGAAACCCGCCTGGGCGAGGCGCTCGTCGGCCTTCGCCGGCAGGTCATTCTCGCCACCAAGTGCGGCCGCTACGGCGCCGACCAGTTCGACTTCTCCGCCGCGCGCATTACTGCCAGCATCGACGAGTCGCTCACCCGCCTGCGCACCGACTATGTCGATCTCCTGCAGGCCCACGATGTCGAGTTCGGCGACGCCCGCCAGATCGTCGAAGAGACCATCCCCGCCATGCGCAAGCTACAGCAGCAGGGCAAGGCCCGCTTCATCGGCATCACCGGCTACTCGCTTCGCAACCTCATGGCCATCGCCGCCCAGGTCCCGGTCGACACCATCCTCACCTACTGCCGTTACAACCTTATGATCGACGACATCGACGCCGCGCTCATCCCCTTCGCCCGGCAGCAGGGCATTGGAATCATCAACGCCTCGCCGCTGCACATGGGCATCCTCACCGAGCGCGGCGCGCCTGACTGGCATCCCGCGCCGCAGTCGGTCCGCGACGCCGGCCAGCGCGTGGTCGCCCTCTGCCGCGCCCACGGTGTCGACGCCTCCGAGGTCGCCCTCCGCTTCTGTCTTGACCACCACAGCGTCGCCAGCACCCTGGTCGGCATGTCCTCGCGCAAGCACGTCGAGCGCAACCTCAAATGCCTCGAGCTGCGCATCGATCCAGCCCTGTTGAAGGAGATCGGCGAAACCGTCGCCCCGGTCGCCAACCTCACCTGGCCCTCAGGCCGCCCGGAAAACTACGGCTGATCGCGGGTGCGAAATGAATCGGGTGCCCCATCCATGCCGCGTTCTTTGCGGCATGGGTGGGATGCAACACTCTCAACACATTGTCATCCTGAGCGGAGCCTCTCGCAGTCTCATCGCGAGAGGCGCATTCGAAGGACCTGCGGTTGTTTTAAATTTTCCATCGCCCTTACGCCCTTCGCCGATACCGGATCGCAAACTCATACTCCGGATTCGGCGGAAACAGCCGCGCCACCAGCCGCAGCCGCTCCGCCAGCGCCTGCGGGGCCAGCAGCGGGTACTCGCGCTCGCGCAGCTCCGAGTAGTCGAAGTCCACCGCCAGCGACAGCATATAGATCGCAACCGCGTCGGAGAACGCCGCCTCGATGTACTCCATCCTGGCCTTCTCGTCAGTCCGTCCCGCGTTCTGGCCTCCGCCCACGGCCTGCGCACGGCTCTCCCACGCGTCCTGGCTGGTCTCGCCGCGCACGTCGGCCACCGCCTGGTTCCACGCCAGCTCACTGAAGCTCTCCGGCACGCCCGCCTCGTCCACAAACGCATGCCCTACGTTGATGAACAGTTCGAACGCCAGCGAGAACCGGTCGCCCAGCAGCCGCGTGGAGATGAAGACCCCCTCCTCGCCCGCACCCCCACCCGTGCCCTTCCCTGCGCCGGCTCCCAGCTCGACGTTGCGATGGCAGATGGCCAGATCGGCAAGCTCAGCGCTGTAGACCGGCGAGATCATCGTCTCCTCGTTGCCCCTGCGGTGTCCGGCAGATTCACTGCTGCGTCCCTCGGCCAGGGCCAGCGGCACAAAGTAGTACGTCTTGCGCCCCAGCGCCGCGCCCACTGAGGACGGCACCGCCTGCACCATCCGCACCAGATCCACGTCGTCCAGGCCGGTATCGCCGAACGCGGCAAAGGAAATGCCGTTGGCCGCACGGCGCACAATTGCCTCCCGCGCCACCTGCGTGGCCTGCACAAGCCCGCTTTGTATGCTCTCTGCCATCGCCTTCGCGCCTTCTGTCATAAAACGTTATTCTACCTGCATGACGCACACTTCCCCCAGCAATGCGCCCGCAACTCCACGCACCTTCGCCAACGGCTATGTCTTAGGCGTGCCGCTCGGCGACCTGGGCTGGTTCGCCAGCCTGTTGATGGCCGTTGCCTCGGGCTTCATGGCCTTCTTCGCATCCACCCTCTGTGCCATCCTCTTCATCCTCATCTACAACAGCGTGGCGCACAATGCTATCGACTTTGCCCTCAGCTATCGCCGCGTCGGCCTGCCCATCGGCCTGCTCGTTCTGGCCGTCGCGCTCTTCACCCTCGGCACGCTCTGGCTCCGGCGCATCCTGCGCCGCAATTAAACTGGGTGCTCCATCCTTTCACAGCTTCTTCGTGAAAGGGTGGGTTGTCTTTTTGTTTGTCATTCCCGAAGGGAATCTGCTTCGGTTCTCGCCCTCGCCGTTGCTACTGCTCATCGGAAGGAGCAGTGCGCTTCAGCCCACTGAAATGCCGCCGAAAAAAACCGGGCTTCAGGCCGGGCCTTCTGCTCGCCGCAACAATACCCCTAAGCCGCCGCGCTCTTCCCCCCCGCTCCCATCCAGCTCAGCGCCTGCACCAGGTAGCTCTTCATCTCCTTGCGCCGCACAATCGCGTCCAGGAAACCATGCTGCAGCAGGAACTCCGACCGTTGAAATCCCTCCGGCAGCTTCTGCCGCGTCGTCTGCTCGATCACCCTCGGCCCGGCGAACCCAATCAGCGCGCCCGGCTCGGCGATGTTCAGGTCGCCCAGCATGGCGAAGCTCGCCGTCACGCCGCCCGTGGTCGGGTCCGTCATCACAGAGATGTACGGAATCTTCGCGTCGTCCAGCCGCGCAAGGCCCGCCGAGATCTTCGCCATCTGCATCAGCGACACGATCCCCTCCATCATGCGCGCGCCGCCCGACGCCGCAATAATAATCAGCGGGTTCCTCGTCGTCAGCGAGCGGTCCACGGCCCGCGCTATCGTCTCGCCCACCACCGCCCCCATGCTGCCGCCGATAAATCCGTACTCCATCGCGCTCATCGTCACCGCATGCGGCCCCAGCATGCCCACCGCATTCACAATTGCGTCGTTCAGCCCGGTCTTCTTGCGCGCCTCCTCCAGCCGGTGCCGGTAGCGCTTCAGATCGGTAAACTCCAGCGGGTCGGTCGAGCGCAGCTCCAGGTCCACCAGCTCGTATCCCGGCTCCAGCAGCATCCCGATCCGCCGCCGCGCGCCGATGTGGAAGTGGTACCCACACTTCGGGCACACATTCAGGTTCTCCTCCATGTCTTTCTTGAAGATCGCCAACCGGCAGTTTCCGCACTGCGTCCACAGCCCCTCGGTGCGCACCGTCTTGCGCGCATCGTTGACAATCTCGTTGTCTTCCCGCTTGAACCAGCTCATCCGCGTATCCCTCTTCGGACTTCTGCCGCTGAAGCTCTATTGTATCGGGAGTGGCCCCGCCTTGGCTCGTTATGGCTTTGCATCGAGTCGCAGCATTCAACCCCGCAAAAATAAATCCGAGCGGATCGCCATCTCGCGCGTCTGTGGAGTAGAAGGAAGGAATGGACGCGATCGGGGAACAGAGCTTGCAATGGTTTGCGGCAGAGCGGGTGGTCGAAGAACCCGATCTGGCGGAGCTGGTGCAGGTCTACTCCAGACTGCTCTATCGCGTGGCGCTCTCGCTGCTGCACAACTCCGCTGAGGCGGAGGACGTGGTGCAGGACGTCTTCCTGCGCGTGCTGGAGCGCAAACGCGAGTTGGGCAACATTGCGGAGCTGCGGCCCTGGCTGGTGCGCATCGCCTGGAATCTTGCGCTGGACCGTCGCCGCCGCATCCGTCCCGAGCAGATGGACGAAGTCTTCGCCGAAGGCCTAATTGCCGCCGACCTGCCCGCCGACGAAGCTCTGGCAGAGGCCGGACGCATCCGCCGGGTGCTGGGCGCGATGGAAAGATTGCCGCGACGCGAGCGCGAGGCGTTGCTGCTCTCAGCCATGGACGAGCTGAACGCGGCAGAGATCGGCGCGGTCCTGGGCCGCAGTGAATCCAGCGTTCGCTCGCTGCTGTTTCGCGCACGCACGCACCTGCGCCAGAGGTTGGAAGATTGAGAGGTACCTTGAACTTGCGGGAGGTTTTCGGATTAGCAGCGGGCTTCAGAGGATGCCGAAAAACTACCGTATTTGCTTTTCGGAGGGAGCAGCGGGCTTCAGCCCGCGGTAATGGGGGAGAAATCTCCGGGCTTTAGCCCCGGGCTTTTCCTTATTCAGAGGAGGAATTATGGGGATCGAACATAAACCACACGACGACGCAATTGATAAGACTCTGGCAGCCCTGAAGCGCACCGCGCCTCCCGAAGGCATGGAGGCGCGCATTCTTCAACGCCTGCAACAACACGCCAGCACAGCAATCGCCGCTCCCTTTCGCTGGCGCGATCTGCTCACCGGCTCCGCGCTGGCCGCGGCTTGGTGGCGAGGAGCACTCAGCGGGGCGGCAACGGCAGTGCTGCTTGTCGGCGCGCTGCTGATGGCGCAGCATGGCCTGAGAGCCAGGCAGCCCGTCGTCAGCCAGATCACCGCCACGCGCACTCCAGCCCCAACTGCCGTGCCGGTCGCGGCTTTGTCGCAGCGTGCTGCTGCAAACGACTTGCGCGCCAAGCCATGCACCACTTCGGGAGCCATGCATGTCCGCATCGCCGCCCCGGCACGTAGCACCACCATGTTGAGCGCCGCCAGTTTTGCTCCGTCGCATCCCGCGCCTGTTCTGCCACTGACCGCGCAGGAGCGCGCGCTCGTCCGCCTGGTGCAGACCGCCGACCCGAAGCTGCTGGCCGCTCTCTCGCCGGAGACACAGGCAAAGGTCGACGCGCAGGAAGCCGACAACTACAACAAGTTCTTTACCCCCCCGACGGCCCCGCCGCAGCCTGCGGATAACGCGTCCCCAACCGATACACAACAACCCGCACAGCAACAGGGAGAACAGATATGAAACTCATCCATGGATTTATTTCCGCAACTCTGGCCGTGACTCTGTGCGTTCCAGCCGCGTGGGCGCAGGCAGTGCCCGTCGCCGCAACGCCCGCAAAACCGAACCCAGAGACCCCATCCGCTCACATCAACGTAAACATCTACCCAATCCAGACCATTTACCTCAAGAACGCCACGCAGCAGGCCGACTCCAATGAGATAGTCACCGCGCTGCGCAATGCTCTAGGGGCAGACGACAAAATCTACCCTGTTCCCAGTCAGAATGCCATCGTCTTCCGCGCCTCACCTGAAGATGTTGCGGTCGCGCAGAAGCTCATCAACGAACTCGACCGCCCCAAAAAGAACTACCGCCTCACCTACACCGTCACCGAGATGGACGGCGGCAAGCAGATTGGCACCCAGCACTACGCCATGGTCCTGGCCTCGGGCCAGACAACATCGCTCAAACTGGGCAACAGAGTCCCAGTCGTCACCGGGCCTGCCGGGTCGCAGAACGCGCAGTACACCTACATCGATGTTGGTATGAACATCGATGCAACACTGACCGGAATGGGCGATTACGCCATGTTGAAGTCCTCCGTGGACCAGTCCAGCGTCGCGCCGGAAAAGACCGACGTCGGAGGAGGTGTGCAGCAACCGGTCGTCCGCCAGGCCTCGCTGAGGGGTGAATCCTTCCTCGCTCCCGGCAAATCCCAGGCTCTCGGCTCGCTGGACATCCCCGGCAGCACCAGCCACCTGAACGTCGATGTTGTCATGGATCCGCTGCCGTAAGCCGTGAGGTTCGGAAGGGCACGCGTTTACGCGTGCCGAATAGCGCTCACTTTTATAGATTTTGGGTGCCCCACTCATGCCGCGCTCTCTGCGGCATGGGTGGGATGCCTTTGCTCGTTTCGTTTGTCATTCCCGCAAGGAATCAGCTTCGTGCTTTTTGATTGTCATCCTGAGTGGAGCCTCTCGCAGTTTGATCGCAAGAGGCGGAGTCGAAGGGCCTGTCCTGAGCTTGTCGAAGGAACCCCGATGAACTCCACCTCGCCATAAACGCCTGTCCCTCTCTTCCAACAAAGCCGGCTATCCCACCCATTCCGCAAAGAGCGCTGCATGGATAGGGCCCCCGACAAGAGCAACCGCAGGTCCTTCGACTACGCATGTCGATGGGGAGGACATGCTTCGCTCAGGATGACAGATGGATGGGGCAGCCGGATTATTTGGCGGTGAAGTAGCCGTCGCGGGCCTGGACGGTGAGGGTCTTGCCGACCGTGGTGGTGAGGGTGATCTTGTGGTACTTGTTGGGGCCGGATGGGGGCGGGCGGTAGCCAAGCTCGTAGGACTGGCGGAGGTCACTGGCGATGGCGGCGAAGATCTTCGATAGGCTGCCGGAGGGGTAGACGGCGAACTCGCGGCCGCCGGTCTGGCGGGAGAGATTCTTGAGCACGCCTTCGTCACCGCCGCCGTCGGAGTAGTAGATGGTGTAGATCATGATATCGGCGCGCTGGGCCTCGCGGATGGCGTCCTTCTGGCTGAAGCGGCTGCCGTTATCGCCGCCGTCGGTGAGGATGACCATGGCGCGGCGGCTGATCTGGTTGCCGAACTCGAGGTGGGAGACGGCGACGATGGCGTCGTAGAGGAGTGTGCCACCGCCGGTGGAGTAGGCGGGGATGTCGTTATGGGACTGGGAGAGATAGGCGAGACCGTGCTGGAGGGTGGTGTCGGAAGAGCTGAGAGTGGTGAGTTGAAAGATGGTGCGCTCGAACTGGACGAGGACGGCGCGGTCGTCGGGCCGGGTGAGCATGGCGGGAAAGAAGGCGCGGCTGGCGGCGATCTCGTCGGAGACGTAGTTGCGCTGGCTGCCGCTGGTGTCCACCATCAGAGCGAGGGTAAGGGGAAGGCTGGAGCCGAGGGAGAAGTAGTCGATGGACTGGGGCTTGCCGTCCTGCTTGAGGAGGAAACTGCCGCGGGTGAGATTGGTGACAGGGATGCCGGCCTTGTCGCGGACGATGGCGGAGACGGCAACGAGCTTGGTGGTGACTTTAAGGGTAGCTGTGTCGGGCGCGAGGGTTACGGGAGGCTGAGCGGACGCGGGAGATTTGGCCGGCGTCTGCGCGAAGGCAGGTGTGAGCGCGGCGAGGAGAACGAGCGCAAGTAGGCGAGGAAGAGGCATGATGGGCGCTGAGGCGAGTTTACATGGTGTGGGGGGATGGTCATGCTACGCGCGATACCCACCCATTCACCCCAGCGACGAAGACCCGTCGCTGGGGACCCCGACCATTCCGCAAAGAGTGCGGAATGGATGGGGCACCCGGCACCCGGCGCATGACATGTTTTTTTGACCGTAAGAGTTATATTTTACTTGCAATAGCAATGACCAGACGTACAATTTGGGAGATCAGCACAGAGAATTGAAGTTTAGAGTCATCGCTACATTCGATAAGAAAGTCGAGAGAGAGGGTCCGCTCGAACCGTTCGCACAAGCGCACGGATGCTCTAAGGATATTCGAGAGTGACTCGAACTATCACGTCGTCCGCACGCCAGCAGATGAGCAGGGCATACTCAACGGCCAGTGGGCAATGAATCCCAGGCTGGTTCGTACTTAGAACGATATGAAGGAGACGCTTCCATGGATTCGAACCTGCAACAACCAGAGACGCAACAACCCAATACCAACGAAGTCGCTGCGGTGACAGGGGCCTCGCCATCGGCAGTAGTCGGATCGCACTACCCTATGGTCGTTGCAGAGAAGAAGCTCACGCAATTCCCGGTTGGCGTGGTCATCTTGTTGCACTTCATCACTCTGGGAATTTTTACGTTCTTTCATTTCAACCTGATGCATGGAAAGCTGCCCAAGGTACGACTGGATGATCCCTCTGCAGGCAGAGCGATCGGGTTCATGTTCATTCCGTTTTTCAATTTTTATTGGATTTTCTTCTCGTACAACCGTCTATGCCTGCGCGTGGATGAACAACGAACCCAACACGGGCTGCCTCCAAGCAATCTACGGGGTCTTTCCATTGCGATGTGCGTAACGATGCTGATTCCGTACGCCTCGATCATATTGTGCTGGGTAATAATGGCCCCGATCTTTTTCGGCATGATGCGCTCCAGCGTCAACGAGCTGGTAGCAGCCGAAGCAGGTTTCGCTCGAATCACCAAGGTGTAACCGTTGTTTTCTCGAGATACCCGCCCTTCCGCGATGAGTCTGCGGAAGGATGGGGTACCCGAATCCCACTCATGCCGCAAAGAGCGCGGAAGGATGGGGCACCCGGCACGATAACCCACCCTAACGGCGATGAAGCTGCCGTTAGGATGGGGCACCCGGCAAAGTTATTGAGTGGGACTTGGAGCGGATGAGGGCACGGGTGGTGCAGAGGCTGGCGGTGTGGGTCTGGGGCTAGTGGGAACGGATGGCGAGGCCGGCTTGGCTAGAGTGTTTTGGCAGCCACGGGGAAGGGGAAGATTGTTCTTCTTAGCGATCTCACAGGATTGTATCAATCTCTCAACATCCAATGCCGTGAGTGTGTCAGCGACAGTAGTTTTATAGATTTGCGCCAAGCAATGTGTTCGCCAGTACAAATAGTTGTTGATAGGAGGAATGGGAACATTGCCGACTAATTCAAGTACGCTGGCATCAAGGGAGTCGCGGTTTATAGTAAAACTCGCGCGCCCACCGATTTGTAGAGGGAATGTCGGCGACGGCTTGGATTTGATGTGATCAACAACGATGTGAACGACCTCCCCGATGCCTGGAACATCATCGATCTGGGAGATCGTTACGGTTGAGCCGACATCTGTGGGACGGGCGTGATAGCTCCATTGTTGACCGGGCGTGAAGCGGGGGTCCCAGACGTTTTGGATGATGTTGTCGCAGGGATTCGGCGCAGCGGGCGGAGGAGTCGAGGCTTGGGAGAGCGCAGCCGAGAGTGCGAGTACACCGAGAGCGATCATATGGATTACGGCTACTTCAAGACCCTTTCGAAGATGGCGTCGACGTTGGCGAGTTGGCGAGTGAAGTCGAAGGCGGCGGCGAGCTGCGCGGGGGTGAGGAGGGCGGCAATGGCGGGGTCGCGGGCGATCTCGTCGCGGAAGGTGAGGCCTTCCTTCCATGCGCGCATGGCGTGGGACTGGACGAGCGCGTAGGCGTCTTCGCGGGAGATGCCGGCGGCGGCGAGGTCGAGCAGGAGCTGGCCGGAGAAGATGAGGCCGCCGGTGGACTCGAGGTTCTTCAACATGCGCTCGGGGTAGACCAGGAGGCGGGCGATAAGCTGCTCGGTTTTGGCGAGGAGATAGTCGGCGAGGATGGTGGAGTCGGGCAGGATGACGCGCTCGGCGGAGGAGTGGGAGATGTCGCGCTCGTGCCAGAGGGCGATGTCCTCGAAGGCGTCCTGGGCGTTTGCGCGGACGACGCGAGCGAGGCCGCTGATCTGCTCGCTGGTGACGGGGTTGCGCTTGTGCGGCATGGCGGAGGAGCCCTTCTGCTTCTCGCTGAAGAACTCCTCGGCCTCGCGGACCTCGGTGCGCTGTAGATGACGGACTTCGGTGGCGATCTTGTCCAGCGTGGAGCAGAGGATGGCAAGCGCGGCGATGTAGGCGGCGTGGCGGTCGCGCTGGACGATCTGCGTGGCGACTGCGACGGGCTTGAGGCCGAGTTCTTTGCAGATGGCAGCTTCGTGCTCCGGCTTGAGATGGCCGAATGTGCCGACGGCCCCGGAGAGCTTGCCCACGCGGAGGTCTTCGGCGGCAGCGTCGAAGCGGGCGAGGTTGCGCTGCATCTCGGAGTACCAGAGAAGAAGTTTGAGGCCGAAGGTGGTGGGTTCGGCGTGGACGCCGTGGGTGCGGCCGATGATGGGCGTGTGCTTGAACTCGATGGCGCGTTTTTTTAAGGTTTCCGAGAGCGCGACGATTCCAGTTCGGATGATGGCCGAGGCTTCGCGGAGCTGGAGGGACTGCGCCGTATCCACGACGTCGGTACTGGTGAGGCCGAAGTGCAGCCAGCGGGAGGATTTTTCGGCCTGATGTGGCGGCGCGTCGATATGCTCGGCGACGGCGGTGGTGAAGGCGATGACGTCGTGACGGACCTCGTCCTCGATCTGGTTGATGCGGTCGACGGTGAAGTTGCCGCGGTCGCGAATGGCGTCGGCGGCGGCCTGCGGGACGAGGCCGAAGCGTGCGAGCACCTGGGAGGCTGCGGTCTCGACGATGAGCCAGCAGCGGAACTTGTTTTCGTCGGACCAGATGCGGCCCATGGCAGGACGTGTGTAACGGGCGATCATAAAGACCTTCCTAGAGGCGAACAGTTCATGAAGAACAGAAGCAGATTCCTTCGCTACGCTGCGGAATGACAAACATTTATTTAACTGCGACGCCAAAGAGGGCGGACATTTCGTTGTAGAGGAAGCCCTGGCCGGGGCGATAGGGTTGAATCCACTTGCCGTCGAGGACGAACTGGGGGATGGCGCGCTTGCCGGTGTGGGTGATGACGTCGGCGGCGGCAGCGGGATTGGAATCGATGTCGATCTCGCGGTAGGGGATGGAGTGGGCGG
>Ga0326728_10024605_pt1 | contig 10888 bp, 4 predicted proteins | sample MB3enrmetagenome_FD_207602 | JGI IMG/M metagenome (GOLD analysis project Ga0326728, IMG submission 207602) | Lab enriched peat soil microbial communities from McLean, Ithaca, NY, United States - MB31MN | ecosystem: Environmental > Terrestrial > Soil > Wetlands > Peat | place: USA: New York...
CCTGTGCCGCTAATGTGGATTGACGCTCCCATCTCCGCCGGGCATGGGATAGAGGCCGAACAAGTCAGCCCCGCGTCGAGGATGGCCACCGCCACGGGATAGTACGCCTCAATTCTGTTGTGGTGGTAGGTGAATACCATTGGCCGCCCGGGCTTCAGGGCAAGCGCCATTTTGTGGAACACTGCCGCAAGTCCTTCTGCAAAGTGCGTCAGTCCCCGGTTCATGTTTTCGTTTCCCGTGAGTTCCGCTTCGTTTCGAGTGGAGATCTCACGAAACGAAGCCACGTCGGGTCCCACGAGTCGGCGCAGCCAGACGTAGCAGAAATCCATGAGCTCGGCATACTGCACGTTTCCGAAGTAGGGCGGGTCCGTGAACACTGCGTCCAGTCCCTCCGCCGGGAACTGGGCGGAACCCGCATCGCCGCAGCGAAGATCGATAACCCTGGACTCCTGCTCCGCTGATGCTCCGTTCCTAGTCTCGCCAATCCACTCCCTGGGAATGGGTACCACCGTCTTCCGGCTACCATCGTGGCGAATCTCAAAGGGATGGTCACAGTACATCTTCGCCTTCGCGTACTTCTCGATAATGTTCGACCAACCGCCGCTGCCTACATTGGCCTCCTGCTGGCCGTTAGGAATTCCCAGCAGGTTCGATTCGCACTGGACGAGGCCAACAGGGAAGCCGTGGACAGAGAATATGTCAAGGGACTTCAGCGCCATCGTATCGTAGCGGCACAGCATGTTCTGGTATCTCAACAAGTCGGAGAGGTTCGTCGCAAGCGCCCGCCGAACGCGTTCGGACTGTTCCTGGCTGATCAGACTGGCGCTCGTTCCGAGCCCTACAAGCTGCCTGCTATTGAACATTTCACGGTAGCGCCTGTAACCCCATCGGTGGAGCCTGTCGGTTTCGTCGCCGTCCGGAATGAGGTCATCAGGGATGAACGGACCACTCGTTCTGGTCTTCAGCGCTTCGGCTTCCGAGACTTTTCCAAGATCAATCTCGTCGGGCTTCTTAAAGTACCTGCCGGTATGTCTGCGTCTGCACTTGGGGCAGTGATATTCGATCGCGAACATGCGGTGGCGCGGCGCCCCAAGGCTGGCGTCTGGAAACCTCACATCGGTACTGCAGTAGGGGCAGCGGCATCGGTTCTTACTGGCGGGTCCTGAAGAGGACAGAGGCCCCTGGCAGGAGTTACATCTACCAGGCGCCCGCCGATCCTCGCATTCCGACAGTTCGCCACAGCCCGGACACACGAATACGTTCTTGGGGTGTCGTCGGTCTTCCGCGAGTAGATAACCGGGGAACAGATCGACGTCCTTCCCGCAATTTGGGCACTGCTGAACCTTGACCCACAGAAAGTACTTTACGTGAGCATTCGGCGATCCACAGCAGAGGCATCCGGTCCTATAGAGGTGCCCCAGCTTACGCTCGAGTTCTGAGCGCAGTTTTTCGGCGGATTCCCGATACGCCTTGAGATCTATGTGCTGCATCTCCTCCCGCACAATCCAGTAAGCCATTGGGTTAATGTCGTAGCCGATCACATCACAGCCCATTCGATTCGCCTCCAAGAGAGGAGTCCCACCTCCCATGAAGGGATCGGCTATACGGGTGCCCTTGAGGTTTTGGGGCTTGTAGAAGGAATCGCGGAGCGAGCCAGAACCGAATTCAGCCAGTAATAGGCCACGGAAAAGAGTCCCTGGACGGCGCGCGAACCACTTATGTACCGCGATGACGGGCCGGTAATTTTGCTGTATCTGTTTTTCGCGTAGAGCTAAGCTCGCGATGAAGGAAACGTCGAAACTGTCTTCCATCACGTCGCTAACCTTTGCAGAGCTCCCGGAGTGAATACGACGCTACAACCTCGCATTGTATCACTGCACGGACGAGCGCACCCCGTAATTTCAACAATGTCGCGGCGGGGTGTTCACAGGATCTGAAAATCCACAGGCCTAAGAAACAGCAAGTTGGTTTTTCCGATTGTGGAAGCGGGCGGTGCAGTGGGAGCGGCCGAAACTGACCCCTCACCCGTCCCGCTGCGGCTGATGAAAGCGCCGCAGCAGGACACCCTCTCCCCTCGGGAGAGGGCAGTTCTTCCAATTGCTTCACCCGTCCCGCTGCGGCTGATGAAAACGCCGCAGCAGGACACCCTCTCCCCTCGGGAGAGGGCAGTTCTTCCAATTGCTTCACCTGTCCCAATGTGGCTGATGAAGTGGCACAGGCACTCTTGCCTGTGTTTGACGGAGCAATGTGTCAGCCTTGGACACAGGCAAGAGTGCCTGTGCCACTTCATCGTTGAATTCAGTGATAGAATTGACCACCGCGTGATGCGTATACCGGCAAGCAGGTTAGGAGGGATTTACATGTCTAGAGGAAAGTTTGACTTGCTCCGAAGGTGGGGCGTACTAATTGTCTTGGCGCTTTGTGCCTGCTGTCACAGCCCTGCCCTACGAGCACAGGAAGTGAAGCGCTTGACCGCGCGTGGTTTTGACTCCGGATTCGAATTATCGAATGGGACCTTCAACGGGATGTTAGCGGCGAGCGACGGCAAGATCTATTATGTGCTCTGCGCGGAAAACATCGACACGGGCGGGCAGATGTATTCGTACGATCCGGCCACGGACAAGATCGCGCACCTGGGCGATCTGACCGAGGCGGCGCGTGAAAAGGGCCTCAAGACCATACCGCAAGGCAAGAGCCACGTCACCTTCGTGGAATCGAATGGAAAGCTCTACTTCGCCACCCACGTTGACTGGTACAGCGTGCAGGGTGAACACGAAAGCATGGCGCCGCCCCCGCCAGGATACAAACCCTACCCGGGCGGGCATTTCCTCGCCTATGACATGGGTACCGGGAAATTCGAGAACCTGGCGAAAGCGCCGGCCGGCCAGGGGATCATTTCGATGAATATGGATGCGCAGCGCGGCCGGATGTATGGACTGACCTGGCCTTCCGGTTATTTCCTGCGTTACGACCTGAAGTCCCGAGAGTTGAAGAATCTGGGCCCGCTCTACCGGGATGGAGAGGGCGGACACGCGACGGTTCGGGTTATATGCCGGGCGCTGCCCATCGATCCCCGGGACGGCTCCGTTTACTTCACCAACGCGGATGGAGATATCCTGCGCTACCGGTACGATCGCGATTCGATTGAGACCGTCGAGGGAGACAACCTGCGGAAAGACTACCTTGGCACATGGAATCCCTTGAAGGGAGAAGACATGGGCTACGGCTGGCGGCAGGCGATCTGGTACGCGCCTGAAAATGCCGTCTACGCCACCCACGGGCGCTCGAGCTATTTGTTACGGTTCGATCCGGTAGCGGAGCGCGTGGATGTGCTCGAGCGCCTGGCGTCAGAACCGACCAAGCGAAGCGGCATGTACGACGATTTCCATTACGGCTATCTGAGCTTCACTCTGGGGCCGGATGGACACACCCTGTATTACCTGACGGAAGGCGCCATCGTCGAGAACGGAAGGCGTGTGACCCGGTACGCACGGCCGGCGGGCGCGCCGCCGGAAGAGCGGGGGGAACGAATCGAGGATCTGCACCTGATCACGTATGATATTGCTGCGGGAAAGTACACCGACCACGGCGCGGTTTTCTTCAGCGACGGGGCGCGGCCCGGGCTCGTCAACTCGATTGCGGTGGGGAAGGACGGGTCGGTTTACTGCCTCACCGATATCCCCGGGAAACAACGGCGGGTTGACTTGGTGCGCATTCCGCCGGTGGAGTAAGTGGAGTCGGTTGGCGAGCGAAGTAACCCCTCACCCGTCGCGCTCCGGCTGGTGAAAACGCCGGCAGCGGGACACCCTCTCCCCAAGGGAGAGGGCTATTGAAAAGGCGTTTCGAGCTCAATCCAACTGGCAATGCCGTCGCGTCCGGCGTTGTTTCGCGGCCACACCTTCAAGCGGTTGCTGCCAGGGTGCAACTTCCAGTTAAAGATTGCGGCGACGGGCGACTGTTTTCCGCCATCAATCTGGGCCAAAAACGTGTCGAAGCCGGGCGTCTCGGTGTCCACGTGGACTCGAAAGTCGCCCGGGGACGAGGTGGGTTCGAGAACGTAGTGGGCCTGGTCGAGTGTCCATTCGAAATTGCCATAGCGCGTGACCAGGTTGGGATGGATCAGTTCGGGGGGCACCTCGTCATCGCTCCAGACTTGGAATCCGGACCAGGTCCACGGCCCTTTGCCATTGTTGAGCGGCAAGGGCCACTTCTGTTCGAGGAAATTGGTTCTCGGGATTAGCCTCATTTCCGCGAACGACATATCAACATCCAGGCCGCGCCACTTGAGCACCGAATCGACGATGTGCACGATGCGGGTGGGTTCCACCTCCTGGCCGCGCAGCACGCGAAGCTGGCGCTGCCGAACTTCGAACAGGGAAAGTGGCACGCCGGTGGCGGCGTCCGCCGGGTAGTAAGCGGCCGTGCCGTCCACCCAGATCCATTTGTGGAATTGGTTCGACCAGATCTCCATGGGCTCGTGACCCACGACCGTGGGACGGCCCAGGTTTCCGCTGTCGATAGAAATATCACGTCCCACGAATCCGAAACTCTCGCAGGCCTGCAAGAAGACCAAGTCGTATTGCTGGCAAAAACCGCCGACCGGCTTGCCGTCGGGATGTTTTTTCAGAATCTCGAGAGCGTCCCAGGGAGGGTAGTATTCATCCAGGTGCCATTCGGTCCACTTCCATTGGCGTGATGACCAGGCCGCCAGCTTGGTGATGGTGTCGAGTTCGGTTCTCGCGCCGCTCACGACTTCGTCGAGGTGATAACGCGCGCGCAGTTCCTTCAGTTTGGGCTGTGAGAACGGCTCGTAGCGGAATGGGATGGAGGTGCGCACAATCTCTTCGTTGTGGGAATCCACAAGCTTGAGCGCGCTGGTCCAGTCCTTCGCCAACACCGGCGCAGAAGTCACGGTAATCTCGCCCAGCTTGGGCGTAGCCAGCGGATTGGCGGTCGAGAGCGTCACCTCGAGCTGAACATAGCGGCCGCGCGGCGCCTCCAGAATTCCATCGCGGTCGAGCGGCATCCATTCCGACCAGGTTTCCGGTCGTGGAACATACGCCGTTCCGGACCGCACCCGAAGGGTCACGCCGCGCAGGAACGCCCCTTCTGGCTGCCCTGTGGCAAGGCCGGGGGCTGCTCCTGCAGCGGAGGAAACGGAGACGCGCAGCGGACCGGGCGCGGTAACAGCCGGCGCTAGCGGGTGACCTTCCAGGTTGGCCACGTCCATCACCGGCAGCAGGATGGAACCGCTGGGGACAAAGTGCTCGAGGTAGGCCCGCACGTAATATTCTCCCGCAATGTCGCCTGCCGGTCCCAGATGGTCAACGCACCAGGACTTGCCGCCATCGGCGCTGCGCGCGCTTCGGTGCGGGAGGGGCGCGTAAGAATCGTCGGCGCGCGCGATCAGGACCACTCCTGTGCCAGAGATGACGATGTCGTTCAGTCCCGGCTTGAGCGCCGCCGGATCAATTTCATACGCCTGCCATTCTCCCCAGCCTGTCTTTTCAGGTGCTTTGAGTTTCTGGGCGTGGCCGTTCACCTCGACTTTCAGTTCGCCGCCGTGGCCCACCATCAGAACGGCCTCACTCGCCCGCGGGTCGCGGATCAGGAGCTGCTTGCGAATCGCGATGCCGGGAGAGAGCTTTTCTTGATTGGGCTTATAGGAGAAGCCGGAGGCCGTCCCGTCGTCCTGGATTACTTCGCCGGACTTCAATTGCAGCGCCGAGCCATCCTTCGCGAGCGTAATATTGCTGCTCACGGCGTGTTCGTAAATCGCGCGGGCGTTCAGGCATACGGTTGCCGCTTTGGCTGGACCACAAACCAAAAGACAGAACGCCGCTGCAGCAAGCCACTGCCGAGCTAGCCTAAATCCAAGATGCATAGTGCTTCCTCCTCACACCGCCCGCGAGACGCCGATATTATATCGTTTCCGGTCTTGATCTGGACAGCGACTCTATTCTTCCTCGACTATCATCACGTCCCAAGGTTTGAGGGTGATGGATTGGGAGTGCGCCACCGCGCCGCCAGTCAAAAGATCTTTCCCCGTCGCGTAGGGATACGCAAATGACTTCGCGCCACTGGAATAGTTGAAATAGTAATGGAGCCGCTTCCCGGGGCGGTTCACACCGTGCCTGACCCAGACGGCGGCGGGCAGTTGCTGATCGGGCCCGGCGAGCGCGATCTCCTTCAGCACGTCGAGCAGCACGTGTTCTTGCAGCGCATCGGAAAGATAGGTTCCCTCGTAGAGGAGTGTTCCCGAGCCATAATGGTTTTCCGTGATTGCCGGCCAGCGTCTGAAAAAGGGGTGGTCGTACCAGGCGCGCGCCTGTGCGTGCTCCGGCATGAGAAACTCAGCCCAGTAGCTGACCTTGTTGGCGTCGCCGGCCTGAAAGGGATCGCCTTTGAGAGCTAAAGGCCGTTCGAGATTAGAAAACTCCTGATAGCTGAAGCCCGCCGCCTCGCGCAACGGTCCGGGGGCGCGAACCCAGCGCACCGCCGAATTCTCATTGCAAAAACCGCTCTTGAAGGTCATGACCACGTGGCCGCCATTCTTCACGTAGTCGGAGATGCGGCCGAGGAGAGCGTCGTCCGCAATATAGAGGGCCGGAACCACCAGCAGTTTGTAACGCGAGAAGTCCGGCGTCTCCGGGAAGACAAAGTCGACGCCCACATTCAAGTCGTAAAGCGCCTTGTGGAGTTGATGGACAAGGGAAGAGTAGTTTGCCGCCGGTTGGCCCGAGGACCATTGCGGTCCGCCGGATGAGAAGGGCATGAACTCAATGGCGTTCAAGGAATCGCGGCTCCACAAGATGGCAACCGGATTTGAGATCTTCAGGTCAACGAGGCGCGGGCCGATCTTGGAGAGTTCGTGGGCGGTGCGCGAAACTTCGGCATAGGCACGGTTGGGTTCGAGATCGTGCGAGAGGATGCCCTTCCAGTAGGTCTCCTGATTGGCCGCAATCGAAGCCCAATGCCAGTACTCGACCATGTTCGCGCCATTGGCGAGGTGGGTGTAAACATCGGCGCGCAACTGGCCGTCGTAGGATGGGAATTGGTAGGAGGAAGTCCAATCCGTGGTCTGCGCGTTGGTCTCCGTCACCAGAAAGTTCATTCCCCGCAGGGAGCGCGCGAAGTCCTCGAACAAGGACTGCTCTGCTCCGTCGAAATGGTCCTGGGTGCCGTGATAGACGTTGATGGCGGGAATGTCCAAAACACTCGCGATCGCTTCTTCATTCACATCGTCTCGCATGGCGCCGCCAAAGTCTGTAGTGACGAATTGGTCCGGGCGGCGGTACTGGCGGACCAGCGCGGCCTGCCAGGCGAGGAAATCCGTCACCCGCATTTGGGACCAGCGTGTCCACTCGAGCTTATAGCCCGTGCTCTGGGCGCTGTCGCGGGTGGGCAGGTCTTCCCAGGTGTTCACGTCTTCGCCCCAGTAATTGAGGAACCACGCCTTGTTCAGATCGGCCGGGGAGCCGAACTTCTGGCGCAAGTGATTCTGGAAGCCCAAGAAAACATCCCGGTTCGAGGCACCATAGGAGGACGTCTCATTGTCAATTTGCCATCCAATCACGGTGGGATTGTCCTTGTAGTGCTCGACCAGGTTGCGAATCACGCGTTCGGCATAAAAGCGGTAAATGGGACTATCGGTGTCCATATTCTGCCGCATGCCATAGAAGGTCTTTGCCCCGCCCAACGGGCGCGCCAGAACTTCCGGATGCACGTGATAAAGCCAGGTGGGAATCGAGTAGGTGGGCGTTCCCATGATGACCTTGATTCCGGCTTTCCCCATGGCGTCGACGACGCGATCCATCCAGGCGTATTCGAAATGCCCATCGGCGGGCTCCCACAAGCTCCAGGTGGACTCCCCCATGCGGACCACGTTGAGTCCCGCCTGCTGCATGAGCGCCACATCCTTGTCGAGCCGCTCATAGGGCATGTACTCGTGATAATAAGCCGCGCCATAGAGTACGTTTTCGAAAGCGGGGATGGCGGACGAATCTCCCGTCTGCGCCTGGGCAGCCTCGGCGGCCAAACCGAGATAAAGGGCCACAACGGCCACCACGCCGATCCACCACTTCGTGCGAATTACCGTGCATGCTGGTTGCACCATAAGAGACCTCCCACTTTTTATACGCGAGTGCATGGTATGATAAGACGCATCGGCATCGCTATATAATTTTTCATTGCTTGCGGCAAGCTTAGGGTGCGCCTGACCGTTGATACCAGCGAGTGCAGACCTGGTCTCCAGGATCTGCGGCTCTTGGGTGGGTGGACTGGCTAATAGCAGCAGACGTAAAGAGCAGGTCTGCGCTATCCTCGAACAGCAGCACAGGCAAGAGTGCCTGTGCTACAGGTGAAGGAGGAGGGCGTGATATGAAGTACAGGAAACTTGGAAATACGGGATTGATCGTCAGCGAGGTGGCGCTGGGCACGATGCAGTTTGGCAGCAAAATGAACGTTGGCAACCTGGGCCAGGAAGACACCACTCGGATGGTGCGGCAGGCTTTCGATAGTGGAATCAACTTCATCGACACCGCAGACGTTTACAGCCTCGGGGAGAGTGAGACACTGGTGGGCAATGCCCTGAAAGGGTGGCGCGATGAAATCGTGCTGGCGACCAAAGTCCGCCTTCCCATGGGCGGGAATTTCAACCGTAGCGGCGCGACTCGCGTGAACATCATGCGCGAAGTGGAAGACAGCCTGCGGCGGCTCCAGAGCGATTACATCGATCTCTACCAAGTGCACGGATGGGACAGCAACACGCCACTCGAGGAGACCCTGCGGACGCTCGACGACCTTGTGCGCCAGGGCAAGGTCCGCTACATCGGGCTTTCCAATCTCATGTCGTGGCAGGCGGCCACCGCGGTGATGCTTCAGGAGCGCCTGGGCCTCGAGAAATATGTGACGGCGCAGATGTACTACAGCTTGGTGGGGCGGGGCCTCGAATACGAGTTCCAGTCCTTCGTCGAGTACTACAACCTCGGGATTTTAGTCTGGAGCCCCTTGGCAGGCGGATTCCTGGCGGGCAAATACAGCCGCGCCAACCCTGCCCCTGAGGGCACGCGGTTCGCGGATTCAGGTCAGTTCGTGCCTTTCGACAAGGAGATGGGCTATCGCGTGGTAGATGCTCTGAAGGAAGTTGCGGCCCGTCATGATGCGAGCCCGGCGCGCGTGGCGATTGCCTGGCTGCTCGGACGGCCAGCCGTCAGCAGCGTGATCATCGCTGCCCGGAAAGCTGAGCAACTGGAGGACAACATCCGCGCTGTGGACCTCCGCCTCTCGGACGAAGACACGCGCCTGCTGGACGCGGCGTCGGATCCCGGCATTCCCTACCCGAAGTGGATGGTCCTGCAGCTCGACACGGCGGAGGATCCACGGTCAAAGATTCTGCATCCGGAACGTTACGAGGACGGCGGTCCCTGGAAAGACCTGCGCGGCACGCGCTGGTCCGGCTGATGAGCTCTGGAGCGCGGCAGCTTGCTGCCGCTTTCTTCCAGGCCAGCTTGCTGGTCGCACTCCAAGATCACCGCGAGCAAGCTCGCGAAAAGCGAAAGCGGCAGCAAGCCGCCGCACTCCAAAGCTGCCGTGCACGATGCCTCAGTCCGAGCGCCGTTAGAAGTTGAGCATCAGCCCAAATTGGAGCAGCCGGTTATTAAGAGCGGAAGTGATGGTGCCGGCGTTGGACGTTCCGATGTTGGCATTCGGCAGAGCGAAATTCGGGCTGTCAAAAGTGTCGTATGTCTCCGCCTTGATCGTCAGGCTTCCGCCTTCACCGAGTTTCGAAATGGGGAACTTCTTGCTCAAAGCGAAATCCATATCGGTAAACGTCGGCCCGTACAGAATATCTCGTCCGGAGTTTCCGAAGGCGTAGGGGGCAGGCTGCACGAACGCTGACGTATCAAACCACTCGTTGATATTCGGATGCGCCAGCTTGCCGCTGGCAATGCGGTTCGGTCGCCAACTACCGCTAAATTCGCCGCTGTCGCTGGTACCCATGAGCGGCGTGAAGGGGTTCCCATTGCGCGCCGTGAACACGGAGGTGAGTTCCCATCCGCCCAGAACTGTGTCACTCCAGCCACCGGAATTCAGGAAATGCCGTCCGCGTCCCACGGGAAGACGGTAAATGAAATCTCCGTTGAGCACGTTCCGTTGATCCACGGGCGAGTTTCCGTAATCAGCCTGTGGAGTATAGGCATCCTGCCAGACCTGTGGTGCGCCGGTCCCGCCGTTCGCGGTCATGGAATCGAGCGAGTGCGACCAGGCGTAATTCGCTTGGAACATCATCCCATGACCCATGTCTTTCTTGGCCGTAATCTGGAGGGAGTTATACTCTCCATAATCAACTGGATCATAATCGTTGATGGTTCCAAACTGGGGGAAGGGTCGCACGGCTTGCATATTGCCCGGCCCCAGGAGTTTTTCCGGCACAAAGTTCTTGTCTCTCCAAGCATAAGTAGCTGGCATATGCAGCGACCTGTTTCCGACGTAGGCCACATCGATTAAAACACCGCCTTGGAACTGATGCTGAACGTCCAGCCGGTATTGCTGGTTGTAACCCATCGGGATGTTGGCGGAGACATAGCCCACCGACTGCCCGTTCAGGAAGTCGTTGGTGCGAGTGGCGCTCGTGGGGTAAAGCGGTGGAGGCGGGCCCTGCTGCATAGTGAAGATTGGGTGGATGTGGTCAGAAGAAGTTTCCAACCCTGATATTCCCCAACCTTGCCCGACATTGTCGGCGTTGGCGTAATTAGCCTGCGACCACAATATGCTGAAGATGCCATATCCCCCGCGGATCGACCAGTTGGGCTTAGGCGTCCAGGCAAATCCGGCCCTGGGCGCGAAGAAGTGGTAGTGGGTGTTCTCGAGGTGCGTCCAGCCGCTT